>Ga0315291_10000299_pt1 | contig 63568 bp, 50 predicted proteins | sample YL17G12_20_MG_FD_203070 | JGI IMG/M metagenome (GOLD analysis project Ga0315291, IMG submission 203070) | Sediment microbial communities from Yellowstone Lake, YNP, Wyoming, USA - YL17G12_20 | ecosystem: Environmental > Aquatic > Freshwater > Lake > Sediment | place: USA: Wyoming | collected... | reverse complement strand
GGCGGAACCCGAAGTCGACCAGGGTCTCCTTCCGCGAGCGGTCCCCGTGGTACATCCCGCGGATCTGGGGGACCGTCTGGTGCGACTCGTCGATCACGAGGAGGAAGTCCGGCGGGAAGTAGTCGAGGAGGACGTTGGGAGGGGAGCCGGCCGCCCGCGCGTCGAGGTGGCGGGAGTAGTTCTCGATCCCTGAGCAGTAGCCCATCTCCTGGATCATCTCCAGGTCGTACCGCGTCCGCTGCTCCAGGCGCTGCGCCTCGAGGAGCTTCCCCTCCCCGCGCAGAGCGGCCAGGCGCTCCTCCAGCTCGACCTCGATCGACTCCACCGCTCGCCGCGTCCTCTCGCGCGGGGTGATGAAGTGCGACGCCGGGTAGATCGTGAGCGCCTTCGGCTCGGAGAGGATGCGCCCGGTGACCGGGTCGAGGACCGCGATCCGGTCGATCTCGTCCCCGAAGAACTCCAGGCGAACCACCGCCTCCTGGTAGGCGGGGACGATCTCGAGCGTGTCCCCCCGCGCGCGGAACGTCCCGCGCTCGAAGTCGATCTCGTTCCGCGTGTACTGGAGAGCGACGAGGTCGCGCATCACTTGGTCCCGATCCGCCGCCCCACCGCGGGCCAACGGGACGGACATGTCGTGGTAGTCCTCCGGCGAGCCGAGGCCGTAGATGCAGGAGACCGAGGCGACGATGATCACGTCCCGCCGCTCGAACAGGGCCGAGGTCGCGGCGTGGCGAAGGCGGTCGATCTCGTCGTTGATCGAGGAGTCCTTCTCGATGTAGGTGTCCGTCTGCGGGATGTACGCCTCGGGCTGGTAGTAGTCGTAGTAGGAGACGAAGTAGTGGACCGCATTCTCTGGGAAGAGCTCGCGGAACTCGTTCGCCAACTGGGCGGTCAAGGTCTTGTTGTGGGCGATGACCAGGGCCGGCCGCTGGAGGTTCTGGATGACGTGGGCGATGGTGAACGTCTTCCCGGTGCCCGTCGCGCCCAGAAGCGTCTGGAACCGAAGCCCTGCGAGCACCCCCTCCGAGAGCTCGGCGATCGCCTTGGGCTGGTCGCCGCGCGGCGCGAAGTGCTGCGCGATATGAAACCCCGCTCTCTCCCCGGCTTTAGGCAGGCTCATCCCAGTTTGAGAAGGGTACCCCCTCCCCGGCCCGCGATCAATGCCCCGGCGCCCGTTCCCCCGCGGAGGCGGGAACGTCCGCCCCAGCAGGGTCAGGTGTCCTCGCGCTTCTGTCGCCCTCCGGGGGAGAATCCTCGGCATGGAGGCGCGTAGGTTCATGGAGAAGCTCGTCCCGGCTGCCTCCTTCGACGTGATCGACCTCGCCGGGGACCTCGAGCTCGTCCTCGCCGAGGAGGTGAGGTACCTGCGCCGTGTGGTCGAGGCCTGCGGCCAGGAGGACCTCGCGGAGAAGGACGCCCTGGTGCGGGAGCTCCGCAACCGCCTCGCCGACAAGGACCGTGAGATCGCCCGCCTCGCCGAGGAGAACCGCACCCTGCGTGAGCACACCCTCTCTCGGGCCGGTTGACAACCGCCGCCCCATCCCGTAGTTTTCCGCTAGCCATGGACAAGAGCGAGATCCGGGAGCGCGTCGCCGCCGCCCAAAGGGAGGATGCCACCCTGGAGGCCGACCTCGGCCGCCCCGAAGTCTTCGCGAGCCCCTCCTACCGCGAGCTGGCCCAGCGCTACGCCCGCCTGCGCGAGATCCGGGAGCAGGCGAAAGCGTGGGAAGCGCTCCTCTCCTCGATCGCCGAGGAGGAGGAGCTCGCGAAGACCGAGGAGGAGCTGCGCGACGAGCTCGCGGAGGCGATCGCCGCGGATCGCAAGCGCCTCGAAGAGGTCGAACGGACCCTCCTCCTCCTCCTCCTCCCTCAGGACCCCAGCGACCGCAAGAACGCGATCGTCGAGGTCCGCGGCGCGTCCGGCGGCGAGGAGTCGAGCCTGTTCGCGGCCGACCTCTTCCGCATGTACTCCCACTACGCGGAGCAGAAGCGCCTCAAGGTCTCCCTCCTCGACACGAACGCCACCTCGCTCGGTGGGTTCAAGCAGATCGTGTTCGCCGTTGAGGGCGACGGGGCGTACGGCCTCTTCCGCTACGAGTCCGGCGTCCACCGCGTGCAGCGGGTCCCCGAAACCGAGGCCGCGGGCCGGATCCACACCTCCACCGCCACGGTCGTCGTCCTCCCCGAGGTCGAGGAGGTCGAGGTGGAGATCAACGCGAAGGACCTGCGGATCGACACGTACCGCTCGACCGGCCCAGGCGGGCAGAGCGTGAACACGACCGACTCCGCGGTGCGGATCACCCACCTTCCGACCGGCCTCGTGGTCACCTGCCAGGACGAGAAGAGCCAGCACAAGAACAAGGCCTCCGCGATGCGCGTCCTCCGGGCGCGCCTGAAGGACCTCTACGACCAGGAGAAGCACGAGAAGCTCGCCGCGACCCGCCGCTCGCAGATCGGCTCCGGGGAGCGGAGCGAGAAGATCCGCACCTACAACTTCTCCCAGAACCGCCTGACCGACCACCGGATCGGCGTCTCCTTGCACAACCTATCGCAGATCCTCGAGGGGAACCTCGATCCCCTCATGACCGCCCTGCGCGAGGCGGCGATCCAGAAGACGGCGGCCTAAAAAGCCGCTTCCCGACGCGCTCTTTCGCTCTTCCCGTCTTGACAGGCGTCACCCCCGCCGGTATCCTTCCCACGCGTTGGGTCCGTAGCTCAGCTGGTTAGAGCGCTCGCCTGATAAGCGGGAGGTCCCTGGTTCGAGTCCAGGCGGGCCCATTTCGCTGTTTGCCCATTCGCTGGGTCACGAGTAGACTACATTGTCCGTTGTTCAACGATACGGTCGAGTCGCTTCGAAGGAGGAGCCATGGCCGACGAGATCCAGGCAAGCGAAGAAACGCTCATCAAGGCGATCGAGAAGGGGACGGACGACCAGATCCACGTCCGGATCTCCCGCTTCCGCGAGCGCGACTACGTCGACATCCGCCACTTCTACCCGACCGAGGAGGGAGAGTGGAAGCCGACGCGCAAGGGGATCGCAATCCCAGTCGACCTCTACCCCGACCTCCTCGCCGCCCTCAAGGAGGCCGAGCCCGTGATCGCCGCCCGGCGGAAGGAGAAACCCGCAGCCCCGAAGGCGTAGCGTTCTTGATCGCGCCTTGCGCCTCCGGCATAATCGGGCGCCACACGGTCCCGTCGTCTAGCGGCCTAGGATATCGGGCTCTCATCCCGGCGACACGGGTTCGAATCCCGTCGGGACCACCAGACGGATTCGCGAGACGGCCCGGTCGTGCCGTTCCTCTTTCCCACTTTGTCTGTCGCTGAGGCATCGGGCGGGTTCGCCCCCAGAGCGATAGGCCAAAGGGGTTCACCCTTCCGCTGTAACTGTCGCGTCAAGATCTGACCCTAGTCGCATGCAGCGGCTGAGAGGACCTACTTCACGCGACCCGCCGGCTTCGTCCTCTCGCCTGGCAAGAGGGAGTGAACGGCGAACTCGACCGGAAGATCGGACCGGGGCGTCCTCACGAGGTGGTAGGGCTGCGTCAGCACCTGGAGGAGCATCGCGCCGGGCGGTGGAGAGGTCACCTCGACCGAGACGAGGAGGCGCGCCTCCTCCTGCGTGATCCGAGCGATCGTCGCCTCGTACCCGCTCGTCCGCTGCTCGCCGAGGAAGAACGCAAGGACCATCTCCTGCGTGAAGTCGACAAACGGGGCGCTCTTCTCCTCCCCAGCAGGAGACGGGCCAACGTGCGCCCGCCAGAGCGCCGCCCACGAGGCCGCACCGCGGATCGCCTCGGCCCTCGCCTCTCGCAGCCCGCTGTGGAACCCTCTCTCGATCGTCTCGAACGGACTGGACATCGCGGCGTCCTCTCCCGGCGCACCTGTCCCCTGCCCGTCGGCGTCGCCGGCCGGCCCCACGGCCTCCGGCAGACAGCCAAACAGGAGGAGAAGCAAGACAAGTCCTATGCCGACTACGAGAAGCCTCGGCTTCCGCATCTTCACCTCCGCGACGAGGCGGTCCTCAGCCAAAGCGGGGGGGACGGGCCCCACCTGTCCCCCCTTCGATCGACGAACCTCCCCACACCGCTGGCACCTGTTTCCGGAGGTGGCCTACCGGAGCCCGCGCCCTGTCAGCGGGAACCCCGCAATGGCGCCTCCTAGAAAGGCATCGGGTACTCACTCGGAATGTAGAAGGGACCGCCAGGCGCCGTCGGGAACCCCTCGACGACCGTGCCCGCAGGCCGGGTCAGCTCGAACACCGGCCACCAATCCTCAGGGCCAGGAACGGAGACCTGCGGCGTGAACGCCTGCTTGAACGTCGCGCCGTTGTACAGGCGCACGATCGCGTTCAAGTCCCCCCACTCTGTGTCTCTGCAGAGCCCGGTGCTCTCACAGACCGCAAACCGGTACGTCCCGGCATAGAACCCCTTGAACACCGTCGTCTCGGCAACGAGAGGATTGACTCCCTCGGGCGTCGCCGTGTCCGTCCCGGAGGAGGTCTCGTACAGGAGACGCGCGTAGGGATGGACGTTCAGGATCCCCGGGTCCTCCCAATTGACTCTGTACTTCTTCCGGTCGTCGAGCGTCTCCGGAAGCCAGAGGTGCGAGTCTAGGTCCACAAAGGCGTGAGTCCAGTCGTTGAACTGCACGACGACCGTGTACGTCGAGCTCGCCTGGGCCTTGGGAAGGGCAAAGCAGGTCGTGAGCCAGTTCCACTTGAACCAGCCGGCAACCACCGACACCGGAGCGATCCCTGGCGTCGTGCAGTAGCCGGTCTTGGAGACGGAGAGCGTGTAGTCCCCGGCCGCGAGGTCAGCGATCGTGTAAGAACCGTCCGCGCGCGTCGTCGCTGTCTTGTAGGTGGTCGTCCCGTACTTCGTCGCCTTCACCGTGGCGCCCGCAAGGCCGGGGTTCGGGCCGTCGTACGGCTCGGCGTCCGTCGCGACGCCGGCGTCGATGACCTGCCCCATGATCGCGCAGGTCGGCTCGGGGAGCGTCATCTTGGAGGAGAACGCGCCATACAGGTCGAGCTGCCCGACCGCAGAGTCGAAGGCGTGTTTGTGGGAGTCCTTGTAGATCGGCGCGTAAGCCGACGTCGTGAGGAGCTCCGCCACCTGGGCGGCCGTCATCGTCGGCCACTTCCCCCACACGAGCGCCGCCGCGCCTGCCACCAAGGGGGATGCCATCGACGTTCCATCCAAGTAGTCGTAGCTCGGCTCACAGAGGGTCGAGCCGGCCACAGGAGTCGTGGAGTAGATGTCGACGCCTGGCGCCGCGATGTCGACCCCGTCGGCCGGGCTCGCGTAGTTCGAGAAGTCGGCCTTCACGCAGCCGCTCTGGACAAGGTTCGTCGCGCCGACCGAGAGGACGTTCGGGAGGGACGCAGGGAAGTTCTGGACCGCCGTGTCGTCGTTCCCAGCCGCGGCCACGACGAGCTTCCCCTTGGTGACCGTCGCGTAGTTCACGGCGTCTCTGACGAACGGGTTGTCCCAAGTGCCCCCCCAGCTACAGTTGATCACCTTGACGGACGTGTTGTCCGCGGCGTAGGTGATCCCGGCCGCGCCGGCGAAGGCAGGGATCGAGCTGTTGCCCACTCGAATCGCCAGGATCTTGCTCTTCCCGGAGACCCCCGCCACGCCGAGGTTGTTGCTCGTCAGCGCCGCGGCGATCCCGGCGACGTGCGTCCCGTGGCCGTAGACGTCCATGGGGTCCATGTCCCCGTCGAAGTAGTCCGGACCCTTGATCACCTTGGTCGCTGTGATGTCCGGGTGCGTGTAGTCGACCCCGCTGTCCACGATCGCGATCCCCGGCGCGGTCGTCGGCAGCGCCGACGACGGAATGAAGCTGTAACCGATCGCTCGGTACAGGGCCCACTGGAAGAGGAAGTACTCGTCGTTCGTGTACGCCTGCGGCCGGAGCGGCTCCTCGCGGGCGTCCAGGAAGGCGTAGATCTCGTTCAGCCCCACCGACTCGACCTTGGGATCGGCCTCGAGCTTCGCCTTCATCTCCTCAAGGCTCGTCCCTGCGGGAACGGTCACGAGCGCCAAGCGCAGGCTCTTGTTCTTCCCGCTCGTCCTCAGGGTGTACTTCGTCGCAAGCGAGCTCACACTCGCGTCGCTGTACTGCCCGGAGCGGAACTTGACGATCAGCTGCCCAGGGACGAACCGCGGACCCTCGGCGACCCCCTGGGGTCGGGTCTTAAGCCCTGCGTACGCGTCCTGCGCCACCCACAGGTCGCCGTCCTCCAAGCCCACCACGAAGCCTGGCTCGCCTGCCACCGAGTCCTCTCCCGGGCCCATCGCCGTCTCAAGCAGGGAGCACCCCGCTAGAGCCGCAACGATGACTCCCAGGAGCAGGATGCTCCACCACGTACGCCTGCCCGCCATGCCAGCCACCTCCTCGGTACACCGCTAGTCTAGGGGAAAAGCGGTGCGTGAGTCAACTGAATGGCTCGGAGATGAGACGGAGACCTGATAAGCGGATTCCAGTTCGAGAATCACCACGTCAGGCAGCGGCCCGGCAGACCGTGGGGACGGTCGTCCCGGGCGAAGGGCCCGTGACGGGCAGGACCTACTTCCCGCGACCCGCCGGCTTCGTCCTCTCGCCTGGGGAGAGCGAGCGAACGGCGAACTCGACCGGGAGGTCGGAGCGCGGCGTCCTCACGAGGTGGTAGGGCTGCGTCAGCACCTGGAGGAGCATCGCGCCGGGCGGGGGGGAGAGCTCACCTCGACCGAGACGAGGAGGCGCTCCTCCTCCTGCGCGATCCCGGTGATCGTGGCCTCGTACCCGGCCGTCCGCTGCTCGCCGAGGAAGAACGCAAGGACCATCTCCTGCGTGAAGTCGACAAACGGGACGCTCTTCTCCTCCCCAGCAGGAGACGGGCCAACGTGCGCCCGCCAGAGCGCCGCCCACGAGGCCGCATCGCGGATTGCCTCGGCCCTCGCCTCCCGGATCCCGCTGTGGAACCCTCTCTCGATCGCCTCGAACGGGATGGGCATCGCGGCGTCAGCTCCCGGCGCACCTGTCCCCTGCCCGTCGGCGTCGCCGGCCGGCAAGAGAGCCAGCGGCAGGCAGCCGACGAGGAGGGGAAGCACGACAACCCCCATGCCGACCACGAGAAGCCTCAGCTTCCGCATCTTCACCTCCGCGACGAGGCGGTCGTCAGCCAGATCGGGGGGACAGGCAGAGCCTGTCCCCCCACGTCGTTCTCAGTCCCGCGCCCTTGCGGGAGCGGCTACTCCTTCGGATCCGCAGGCCCACCTGGGCCGCGCGCCGCCGCCGGCTGCGCCTGGTGGGTCAACGCGCCGCTACCCAGCCCCTCCGCGTACGGACCCGGGTACACGCTCGGCGGCTCGTAGTACCCCAGAGAGGGGAACCCGGCCACGACCGTCCCGCCCGGCCAGGTCAACTCGAAGACCGGCCACCAGTCCTCGACATCCGGGGACGAGACCTGCGGCTCGAACGCCTGCTTGAACGTCCCGCCGGTGTACAGGCGGACGATGGCGCGCGCGTCCTCCCAGTACGTACCCTCGTACACGCCCTCCTCGTCAAACACCCCGAACCGGTACGTCCCGGCGTACGCTCCCTTGAAGACGATGCTCTGCGAGACAAGGTGTGCCTCGTAATGGTCCTCGTAGTCCCACCCGCTCATGGAGTCGCGGACGAACCGCGCGAAGGGGTGGATGTTCAGGATCCCCCGGTCGAAGTAGTAGACACTGTATTTTTGCCGATCAGGCAGGCTCTCCGGAAGCCAGAGCGTGGAGTCCAGAATCGATACCTCGTTCGTCGTGTCCCGCCACTGGAGGACCGCGGTGTAGGTCCCCGCCGGCTGCACCTTCGGGAGAGAGAAGCACGTCCGTCGAGTGATCCACGTGTAGTCCCCTGCCCACACCGGCACGGTCTCGATGCTTGGGGTCGTGCAGTACCCGGCCTTCGACACCGATAGCGTGTAGTTGCCAGGAGGAAGGTCGGTGATCGTGTACCGTCCGCTCGCCCGGGTCGTCGCCGTCTTGACAACGGTCGCTCCGACCTTCGCCGTGACCGTCGCTCCGGCCAGGCCGGGGTTCGGCGCGGGCCAGTACAGAGAGGGGACGGAGGCGTCGATGACCCGGCCGCCGATGGCGCCGCCGGCAGCGGGTAGAGTCGGGATCTTGTTGTGGAAGGCTAGATGCAGGTCGAGCCTCCCCACGTCGGGCTCGAACGCGTTGAACGGGGCCGTCTGCGCCGGCAGGATCCCCGTGACGGCGGTCGTCACGAGCAGGGCCTGCACCTGAGCCGCGGTCAGTGTCGGCCACTTCGCCCAGACGACGGCCGCCGCTCCGGCGACCAGGGGCGAGGCCATCGAGGTTCCAGACCAGGACTCGTACGGCCAGTCGGGGTCCCAACTCGCGGGCACCGTAGACAGGATGTCCTCCCCAGGCGCGGCGATGTCCACCGTGCTTCCATAGTTCGAGAAGTCGGCCTTGACGTCATCCCAATACCCGTCAACATACGTCGCGCCGACGGAGAGGACGTTTGGGTAGGCGGCTGGGTACAACGGGTCCGACCGGTCATTGTTCCCGGCCGCGGCGACGAGGAGCTTCCCCTTGGTCGCCGTCGCGTAGTTCACGGCATCAGCGATGAACGGGTCCGTCCCGTACCCGCCCCAGCTGCAGTTGATGACCTTGACGCTCGGGTTGTCCGCGGCGTAGGTGATCCCGGCCGCGCCGGCGAAGGTCGGGATCCAGTAGTAACCGACCCGAATCGCAAGGATCTGGCTCTTCCCCGAGACCCCCGCCACCCCTGCGTTGTTGCCGGTCAGCGCGGCGGCGATCCCTGCCACGTGTGTCCCGTGGCCGAGCCCGTCCTGGGGGTCCATGTCCCCGTCGTAGTAGTCCGGACCCTTGATCACCTTGGCCGTCCCGATGTCCGGGTGGGTGTAGTCGACGCCGCTGTCGACGACCGCGATCGTGACGCCGGTCGTCGGCAGGTACGACGTCGGGATCTTGTTGTAGCCGATCTGCCGCAGCGCCCACTGCCATTGGAACAGGTCGTCGTTCGTCACCGCCTGCGGCTGCAGCGGCTCTTCGTCGACGTCCGAGAAGCGGTACACCTGGTTCAGCCCGACGGACTCCACCTTGGGATCGGCCGCGAGCTTCGCCTTCATCTCGTCAAGGGTCGTCCCCGTGGGCACCGTGACGAGCGCCAGGCGGAGGCTCTTGTTCTTCCCGCTCGTTTTCAGCGTGTACTTCGACGCAAGCGAGTTCACGTTCGCGTCGCTGTACTGCCCGACCCGGAACTTCACGATGAGCTGCCCCGGGACGAACTCCGGGGCCTGCGCTCCCTGCCGCGGAAGCGCCTCCACGCTCGCGTACGCGTCCTTGGCCACCCACAGGTCCCCGTCCTCCAAGCCGGCCGTCAAGCCGGGCTCGCCGACGACCGCGTCCTCTCCCGGACCCATCGCCGTCTCAAGCAGGGAACACCCCGCGAGAGCCGCGACGACGAGCCCCAGGAGCAAGATGCCCCACCCCGTGCCCCTACGCCCCATACCAGCCACCTCCTCAAGCGAGCGTCCATTCTAGGGGAAACGCCGCACTTGAGTCAACTGCCGCTCTCGGAGACGAAACGGCGACCTGATGAAGGGGCTTTCCCTACCCTGCCCGCGGGGCCGGCAGCAGCCCAGCGAAGGGGCACGCTTTGAGAAGAGAGAGGGGGACAGGCACCGCCTGTCCCCCATCGATCCGGTTCCTCTAGCAGAAGCGCCTCGTCTACCTCCTCCTCTCGGGTAGCTTCTCCCGGAACGGCACGGGCCTTGGCTCTGTCGGGGCCGTCGGCTCTACCTTGCTCGTCCCCGCCCCAACGGCGTCGAGGGCGTACGGGCCAGGATACGGGCTCGGGTAGTAGTAGCCGAGCGTCGGGAACCCCGCGACAATCGTCCCCGTGGGCCTCGAGAGCTCGAACACCGGCCACCAGTCCTCGTCAATCGAAGTGCTCGTCGGCGTGAACGCCCGCTTGAACGTCGCCCCGTCGTACAGGCGGACGACTGCGTGCGAGGTCTCCCAGTCGTCATTCCAGAACCAGTAGGAGTCGTAGACGGCAAAGCGGTACGTCCCGGTGTACGCCCCCTTGAACACCGTCGTGTCGGCCACCACCGGGCCAGACCCCAGGAGTGGGTCGTCGTAGGCGTACCCGCTCTCGGTGGCCCGCAACAGGCGCGCGTAGGGGTGGACGTTCAGGATTCCAGGGTCGGAGGGCGAGACCCTGTACTGCTGCCGGTCGGGGAGCGTGTCCGGGAGCCAGAGGTAGGGATTGAAGAGAGAATACTCGTCCCACCAGTTGCACCACTGCACGACGACCGTGTACGTGCCGGCTAGCTGCGTCTTCGGAAGGGCGAAACACGTCACCTGCTCGTCGAACGTGAGGTCACATCCGGAGACCCACACCGTCGTGATCCCCGGCGTCGTGCAGTAGCCGGGCCTCGAGACCGAGAGGGTGTACTCCCCCTGCAAGAGGTCGGTGATCGTGTACGACCCGTCGGCCCTCGTCGTCGCCGTCTTGATGGTTCCTCCCACCACCTTCTTCGCGGTCACCGTTGCCCCGGCGAGCCCTGGGTTCGGATCGTCAAGGTAGCCTGCGTCCGTCGCGATCGAGGCGTCGACGACCCGCCCGAGGATCGCCCCCGTCGCCGGGGAGAGCACGGCCCCCTTGACGTAGAACGCCTGCCACAGGTCAAGGTAGAGGACACTCGTGCCGAAGGAGTGGGCGTGGCTGTCCGGATCGATCGGTCCCCAGCCCGACGTCTTCAGCAGGTTCTGAACGTCGGCCGCGGTCATCGTCGGCCACTTCCCCCACACCAGGGCCGCCGCACCGGCGACCAGAGGCGAGGCCATCGAGGTCCCGCCCCACGACTCATACGGGTAGGAAGGATCCCATGAGTACGGGACGGTCGACAGGATGTCCTCCCCAGGCGCGGCGATGTCCACCGTGCTTCCATAGTTCGAGAAGTCGGTCTTGTCGTAGTAGTACGTGGCTCCCACCGAGAGGACGTTCGGATAGGCCGATGGGTAGAGCGGGCTAGTCGAATCGTCGTTTCCGGCCGCGGCGACGAGGAGCTTCCCCTTGGTGACCGTGGCGTAGTTGACGGCGTCCGCGATGAACGTGCTCGTCCCGTATCCGCCCCAGCTGCAGTTGATCACCTTGACGCTCGGGTTGTCCGCAGCATAGGTGATCCCCGCTGCGGCGGCGAAGGTCGGGATCCAGTAGTAACCGACCCGAATGGCGAGGATCTTGCTCTTCCCAGAGACGCCCGCTACGCCCAGGTTGTTCCCGGTCAGGGCCGCCGCGATTCCGGCGACGTGCGTCCCGTGACCGTAGACATCCTTGGGGTCCATGTCCCCGTCGTAGTAGTCCGGGCCCATGATCACCTTCGCCGCGGTGATGTCCGGGTGCGTGTAGTCCACGCCCGTGTCGATGACCGCGATCCCTGGGGCGCTCGCCGGCATCGCCGAGGTCGGGATGCAGCTGTAGCCAATCCACCAGAGAGCCCACTGGTTCCAGTACTCCTCGTCGTTCGTGATCGCCTCGGGCCGCACCGGAGCCTGCCCGCTCTCGCAGGGCCAGTACAGGATGTTCAGCCCCACGGTCTCCACCTTCGGATCGGCCTCGAGCTTCGCCGTCATGTCGTCCAGGCTCGTCCCCGCGGGGACCGTAACGAGCGCCAGGCGCAGGCTCTTGTTCTTCCCGCTCGTCTTCAGGGCGTACTTCGTCGCGAGCGAGTTCACATTCGCGTCGCTGTACTGCCCGGCCCGGAACTTCACGATGAGCTGCCCGGGGACGAACTGCGGACCCTCGGCGGCCTCCTGCGGTTGCGTCTCAAGCCCGGCGTACGCGTCCTTCGCCACCCACAAGTCTCCGTCCTCCAAGCCAGCCACGAGCCCTGGCTCGCCCACGATCGAGTCCTCTCCCGGGCCCGTCGCCGTCTCAAGCAGGGAGCACCCCACGAGAGCCGCGACGAGGAATCCCAGGAGCAAGACGCCCCACCACGTTGCCCTACGCGCCATGCCAGCCACCTCCTCAAGCGAGCGGCTATTCTATGGGAACAGCTGCACGTGAGTCAACTGGAGGTATGCGAACAGAAAGATAGACCTGTAGAGCGCCAACCGTGCACGGATCGACGCGAGCTCGGCTCCGATCAGCGAAGGCGGGGACGGAGCATCTCGCGCGCGGCACCCCCGTGCGGTAACCGACTCTTGCTTGCCCGGACCCATCCACTTCGTCCTCTCGCCGGTGGAGAGAGTGAGGGGCAAACTCGACCAGGAGACTGAACCGCGGCGTCCTTGCGAGGTGGTAGGGCTGCGTCAGCACCTGGAGAAGCATCGCGCCGGGCGGCGCGGGGGAGCCGACCTCGATTGACAAGCAACCGCCTTCAACAGAACGGGGGGACAGGCCCGGCCTGCCCCCCCCCTGTCCTGCACGTGGACTCTCCCTCGGTCAGCGCCTACTTCTCGGGACTCCCAGGTCCAGCCGGAACGCCCCCTGTCACGGCGGGTTCGATCTTCGCCGGTGCGCCGGTCCAAAGATCGAAGTCGGGGATGGAGTAAGGACCAGGGTACTCGGTCGGCGGCGCGCCGTACCCCAACAAGGGGAATCCCGCCGCGACCGCCCCGCCCGGCCACGTGAGCTCGAAGACCGGCCACCAGTCCTCGGCACTTGGGGTGGTCACCTGCGGCCAGAACGCCTGCTTGAACGTCGCCCCGTTGTACAGGCGGACGATGGCGTTCGCGTACGACCAGTCGGTCTCTTCGTAGACCTCATCGCTGTTCCAGACGGCGAACCGGTACGTCCCGGCGTACGTTCCCTTGAACACGATGCACTCCGCAACGACGGGGCTGCCGAAGTCGTCTCCGCTGCGCGAGTCCATGAGGAAGCGCCCGTAGGGATGGATGTTCAGGATTCCCCGGTCCAAGTAGTTCAGGGCAAACTTCTTCCGGTTGTCGAGCGACTCGGGGAGCCACAGGAACGAGTCCAACTCCGATTCTGCGTTCGCCCAGTCCCGCCATTGGAGAACGACCGAGTAGGTCCCTGCCGCCTGCGCCTTGGGGATGGCGAAGCAGGAGCGCCACGTGCTCCAGGTCATCTCCCCGTCCCATACGGTGACAGGGGCGATCCCAGGCGTCGTCGCGTACCCGAGCTTCGAGACCGTGAGGTTGTAGTCCCCTGCCGGGAGGTCAACGATCGTGTACATGCCGTCCGCGCGCGTCGTCGCCGTCTTGTAGATCGTCGGCGCTCCAACCTTCGTCGCCTTCACCGTGGCCCCCGCGAGGCCGACTTCCAACGTGCTGACCTGGAGCGGGGAGTTCTTCGCCGCAGCGTCGCAGACCACTCCCCAAATGGCACCCGTCGCCGCGGGGAGGGTGGGGATCTTCGAGAGGAACGCCTCGTACAGGTCGAGCCTCCCCACGTCCGGCTCGAACTCGTTGAACGGGGCTGTCTGCGCCGGCAGGATCCCGGTGACGGCGGTCGTCACAAGCAGGGCCTGCACCTGCGCTGCGGTCATCGTCGGCCACTTCGCCCACACGACGGCCGCCGCGCCGGCGACCAAGGGCGAGGCCATCGACGTCCCGCTCATGTACCAGTACGGCCAGTCGAAGTCGAAGCCCAGGGGGACCGTCGACAGGATGTCCTCTCCAGGAGCCGCGATGTCGACCTGCACTCCGTAGTTCGAGAAGCTGCTCTTCACGTCGCTCCCGACGTCGTCGTAGTAGGTGGCGCCGACCGAGAGGACGTTCGGGTAGGCGGAAGGGTAGTGATCAAGGTCGCTATCCCCGTTCCCGGCCGCGGCGACGAGGAGCTTCCCCTTGACGGCCGTCGCGTAGTTGACGGCGTCAGCGATGTACGGGTCCGTCCCGTACCCGCCCCAACTGCAGTTGATCACCTTGACGCTCGAGTTGTCCGCGGCGTAGGTGATCCCGGCAGCGGCAGCGAAGGTGGGAATCCAGTAGTTCCCGACCCGGATGGCGAGGATCTTGCTCGGCCCGGAGACACCCGCCACGCCCTTGTTGTTGCCGGTCAGGGCGGCGGCGATGCCCGTGACGTGCGTCCCGTGGCCGTACACATCCTTCGGATCCATGTCCCCGTCGTAGTAGTCCGGCCCCTTGATCACCTTGGCCGTCCCGATGTCGAGGTGCGTGTAGTCGACGCCGCTGTCGACGACCGCGATCGTGACGCCGGTCGTCGGCAGGGCGGACTTCGGGACCTTGTTGTAGCCGATCTGCCACAGGGCCCACTGCCAGTAGAAGTACTCGTCGTTCGTGATCGCTTCGGGCCGGAGCGGCTCCTCGCCGACGTCCGCGAAGCGGTACACCTGGTTCAACCCCACCGACTCGACCTTGGGATCGGCCGCAAGTTTCGCCTTCATCTCGTCAAGGCTCGTCCCTGCGGGCACGGTGACCAGCGCCAGACGAAGGCTCTTGTTCTTGCCGCTTGTCTTCACGACATACTTCGTTGCGAGTGACTTCACGTTCGCGTCGCTGTACTGCCCGACCCGGAGCTTCACAATGAGCTGCCCCGGAACGAACTCCGGGATCTGGGCCGTTCCCTGCCGCGGAAGCGCCTCGACGCTCGCGTACGCGTCCTGCGCCACCCACAGGTCCCCGTCCTCCAAGCCAGCCACGAGCCCTGGCTCGCCCACGATCGAGTCCTCTCCCGGTCCCATCGCTGTCTCGAAGAGTGAGCACCCCGCGAGAGCCGCGACGACGAGTCCCAGGAACAGGATGCCCCACCCCGTGCCCCTACGCGCCATGCCAGCCACCTCCTCAGCAAACCATTAGTTCTATCGGAAACGCACTGCGCGAGTCAGCCGAACGGCTCGCAGTGGAAAGCGCGATGTCCTCTGCGGATTCCTCTCTCACGATCGCTGGGCAGGGCAACAGGTTTACCAGACGACGTCGACGCGCAGCTCGAGCCAGTTGAGGTTCTGGACGAGCACGCTCAGCCCGGCGCTCAGGGTCACACCGGGAGCGACGTCCAGTCCCGCCTGGACGACCGTCTCCTGCCAGCCGAAGAGGCCGGCGGGGTCTCCCTGGTCGTCGTCGATGTCAAACCACACGAAGAGGGAGAACGCCTGCTTCCCGCCGCAGCAGCTCTCCCCACCCACGAGGATCGCCAGGTACTCATCGTAGAACGGCATGTAGCAGAAGTCGGGCAGCGCGTCTTCGATCTCCGGGTCGAGGTGCGGCGCCCGGTTCCCGTCCTGGTCGAACCACGCCATCGTGTCGTCGAAGATCGTCCCGCCCTTGACCGTAACGCCGCTCCAGGCCCACTCGAAGGTCAGGCCCTGGAGGCAGACATCGCTCAGGGTGCAGTCTCCCGCCCCAAGGGAGAAGAACGGCTCGAAACAGGCGTCGAGGACGACGAGATCCAGGTCAAACAGGCCGATCGACTGGGACGAGGTCGCAAGGTCGATCCCCACGGCATCGAGCCGCAGCCACGGGATCCCCAGGTCAACGTTCAGGAGGTCGAGGTAGGCGAGATCGAATCCGCCTGCGCTTGAGAACCGGAGGTACGCCCTCAGGTCGAAGCAGGAGAACGGACACAAGGCGGAGACATACGCCCCGCTGAAGCAGAGATCACAGCCGTCCTTCTCCACGGCCCAGAGGATGCCGGGCTCGAGCGTCCCGTCGCAGTTGACTCGCCACCAGGAGAACTCGCTACCCGGCTCGTAGTCGTACCCGGCGAGCCCCTCCTCGATGAGGAGAAGCTGGCGGAGGTACTCGTAGTAGTGGTACCCCCCGGCGTCGACGACGAGGAAGGGGTAGGGCGTGTTCCACGCGAGCTCCACTCCCAGGACGGCGTCCCCGACCGAGCCGAGCACCCCAAGGTTGAGCCCACTCCCCTTCACGTCACCGTTCCACCACCGGCCGCCGTCGAGGAGGAAGAGCGCGTAGGCCTCGACCCCGGCAAGATCCACCCACGCCGCCAGCGTGAACAGCTCGAAGCTCGCCAGGATCGGGTCGAAGTCGAGGAACGACGCCACAGCGAACGGTCCCAGCTTGCCGTAGGCGTCAAAGCAGAGGTCACGCGGGCCATCCAGCCCGACGAGGGCCAGACTCCCGAACACGAGCGGCCCCACCGCGTAGTCCACGTCGAGGACGGAGTAGGCCCAGTCGATCGTCAGGCCGCCGACGAACCCCACCCTCGTCGCACTCCACCATTCCCCCGACAGGGGGCCCGCCGCCCCGGCCACGATCAGCCCCAAGGCGAGCGCGATGGTTCCAGCAACGAGCCCGATCCGCATCATGCGGACCTCCAGTCCTCAAACCATGGGGGGGATATCCTCGACGTTCGTCGCATGCCCTGCCTCGTTCTCTCTATTACACCGAGAGAACGCGGATGTCAAGCAGATGCCCGTGGCACGTCCGAGAGGAAGCGGCTTGAATTGGCTCTTCGAGCCCCTTCGGTGCGGCACGCACGGCAAGGGCCCGGCGCACCTCGAGGGACGGACTCGGATCGAAGGTCGCCGCTCGCGCACGCGCGGTGGCACCGAAACCCTCTTCTACTAACTGGCCGACGGCTCGGCCGGGTAGAGCTCCTCAAGGAGGGCGAACGCTTCGCGCAGGTGAGGGATCGTGATCGACCCTCCGACGACGAGAGCGATGGACAGGGCCTCCACGAGTTCCTCCTTCTTCGCCCCCTCCTCCCTGGCGCGCACGAGGTGGTAGGTGACGCAGTCGTCGCAGCGAAGGACCGCGGAGGCGACGAGGCCGAGGAGCTCCTTCGTCCGCGCCGGGAGCACGCCTTCCGCGTAGGCATCGTGGTCCAGGGCGAAGAAACGCTTCGTCGTCCGGTCCGCCTGGGCGAGGACGGCCTCGTTCAGCCGGTCACGCCGCTCGAAGAACGCTTGGGCTTTCGTCATCGGTCCTCCTTCGCGCAGAAGCTTACCGCATCGGGCTTGCCTTGACGGCCCCCGCGGGCGGCGGTAGGCTTGGGGCCATGGCGCGGTTCGTCTTCTTCTCCCTCTCCCTCGTCCTCGTTGGCCTCGACCGGCTTCTCAAGGCCTGGGCGGCTTCGGCGCTCGACCTGTCCGTCCCTGTGCCCCTCCTCGGCCAGGCCGTCCGCCTGAACCGCATCCACAACATGGGCGGGGCGTTCGGGATCTTCCCAAGGAGCGGGATCCTGTTCATCGCGGTCTCGTCCGTCGTCTCCGCCGGCCTCGTCGTCCTCCTGGGGTTCGCCACCCTGCGCAGCGCCCTCCTGAAGACGGGGCTCTCCCTCGTCCTCGCCGGAGCGGTCGGGAACCTCGTCGACCGGCTGACCCTGGGCTACGTCCTTGACTTCGCGGAGTTCCGGGGCCTCTTCATCTTCAACCTGGCCGACGCCTGCATCACGATCGGGATCGCGCTCGTCCTTATCCAGGTCCTCCTGCGGGGTGATCGAGATCGACCTATCGGGGAAGCTCCTCGTCCTTGAGGGTCTGGACTTCTCGGGGAAGTCGACGCAGACCCGCCTCCTCGCCGAGCGGCTCGAGAAGGCGGGGCACCGCGTGACCGCGACGAGGGAGCCGGGAGGGACGCCAATCGGGGAGGCCCTCCGCGAGATCCTCCTCTCCCACCGGAGCGCGGGACTCCTTCCTCTCTCCGAGCTCCTCCTGTTCATGGCCTCGCGCGCCCAACACTACGCTGAGGTCGTCAAGCCCGCCCTGGCGCGCGGGGACGTCGTCCTCTCCAGCCGCTACCGCTTGGCGAGCCTCGCCTACCAGGGCTACGGGCGCGGGATCGACCTCGCCCTCGTCCGTCGCCTGAACGACGCGGCGACCGAGGGGCGCGAGGCCGACGTGACGATCCTGATCGACCTTCCGCCGGAGGTCGCCCTGGCACGAAAGCGCAGCGAAAGGGACCGGATCGAAGGGCAGGACCTTGCGTTCTACGAGCGAGTCCGCTGCGGGTACCTCGACCTCGTCCGCGGCGACCGGCGCGTCTACCTCCTCGACGGGACCCTCCCGGTCGACGAGATCGCGTCGCGGATCGCCCGCCACCTCGGGATCTAGCCTTTGCCCGGCCCGGCGCGGGTTGGGTATCATGGAGCCTCGGCACGACCGAGGGGAAGGGGGACGAAATGGACTTTTCCTGCACGAAGAACGACCTGGTGGCCGGGGTCAAGCTCGCGAGCTACGCCCTGGGGACCCGGACGAGCATGCCGATCCTCTCCGGGATGAAGATGGAGCTTTCCGGGAAGCGGCTCAGCCTCCAATCGACCGACCTTGAGCGCGCCGTGCGCTGCGAGATCCCGATCGAGAACGCGCACAAGGATGAGTCGGTCGTCCTGAACGGGACCGTGCTCACCCAGATCGCCGCCCACCTCCCGGAGGACGAGCGGGTCACCCTGAAGACGGACTCGACGAACGGGTCCGTCGTCAAGGTCCGCTGTGGCGAGGCGTCGTTCGACCTCCCGACCCTGCCGGTCGAGGACTATCCTCAGATCCCCGAGCTTCCGAAAGAGCAGATCGCGACCCTCAAGCTCGCCCAGTTCCACCGTGCCTTCGAGCAGACGGCCTTCGCCTGCCTCAAGGCCGGGGAGACGACGCGCCTCAGCCTGACCGGGGTCGATCTCGTCCTCACCGGGAAGGCCCTGAAGATGGTCGCCACGAACGGCTACCGTCTCGCCATGAAGACGGTCGAAGCCGGGGACGTCGTCGCTGAGACGGAGTACCTGATCGAGGCCGGGGTCCTCGCCGACCTCGACCGGGTCCTCTCCCAGATCGGGGCGGACGAGGTCCACCTGCACAAGGGCGACGGGCAGGTCTTCTTCCACGCCGGGAACGTGACCTTCATGGCAAAGACGATCGCCGAGGAGTTTCCGGACTTCGAGCGCGTCATCCCTAAGGACAACCCGATTGGCCTTGTCTTCGACCGGCGGGCCCTCCTCGAGGCCCTGCAGAGGATCGAGATCACCGCCGCCGAGGAGTCCGGGGCGGTGACCGTCCGCGTCACGCCGGACGAGAGCGCGGCGCGGATCAACTCCTCCTCCAAGGAGAAGGGCGAGGCCGAGGAGCGGGTCCGGCTGAAGAAGGTCCCGGGAAACGGGCTTGAGATCTCGTTCAAGGCCGAGTACCTGATCGACGCCGTGAAGCGAATGAGCTCCGAGGAGGTCGCCTTCTGGCTCGCCGCGCCGGAGAAGGCCGGGCTCCTGGAGCCGCACGGGGACAGGATCTCCCTCGACGACGCCGGCTTCCTCTACGTCTGCATGCCCGTCCGGCTGGGGAGCTAGCCGAGCGGGCTAGGCGCGCAGGGCGGCCCGCGCCGCGGCGAGGCCGACGGCAAGTGCCTGGTCGAGCTTTGCGACGTCTGGTCCTCCACCCTGGGCGAAGCCCTTGCTCCCGCCGCCGCCCCCGCCGAGCTCTGCGGCCATCGTCCGCACAAGCGCCCCGGCGTCGGCCCTCGCGAGGCCCTTCGTCGCCTTGGCGATCGCGACCCCTCGGCCGCCCGCGTCTCCGACAAGGAGGACGAGCGCTGGACGCGCCGCCTCCTCGAGGAGATCGGCCAGGCGTTTGAGCGCCTCTGCCGGGAGATCCACCCGGCCAGAGACGAGAGGCGTCGCGCCGACCTTCTCCGCGCGCTGGAGGAGCTCATCTCGCTTCGCCCCGAGGACGAGGTCCGTCATCTCCGCGAGGCTCCTCTCCAGGGCGGCGACTTGGCCGTGCAGGCGAGCCAGGCCGTCTTTCGGCTCCTCACCGAGGCCCTCCTTGAGCTCCGCGATGATCCCCTCCGCCGCGCGGAGGCGAGCGAGGGCACCGTCCCCGGTGACGGCACGGATGCGGCGTGTCCCGGCAGCGACCGCCTCCTCGGCGACGACCTTCACCAGGCCAATCTCGCCGCTCCGGCCGACGTGCGTCCCGCCGCACAGCTCGCGGCCGACGTCCCCGACCGAGACGACGCGGACCTTGTCCTTTCCCTTGTACTCCTCCTGGAAGTGGGCCATCGCGCCGGAGGCGATCGCCTCCTCGAGCGGCTTCTCGTCGGTCGTCACGGGGAGGTCGGCAAGGATCGAGCGGTTCGCCAGGTCCTCCGCGCGCGCGATCTCCTCCTCCTTGACGCGTTCGAAGTGAGAGAAGTCGAAACGCAGCTCCTGATCGGAGACGTAGGATCCTGCCTGGACGGCGTGTGGGCCGAGGACCTCGCGCAGGGCGGCGTGGAGGAGGTGGGTTGCCGTGTGGTTCCGCGCGATCCGCTTCCTCCGTTCGGCGTCCACCGAGAGGCGGACCCGGTCGCCCATCTGGAAATCGCCTTCGACAACCGCAACCCTGTGAACGAACGCCCCAAGAGGCGTCTTTTGGACGTCGACGACGCGCCCTTTCCCAGGCTGGGAGAGGTTCACCACCGTTCCGGTGTCAGCGATCTGCCCGCCGGCCTCGGCGTAGAATGGACTCTGGTCGACCACGATGTCGATCTTCTGGTCGCCCTTTAGGATCTCGACGATCGTCCCTTCTCCCTCGGTCTTCTCGTAGCCGAGGAAGGTCGTAGGGGACTCGCGGGACACACTGCCGGTAGCCACCACTCCTGCTACAAGCGTCTTGAAGAACGTGCGAGACCGCCGCTGCTGGCCACCCATCGCCGCCTCGAACCCTGGCCGGTCGACGGCGACTCCGCTCTCGGCCGCGATCTCCTCGGTCATCTCGATAGGGAAGCCGTAGGTGTCGTAGAGCTCAAAGGCCACTTCGCCCGGGAGAACCTTCTCCTTCGCCACGGCGAGGCCCTTCAGGATCCCCTCCAGGCGCCGCTCCCCGCTCGCCAGGGTCCGGCGGAAGGTCTCCTCCTCGTGGCGGATCACCCGCTCAGCGAGAGGTCGGGCGGCGACGAGCTCCGGGTAAGTCGCCCCAAGGGAGTCAACGACGGGAAGGACGAGCCCGGCGAGAGCCCCCTCGCGCAGCTCAAGCCGCTCCCCCGCCCGAATGGCGCGGCGGAGGATCCGCCGCAGGACGTACCCCTGCTTCTCGTTCCCTGGGAGGACCCCGTCCGCCATGAGAAGGACGGTCCCCCGCAGGTGGTCGGCGACGAGGTTCCGGCTTGAGCGGTCCGCGGGGCCGCAGGCCCGCGGCATCGCGCCTTCGATCGCCTCGACGATCGGGCGGAAGAGGTCGATCTCGAAGTCGGTCGAGACCCCCTGCACGACGGCGCTCGTCCGTTCCAGACCCATCCCGGTGTCGATGTTCTTCTTCTGGAGCGGCACGAGGCTCCCATCCTCGCGCGCCTCGTACTGCATGAAGACCAGGTTCCAGACCTCGGAAAACCGGTCGCAGTCGCACGCGACCCCGCGGCACGTCGGGCCGCAGGCCTTCTCCTTTCCCCAATCGAAGAAGATCTCGCTGTCCGGGCCGCACGGGCCGGAGTTCCCGACCGGGCCCCACCAGTTGTGCTCCTTCCCCAGGCGGTGGATCCGCTCGGGCGGGATCCCGATCCGATCCCTCCAGATCGCGTACGCCTCGTCATCGTCCCGGTAGACGGAGACGGAGAGCTTCTCCTGGGGGATGCCCAGCTCCTTCGTCACGAACCCCCAGGCAAGGTCAATCGCGCCCTCCTTGAAGTAGTCGCCGAAGGAGAAGTTCCCCAGCATCTCGAAGAACGTGTGGTGGAACGCGGTCTTCCCGACGTTCTCGATGTCCGTCGCCCGGAAGCACTTCTGGCAGGTCGTGGCGCGCGGGAAGCGGGGCACAACGCGCCCCCAGAAGAGGTCCTTGAACTGGACCATGCCCGCCGAGGTGAAGAGCAGGGTCGGGTCGTTCGGAAGAAGTGAGGAACTGGGCAGCCGCTCGTGCCCCCGCGCGGCGAAGTAGTCAAGATAGGCTTTCCGAAGCTCGTCCGCTCGCATGATGACCCCTTGAAAGAGGGAGATGGAAGGATTCTAGGGGGCCCACGTCCGTCGATCAACCCGGTCGGAGACGGGTCCGGAGGCCCGCGCGCCCTAGATCCGGCCGTGGTGTCGCGGGTCGAGCGCGTCGCGAAGGCCGTCCCCGACGAAGTTCGCGCACAGAACCGTCAGGAAGATGAACAGCCCCGGGAAGAAGGCGATGTAGACGCCGTTCGGGTAGTACAGGAACTCCTGGGCCCGACTGAGCATGTTCCCCCACGAGACAGCCGGAGCCTGGATGCCTAGCCCGAGGAACGAGAGGCCCGATTCGATCAGGATCGCCTCTCCTGTCATCAGCGTCGCCTGGACGATCATCACGGCGGTGGCGTTGGGAAGGAGATGGCGGAAGACGATCCGCCAACTGGGCGCGCCCACGGCCCGAGCCGCCTCCACGAACTCCCGCTCGCGCAGGCTCAGGATCTGGCCCCGCACGAGGCGCGCCGTGCTCATCCACGAGAAGGCGATGATCACGACCACGATGACCGCGATGCTCTTCGCGTCCCCCAGGAAGTCGCTCAGCGCCGCCGCGAAGCGGACCTGCGGATTCGCCAAGAGGCCAACGAAGATGAGCAGGAGCGGGAGTTGGGGGATGGAGAGCATGATCTCGATGAACCGGCTGATGACGGCATCTGGCGCCCTGCCCCAGTAGCCGGCGAGGGCGCCGATCGCGCCCCCGAGCAGGGTGGAGAAGATCGCGGCCACGAACCCGACCAGGAGGGAAACGCGACCGCCCTGGAGGACCCGGGCCAGGATGTCCCGACCGAGGTCGTCCGTCCCGAAGGGATGCGCTCCGCACGGCCAGAGGAGGACCCGCGGCCGGATGCACTGGCCGACGAGCGCCGGATCGGTTGGCACACTGAAGGAGGGACCGCTGAACCTGACCTTCCGGTTCTGCCTGGAGAACTCGTACGGCGTGAGGATCGGCGCTGCGATGGCGCCTAGAATGAGGAGGATCATGACCGCGGCACCGAACATCGCCAGGCGATGGCGCTTGAACCGGCGCCAGGCGAAGCCCCAGTAGGAGTAGCTTTGCGCCTCCCGCTGCACCCCAGGAACGGCTCCCTTCCTCAAGCCGCGCCTGCGTCTAGTCATAGCGGATGCGGGGGTCGGCGATGGCGTAGGCGACGTCGGCGAGCAGAGTGAACAGGATGACCAGGAGGGAGATGAACATCAGCGAGACCATGGCGATATTGAAGTCGTTCACCAAGATGGCATCGAAGATGGCCCGACCCATGCCCGGCCAGTTGAAGACCGTCTCGGTGAGGATGGCCCCTGAGAAGAGGAGGGGAACGTTCAAGCCGACCAGGGTGATGAGCGGCAGGATCGCGTTGCGCAGCGCGTGACGGTACGTGATCAGCCTCTCCGGAAGCCCCTTGGCTCGAGCGGTCGTGATGTAGTCGAGATGGATCACCTCGAGCATCGAGCTGCGCATGAACCGCGTCCACTGGGCAAGCTGCAGGGAGGAGAGGGCGGCGACAGGGAGGATGAGGTGGCGGATGTGGTCCCAGAAGACGGGCCACGTTCCGCTCAGGCCTGGAGTGGCAAATCCCCCGGCCGGAAGGAACCCATGCAGGACGACGGCGAAGATGTAGATCAACATGATCCCCAACCAGAAGATGGGTAGCGAAACCCCAACGAAGTTAAACACAGTCACAACGTAGTCCAGGAGGGTGTGCTGGCGAAGTGCGGAGATCACCCCGGCGGGGATGGAGACAAGAAAGGCGAGGAGAAGCGACAATCCGGAGAGAAGAAGGGTGTTGGGCAGCCGGTACTGCAGGATGTACGCCGCCGCGGGCCGGCCGAACTGCCGCGACGGCCCGAAGTTCCCCTGGATCGCCTGCCCCAGCCAACGCCAATAGCGCACGTACCACGGCCGGTCCAGGCCGTAGAACTTCCGGAGCCGGAGGTAGTCCTCCTGCGTGAACCCGGGGTTCCCCCGCCGCATCTCGTCGATGGGGTCTCCGGGCTTGAGCGCCAGGAGGCCGTACATGATCAAGGAAATGACGAACAGCGTCGGGAAAACAAGCAACACCCGCCGCACAAGGTAGGTCAGCACTCTTACCTCGCAACAGCCGCTGGGGGGAGGACCTGCCTCACCCCCAGCGGCGAGACGGACTTAGCTCCGTTCTGGGCTAGCGGACGGCCACGGCTCCGTTCTGGGCCCAGCCCCACTCCCACGCATTCCAGAACTGCCCGCGGGCGACGGCGGTTCCCTTCGTGTAGTTCACGAGACCCGCCGCCTTGGTCACCGTCTCCGACCGCTCGTACAGCGGGGCGGTCGGCAGCTCTTCGTTGTAGATCTTCTGCATCTCGACGAGGATCGGGACGCGCTTGGCCTCGCTGAACTCCTTCAGCGCCTGGGCGCGCAGCTCGTCGAACCGGTTGTTGATCCAACCCATGATGTTCGTCCCGCCAAACCCGTTCGCCAGGAGCGGGACGTTCTCCAGGAGAGGCGTCACCGGGATCGCGAGCAGGTCGTTCGCGTACAGCTCGTTCGACAGAGGATCCGCCGGAGCCTGGCCGATCCCGCCGGCCTCGGCGTACTCGACGATGCCGCGCCAAGTGCAGTCAGAGCCGTGGTTCAGGTACTCAGTGCTGAACAGGACGCTCCCCGGGAGGTTCTCCACCTCGAGCTTGATCCCCACTTCCTTCAGGAACTCCTGCAGGATCTCGCCCGTCCGGATGCGGAAGGCCGCCACGGTCGCGACCCAGTGCATGTCGAACTCAATCGTCCGGCCGTCCGCGCTCACCCGCTCCAGCCAGCCGTCCCCGTCGCTGTCCTTCCAGCCAATGGCGGCCAGGAGGGCCTTCGCGGCCTCCGGGTCGTACGCCCACTGGTTCACGTCATCCGTAAAGCCCACATCTCCTCGGATCATGAACGAGTTGGACACAATCGCCCCCGGGTAGACCGTCGTAGCGACGTCCTCCCGGTCGATCGCCTGGATGATCGCCTGCCGCGTGCGCTTGTCTCCGAGAAGGAGATCGGCGGCCGTGGCGCACTGCGGGAAGAGGTTGAAGTTCAGCTTCTCGATGAACCCCGACGCGGTCGTTTCGACCACGGCTCGGTCACCGAGCTGGGCGGCCAAGACCGCTGGGTCTTGCCCCGCCAGGCAGATGTCATCCGCCGCCTCGATCTCCCCGGCGAGGATCGCCGAGATGAGGGTCGCCTGGTTGACGATGAAGCGAACCGTGATCTCCTTCAGGTAGTTCGCCTCCGCGCCAGGGGCGCCGAGGAAGAAGCCCGGTCGGCGGCTGAACCGGATGAACTGGTTGATCTGCCACTCCTCGAACTTGAAGGCACCGCTCCCGACCACCAAACCGGTCCCGATCGACGGAGGCGCACCAAGGAACTGCCCCTCGACGATCTCCGCGGCCTTCTCCGGCGTCGCCTTCACCTGAGCCATCACCTGGCGGTAGACTGGCTCCCAGATGTGCTTCGGGGCGATGTCACCGAAGCGCGCCAGGCCGATCGAGCCCGCCACGGCGGCGTAGAACAGGTTCGGCGTCTTGTACACGATCCAGAAGCTCTTGTTGTCGACCTTGATGATCTCCTTGATGAGATCGGAATAGGTGCGGGTCGAGATCGGGAGCTCCGGGGTCTGCTGCACCTCGTAGGTGAACAGGACGTCGTCCGTCGTGATCGGGGTGCCATCGCTCCAGGTGGCGTCGCTGCGGATCGTCCACAGCACCTCCTGCCGGATCAGGTTCCCCGCCGTGTCGTAGAAGGCGACCAGCCTCCCGTTCTCGGCCGTCGGGATCTCGGTCGCGAGTCCCGGATAGAGGACGCCCTTTGAGTCGTAGTACGTGAGCCCGAGATAGAAGATCCCCATCACGTTCTCTTTCGTGTCGGCCGAGCCCTCCCACGGACACAGGTTCGAGGGCTCTTGCGTGGCCCCAATGACGAGGTTATTCAGGCTGGGACTGGCCCACGCCACGATCCCAACCAGAAGCCCCATCAGCATCGCTGACAGAAGCAGCCTTCCTTTCACACGACACCTCCTTAGAGTGCCATTGCACCCAGCTACGCACGACCGCAACACCAGCAACAGAAGCCCGGGAAGCCCTCCGACCTCCCTCTAGCGTTGGTGTTAGCCCAGCATAGGGCGACGCCCCAGGTCTGTCAACTACGGCTCGCGGCCGGGTCCCGGCGCAACGCGGGGGCGGCTCGCGGGCTCAGACCCTCTTTCCCTGTTCCCATGCATGACACGCGTCCTTGCCTCCCCTCTCCGCGACGGGTAGAGTAGGACGCTCGAAGACGGAGGGAGGCGACCAGCATGTCGTTCATCGAAGAGGTCTTTGCCCGCGAGATCCTCGACTCTCGCGGGAACCCCACGGTGGAGGTGGACGTCCTCCTCGAGGACGGGTCGTTCGGGCGGGCCGCCGTTCCATCCGGCGCCTCGAAGGGAACGCACGAGGCGCTCGAACTGCGCGACGGGGACCCCAAGCGCTACCACGGCCGCGGGGTCGAACAGGCGGTGAAGAACGTCCTCCTCGAGATCGCTCCGGCCGTCGCCGGCCAGGACGCCCTGAACCAGGAGAAGCTCGACCGTATCCTCGTCGGCCTCGACGGGACGAAGAACAAGTCGCGCTTGGGCGCGAACGCGATCCTCGGCGTCTCGCTCGCCGTGGCCAAGGCAGCAGCCGACTGCCTCGGTGTCCCGCTCTTCCGCTACCTCGCCGGAGCCCGGGAGGCCCTCCTCCCGCTTCCGCTGATGAACGTCCTGAACGGCGGGGCCCACGCGGACAACAACGTCGACATCCAGGAGTTCATGATCGTCCCGGTCGGAGCGACCTCCTTTCGGGACGCGGTCCGCGCCTGCGCCGAGGTCTTCCACACCCTGAAGGCGATCCTGAAGGAGAAGGCCCTCTCCACCTCGGTGGGCGACGAAGGAGGGTTCGCCCCGAACCTGAAGGAGAACCGCGAGGCTCTCTCCCTCCTCGTGCGGGCCATCGAGAAGGCGGGCTACCGTCCAGGGGAGGATGTCGCCCTGGCCCTCGACTGCGCGGCCACGAGCTTCTTCGAGAAGGGGACCTACCGGCTCACGGTCGGCGGGAAGCCGAAGCCCCTCTCGAGCGAGGAGCTCGTGGCGACGTACGAGGACTGGGTCTCCCGCGTCCCGATCGTCTCGATCGAGGATGGTCTCGCCGAGGAGGACGAGGCTGGCTGGAAGCTCCTCACCAAGCGCCTGGGAAAGAAGGTTCAAATCGTGGGGGACGATATCTTCGTGACGAACCCCGAGCGACTGCGGAAGGGGATCCGGGCTGGAATCGCGAACTCGATTCTCGTCAAGCTGAACCAGGTCGGGACCGTGAGCGAGACGCTGCGGACGATGGACCTCGCCCACGCCGCCGGTTACACCTCCGTCGTCTCTCACCGCTCCGGGGAGACGGAGGACACGGCGATCGCCGACCTCGCCGTGGGAACCGCCTGCGGAGAGCTGAAAAGCGGATCGATCTCCCGCAGCGAACGGGTAGCGAAGTACAACGAACTGTTGAGGATCGAGGAGGAGTTCGAACTGGGACTTGCCCGCTGGCCGGAGCGGTTCCGCGTCTAGGCCGCGCCGGGAGGGGGGATGGGCGGGGTGCGCAGGAAGAGGCGGCTCTTCGGACGTCTGTCTCACGAGGGGAGACGCCCCGTGCGGCTCTGGGTTGCGCTCATACTGGTCGGCCTCCTCGTTGGAGTCTATGCCTACCGGTTCTTCCTCATCGGAGGCGAGCGGGGGGATCTGGCAGGCCTGAAGCGCGAGCAGAAAGCGGCTCTCGATGAGCAGAAGCGGCTCCACGAGCGCCTCGCCCTGAAGGACGACCCAAAGACGATCGAGGACCTCGCCCGCAGGGCGCTTGGCGTCATCAAGCCCAACGAGGAGAAGGTCATCTTCGTCAACCCGAAGGGGCGGGAGTGAGCCGGTTCGTCCACCTGCACACGCACTCTGAGTACTCGATCCTCGACGCCTCGTGCCGGATCCCGGGCCTCGTCGCCAAGGCCGCCGATCTCGGAATGGGCGCCCTCGCCCTCACCGATCACGGGATGATGGCCGGGGCGATCAAGTTCTACCGCGAGGCGAAGAGACGGGGTGTGAAGCCGATCCTCGGCGCGGAGCTCTACCTCGCCCCAGGAAGCCGTCACGACCGGAAGGTCCAGGATGGCCAGCGCTACTCCCACCTCGTCCTCCTCGCCGCGGACCGGGAGGGCTACCAGAACCTCCTCACCCTGGTTAGCCTGTCCCACACCGAGGGCTTCTACTACCGGCCCCGTGCGGACAAGGAGCTCCTGAAGGAGCACCACGGCGGCCTCATCGCGCTCTCCGCCTGCGAGAGCGGGGAGATCCCTCGCCTCCTCTTCGCCCGGCAGGAGAAGGCGGCCGCGACGGCCGCAGCCTGGTACGCGGACCTCTTCGGGGAGGGGAACTTCTACCTCGAGCTGCAGGATCACGGGACAGAACGAGGGAAGGAACTGCGCGAGCGGCTCGTCCGTCTCGCGCGCGGGACGGGACTCCCGCTCGTCGCGACGAACGACATCCACTACCTCGCCCCGGAAGACCACCTCGCCCACGAGGTCCTCCTCAACATCCGCGCCAACAAGCGCCTCACCGACCCGGACCGGATGACGTTCGACGGGACGGGCTACCACTTCCGCACCGCGGAGGAGATGGAGGCCTTGTTCGCCGACCTGCCCGAGGCGATCGAGAACACGGCGGCGATCGCGGAACGGTGCCGCCTCGACCTCGACTTCGGCCAGGCGATGATCCCCCCGTTCCCGGTCCCGGAAGGGTTCGCCGACCCGGACGCCTACCTCCGCCACCTCGCCTACGCTGGGGCGGAGAGGTGCTACGGGGACGTCGGACCCGTGGTTCGGGAGCGCCTGGAGTACGAGCTCTCGGTCATCGCCCGGATGGCCTACGCCACCTACTTCCTCATCGTGTGGGACTTCGTCCGCTTTGCCCGCGAGAACAAGGTCCCGGTCGGGCCCGGCCGCGGCTCGGCGGCCGGGAGCCTCGTCGCCTATGCCCTGGGGATCACCCGCGTCGACCCACTCCGCTACAACCTCCTGTTCGAGCGATTCCTCAACCCCGATCGCATCAGCCTTCCCGACTTCGACATTGACTTCTGCGTCAAGGGGCGCGACCGGGTAATCCGCTACGTCGCGGAGAAGTACGGGCGAGAGAACATGTCCCAGATCGCCACCTACGACCGGATGGCGGCGCGGAGCGTCATCCGCGACGTGGGGCGTGTCCTGGGCGTCCCCCTGCACACGACGGACCACATCGCAAAGCTCGTCCCGTTCAACGCCCCGCTCGCCGAGGCCGTACAAAAGGTCCCGGAGCTGCGCGAGCTGTGCGCGACGAACGACGAGGTGCGCAGAATCGTGGAGATCGGGAGATCGATCGAGGGGTTGACCCGGAACGCGTCGACGCACGCCGCCGGGGTGGTCATTGCCGCCGACGGCCTCGTCCGCCACGTGCCGCTCCTCCGCCTCTCGACCGGCGAGATCGTGACCCAGTTCGACATGGGCGACGTGGAGGCGGTCGGGCTCCTCAAGTTCGACTTCCTCGGCCTGCGCAACCTGACCCTGATCGACGCCACCCTCGCCTCCCTCCGCCAGAAGGGAGGTGTCGAGATCGACCTCGACAGAATCCCTCTCGACGACGAGAAGACGTACGCCCTCCTCCAGGCCGGGCGGACGGCCGGGATCTTCCAACTCGAGAGCTCAGGGATGACCGCCCTCATCCGCCGCGTCACCCCGGACCGATTCGGCGACCTCGTCGCCCTCCTCGCCCTGTACCGCCCCGGCCCGCTCGAGAGCGGGGTCGCCGACGACTACGTCGAGCGGAGGACGGGCCGTCAGGAGGTCACCTACACCCACCCGAGCCTGGAGGAGGTCCTGGCCGAGACCTACGGCCTCCCCATCTACCAGGAGCAGGTGATGCAGATCGCCCAGAAGCTCGCGCGCTTCACCCTCGCCGAGGCAGACACCCTGCGCAAGGCGATGGGGAAGAAGAAGAAGGAGATCATGGACGGCCTGCGCGAGCAGTTCGTCGGGGGGTGCCTGGCGAACGGGGTCTCGCGGGACCTGGCTTGCGAGACCTTCCAGAACATGGAGAAGTTCTCCCGCTACGGGTTCAACAAGTCGCACGCCACGGCCTACGCCTTCATCTCGTACTGGACGGCGTACCTCAAGGCGAACTACGAGACGCACTTCATGGCAAGCCTCCTCGCGAGCGTTCAGGAGGACACGGACAAGGTCGCCGAGTACATCGCCGAAGCAAAGGACCTCGGGATCCAGGTCCTCCCGCCGGACGTGAACGAGAGCGAGCGAGACTTCACCCCGGTCGGGGAGGACCGGATCCGCTTCGGCCTGGGCGCGATCAAGCGCGCAAGCGAGGCGGCGATCGCCGCGATCCTCGCCGCGCGGACGGAGCCGTACCGCTCCTTCTTCGACCTCTGCCGCCGCGTCGTGGGGGACGCAGTGGACCGGGAGACCCTCGAATCCCTGGTCAAGGCCGGGGCGTTCGACTCTCTCAGGGCGACGCGGCGCGGCCTCCTCCTCCACCTCCCGGAGGGCCTCGACCTGATGCAGACCGCGCGCCGGGAGCGGACCAGCGGCCAGGTCTCCTTCTTCGAGTCCCTCGGGACGGCCGCCGCCGATCCGCCGGCGCGGGAGGAGGAGTTCGCCTCGAGCGACCTCCTCGCTTTCGAGCGCGAGCTCCTCGGCCTGTACGTCTCCGGGAACCCGATCGACCGGCACCGATCCCTCCTTGACCACTGCACGTCGCTCGCGGACGTGAGCCAACTCGAAGAGGGAGAAGGAGCCCTCGTCGGCGGACGGGTGAAGAAGGCGCGCCGGATCGCGACGAAGAACGGCGGGCAGATGGCCTTCCTCACCCTGGAGGATGGGCGCGGCGAGGCGGAGATGACGGTCTTCACGCGCGTCTTCGACGCCGCCGCCCCCCTCCTGGTCGAGGACGCCCTCCTCGGGATCCGCCTGGTCGCCGGGCGGAGGAACGGCGTCGTGAACCTGGTCGCCGACGAGATCTTCCCCCTCGAGGAGATCGCCGCCCGCGTCCGCCTCTCCGTCGTCGTCTCCCTCCCGGCGGCTGAAGCGAACCCGGAGACCCTGCGCGGGGTCGCCGACCTCCTCCGGCGACATCCAGGCGAGATTCCGGTCCTCGTCCGGCTGGTCCAGGAGGGGAGCGCGGTCGAGGTGATGGCCGGTCACGGCCGCCGTGTCGCTGCGTCGACCGAACTCAAGCAGGAGCTCGAAACCCTTGTCGGCGAGGGGCATGTCGACTTCCTGTGCGGGGCCCGACCGTGAACTGCAGACTCCGACGCGCCCTGCGCTGGCTCGCCCCCGGGATGCGGATTAAGCGCTGGAGCCTCCTCGTCCTCGCCTCGACGTGCGTCCTCGCCTTCGCTCTTCTGGAGTCGATCGGGAAGGAACGGATCGTCCCGTTGTACCGGCTCCTCCCCCGGGACGGGGCGGCACGCCACGCCATCCTCACCGGCCTCGCGGTCGCCGGGATGGCCGGCTTTTCGCTCGGCCTCGCGCGTCTCGTCCGCTCAGTGGCGCGCGGCGTCGCCCCAGGCCGCGGAGAGAAGCCAGGCGACCTGATCTACCGGACGCGGATCCTGGAGAAGGGACCGCGGGTCGTCGCCCTGGGCGGAGGGACCGGGCTCTCGACCCTCCTCCGTGGACTGAAGGAGGTGACCTCCAACCTGACCGCGGTCGTGGCGGTGATGGACGACGGAGGGAGCTCCGGCCGGCTTCGCGTCGGGCTCGACGTCCTACCGCCCGGCGACGTCCGCAACTGCATCCTCGCCCTCGCCGAGGACGAGCCGCGGATGGAGCGCCTCCTCCAGCACCGCTTCCGTGGGACAGGGGAACTCGGCGGACATTCTCTCGGGAACCTCCTCCTCGTGGGGATGGAGCAGGCGACCGGCGGGTTCGACCGGGCGATCGAGGAGATGAGCCACATCCTAAACGTGCGCGGCCGCGTCCTCCCCGCCACCCTGACCAAGACGAACCTCGCCGCCCAGTTCGAGGACGGCGAGCGGATGACCGGCGAGAGCCGGATCGTCGCCGACCCACGGCGGATCGTGAAGATCGAGCTCTCCCCGGCGCGCGCCGAACCGTACGCCCCGGTCCTGGAGGCGATCGAGCGCGCGGATCTACTCCTCCTCGGGCCGGGGAGCCTGTTCACGAGCCTCGTCCCCAACCTCCTCGTCGAAGGGATCGCCGCGGCGATCGCAGCCTCCCCCGCGGAGAAGGTCCTCATCGCGAACCTGATGACCGAGCCCGGGGAGACGGACGGGTTCACCCTCTGCGACCACCTGCGTGCCCTGGATGGCTACGTTCCCCTGCGGTGCTTCGACACGGTGATCGTCAACTCCGCCCTCCCTGCGGCGGAGATCCTGGAGAGCTACCGGAGGGAGGGCGCGGAGCCGGTGAGGGATGACCTCGGGGAAGAGAACGAGTTCGGCGTGAGGGCCGTCCACGCCGACCTCCTGGGGACCGCCCGGCTCTTGGGGAAGACGACGGCGAAGCACGATCCGGCCAAGCTCGCGCGGGTGATCGCGCACGCAACGCGGGCCTTCGCGCGAGGCCCGCTCTAGCCTTTCACCACAGCGAGAGGCCGGAGGCGCGCGACCGGCCGGTTGATCCCAGCGTCGGCGACCGCCTGGACGACGCGCTCCACGTCCTTGTACGCGCCGGGCGCCTCCTCGGCGACCCCACGCAGGCTGTGGGCACGGAGGACGATCCCCCGCTCCGCGAGGTCCTTCCGGACCTCCTCCCCCCAGAACTTGTCCGCGGCCTTCTTGCGGGAGAGGGCCCGCCCCGCGCCGTGGATCCCGCTTGCGAACGCCCGTTCCATCCCGAGCGAGGTCCCGCGCAGGACGTAGGAGACAGTCCCCATCGTCCCGCCGACGAGCGTCGGGTGCCCGACCGCGCGATATGGCTCGGGCGACTCCTCCCGGCCCGGCCCGAAGGCACGCGTCGACCCTTTGCGATGCACGAGGAGGTCGCGTGTCTCCCCGTCGACCGTGTGCCGCTCCACCTTGGCGTTGTTGTGGCCGATGTCGTACACGGTCCGCACGTCCTCCGGCCGGAGGCCAAAGAGGCGGACGAGGGTCCCGCGAACGAGGTGGGCGACGGCCTGGCGGTTGGCGAAGGCGCAGTTCGACCCGCAGGCGACGGCCGAGAGGTACGCCTTCCCCTCCGGGCTCCGGATCGGGGCGCAGACGAGCTCCCGCTCGCGGACCGGGATCGCGTAGCGACGGCTCGCCCCCTCCATCGTCTTCAGGTAGTCCTGCCCAATCTGGTGGCCGAGGGCCCGCGACCCCGTGTGGATCGAGACGACGACCTGCCCCTCCGAGAGGCCGTAGACCGGCGCGGCCTCCGAATCGAGGACCTTGTCCACGACCTGGACCTCGAGGTAGTGGTTCCCTGAGCCGAGAGTCCCCACTTGGCCGAACTGGCGCTGTTTCGCGAGCTTGCTCACCGTCCTGGGGTCGGCGCCCTGGATCGTCCCCCCCTCTTCGATCCGTTCGAGGTCCTCCTCGGTGCCGTACCCGCGCTCGACCACGTAGCGCGCTCCCTGGACGAGGAGCTCGTCGATCTCGGAGACGCTCAAACGGAGCTTCCCCTCCGAGCCGAGCCCGGCCGGGACGCTTTCGTAGAGGCCGTCGGCAAGCGCGGGGAGGTCCTTCTCGATCGCTTCCCGGTCGAGCGGGGTCGCGAGGAGGCGGACCCCGCAGTTGATGTCGAACCCGACCCCGCCCACGACCGCCACGCCCTCCTCGAGATCGAAGGCGCCCACTCCACCGATCGGGAACCCGTACCCCGGGTGGATGTCGGGCAGGGCGAGGGCGGCGGAGACGATCCCAGGGAGGCAGGCGACGTCCCGCAACTGGCGGAGGGCGTTCCATTCCTTCTCCTGCCCCACGTCGGCCCGCAGCTGATCGATCGTCGTCGCGTCGGCGAAGATCCGCCCTGGGACCCGCATCTCCCCCTGCCTCGGGAGGAGCCACTCCGACGAGGCGACCTGTTCCAGCTTGAACGCCTCCGCCATCGTCCCCTCCTTCCCTAGATGTCGACGACGCACTGAGCGATCCAGCGCCCGTCCTCCTCTACGACCTTGAGGCCGCTCAGGCTCACGCCCTTCACCTCGAGCCGCGGGTCGTGGCGGGAGACGTCGAGCCTTTCTCCCCACCCCGTCCCGGCCACCTTCACCGTCCCCGAGGCCGCCTCGGAGACCTCGATCTCGAACGCGCTGAGGTAGATCCGCTCGAGGTCCTTCGCCGCCAGGATGGCGGAAAGCCACTCGACAAGCAAGAGGTCGAGGGTCTCTGCCTCACCGGAGAGCGGGACCTCCTCCCGCAGGAGGAGCGTGTCGACGTCGACCATCAGGTTCGTCATCGCCCGCGCTGCTTCGGCGAACGCCTCCTCCGGCGTCTCCCCAGTCCCGCGCAGGAACGCGTCGGCGACCGACTCCAAGTACTCAAACGGCACAGCTCCCTCCGAGGGGGACCGTGAACAAGGGGGCGTACTCGGCTCCTCCAGAGCGGAGTTGGCTCTCCATCAGGATGAGCTTCTCCGCACGCAGGACGTGCATCGGGAGTCGCAGCCCGGCGACCGCCTCGTCCAGCCGGACCGGGCGCCCTTGGAGACGGACGAAGGTGATGTGGGTCACACTCGTCCGCCGCTCCTCCTCGAACCCGAGCGGGGCGAGTTCCCTGCCGAGAGTGCGGAGGAGGTCCACGAACGCCTCCGGAGCTTCGCCTCCGGCCCAGACGACGCGCGGGCGGTCGAGAGAGGGGAAGGCCCCCACGCGGTCGACCACGAGGTCGAACGGCTCGATCCGCCTTGCCACCCCGCGGGCGAGACGCTCCAGATCGACGGTCAGCATCGGGTCGATCTCGCCCAGGAACTGGACCGTCACATGGAAGTTCTCCGGCCGGACCCACGAGCCCGCCCCCGGGCCGAGTTTCCTTCGGAGGGCCTCGGAGAGCGTCGTCAGGGTCCCTCGCAGGGCAGCGTCGATCGGCAGACAGAAGAAGGTGCGCATCGCAGACCTCCGCGGCATCTTACCGCAACCGAGGATGGGAGCGTCTTGTGAAGAGGCCTGTGCGTGGCCCCTTCGTTGGAAGTCGATCGGCGATTCGCGGGCAGCCAGCTCAGGCCAAGGGATCCTCCAACACCCGCAGAGGCCGGCTTACCGCTGCTCCCTTCCGGGTCTGACGGGGTTCACCAGCGTGCGCCGCGGAGGGCTCGGCCCTCAACGCCGCTTGCCCGTGCACGGGCCCAACCTTCTTCCCCCTCGGGGAGCCCTTCAGCTCCACTATAGCGGGTTGTGGATGGAGGGAACCGCTAGCTCCCCGCCTAGCACAGGCTGGCGGAGGGGGCGGGATTCGAACCCGCGGTACCCGGTTGGGTACACCTGTTCTCCAGACAGGTGGCTTCGACCACTCACCCACCCCTCCGGTAGATCGCTTGAACGGCATTCTACCGGGAGCGGGCGACCGCAAGCAAGGTCAGGGTTTCCGCACGGGCGGTCTCACACCTCCCATCCTCTCACTCGGGCCCGTGACCTGCCGCCGTCAGAACGGTTGAGGTTGAGTGTTGGGACGGAGAGATGGATTGGTCTCCTCAGTTCCTCTGCTACCATGTCCACCAGCGTCGGCGAGGACCTGGAGGCCGCGCTCAAATCGTCCTTTCGCCAAGCGCAGGCGGTACTGCATAGACTAGCTAGCGAAGCGGATCGTTCGCCGGGGGCGGGTCAATGGTTACGTTTTTCTCAATGCAGGGACGCTACAACCGTGCGAGGTACTTCTGGTCGCAATTCAGCATCTTGGTGCTTGTCTATGGCGCGCCGTTTGGCGCGGGGTTTGCCAGGCTCCTGCCCACGGGGCACTCTGCGACCGTTATCTGGTGCGCGATGCTGATCGTGGGGAATGCCTTGTCGGCCCTCCAAATCGTGAAACGCCTTCATGATCTCGATCGAGCGGGTACCCACTACGGGTTGCTGCTGGTTCCACTCTATGACCTCTACCTCGTGCTCATTCTACTGTTCAAGAAGGGGACAAGCGGATCGAATCGATATGGCTCCGATCCTCTGGGAGGGAGAGAGGAACGCTCCAACTGACCGGAGTTCGCGGCCTGGAACAAGCTTGAGACGAAAGCCATCCGCCTGACCCGGAAGGCGCTCGGCCATGCGAACCTAGCGACGACGCAGATCCACGCTCACCTTTTCGATGAGGACCTGGAGGCAGCCCTGAGATCCTTTCGCCAAGCGCAGACGGTAGCGGTAGACTACCCTGCAAAGCGGACCGTGCACCAAGCGCGGGTCATGAGCTGGGCCGCGCCAACAGGGTTGCTCGCGAAGGAGGAGAAGGACCAATGGACCTCTCACGGAGATGGAGAATGCGTCGGTGTCTTGTTCTGCTAGCGGTTCTGGCGCTGGTGTCATGCGGTGTCCTCGTATCACTGGCGTCAAGCGAGCCGTGGCCCGAGAATCGACAGCTTCTTGGCTTGAACGACAAGACCCTGCAGAAGGTCATCGGCGACCCGACAGCCGGCCTACCCGAGGTGTTGCCGGTCCTGTCGGGTCTTGATCGAGCGCTCAACATGGCAGTAGGGCCAGACGGCCTTGTGTACATTGCTGATACCGGCAAACGGAGCATCGTTCGCTGTGATGCGAACGGGCGCAACCTCACCGTCATCATGAAGAGCGGAAGCCTCTCCCCCTATGACCTGTCCTTCGACGAGGAAGGGAACTTGTTCTTCAGTACGTTTGCCAGGGACTTGAGCTGCGGGACGTCGATGGGCGTGTGGAAGATACCTGGGGCGCAGCCGGGGGCCACTCCGGAGAAGGTCCTATCGGGCGGAGACATCAAGGCCTGCACGACGATTTCTGGATACGGGCCCTTCTCTATGTCACCGCTCTGCGTAGTGACCTCGGGGCCTCACAAGGGCGACATCCTCGTTGGTGGCAAGGGTTCGATTACGATCGTACGTGCCGTTGCCCCGGACTACACGTCGTTCGTCCCCTTCGTCAAGAGCGTGCAAGGAGTGTTTGACCCATATGGGTCCGGTACGGTCGACATTCCAGTCGTGTTCACCGATTTCTGCATGCTTGGGACGAACGGCAACGTGGTGGCCACAGACTGGATCAACGGGAGGATCCTGGAGTTCGATCCGGAAGGGAACTTCCTCCGAGTTGTCGCAAAGCTTTACCGGGCGAATCTCATCACCACGGACAGGAGCGGGAACATCTACGCCTCCGGTGCGGTTTTCGGCGGACGGGACTTCCAGCAAATCGTGGGGTTCTCCCGGGAGGGCGAGCGGCTCTTCCAGATTCCAATAACCGACGTGAGGGCGGTCGCCGTCGTCGAGTAGGTCGGCCATCGAGGTGGTCTGGCCCCAGATGGTCGAGGTTGAGTGCCAGGATCGCGGTCAGTTCCGGCTCGCCCTCGAATACGTCCACCATCGCTGCCGCGACGGGCGAGGCAAGGCGAGGATACTCCCCACGCGGCGCGCTGATCGAACTTGGGCGGCCTCAGAAGGCCTGCGTCCTCAAGGACGCGAAGAGGGGGAGGGGTCTGCCTCAGCGCACAGAAACAGGGCGAGTCCTGAGGAGCAGTCGAACTGCACCCTCAGAATGCTCTGAGACGAGTGCTGGGATCGGAGGAGAAGCGCCGCACCCTCCTCGGGCGTGACTTGCGCTCACGGCCGACTATGGTGGGGCATCTCAATTCAGGGAGTTGGGCGGTCTTTGACAGGGGCAGAGACGCGGAAAGGCTGATAGGATTGGAACCCGCGGTACCCGGTTGGGTACACTCGTTCTCCAGACAGGTGGCTTCGAACCCTCACCGCCCCTCCGAGGAATCGTTCGAGCGGATTCCACCGGGAGCCGACAAGACCGATCAAGGCACGGCCACCCCGCCGGTCCCTGGCCCGTTCGAAGATCCCGCTCTACAGGACGCGATCCGGACGCCGTGTAAGCCGCCAGGCGGACCTCCTCCGCGTCGGCCAGGGCCTCGCCGGGGATCTCACGCCGCCGCGCAGGGCCAAGAGGGAACCCCAATTCACGCACTGGACGGGATGGGAGCCTCTTGACCGCATACAATGCGCCGCTCGCTGGAGGTGGGGTCGTGGGCAGGGTCTTGGGCGCGGTGGTTCTACTCGGATGCCTCGCTGCGGTCTGCGCCGAGGCGTGCACCGGCGTCGCGCTGGTGCGCGACGGCGCGGTCGTCGTGGGCGGCAACGAAGACAACGACAAGACGGACGCAGCCATGTGGGCCACGGCCGCGTCGGACTCGCGCTACGGCGTCGCTTATTTCGGCTTCTACTTCGTCGGGCTGGGGAACCGGCTGCCCGGCTGGTACGAGATGCAGGGCGTGAATGACCAAGGCCTCTTCTACGACCTGTTCAGCATGCCGTGCGCCCCGGGAACGGTCCAGCCAGCCCGTGCGGCCTGGCCCGAGCAGGGTCTACCGATGCCGGAAGCCATTGAACGCACGATGATGACCACGTGCGCCACCGTAGACGAAGCGTTGGCCTTTCTCCACGCGAGGGACTACACGAAGATCCTGCCGTGCGTCCAGGTCCTCCTCGTCGACCGAGCTGGGAAGGCCGCCGTCTACACAGGGGTCAGGGACGTCTTCCGGACGACGCCGGGATTCGTCGTGACGAACTTCAACCTAGCCAATCGGTCGCTCGGGGAGTGGCCGTGCGAGCGGTACACCCTGGCATCGAAGATGATCGCCCTGGACTCCCGTCCGACCCTCGATCGCGTGGGACAGATCCTGCGCGCGACGCGGTATCGACCCAGCGCAGGATCCTCAGAGAAGGAAGGCGGGACTCGCTACTCCGTCGTGTGCGACCTCGTGAGAGGGATCGCCGATGTCTACCTCGGCGGCAACTTCTCGAGCCGGGCGCGGCTCGAGCTCGCCGACCTGTGGACGCAGGGCCATGAGAGGACTCCCCTGGCCGAGCTTTCGCTCGCGCCGAGCGGGCTTCCCTAGAGGACCGGTCCACGCCCAACGTGCTCGACCCGCGCGAACGGTCGACGTCCAGAGCCAAACCAGGCCCGGCCGACGAGAGACCGTTCGGCGCGGACCTCGCCCACTGCGCCCAAGCGTCGTCGACAGGGGCGTCCTCGCCCGCTCGGGCAGCGGCAAGCGGCCGGGAATCCCGTCCCCACCCAACGCTCATAGCCGGGCAACGCGAGGACCGACCGCTCGGAAGCCCAGCGGAGGGGACGCGCACGCCCTCGGCCGCTGACATCCGGGTTGACCGGCCTTGGGGGACCGGCCCTAGAATGGCTCCTGTGGCGAAGAGGGTGGGGGCATGCGTGTGAGGAGTGCGAGAACTGGGTTGGCGTGCGCGCTGCTCGCCTTGGCGCTTTCTGCCGTCGTGCTCGGTGGGGACCTGCCCTGCCTCAGGGTGAGTCTCCCGCCTGTGATGGGGTCCCTCCCGATCGCCTTCGCCGCGAGATGGCGCCTGTTCCAGGCGCACGGGGTAGACGTCGAGGTTGTCGCGCTGAACGACGATTCTGCCCGACTCCGCGCGCTCGCGGCGCGGGAGATCGACGGGATGGTGTGCGATGTGACGACCGCGATTCGGCTCTACGCCTCCGGAACGGACGTCGTCATCACGAGCACCATCTATCAGCCTCCCCGGCAGGGCGCTCTGGCGATCCTCACCACGAACTGCATGGCTGCCTCCAAGGGGATCACGTCGCTCGCTTCACTCTTCTCGCCCGCCCCGCCTCACAAGCCCTGCGCGATCTCCTTCACCACACAGAGCGACGTGGAGTTCGTGATGGACGCCGTCCTTGCCGGCATCGGCCTCACGATGGACGGGGGGGCCCTGTACGCCCACGTCGACAACCTGCCGAATCTGGCCATGCGCCTCGCGATCGGCGGCGTGGAGGCGGCCGTCCTTCCCGAACCCTACGTCACGTACATGGCGCACGTCCCTCCGTCGTTGACCTTGGGGTGCAGCGTCGTCCGCCTGTTGGATTTCGCAGGGACGCAGCTCCCTCCGTCCGTCATCGTCTTCCGGCGCGACGTGCAGCAGACAGCCGATGCCCCCATCGCCGCCTTCTACGCGGCCCTGCGCGAGGCCGTGACGCGGATGAACGCGATGACTGCCTCCCAGACGGTCAGCGAGGGAGTGGACGTGGTGCTCTCCTTGGGTTTCTTCCCTGGTGCGACGCGGGCATCGATCCCACGAAGCGTCCTCGACTACCTCCAGATCCCGCGTTTCCCCCTGCCCGGGCGTCTCGATCCGGACCTGTTCGGAGCGATACTGGACTGGATGCACAGGAAGCACTACACCTGGAAGTCGCTGGCGTACGGCCAGTTGACGACAATGCGCTACGTGCCGTGAGGTTCCCTCGGCGGGGCCTCTCGTGCGCCGGTGTCTGGACTGGCGCTTGACCGGCGAAACGGAAACGCATAGACGACGTCGCAGTTGCGCCCCATGAAGACGCGGACCTCCCCCGCCGCGAGGTCGTAGACGACCGACCACTGCGTGAGCCCAGGCTGGCTCACCTCGCACAGGAGGTCGATTCCCCGAGATGGGGCGAGCGCGCCTCCGGTCTCTTCGAGTCGCTCCGCCATCCGGTCGTAACGCGGGCATTCGCCCACGAGGCTCGGCCCGAGAGGCGCGCAGAGGAAATTCGTCGCGAGGTGCCACGGACGGTCGTTCCAGAGGACGACCCTCTCTCCCTCGTAGAACTCGATGAGAGCCGCGCGGCCAGAGCGATCCGCGACGAGGTAGTGCAGGGGGGGACCCGCCGTCGTCCGGACGTTGGACCGCTCGAAGATCGAGACCGCCTCCGCGACGTTGGCGGCGTGATCGAGGACCTCCCGGATGATCTGGATGGAATCAAGGTCTGTCTTGGCGGGATCGGCCGGCAGGCCCGGACTCCAGGGGACGGCGGCCATGCCGATGGCGAGTCCCTTCTCGTTCATGCCGTCAAAGGGGAGGGTGAAGGCGTTCAGGAGAGGTCGCCGTTCGGCGATGGGAAGCTCAGTGAGACGCAGAAGCACGTCGGGATCGGTGGGGAAGAGATACGCAAGGTCGACCATCGAGACGGAGGCATAGCCATCGGGCGGCTCCGTGAAGAGGAGGAGGGCCGGGCTGAAGGTCCAATCGAAGTTCCTCCCGTAGACCGGCGCCTCGCCGGCCAGCGCAGCGAACAACGAGCAGCCCCAGTCCGTGTTTTCGGCGCCGGGCTCCCACTCCATGGCGACCCCCTGCGCGCCCACGTAGCGCATCGCGTAGAGCGGGTAGTCGTCAATCCGCTCAAGGCCAGCGAGCGCCTCGACCTCCTGATCGGAGAGCACGGCCTGCGCTACATCGCCGATCGAGGGCCCCAGGGCAAGCAGGCAAGCCAGCCCTCCCGTGAGCAGACCGACCATCGCGAACCTGATCTGGCACCTCCCTGTCATCGCGTCGCCTCCTCAGCAAGGGTACGCTGACAGGCACGCCCTCGGCCAGCCGCCGAGCCAGCATCTGGAACGGCCGCACCCAGGGCGCACGAGCCCGCTGACGCTGATGGACGAATCGGCGTGAGACGCGGTTTGAGCCGTTCTTCGCCTTCCCTCGGTCGACCGGGGAGCAGCCGTTGGGTAGGGATGGGACAATCCGGGGTGGTGTGCCGCCCCGGGGCGTGTCGTCTTCGTCTTCGCCGACGGTCCACGCGGCGCCTTGACCTCACTTGGCGGAGCCCTGCTGCGCAGGGTTGGGCCGGAGTCGCTCTGGCGGACCCGACGGCGATCGGCCGGGGACGAAGCTCTCCGACACAGAGTCCGCTCATCTCGACCGCGCGGGGCGGGACATCTCCTCGCACGGCTACCAGTACGAGAAGCGAACCCTTCGGTCTCCCGTCGAGGCTTGCCTCCTCAGAGGACGCGGATCCGGACCCCGTTCGCGAGCATCCGCGCCTCGTCCGTCGTCCACTCGCCCGAGATCACGAGCTCGAGGCGCTTCTCGACCTTGCGGGCGTTCCCGGCCGCGATCCACAGGACGAGGTGGTAGGTACCCGGAGGGAGGAGGTGGAAGGGCTTGTTCGCCGGGAACTGGACCGCCACATTGAACGCCGTGCGACCGGCCAAGCGGGTCTCCTCGGCGTCGGCCAGCGCCTCACCAGGGAACGCGGACCTCTTCGCTGGGTCCAGGACATGCCCGAGGGTGCAGAACGCGTACATCCCTGGGGAGAGCGCGTCCAGGAACGGCTTGAGCGTCCACGACCAGAGAAGGTTCTTCGGCAGGAACGAGGCGAGGCGGCGGAAAGAGCCGTCCTCCTGCTGCACCAGGACGTCGGCAACGAAGACCTCGACCTGCTCCGCGCGGCTGTTGCCGGTGTTCCGTACGCGCAGGTTGAAGTAGTAGGCGTCGGCCGACACGCCCGGGGCACTGGGGTGCGAGATCAGGGTGTGGTGGAAGTCCGGAGGCTCCGGGTTCACCTCCAGGCCAAGTCTGGGACGGACGAGGAGACGAGAGATCTTGCTCTGGAACGCGGCAATCGTCGCCGACGCAACGGCGACAGCCGCGAGGGCCCACGTCCCGATCGGTGTCCCGCCGGTTCCCCCTGCCATCCCCGCCTCCTCCGAACCCCGACCGCACCGTACGGATCGGCCGAGGCGTCGTCAAGTCGGGGACGACGACCGGGCCGCACCTCACCAGCCCAGCGCGCGGCGGGATCCTTGAACAGGACTCGCTCAGTGACACCGCGGCGCCGTCCTCGCAGCCCTCACAGCGAACCTTGCATGGTCTGCATCCGCGTATGGAACGAGCTTCTCGCCTCCTCCGTGCAATCCATTCACGCCGTGAATGGAATTCATCCAGGCCGTGCTTGGATCTACCGACCGCGGCGGATCGAGCCTCCCCACGAGCGTCTTCGGCCGGACTGGCCTCAGGCGGGCTGCGCGTTCCCGAGCACGTCGCGCCTGCCGTAGATCCCGCGTCACCGACAGCGAAGCCGATCCGCGGAGCGAGGGAGCTGCTCGCCTCCTCCCGGAATCCTCGCCACTTGCCTATGCTGCCTTGATTCCCTACCTTGGAGGAACCCGCAATGCGAAGAAACAAGTCCAAGAGGGAGGTCCCGACTTGACGCCTGGTTACGGTGCTGAAGACTCGATCGGGCGGATCGAGAGGGCAATGCGCAACGCTATCCACGATGTGCTGTGGAGGGAGGCCGGTCCGAACTGGCATGAGAACGAGCGAGTCGGCCTCGGCAGAGACTGGGCCGCGGACTTGGCTCGCAAACAGCAGGACGACGTCAAGAGTCGTTCGTCTCCAGTGACATCCGAGACGCCCTTTTCCTATGCAGAGTTTCTGGACCTCATCAGCCTGCTAGAGAAGAACCAAGAACACTTCAAGCGGGTGTTCCCGGATTGGGACGCCCTGATCGTCTATCTTGGACAGGTCCATCGGCTGCGAAACGCGGTCAAACACCATCGTGAGATCACGGAAAGCCAGTGGGCGCTGCTGTCAGGAATCGAGGGAGAGATAGCGGATGCCGTAGCTCTTTGGCGAGCCGGTGTCCGCCTTGGACAGAGGGCAACCGTCGTTTGGTTCTCGAGGCGCATCCTGACCGACGGGAAGGACGACGCTTCCATCCTTGCGGAGTCGGGTCTGGTCGTGGGAGAGTTGCTCGCACTCTTCCGAGCGGCGCTTTGCAGAGCCGGGGTCGACCCGTCCCGTGTTGTTGTTGAGCCCGTCAGTGACTACAGTGGTCGTGTCTCAGTTCCTCATCTTGAAGTTGTGGTCCAGACCCCCAACGACTCAAAGCCACGCTCATGCGACAACGGAGTCAATTTCAAGTCTGCGAGCGCCGTTCTCACGTGGAAGGCAGGGTGTAGACAAGATCTGGACGTCATCCTACGCGATGTGGCAATCCCATACGGGGCTATCGAGTACCAGCTTGAAGGCCCGCTCGACGTCGAGGCACTGAGAACCTGGTGTGAGCAACGGGCTGGCTTGACGGCCAGCTCGTCCATGTCAAGTGACGGAGTTCTCACCAGCTTCGAAGTGAGCCTCCTCGGAGGAAGACTGCGCCTTCGGGCATCTACCAGCGCGGGGGCTAGAATCGGGACCCTGCAAGCAGTTGTACATGACGCTTCGGGCTTTCTCACCGCTCACCTGCACATCGGGGCGAGGGAGATCATTGGCCTTATGGTGGGCGATGTGAGCCCGCGAGCTATGATGCATCTGCTGCAGAAATCCTTGCGCACGTCCAGCTGAGTCTGCTGTCCCGACGGGGCGAGGTGGTTGGGTCTCGCTCATGAAGACTGACGAGACCTCAATTGACCGGCGTCTCCTCCGGCGCACCTCTCGTGCGCTGCAATAGGTGCTGGACAGGCTGAGGAGCCGGCTAGGTAGCCCCCACGTCATGGACTTGGGGAAGAGCCGGCGGGAGGATTCGAACCTCCGACCCACGGTTTACGAAACCGTAGCTCTACCACTGAGCTACGCCGGCGGCACCATGCGGGATTGCAGAACGCTCTGCTGGATCGCATTCCTACCAGCGTGCTCATGCCGCGCTCTCTCGACTCTCCCCTGTCAATGACCCACGAACTGCCTCCATTTGCCGCGCCTCACCATAGCCACCCGGCCCCGTGAGAGCAAGCCGCGCCCGACGACGGTCCGCCTCCCTCCCATCCGGGCAGCAGACTCGGTGCGTCCCGAGGGTGCAGTTCGACGCCCCTCCAGAACGTGCCCCTCTCTTGTGCTCCGAGGCGGGGCGGGCCATAGCGTGAGTCTACGGCAGAGCCTGACCTCGCCTCTTGAGTGGTAGCGCCCCTCGTGCGGGCCAGTTTCAGGCTACGCCCGCTTCTCCTTCGGGAGTAGCCGCTCCAGGTTTGAGATCGCGCAGTTCAGGATGTCGGTCGCATCCGCTGCGCTTGGCTTCTCTGTCCCGCGCTCTGGATCACCGACCAGCCTATTGAGGTCGTCAATAGCGCCACGGATGATCCTCTCCTCGCGCTTGGTCAGCGCCATTCTCGGCCTCCGTTTGGACCCGTCTCATTCTCAACTACACGCGCTTGACATGCGCCGGTAGCGGCTTGCGACTGACCCGCTCCGGCAGACGGTTTGCTTCCAGACCGAGTCTAGCTCTCCCGCCTCCGCTTGCCAAAGGGCGGAGATGATGGCCGTGGTCGCGGGCGAGCCGGAACTAGACGCGGTTGCTGGCGGGATTGCCCGGTTGCTTGGCGCGTTGCCTCAGACTGAGCTATTGTGCGAGTGGTGAGCGGGAGCGAATGCGCAGGAAGGAGGCGACGTGAAAGACACCGTCACAGTGTATGGATCAATCCCAGCAGGGGCAGACGGGGACCGCTTGGTGGTGCTTTGCAGCGAAGGGATATACGACCTCGCGACGAGCGGTCAGGGCATCGTCAGGGTCAGCCTCGTCACCGGGGGCATCGTAGGGAGTCTCCTCAGAGGGGTGTTTGACCGAAGAAGGGCACGCCGGGGCATGGCGCTCGTCCCCAGCGGGGAACAACCGCGAGCCGTGCTTCAGAGAATCCTTGAAGAACACAGAGGCAGCCGTTTCTTCCAGAGGGAAGAGGTGACTGATCTCCGGATTGTGGGCAAGAAGGGGTTCGAGTTCGTCCACAACGGCAAGAAACACTCATACGCAGCCTATGGCACGGCGGGAACAAGAGAGAAACTCGGTGTTGATCTTGAATCGACCATCGGACTCTACCACAAGGCTGGGGGCTAGTCAGGACTCCCGAGATTGGGCCAGCAATCGCAGTAGAAGCATCTGACCCGCCCCGGCGGACGGTTCGCTTCCAGACCGAGTCTAGCTCTCCCGCCTCCGCTTGGCGCAAGGGCTTCAGGGTCGCTCCTACTCCACAGAGTGGACGGTCACGTTGTCAAAGCCAACGTGGACATTCCCTTCTGCGTAGGTGCTGACGATGAAGCCAATCGCGCCAGCGGAGATGGAGGTGTCAGTCTCCTCAAGCACCTTCGTCTCGTTCACGTAGAACGTGAGATGACTCCCATTCGCAACCACCGCGAGATGATTCGTCGCCTTCCCTGTGTGAATCGCGCTTGAGGTTGTCCAGTCTTGGATAACGGTGTGTATATCGCCGACGTCTTTCCAGAGCGCGAAGGCCCCAAGAGGGCGGATTTCAAAGGTGTAGAAGTCGATTCCATGGGTCCTACGGAAGATCACTCCCTGGCCGTGGTCGTCTGTGCCTGAGACGGCAATCACGTCAACGTCCAGCCGGAAGTTGTCGAACGCCTGCCCAAGATCTGGCGACTCCCACGTGTTCGGATAGCCAGACACCTTCACGAGCATGTTGTACCGACCGTCGGCGACCCAGCACTGCAAGTCTGACCTGTCAAACTGAGGCCATGCCGTGGTGCTCGGGTCGGAGAACGTCTCCTCGTACAGCAGGGATTCGTCCACCGGGGGCGTGAAAAGGCCACATCCCGCAAGAAGGACGAGGAGAGCTACACAGACGACGAAGGCGCCTCCTCTCACAGTCCACCTCCTTCACACCTCCTGGAAGATAGCTCCGCACGAGAGCCTGGGGCAAGCGCTTGGCGAAAGGATTTGAGGGCCGCCTCCAGGTCCTCGCCGACAAGGCTACGATCGGATCATGACGAGAAGCATCTTGAACGGGGATCTAGCTTGAAGGGAGTGAGGCTCGTTCGCTGGCAGCACGATCATCTCCCCCTTCCGCAGGCAGGAGGAGGCCCCAGAGATCGTCACCTCCGCCTCCCCTTCCAGGGAGAGGACCAGGGCATCGAAAGGAGCCGTGTGTTCGCTCAGGCTCTGCCCGGCGTCGAACGCGAATAGGGTCACCGTTCCGGCCTTCCGGTCGATCAGGGTCCGGCTGACGATCGCATCAGGCTGGACCTGCACCAGTCCCTCCAGGGACGCTGCCTTTGGCTCGTTCATCCCCTCACCTCACAGGGAGGATACGCCATCCGATCTCCGCTCCCCCAAGCGCAGCCCCGGAACTCGCCTCGTCCTTGTGCCCTGAGGCAGACCCCCCTTTGTCGATGTCTTTCCAGCGCAGGGCAACCGCGTCGGAGACGCGGAGCCCAGTGTCAAGCATGACCAGGAGAAGGAGAAACGTGATGGAATTCCTGCGTTTACTGCGCGGTAAGCCGGCGGGAGGATTCGAACCTCCGACCCACGGTTTACGAAACCGTAGCTCTACCACTGAGCTACGCCGGCGATACAATGCGGGATTATAGACCCAGCCTGATAGGCGTTCAACCGGAGGAAGGATGGATGGTCTCGCGATCGCTGCCGCCCTGGCCGAGTTGAAGCCAGCGGTTGTCGGGGCAACGATCCGCGCCGTCTACCAGCCGGAGCGCGAGACGTACGTCCTCTACCTCTTCGCTCGGCAGGACCTGCGCCTCCTCGTCTCCCCGCGTCGCGCGGCGATCCATCGGACGCTCCTCGATCTCCCCAACCCGCAGACGCCGTCCCCGTTCGTGATGCTCCTTCGCAAGCACCTGCGCGGCGCCCGCCTCGACGAGGTCCGCCAGCACGGCTGGGAGCGGGTCGTCTCCCTGGACGTCATCCGTCGGCGCGACGCAGGGCCGGAGCGCGTCTCGCTCGTCGCCGAGCTTTTGGGGATCCGGGGGAACCTCCTCCTCGTCCGGGAGGGTCTTGTCCTCGCCGCCCTACGGAGCGACGAGAGGAACCAGCCTGGCTCGCCCTACACGCCGCCGACAAGCCAGGGAAAGCGCGACCCAGCGAGCCTGACGGAGGAGGAGCTGCGCCCCCTTCTCGCTGGGCCTGACCCGGACCGGGCCCTCGTGCGTGCGGTGGACGGGATGGGCAGAGAGACGGCCCGCGCCGTCCTCACCCGCGCTACCTCTCTCGATGCGGGTCCGGTCGAGGCCCGTGCCCGCCAGGCTCTTGCCTTCGTCCTCGCCCACCTCGACGCTCCGAGGGCGGAGGTCGACCCGCAAGAACGCACGGCCTCCTTCTTCCCGCTCACCCCAGCCGGAGAGCCGATGGCGAGCTTCTCCGCGGCCCTCGACCAAGCCCACCTCGATGCCGGCGCCACCTCCGACGAGGAGACGGAGGAGAGGACTGCCGCGGCGCGTCTGGGCCGCGCGGTCGCCAAGCGCGAGAGGACGCGAAAGAGGATGGAGGACTGGCTCGCCGAGGCAGAGAAGGCGGACGTCCTCCAGCACCAGGCCGACCTCCTCCTCACCCACCGGACGGACCTCGAGCGGAAGATGACGAAGGCAACCCTCTCCGACCCCGCGACCGGGGAGGCGGTCGAGGTCGCGCTCGACCCACGCCTGTCCCCGATCGGGAACGCGCAGGCGCTCTACGAGCGAGCGAAGCACCTCCGGCGCGGGAGGCCGGTCGTGGAGCGTCGGCTCCGCCGCCTCCGCGAGGAGCTTAGGGTCCTCGACGAGGCCCTCCTCTCGGTGAAGAGAGGGGAGGAACCGGGCGAGGCTGCCCTCACCCTGGCCGCACCCTCTCCGTCCCGAGCGCGAGGACGCCCGCGCCCCGCGGCCGGGCCGCGCACGGTTCGCATCTTCGATCACGTCGTCCAGGTCGGGCGAAGCGCCGCGGAGAACGACCTCCTCCTTCGCCAGGCGCGGCCGGACGACCTGTGGTTCCATGTCAAGGGCTTCGCCGGCTCGCACGTCGTCGTCCGTCGCCCAGGGACACGCGAGGTGCCGCGCGAGGTCATCGAGGGGGCGGCACGCCTCGCGGCTCGCCACTCCAAGGCGCGCGGGGAGAGGCGGGTCGAGGTGAGCTACGCCGAGGCCAAGCACGTGCGGAAGCCAAAAGGGGCCCCGCCGGGGTTGGTCGTCCTCGCGCGCGAGGATACACTCACCGTCGACATGTCCGGTCCGGGTGAGCCCTCATGAACTTCAGCGTCGCGGACATCCTCCAGCTCGTCCTGTCCCTGGTCGCGACCTTCGCCGCGGTCATCCTGCACGAGGTCGCGCATGGCTACGTCTCGTGGCGCCTGGGCGACCCGACCCCCAAGCAGCAGGGGCGCCTGACGGCAAACCCCCTCGCCCACATCGACCCGATCGGATCGATCGTCGTCCCCCTCGCCCTGTGGGCGATGAGGTCCCCCTTCCTCTTCGGCTGGGCGAAGCCGGTGCCGATCAACCCGGCCTTCTACCGGAACCCGCTCAAGGGCACGCTCTACGTCGCGCTCGCCGGCCCGCTGTCCAACGTCGCGGCCGCCCTGGCGGCAGCCGGGTTGGGGAGGCTCATCCTCGGGGTCTCCGACCCCTTCGGCTCCCGCACGTTGTCCTTCACCGCGAACCTCGCCCAAGCCGTCTTCCTCTTCCTCGGGATCTTCGTCATCATCAACCTCGTCCTCGCCGTCTTTAACCTGATTCCGATCCCGCCCCTCGACGGCTCGCGCGTCTTGGCCTACTTCCTTCCGGCCCACTGGCGCGTGCGGATGGCCCAAATCGAGCGATTCGGCATGCTCATCATCTTCGCCCTTATCCTCCTTGGCGGGACGAGCAGGCTCTTCTGGCTGACGAGCGGAATCTGGCGCGCCCTCCTCGGGAACAAGTGGCATTCCTTCCTCTTCTCCTAGTGAGATCCCGCGTTCCCGTTGCTCCCTTTCGAGACGACTCGTATAATCCCGGAACTCAAACGACGTAGAGGAGCGTTCTCGCGTGACAGGCCACGAACCCACCTACCAGGTGAAGGAGCGGTCGGCGACCGACGTCACCGTCCTCGTGACGGTGCCCGCGGAGGCGGTCAAGGAACAGATTGAGGCGGCGTACCGGGAGTACGCGCGCGAGGCAAGGATCCCCGGGTTCCGTCCGGGGCGAGCCCCGCGCTCCCTCCTCGATGCCCACTTTGGGCACGACACCTTCCTCGACGAGGCGAAGAAGGACCTCGAGCGGGAGCACCTCCCGAAGGCCCTGGATCACCTGGCCCTGAAGCCGGTGACTCCTCCCGCACTCAAACCAGCGACCCTGGCCGAGTCGGCCCCCTTCTCGTTCGAGGCGAGCTTCTCCGTCCTCCCGGAGTTCAAGCTCCCAGCCTACCGCGGGATCGCCCTCTCTGCGAAGAAGGCGCCGGCCGTCAGCGATGAGGACGTCGACGCCGCCCTCGCGGAGATCCGCTCCCAGTTCGGGACCCTGGAGCCGAAAGAGGGGGACGTCGTCCAGGAGGGGGACGTCGTCCACGTCAGGGAAAAGGACGAGGCGTGGGACACGCGCGCTGAGGCCTCGAACGCGGTCACGGCGAGGCTCGTCGGCCACAAGGTGGGGGAGACGGTCACGATCGACCTCGACCTCCCCGAGGCGCGGAGTATCCACACCTCCCTTGAGATCGTCGGACTGAAGCAGGTCCGCCTCCCGGAAGTCGACGACGCCCTGGCGAAGGACGCCGGGCGGGAGAGCCTCACCGCGCTGAAGGAGGAGCTGCGCCAGGGACTCGAGGCGTCTCGCGCCCGAGAGCACGAGGCGGAGATCGAGAGGGCGCTTCTCGACCGGCTCGTGGAGCAGACGGAGATGCCCCTCCCCACGGCCTTGGTGGACGAGATCGCCGGGGAGGAGATGGAGCGCCTGAAGAAGAACCTCGCCCACCCGCGCTCCCCCCTCTCGTTCGAGGACTACCTCGCGCGGAAGGAGACGAGCGAGGAGGCGATGCGCGACGACTACCGCCAGGTGGTGACGCGTCGGATTCGGCGCGAGCTCCTCCTGCAGAAGGTGGCCGAGGCGGAGAAGATCGCGATCGGCGACCCGGAGCTCGAGGCGCTCGCGACCGAGGAGGCGAAGGGAGACGGAGAGGACCCCCTACGGTCCATCGCCCGGCTGAAGGCCGAGGACCGCTGGGACAGCTACCGCTCCTACCAAGAGAACGCGCGGGTCCTCCGCCTCCTGCGCGAGGCGGCCGCGCTCACGGAGGAGAGATGAAGAGACCGACGGCGCAGATCCCGTTCGTCATCGACCAGTCCGGGCACACGGAGCGAACCTACGACATCTACTCGCGCCTCCTCGAGGACCGGATCGTCTTCCTGCGCGACCCGGTCGACGACGACGTCGCGAACCTCGTCATCGCCCAGATCCTCTTCCTCGCGGCGAAGGATCCGTCCAAGGACATCAAGCTGTACATCAACTCGCCCGGCGGGGTGGTCACGGCCGGGTTCGCGATCTACGACACGATGCGCTTCGTGAAGTGCGACGTCGCCACGACGTGCCTCGGCCAGGCGGCGAGCATCGCCGCCGTCCTCCTCGCCGCGGGGACGAAGGGGAAGCGCGCCGCGCTCCCCAACTCGCGCGTCCTCATCCACCAGGTCTTCGGCGGGGCCCAGGGACCGGCGATCGATGTCAAGATTCAGACGGACGAGCTCCTCCGCGTCCGCGACCAGATCAACCAGACCCTCGCCTTCCACACCGGCCAAGCGGTGAAGAAGATCGCGAAGGACACGGAGCGCGACTACTACATGGCGCCGGAGGAAGCGCTCGCCTACGGTCTGATCGACCGGATCATCGCCCCGAAAGACTGATCGCGACGCGGAAGGAGAGGCGGTCGAACCCGTCCTCGTCGACCTTGAACTCGACGTCGAGGGAGACGGCTTCGCCGTCCACCGGCGCGGAGAGGGCGACCTCGTAGCCGGAGAGGCGCAGGCTTCCGCCTCTTCTCTCGAAGGTCCCTCTTGCGTCCAGGTCAATCCCTTCCAGCTCGGCCGAGACGGAAGGGACGACCTCCGTGATCGTGACTCCCCAGCCGTTCGAGAAGGCGTGATCGCAGGCGAGCTTGAAGGTGAGGAAGGAGAGCGCCTCACAGGTCGCGGTCAGGGCCCCCTTCGTCGGATAGGCAAGCGAGACGGAGGGCTTGAACGTGAGGACCTCCTTGACGGACCACCTCCCGGCCGGGAACTGGAGCGTCACCTTCCCCTGGTCGAAGGCCCCCTTCTTGCACGAGAGCTCGACCTCGACCTCCTTCTCTCCGCAGTCCACCCCAGCCGTCGCCCGGAGGAACGCGTCGCGGAAGACGAGATCGAGCGAGCCAGGACGGCCAGCGAGGCGGAGCTTGTCCGCACCAAGGGTCACCTCATGGAGGACGAACCCCCCCTTCTTCTCCTTGATCGTCGCCGCGAGGTCGACGAGGGCACTGCCGATCGGAAGGTCCTTCGCGGCAAGGGTGACCGTCTGAGCAAGCTTCCTGTCGAAGCCAAGCCCCGCCTCAAGGTCGATCCCCTGCTCGAGGGCAAGGTCCACTGCGAAGGCCAGCGAGGAGGGTCCCTTCTCATCGGCCTTGGTGGAGAGCCCAACGGTCAGGGCATCCCAGGTTCGCTCGACGCCAAGGGAAAGGTCGGTCTCGAGCTCTCCCCCTCTCCAGGTGAGCTTCCAGGAGAAGTCCCCGTCCCAGGTGGCCTCCGCCTTGACGAGGACCGAGAGTAAGGCGAGGATCAGGAGGATGCCGCGAACCGTGGAAGATAGGTTCATGAGCCCACCTATCTTACAGGCAAGGAGATGTGGCGACAAGTCCTCGACCATCCCAGCGAGAAAGTAGGCTAGGGGAGAGGACCTCACGAGGCAGAGGGGAGAACGTGACTCAGCCGATCCGGATTGCCGCACGAGCCGTGATCCTCGACGAGGGGAGGATCCTCGTCACGGAGAACCGCGACGACCAGGGCACGTTCTACCTTCTCCCGGGAGGAGGACAGGTGCACGGGGAGACGCTCGCTCAAGCGCTTCTCCGCGAGTGCCGCGAGGAGATCGGGGCGGAGGTCGACGTGGGAGACCTCCTGTTCGCTCGCGATTACGTGGGAGGCCACCACGAGTTCGCCGCAACGGAGTCGGGGGTCCACCAGGTCGAGCTCTACTTCCTCTGCCGGCTCGCCTTCGGGACCGCGCCGACGGCTGGAGACGCGCCTGACGTCTGGCAGACCGGTGTTCGATGGGTCTCGATCGAGGAACTCGACGGAGTCCGTCTGTACCCCGCCGCCCTTCTCGGACCGCTTCGATCCCTGGCGCGCGGCGAGCGTGTGGAACGGAGCTACCTCGGCGACGTCAACTAGCAGCGCCTAGCCGCAGGTCCCTCCGCCACTGCATCCGCCAAGGGCCTTCACGATCAGCACGAAGGCCATGAGGACAACGACAATCCAGGACAGATCCGCTTCCATCTCCACCTCCCGGCCGCGATTTCGTGACCGAGGGGAAGTTTCCCCGAAGGGGGACCTGGGGGCAACCGGGCGACGTGCCCGTCTTACCCTCCAACCTCAAACCCACCCCCGGTCGGCGCGTAGCGCAGGATCGCTTCCGGGAAGGCAAGGATGGAGACGTAGACCCAGACGTCCCCCGACCGTCGCTCGACCCCGAAGCGGAGGCAGTCGAAGAGGTCGTGGAAGAGGCCGAGGCTCGTGTCGACGATCCCGAATCCATCCCGGTACTGTCCACCAAGGGTCACCCCCCACGCCTCGCCCAGGCGGAGGTCGGCCTCGAGGGTCCCCTCCGAGAGTCGGCCCACGTTCAGGTCGACCTCAGCGCCCACCTCAACGCTCCCCACGTCGGCGGTCCGACGCACGGAGAGGGTTGTCGGGTCGAACCTCCGGAGCGAAGAGCGGTACGGGATGCGCCAGGAGAAATCGGTGTCCTCTTCCCTAAAGCGCCCGCTCCACGCAACCTCAACGAGAGAAGCCGCGGCGAGGTCGTACCGCGCCGCGATCGTCCAGGACGGGGGCCCATCTGCGCCGATATTCAGGACGAGGGGGGCGAAGGAGCGGTTCACGAGGTCGTACCCTCCCTCGAGGCGAAGAGAGACCCCCGCTTCACCAGAGAGGCGGAAGGCAAGGCGCGAGGTCGAGGAAAGGGTATCGAAGGAGAAGGGGCTCACGCCGTTCACCCTTTGCCAGGCGTAGGAGAGGGAGAGGCCGGGTCGGCCGAACGAGAGGGAGAAAGAGAGGGCCTCTCGTTCCGTGCTCCCCTTATCGGTCCCGTAGTGCGTCAGGCGGACCCCACCGACAGGCGAGAGGGTGAAGCCCCCGAGAAGGACGGGATCAACGTCCAGGGCGAGTCCTCCGTCGAAGCGCAGCGAGTCCCCTTCGAGAACCCCGTCTTCCCATTCCCGGAGGCGCCCCAGACTCAGACTCGGGGCAAGAGTGAGGGGGCCCAGGTCAATCCCTGGGCGCGAGAGGGAGATCTCCGGCACGCGCTCGATTGTGCGGACGAGGTCCTTCTCCTCCCGTCGGATTCGTTCGGCGGTGGCGCTCACCCGCCAGGCGTCACGCGTCCCGGAGAGCGAGGCGGCGTAGGCAAGGGCGGTCTTCCCGCCGGCATCCCGATAGGAGACCTTCCCCCTCGCCGACCAGCCCTTGGCAAGGGCAAGGGAGTGATCAAGGGAGACCTCGTAGACGGAGTCCCCGACCTTCGCCGGGAAGGCGTAGACGCGGAGGTTCCCCCGCCCAATCTCCCCCGCATAGCGGAGGATCGCTCCCAGGCCCACCTCGGCGAACCGACTGAAGTAGTCAAGGAGGATCGCGCCGTAGTTCCTGTCGTCGAGGAAGAAGGGGAGACTCCACTTGAGGAAGAGCCCGCGCAGCCCGCTCTCTCCGATCGCCGGGAAGAGCGGGCTCTCCAAAGCCTCTTGGAGGGGCTGGACGTACGCTGGCAGCCAAGCGATCGTGCGGCCGAACGAGAGTAGGGTGAGGTTGAAGGCAACGATCAGTCGGTCCGGATAGAGGAGGAGCCTGCCGGTCCGGATGGAGTAGGGCTGAGCCCCGACAAGCCCCCCGCAGCAGTCGCAGGTGGTCACCTCGGCTTCGCTCGCCTCGACGTACGAGAGTTCTCCCGCCGCGTCGAAGCGAAGCCTCCCCTCCTCGCCGGCGTAGATGAGGAGGTGTTCCTCCCCCGCGGAGTTCACGAACCGGCTCCGACCACGAAAGGAGAAGGCCGTCGCCTCCCGCGCAACGAGCTCCTCCTCCTCGAGGGCGAGGCGCGCGACGAGTCCCCCACCAGAAAGGGAGAAGCCGTCCCCTACGGCGAGTTCGACCTCCCCCGAGGCACGCAGGGCCCACCCCGCTTCCCCCTCGTCGTCCAGGGTGACGAGGTCGGCGCGGAGGGTCGTCTCCCCGTAGGCGACCCGCACCTCTCCTTCGGCGCGGACGTGCCGCCGATCCGCGGAGAGGGAGAGCTCTTGGGCATCCATCTCGATCGGCGCCTCCTCCGCGCACACCCCAAATCCTAGGGCCAGCAGCACGGCCACGAGGGGAAGGATCCGCCGGAGAGAGGGGAAAGGGCGGCGGGTGCGCAGCCGCCCGAGTCGCAGGAAGAGCCAGATCCCGACCGCGCCGAAGAGGAGATCCGGAATCCACGCCGCGAGCGAGGGAAGGAGGAGCCCCCTGCGCCCGAGGGTCTGCGTCCACAGAAGGGTCCCCTGGAAGAGGCCCACGAGGAGGAGACTGACGACGATCCCCGCCGCGCGGCTCCGCCAGGCGAAGATCAGGCTCGCGGCCCCGCCGAAGAGGACGAAGACGACCGTGGCGAGAGGGATCGACCCTCGCAGGTGGACCTCCACGATGAGGTCGTCCGCCTCGAGGCCGCTAGAGCGCAGGAGGGCGATCCTCTCGCGTAGCTCGGCGATTCCCATCTCGGAGGGGGTGCGCGAACCGAAGAGGAGATCCTCCCCGGCCCGGCCGACCGGGACGGAAAGGGCTTCGAAGCTTCCGGCGTAGACGAGAAGCCCAGCGCGGTCGTAGGCGTAGACCCGGCCGTCGACGAGGGACCACGCCGCGTCCTCCCAGCGCCCCTCCTCGGCGGACACGATCGTCACCGCGGCCTGCTCATTGGGAAGAAGCTTCCCCTCGGTGTCGTAGACGAGGACCCCACGCAGGGTCCCGTCCTTCTCGTCGTAGCGACGGACGTAGAAGAACTGCCCCTCCGGACCGCGGAAGAACGTGTTCGCCCGGACGTTGGGCGAGCCCTGCCGGAAGAGGATCGACCGGAGCTCCCGCTGGTAGGCGTGCTCGGAGGCCGGGGACGCCCAGTTGTACAGAGCGAAGTCGACCGCCCCGAGCGCGAGGGCGGCAACGAGGAGCGGCAGAAGGAGCCGACGGAGCGAGATCCCGGCCGCCTCGAGGGCGATCACCTCCCGATCGTGGGCGAGCCGCCCCAGGCCAAGGAAGGTGGCGAAGAGGGCGCTCGCCGGGAGGGCGAGCACCAGGAGGCCGGGGAGCTTGAGGACGAGGAGACGCAGAAGGGTAGGGATCCCCACCCCTCGGTCGACCATCAGGTCGGAGAGGGAGAGGATGAGGTTGAGGACGATGAACAGGAGAAGGGCGAACACGGAGACGAAGAACGGTCCGGCCATCTCCCGGAGGACGTATTGGTCGCAGCGGCGCAGAAGCATGTTGACGGGATCATACCGGCGCGTCAGGGCGCGAGCCACCGCGCGTGAGGCGGGAGATAACGACCATCCCGTCAGGGTTGGACGGCCATTTCGCCTTTCGGGTATAGTGACGCCGGCATGGGTCAGGGGCGCGTCTACATCGAGACTTGGGGCTGTCAGATGAACCTCCACCAGTCGGAGGGGATCGCCGGCGTCCTCGAACGAGAGGGTCACACGATCGTCGACTCCCTCGACGACGCGGACGTCGTCCTGTTCAACACGTGCTCCGTCCGGGAGAAGGCGGAGGCGAAGGTGATCGGCCGGATCGGAGCCGTGGCGGTGGCCAAACGCTCGCGAGCGGTCCTGTTCGGCCTGGGCGGGTGCATGGCCCCCGTCCACCGGGACTCCCTCCTAAGGCGATTCCGCACGATCGACTTCCTGTTCGGGACGCAGGACCTCCCGCGCCTCCCGGCCCTCCTACGCGAGGTCGGGGAGCGCGGTCGCCGTGCGGACCTCCTCCCAGCGCCTCAGGGGCTCGCCGAGGTCCCCTGCCGGAGATCGAGCCGCGTGACGGCGATGGTCTCGATCAGCGAGGGCTGTTCCACCTTCTGCTCGTACTGCATCGTGCCGTTTGCGCGCGGACCGCTGCGCAGCCGGCGGCCAGAGCGGATCCTCGCCGAGGTGGAGGAGCTCGTGCGGGACGGGACGAAGGAGGTTCTTCTCCTCGGACAGAACGTGGACGCCTACGGACGAGACGAGCCTCCCTTCGGGGACTTCGCGTCCCTCCTCGACCACGTCGCGCAGACCGGGGTGCGCCGTGTCCGCTTCCTCACGTCCCACCCGCGCGACCTCGCCCCGCAGGTCATCGAGGCGATCGCCCGCCATCCGAACGTCTGCAAGCACCTCCACCTCGCCTGCCAGTCGGGGAGCGACCGAGTCCTCGCCGCGATGAACCGCGGCTACACGCGAGCCGATTTCCTGTCGATCGTTTCGCGCGCCCGCCGCGCGATCCCAGGGCTGCGGATCACGACCGACCTCATCGTCGGCTATCCCGGGGAGACGCAGGGCGACCTCCACGCGACCCTCGACCTTGTCGAGGAGGTCCGCTTCGGGTCGATCTTCGCCGCCAAGTACTCCCCTCGCCCGGGGACGCAGAGCGCGCGCCTCGCGGACGACGTGCCGGAGGAGGTGAAGGACGCCCGACTGCAGGAGGTCCTCTGCCGGGCGCGGCGGATCGCGCTCGAGGAGAATGAGAGGGCGATCGGAGAGACGCTCGACGTCCTCGTCGAGGAGAGGACACGGGACGGCGAGGGCCTCGGGCGGACCGACGACCACCGGACCGTCCTCTTCGCCGGGAGCGCGGAACCGGGGGCGTTCATCCCGATCCGCATCGAATCCGCCTCGGCCTCCGGCCTCCGCGGGAGGGCCCTCGTCGCCGTGGCCACTGAGGCGACGCGATGATCGTCACCGTCACCCCCAGCCCGGCCGTCAACAGGCTGTACTGGGTCGAGCGGCTGAAGGTCGGCCTGTCTCAGCGGGAGGAGTTCCTCACCCGGGCCGAGAGGAGCGCGACCTCCGCCGGCGGGAAGGGGATCAGCGTCTCCCTCGTCCTCGCCCACCTCGGGATGGAGAACGTGGCGATGGGGTTCGTGGGCGGGCACACCGGGGACCTCCTCCTGCACGAGCTGCGCGGCGAGGGGGTGACGACGAACTTCACCTGGACGAGGGAGGAGACGCGGACGAACGTCACGGTCCTCGAGCGAGGGCGGGAACACATCCCGGTCCAGATCAATGCCCCCGGCCCCGAGGTCTCGGAGCGGGAGGTCGATCGCTTCCTCCGCCGATACCGGCGAATGCTCCTCCGCGCTGTCTGGGTGGTCCTCGGCGGGAGCCTCCCCCAGGGGGTCGGACCGCAGTTCTACCAGACTCTGACGGACGAGGCGCGCCGCGCGGGGGTGAAGGTCGCCCTGATCGCCTCGGGAGAGCCACTTCTCTCCGCCCTCTCCGCCCGGCCGAACCTGGTGAAGCCGGACACGCGGGAGAGCCCGACCCTGAACGGGATCGACCTCACGACGCGGGAGGGGATCCTGCGCGCGGGGAGGGAGATCGTGGGCCAAGGAGTGGACACGGTGATCATCTCCCACGAGGTGACTGGGGACATCGTCGTCACGCCGGAGGCCGAGTGGATCATCAAGACGCAGGTCTCCGGGACGAGGCTCGTGGAACTCGTCGGGGCGGACGCGGCCCTGCTCGCCGGCTTCCTCTTCCGGTTCGAGGGAGGGGCGCGCCTCGAGGAGGCCCTGCGCTTCGGGATGGCGGCCGCCGTCCTTTCCGCCGAGGGAGAGGCGCGCTCGTGCCGGGACCGAGGGAGGATCGAGCAGGAGATGGCTCGCATCTCCCTGGAGAGGCTGTAGGAGGAGCGAGAAATGAAGGTCCGCGAGATCATGACCAAGGACCTCCTTTCGGTGGAGAGGGACGTCCGGGTGCGCGACCTCGTCTTCCTCTTCGCGAGTGCCGACGTGTCCGGCCTCCCGGTCGTGGACGACGACGGGCTCCTCGTCGGGTTCATCTCCGAGGAGGACCTCGTCCGGGCCTCCCTGCCCCGCTACGTGGAGATGCTCCCCCGTGCCTCATTCCTCCCCGACGTCGGCCAGATCGGCAAGCGCCTCGCCGCGATCGCCGACGACCCGATCGAGAAGTACATGCGCCGCGACGTGGTCTACGTTCACGCGGAGGACGAGAGCCTCAAGGCGGCGCACCTGATGATCCGCAAGGGCGTGAGGACCCTTCCTGTTGTCGATGGAGAGGGACGGCTCGTCGGCCACGTGAAACGGATCGACGTCCTCGAGCGCCTCCTCTAGCGCATGATCCCTTGGGACCGTCTCGGGCTCGCGAGCCTCCTCGCCGTCGACGGAAGGGGTGCCCTCCTCCTCGTCGATGGGGAACCAAGGCCGACCTCCCCTCTCCCAAACGCGCCTCTCGTTGAGGTCCGCTACGGTGGCGGAGAGGGCGGGGCGATCGACCTCCTCCTCCTCGCGCAAACACTCTTCCCCACCCTCCCCGACCACCGGCTTCCCACGGTCGCCGGTCATCTGGGGATCTCAGCCGGCGAGAGGGCCCCGCGGGAAGTCATCGCCCTCCTGCTTCCGCGCCTCCTCGCCGAGGCCCTCTCCCTCGACCCAGGCCTCGTCTCCCTCCTCGGCGAGCTCCTGCCTCCTCCGACGGGATCCCTCCTCCACTCCCTCGTCCCCTTCGCCGGCACGGCACCCGCTAAAACGGAAGCCCGGGCGGCTATCGAACCGACCCCGGTCACGTCCCTCGCCGAGGCCTGGAGCCCAGACGGCCCGATCGCCCGCGGCCTCCCGGCGTTCGAGGCGCGTGCCGGCCAGGTGGAGATGGCGGAACGCGTGCACGAAACCCTCGAAAGAGGCAGCACGCTCGCTGTCGAGGCGGGGCCGGGGACGGGAAAGACCTTCGCCTACCTGATCCCAGCGATCCTCCTCCTCCGGAACGAGAAGATCGGGCGCCTCGTCGTCTCCACGCGAACGAAGACGCTCCAGGAGCAACTCTTCCTGAAAGACCTCCCCTTCCTCATCCAGACCCTTGCCCCACGCCTGAGGGTCGCCCTGCTGAAGGGGCGCGAGAACTACCTGTGCTTGCGGCGCTGGCAGGGACTTATCGGCGAGCTCACGGGGAGGCTCGAGGCCGACCGCCTCGCCGCCCTGGCTCCGGTCGCGCGCTGGCTCTTCCAGACCGAGACCGGGGACATCGACGAGAACCAGGCCTTCCTCTCCGGCCCCGCCGCCAGGGACCTCTGGCACCGTCTACGCGACGACCCGCGACACTGCATCGCGCCGGTCTGCCCGTTCGCCGCTGCGGACTGCCACTCCCTCACCGCGCGACGAAGGGCACGGGAGGCGGACCTCGTCGTCGTCAACCATGCCCTTCTCCTCGCTGACGCACGGGCGGGCGGGATGATCCTCGGGGAGTATGGGCACCTCGTGGTCGACGAGGCGCACGCCCTGGAAGGGGCGGCGCGTCAGGCGTTCACCTCGACCCTCTCCGAGCGGACCCTCGATCTGCTCCTCTCTGAGGTCGAGCCGACGCGGCACCCGCCCGGCTGGCTCGGGCGGGTCCCCCTCGCCCCGGACGACCGGGCCGTCGTGCGGGCACGGGACCGCGTCACGACGCTGCGGGGGATGAACGCCCGCCTGTTCGCCGACCTTGGTCGCGCCCTTCCCACCGAGGCGCGCGGGCGGACGCCTGCCCTCGACCTTCTCTCCCCCCACGCGCGGCACCTAGCAGAGACCCTCACGGCGCTGCGGACGGACCTGGAGGGGATCGCCGCCTCCCTCGACGAGGAGGAGGTTCGTCGCGAGGCAGACGGGCTCCTCGGCGGCCTGGACGAGGCCGCAGCCCTCGCCTCCTCCCTTCTCCTCCCTCCTCCGGAGGGGCGCGTCCACTGGTACGAACGCACGAACGGAGAGGCCTCCCTCGCCTCCTCCCCGCTCGAGGTGGCCGAGCTCCTGGGAGAGGCCCTCTACGCGCGCTTGGAAGGTCTCGTCTTCACCTCGGCCACCCTCTCCCTGGGAGGGTCGTTCGACTACCTCGCGGAGACCCTCGGCCTCGCTCGAGCGCCGGGTGAGACAACGACCGTCGTCGTCGAAGGAGCCTTCTCCTATGGCGAGAGGATGCGCGCCTATCTCGCTGACTTCCTCCCGCCGGTCGACGGTCCGGTCGAGGCGTACGCCGACGCCCTCGCCCTGCTTCTGGGAGAGGTCGCACGAGCGACGGGTCGAAAGACGCTCTCCCTGTTCACGTCCTATGCGCTCCTTCACGCCGTGCGGGAGCGCCTCTCCGGGGCAGCAGAGGTTCTGACGCAGGGCGTGGATGGGCCGCGCGGGAAGGTGATCGAGCGCTTCCGGCGGAGCGCCGGGGGGACGATCCTCCTGGGGACGGACTCCTTCTGGGAGGGCGTCGACCTTCCGGGGAAGGACCTCGAGATCCTGGTCGTGACGCGCCTTCCGTTCCCTGTTCCGACCGACCCCATCCTCTCCGCCCTGGGCGAGGCACTCGAACGGCACGGCCGCGACCCGTTCCTCGACCTCGCCCTCCCCCAGGCCCTCCTCAAGCTGCGCCAGGGAGTGGGGCGCCTGATCCGGACGCGCAGCGACCGCGGGGCCGTCATCGTCACCGACCGACGGATCCTGGAGAAGTCCTACGGGAGGAAGTTCGCGGCGTCCCTGCCGGTTCCGGGCGAGCGCGTCACGTCCCTCCAGGACCTCGTCCTTGACCTTGGCTCCTGGTTTGACTACCGTCCCTCCCATCCGCCCTAAGGAGACCTCCCATGCTCTGGTCCCGCTACCTTCTTCCGACGCTGAAGGAAGTCCCGTCCGGCGCCGAGGCCCAAAGCCACCGGCTGATGCTCCGCGCGGGGATGATTCGCCTCGTCGCCTCGGGGGTGTACGAGTTTCTCCCTCTCGGGCTGCGCGTTCTGCGCACGGTCGAGGGGATCGTGCGCGAGGAGATGGACCGAGCGGGGGGCCTCGAGATCCGCCTTCCCATCCTCCAGCCCGCGGAGCTGTGGCAGGCAAGCGGGCGTTGGGAGGACTTCGGCCCGGAGATGTTCAAGCTCGTCGACCGCAGAGATAAGGCGTTCGCCCTCGGCCCAACGCACGAGGAGATCACGACCGACCTCGCCCGGCGGGAGATCCGCTCCTACAAGGACCTCCCCCTGCTCCTCTACCAGATCAACGAGAAGTACCGGGACGAGATCCGCCCCCGCTACGGGCTCCTTCGGTCGCGCGAGTTCCTGATGAAGGACGGCTACAGCTTCCACGCGACGAAGGAGAGCCTCGAGGCGTCCTATCAGGCCATGGACGAGGCCTACCGCCGCATCTGCGAACGCTGCCACCTCGCCTTCGTCGCGATCGAGGCCTCGACTGGCCTGATGGGCGGTGACCGCTCGCAAGAGTTCATGGCCCTCGCCGACTGCGGGGAGGACTCGATCGCCCTCTGCCCCAGCCCACCCTGCGGCTACGCGGCGAACGCGTCGGTCGCCGCCGTCGCCGAGGAGACGTACGTCGACGAGGCGGAGCGGCCCCTCGAGAAGGGGGTCGCGACGCCGGAGAAGAGGACGGCAGAGGAGGTCGCGGCCTTCTTCGGCGTCCCCGTCAGCCGAATCATCAAGACCTTCCTCTACGAGTCCCCCGCCGGCCGGTACGTCGTCCTCGTCCGCGGGGACCACGAACTCGAAGAGGAGAAGCTCCGGGTCGCCCTGCGCGACCCCGCGCTCCGCCGGATCGACGACGAACAGGAAGTGGTGCGGATCGCCGGAGCCCCGTTCGGCTCCCTCGGCCCGATCGGCCTCGCGCTCCCCGTCCTTGCCGACCTCTCCCTGCGCGGCCTTCGCAATGGGATCGTCGGCGGGAACCGCGAGGGGACGCACCACCGGAACGTGAACCTGGAGCGGGACGTGCGGGTCGACCGTTTCGTCTCCCTTCGCCGGGTGGAGGAAGGGGACCGCTGCCCGCGCTGCAGGGCCCTGCTCTCGTTCCGCGCTGGGATCGAGATCGGCCACATCTTCCAGCTCGGGACGAAGTACTCGGAGAGCCTCGGGGCGCGCTTCCTCGACGCGGAGGGGAACTCGCAACCGCTCATCATGGGCTGCTACGGAATCGGGATCAGCCGCCTCGTCGCCGCCGTGATCGAGCGCCATCACGACGAGAAGGGGATCGTCTGGCCGGTCGACCTCGCCCCGTTCCCGGTCGCGATCACCCTCCTCGGCCCCAGGGATCCGGAGCAGCTGGAGCTGGCGGCTCGCCTCCCTCCTCGCTCGGGACAGGATCGATTCCCTGGTCGACGACCGAGACGAGACGCCGGGCGAGAAGTTCCACGACGCTGAGCTCGTCGGGTTCCCGGTCCAGATCGTCCTGGGGCGGAAGGGACTCGCCCGAGGGGAGGTCGAGCTCCACGTGCGAAGGACTGCGGACGTCGTCCCGGCCTCCCTCGCCGCCGATGCTGAGGGCGTCGCGCGCGCGGTTCGGGAGGTCCTCGTAGCCCTCTCCCAAGAGGGCGACCCGTTGCCTCACGTAAGAAAGTACTCGTAGGCTGTATCGTTGCCTCACGTAGGAATGCACTCCAAATTGGCGTCTTGTCGCGCAGGGGTCTTCGACCGTGCGGCAGCGTCCAGCTGGTCCTGCAGTCGGCTGATCTCCCGGCCGAGCGTCACCGGATTCAGCGCTGCGTACGCCTGCCGGAGCTCCTCCTTCGTCTGTTTGGGGACGTAGGCCGACGCGAGCACCCGGCCGTACGGCGTCCTCGCCCGGTCGTACTTCTTCCGCACCCTGCTCCCAGTGCGCGTCTTCTCGACCAGC
>Ga0315291_10000298_pt1 | contig 63587 bp, 62 predicted proteins | sample YL17G12_20_MG_FD_203070 | JGI IMG/M metagenome (GOLD analysis project Ga0315291, IMG submission 203070) | Sediment microbial communities from Yellowstone Lake, YNP, Wyoming, USA - YL17G12_20 | ecosystem: Environmental > Aquatic > Freshwater > Lake > Sediment | place: USA: Wyoming | collected... | reverse complement strand
ACGCATTTTCTTGCCTGTGCAAGATTCTATCTTATCTTTTACTTCTTTCATCTTTTCATATTGAAAAGTATAATTTTTATCCCAAAAAGCTTCAGGAGCATAAAGCCCAGAAATCTCAAATCTTCTGTCAGACAGATTTTTTATAACATCGCAATGCTCGCCAACAATATTATGTTGCACTTGAATTACAGCAGTCATATTCCTGCTCTCTAATTCGTTTGCCCAGTTTAGCAATCCTTGAGTTTCTTCAAATTCTATAAGAAGCATCATGCCCTTTGTTTCTTTTCCAATAAATAATTTTTGAGAGACAATCAAACCGATTATCAAAGCTATCAAAATAATTGCCAAAACAATCCACAACCGGTTCTTATTGTTTTTCATTTTTTATCTACCTTACACATCGATGAATATCGATATATTTAAATCTTTTTGTTTAAATCCAAATTCTCCAAGTATAATAAATACCAACTATAATAAAGACTAAAGCTACGAAATATCTTATATATTTTTCAAATTTCTGGACTTTTCCCATGATACTTCCAAGTTTTGAAACACTAAAGACTAAGACAAATGAAAAGATTATCACTGGCAGACCTGTTGCAAATGCAAATACTGAAGGAATCAATATTCCATCTGAGAACTTTAATGCAAGAGGTATAAGCATTCCAAAAAATAAAACTGCGCTAAATGGACAAAAAGCTAAGGCAAATAAAACCCCTAGTAAAAAAGCCCCAAAATAGCCTTTTTCAGATAATTTTTCTTTAAGTTTATTTATCCTATCGCCTGATTTTAATGAAGGAAGTTTTATTAGGTTTAACATTATTAAACCGATGAAGATTAATAACGGACCTAAAATTCTTTCCCCATATTTTTGCAAAAAGAATGATATGGACTGGACATTAACCCCAATATAAACTATCAAACTCGCAAGCAAAACATAAGTAACCATTCTTCCGAGAGTATAAATAAAGCCTGTCAATAATGTCTTTTTTCCATTGTCTATTTTTTTAGAAATATATGCTATTGCTGTGATATTTGTTGCAAGTGGACAAGGGCTTAAAGCAGTCATCAACCCAATAAAAAATGCTGCAATTAAGGGGAAGCTGTTCATAGACATTGCTTCCATAAAAGACATCAAACTCATTTTATTTGCCAGAAAGCTTGCTTTCAATAACACCCTTTAGATAGTTCATGTAATCCTCTTCGTTGCCTATCTTGTACCAGACATTGGTGTCCTCTTGTTTTGAGAAACTCCTGTCTTTCCCATAAACCCCTATCAATAACGAAGCGCCTTTGGCTTCATATTTGTCTACAAGAGCTTTGTTTTCAGGCAAGTCTACATTAACGTGAGCAAAAACGAGTTTTCCGGATTTCAACTCATTAGAGAAATATGTATTGACTGTTTCTTCTGAAAATGCTCCAACAGTTTTACAGGTCACACATTGTCTTGTTGCATGAAAATGATAAACTTCTACTTTTTCAATATCTCCCGAAATTTGCGCGCCTGAAGCAGCAACATTACCATTCAGGTATTTAGGAATAAAGAAGACTAAAAGCAGGACAAATATGCTTATTGCAGTTCCATAGATTAGTTTTTTGTTCATTTTTCACAGCAACAGCTTTGTTTTAATATCTTGCCTTTAGAATTACCAAGTGCTTTAAAAACATCGCAGACTCTTTTGTCTTTGATTTTATAAAAAATCTTCTTGCCTTCTCTTCTTGAATCAAGAATACCTGCATCTTCTAAATTGCCTAAATGAGTAGAAACAGTTGACTGCGTTCTTTTTACATAGGGGAATATTTCACAGACACACCTTTCACCTGCTAAAAGGTATTCTACAATTTTGAATCTTGTGTCATCAGCTAATGCCTTTAATAAAATAATTTTGTCGCCCATATAACATATTGGTAAATGTAAATATATAAACCTTTTCAGAAAAATAAAAGCGCCCGGACCGGGATTCGGACCCGGGTCAGAACCGTGACAGGGTTCTATGCTAGGCCACTACACCATCCGAGCGCAGAATAGGGTGATTTCGGAAATTTTTAAACCTTTTTCTTTGCTTTTTCCAGCCGCAAACTTAATAAAATGCATTCGCATGTGCATATAATGGAAAAGAAAGAGGGGGCAAGCGCGGACGCTCATCCTGTTTTCAGGGCCAGGCTGACGCCTGGCCAGAGAATCGCGGACAAGATGACTACATTCTGCGGAAGCTGGACATTCATTCTCGTGGTGTCTGTAATGATAGTCATCTGGATTGCTGTAAATATCCTTATGCTTATCAACAGATGGGATCCTTACCCGTTCATCCTTCTCAACCTCGTCCTATCCTGCCTCGCGGCAATCGAGGCCCCGATAATCCTCATGAGCCAGTATAGGGAAATGCAGAGGGACAGGATACACGCGAAATATGACTATGAGATAAACAAGAAAGCCGAGAGGGAAATAAGGGCAGTCCATAACAAGATAGAGGATCTCAAAAAATCAATCGAGAGAATAGAAAAGAAGCTTTGATTTTTGCTTGCAGGCCTGACGTTATCCTGCATATAAAATTTATTTGATATAGAAATTATCTCTTCTTCAGGTATTCATAGGCGGAACATATCCTTTTGCTTGCGGCCTTGACGTTGCCGCATCCACATTGTTATAGGTGATTATAGAAAGCGCATTTTCATCGCGCTTATGATACAATTATTTCCTGTTCTTCAGGTATTCATAAGCGCTGTGCGCGGCGACCGCGCCGTCGCTTGCCGATACGACTATCTGTCTCAGCGGAGTTTCGCGGATATCTCCTGCTGCAAAAACCCCTGAAATGTTTGTCTTCATTTCGCTGTCTGTCATGACAAAGCCTTCTTTGTTCATCTTTATTCCCAATTTTTTCGCAAGCTCGGAAGAGGGCAGCATCCCTATTTCAATCACAACACCCTGGACATTCAGCTCGCGCTTCTTTTTTGTGCCGACATCCTCGATTTCTATTGATTCCACGAAATTTTTCCCGTTTATCGCGTTTACTTTGCAGGAGCTGAAAAACTCGACTTTCTTCTCTTTTTTCAGCGCCTCAATGCTGGCTGGCTTTGCCCTCGGGTTTTTCTCGATGTCAATCATGCAGATTTTCTTGGCATATTCAAGCATAAGAAATGCTGCCGAGAACGCAGAGTCACCTCCGCCGATAATCGCAATATCCTTGTTCTTGTACATAGGGCCGTCGCAGGTCACGCAGTAAGTAATCCCCTTTCCAATAAATTTGTCTTCCCCGGGGATATTCAGCTTCTTTCTTTTTGTCCCCTGCGCAATAATCAACGCTTTCGCCCCATATCTTCCCTTTTCTGTCTTTATTTCAAATGCCTCGCCTTTCTTTATTTCAAGAACATCTTCCTCTTTTATCTCGATTCCGGACATTTCCACCTGCTCCCTGAATTTCATAAGCAGCTCAGCTCCAGAAATTGCGGCAAAGCCAGGATAATTCTCAATAAGCGGGGCTTTTGCAGCTGAATTCTCGAAAACTTTTCCAAGCACGAGCGTCTTCAGCTTGTAGCGGCCGGCGTAAATCGCTGCGCTCATCCCTGCCGGGCCAGCCCCTATTATTATCAAATCATACATTTTTTCCATTTTTTTATCTTCTATATCTCCTTGCTTGTTTTGCGTGGGATGACGTCAGCCGCGCCGTGCGGCCGACAATCCGCACTTCCTGATTTTACAGGTCTTATGGAGCGCCGCCTCAGCGGCGCCTAATATATCCATCTGAACACGAGCGCAAGGCCTATCAGCAAGAGCAAAATTCCCGCTATCAGGTGCAGCAATTTTATGTTCTTTTCGCGCCAGCCGTAAACCCTGTCAACTGTCGTGAATCCGAAATAAACTATCAGCGTTATTACAATCATCGGAAGCACGAAAATCAGGTTATAGAGCAGAAGCCAGGGGACTGTCTGAAGTATCTTGAGCGGCTCGAGAATGCCGCAGCAGATAAAATAAGGTCCCATCGTGCACGGAGTTAAAAACAGCGCGACAAAAATTCCCATAAAGAAAGCTCCGCGCGGAGATGCAATGGTGGCTATCAAGCTCTTCATCTTTGGCCGCCATTTCCTGGGAACCTCAGTTACGAATCCTCCGCCGCCGTATGCAAAGTAATCTTTGATGTTCAGCGCCCCAAGAATAATTCCTACAGCACCCAGCACAGAGTACATCCAGATTTTTACCGAGGCCATTTGGGTGATTCCTTTGAAAACATTCACCAGAAGCAGGCCGTAAACCAGATATACCAAAAAAATCGCGGCTGTGAATGCAAAGCCCACCTGCAGGACTTTTTTCCTGTCTCTTGGATATCTTGTAAGAATCGAAATGAGCGCAAGCGTAAGGACAGCAAGCTCGCAGGGATTCACGGCATCGGCAGCTGCAAGCCCCAGAATTGTGAGCAGATTGAGCACCATTTTATCCTAAAATTGCCTCCTTATATTCCTCTTTTGTGCGCACGCCTACATAAACTTTGCAGTTTATGACTGCTGTCGGTATGTGAGTCGGAATCATGCCGAGCGAGACAAGGGTTTCCTTGTCTTTGTCTATTGAAAGGTCATAGTATGAAAAGGTCATGTTCAGTTCCTGCTCAAGCTCTCTCAAAATAGGGACGGCAACTGCGCAATGCGGGCAGCTCGCGCTGTGTATCATGGTGACATCGTTTATCTCGGCGCATTTCTCTGCATCAAGAACCGCCCCGTCTTCAAGATTGACATTCCCCGGGATTGTATGGTGCTTTGAATAAACAATAAGCCAGGCAAGCGCGGCGATAAGAATTATCGCCACAACCAGTGCAATTATCCCTCCTGTTTTGTTTTTTATCATTTTTTATATCTTGTTTTATATCGGCGCTTAAATCATTCGCGCCGCGCGGCTGAAATTCCGCATCTCCCGATTCATCGGGCTTTATGGAACGCTCAGTTTATTTTACATTGAGCGCTTTTTTCAGCTTTTCAAGGTCAAAGCCCGAGATGAATTTTCCGTCAATTTCCGTGATCGGGATGTTCATCTGCCCACTTTTCTTGATCAGCATGTCTATTATCTTAGGGTCTTTGCTCACATCAACATCCTCGAATTTCACGCCGTGGTCCTTGAGCCATTTTTTCAGCAGGTTGCACATCGGGCATGATGGTGTTGAATATACTTTTACTTTCATTTTATCCTCAATTTATCTATCTCTTTTTCACTCAATGGGGAAATTTCCAGGGATTTATTAAGCTTTCTTTTCCCGTAGTTCACTTTCACGTCCGCCTCGTTTCTAGCGTCTGAATATGATACAGTCAGCCCTGCCGCAATCGAGATTGCGGCCTTGTCTGCTTTTCCCTGCAGCAAGGTTATCGGGCCAGGAACGCCTTTGACTTCGAAAATCAAATAATTTTCCGCATATTTTTTCAGCATCATGTTATCTTTCTCGTTCCTTCCTACAATTATTTTATTGCCCTCATGCCTGAAATGCCTCCCAATTTTCAGCAGCTCGGCATCGCGCGATGATATTTTTTTATTGTGCTCAAGCAAGTCATTCATTTTCCTAGCAAATTCCTTCTCGCAAAGAAGGCAGCCGCCTCCGGGCGTTGGGAAATCAAGATTCCATTTCTGCGCAAGCTCGAATTGCCTCTGCCTTTGCCTTCCTGAGATATCAAGCAGCTTTTTCCTGTCAATGATTTTCTTTTTCTCGATGTCTGTTTCAGGAAGCAGCTTTGCGCTCAATGGCCTGAGAAGCTTTCCTTTCAGGCCTGATTCTTCCTCGATGATTTTCAGCGCGCCAAAATGCTGGGACATCGGCCTCTCATTTAGGACTTCCCCTGTGACAATGAACTCAGCTCCTGTTTTTTTCATCATTGCTTTTGCTTTTTTCAGCATGAACGCATGGCAATCTATGCATGGATTCACCGCGCTTCCATAGCCGTGCTTCGGATTTCTCAGCATCTTCATGTATTCCTGGAATTCCCTGTCTTTGCCCAAGTCAACAGTCACCAGTTTTATCCCGAGCTGTTTCGCGGCAGAAACCGCTTTCTCTCCTGAGAAAAACGGCGAAGAAAAATTCAGGCCGATGACCTCGATGCCCTGCTCCATCATCAGCTTTGCGGCAAGAATCGAGTCAAGGCCTCCCGAGAAAAGCGCGATGCATTTTGTTTTCATTTTGCGCGTTTCCTTTTCACATAATCCTTGATTGCCTTGCGTAGCGCATCTGCCGCAAGGTTCGAGCAGTGCTCCTTTATAGGAGGCAGCCTTCCCAATGATTTCGAGACATCATCCCTTGTTATTTTCGAGGCATCCTCCAAAGTCTTACCTTTTGCAAGCTCGGTTATCATGCTGCTCGTTGCAATCGCCGCAACGCATCCAAGCGTCTTGAACTTGATGTTCTTGATGTATTCCTGCTCCTTTCCCCTGATTTTTTTCTTTCCGACTTTGATATAGACATACATGATGTCGCCGCAGACTGGATTTCCGACTTTTCCGATCCCGTCCGCATCTTTTATCTCGCCTGCATTTTTCGGGTGCATGAAATTCCTAATGACTTTCTTGTTATATTCCGGCGGCATTTTCCAGCTCCTTCAAGCTTTTTATTATGAATTTATCTTTGCGTTTTTCCCAGAAGCTTCTATCCCACGCGTGCGCGAGGACTATGAAGATTTTGCAGCCCGCTTTTTTCGCAACTTCAAAATCCCTTTTCATATCTCCGACATACACAGTCTCGTTTTTTTCCGCATTGTATTTTTTCATCATTCTCTTTATCGCGTCCTCTTTCGTGCCGAAATCCTCGGCGCACAAAATCCTGTCAAAATAACTCTTTCTTTTTCCAAGCGCCTTCTCTATGAAATAGCCTGGAGAATTCGTGAGAAGGATTGTTTTTGTTTCCTGCCTTATTTTTTCTACATATCTTATATCTCTGCACAGATGAACTGCATTGATGTGCTTTGTGACATCGTCATGAACGTCTTTTATGATCCCTGGATTTGCCTTGACATTCAGGTTCTTCAGCGTTATCTTCAGTTTAGGCCCTAGCCTTTCTGCAACATATGTTTCGCTGAACTTGCAGCCCCTTTTTTTCAGCGCTCTGTAAATCGCAGAAGCCCACAGCCTCTTTGAATCAACAATCACCCCGTCAAAATCAAAAATCAGCAGTTTAATCATCTTTTTTTCTTTTTTTCTTTTTTGCAATTTTCTTGTTCAGCTCGGCAACAATCTTGTCTGCATCAATCCCGTGCGCAAGGCAGCCCTGCTCAACTGTCTCCTGCATTGCCATCGGGCAGCCGATGCAGTGCATTCCTTGTTTCAGGAAAACATCCGCTGTCTCGGGATATTTCCCGATAACCTCGGAAAAAGACATTTCCTTTGTTATTCTGCTTTTTTCTTTTTTGCTTGGTTTCATTTTTTTCTTAAAGGCGTAGTTAAATTATATTTATTTGTTTTTTCATTAAGCTCCATTTTGATTATCTCGCAATTCTTGGGATTTGCCAGTTTTTCGTACTCTTCTACAGACCAGTGAAACCACCTCATTAAAAACAGGCGCGAAGTCAATCCATGGCTGACTATGACTATTGATTTTGGATAATCCTTTTTTTCAAAATCCCTGTGCAAACTTTCTAAAAATATAGAAACTCTGTCATAAACATCCGCGCCTGATTCTCCAGAAGGCATGCGGTAAAAAAAAGTGCCGTAATTATCTCTCTCCTCATCTATTTTTTTAACAAGGTTATCTTTATCAAAATTCCCCCATTCCTGCTCCCTTATTCTAGGATCTTCCCTATATTCTGCATTTTTGAACAATTTCCTGATGGGCTCTGCTGTCTGCCTGCATCTATACCAAGGAGAGCAGTAAATCTTTATTTTATCTTCCCCATATTTTCCGCAAACTTCATCATATATTTTTTGGGCTGCTTCTTTTGCCTGTTTTTTCCCTTTTTCAGTAAGATCTATTTTCCAGTTGGGAAATGTTTTAGTGAGGCCTTTATTCACATTTGATTCTGACTCTCCATGTCTTATCAGATAAATCCTTTTGGGTTTCATTTTTTAATTTTCTTGATCAGTTTAAGTATTGATTTCATGGCAAAATAGCCTCCGCCGAAAATTATCACTCCAGGAAGCAATGCAATCCCAAGCGCAGGCGCCAGCGCAGCAGCCCCGACAGTTCCTATGAATCCTGCGCCGATGCTTTCAAGGACATCTGTTATCTGATGGACGTTTTTCTCAACGCCTTTCTGCAGCGCATCAACCTGCATGATGAACCTGCCGTTCCTGAATATCTTGACTTTGTGCTCCTCTTCCGAGCACATTATCGAGATGTTTTTGTTTTTTGAGGCGGTGATCGCGGCAGCATGCCTTGTTCCGTAACCTATGAACGGCTTTGCTTTCTTTATCATGGCGCCGTATTTCACAACAACTCCCTCTCTGTTGATTATTACCGCCCCGTCAATAACAGCCAAAGCCCTCAGCGTTTTCTCGGAGCCGGGCTCAAGGACATTGAATGGTTTCATTTTCTGCTTTATCAGAAGGGAGTATTCCACATTCTCGCCGATTACAAAAAGCGCGCCTTCCCCGTCTCTCGCCAGATGGATCGCCAGTTTCAGGATTTTTTCCTCTATCTCCTTCATCTTTTTGTTTTTCAGATTTTTTACCATTTGTTGAACGGGCTTATTTTCCTTAATGAATTTATAATGTTTTTTATCTGCTCAGCAGCATAATCCATATCCTGTTCTGTCGTGTCTTTTCCCAAAGTTATCCTCAGCGAGCCGTGCGCCTGCTCGGGCTTCAGGCCAATTGCAGAAAGCACGTGGCTTGGCTCGAGTGAATGCGATGAGCAGGCCGAGCCGGTTGAAACAGCGATTCCTTTCTCGCTCAGCCTTATGAGTAGCGACTCGCCTTCAATGCCCTCGAAATAAAATGATGCATTTCCGGGCAGCCTTTTTTCAGGATTGCCTGTCAGATGCGCGCCTTTTATCTGCAGAATCTCGTTGATTATCTTTTTCCTGAGTTTTGTTTCGCGCTCATTTTCAGATTTCATGTTTTTGTTTGCAAGCTCGATTGCTTTCGTAAAGCCCATGATGCCCGCGACATTTTCAGTCCCGGAACGCAAACCATGCTCGTGGCCTCCCCCGTGCTGAACCTGCTCTATCTTGACATCCTGGCCGACATAAAGCAGGCCTACCCCTTTCGGCCCGTAAATCTTGTGGCTCGATGCACTCAGCAGATCGATATTCATCTTCCTGACATCGATGCTCAGTTTTCCGAAGCTCTGAACTGCATCTGTGTGAAAATAAATTCTGCGCTTTCTGCAAATCCTGCCAATTTCCTCTATATTTTGTATTGTCCCTATTTCGTTGTTCGCATGCATTATCGAGACAAGGATTGTTTCCTTCGTGATCGCTTTCTCGACATCCGCGGGATTCACGAATCCCTCTGCATCGACGCCGAGATAAGTCACCTTGAAGCCGTTTTTCTCAAGCCATCTGCATGGCTCGAGGATCGCGGGATGCTCTATTTTGCTTGTTATGATGTGGTTTCCCCTGCTTTTGTTTGCAAAAGCGACCCCTTTTATTGCAAGATTGTCGCTTTCAGTCCCTCCGCTTGTGAAAATTATCTCAGCAGGCCTCGCCCCTATGGATTTCGCAACCGAATTCCTTGCATTCTCGAGCGCGGTCTTCGCCTCCTGCCCGAATTCGTGAAGCGAGCTCGCATTCCCGAATTTTTCCGAGAAGTACGGCTTCATCGCCTCGAGCGCCTCGGGCGCGACAGCTGTTGTCGCAGCATGGTCGAGGTAGATTCGTTTTGTCATTTTTGTTTTATTGTTTTATTTTTTAAGATATTCCGGAACTTTGAATTTCTTGTATTCATCCAGCAGGCCTTTGCCGTACAAGATTCTTGAGAGGCATTCTGCTGTAAGTTTTGCATCCTCAAGCGCATTATGCTCCCCTCTCTCATCAATCATTCCGCAAAGCTTGCAGGCATTTTTAAGACCCATGTCGCTGTGCCCTTTGTCTGTCAGCAATTTTTTATTCATCTGGATGTATTTCAGGCTCGCGATGCTGTGCAAATCAAATGCCCTTTTATGCATCGGGAATTTCAGGCAGTATTTTGAAGCTTTCACCATCAAAAGCGCCATGTCCCATTGCGGTCCCTGGCATGCAAAATTATTTATCTTGGCTTTTCCGCACCATTTGAAGAATTTTTCAAGAAGCTGCTTCTGGCTCTGCTTGCCTTTATCCCGGAGCTCTGCTTCTGTTTTTCCGACAACTTTTAGCGCGCCGGCCATTATTTCGTCTTCATCATCTATCCTGCACTCGTCAAGAAATACATTTTCCGGATTTTCAAGCTCTATCGCGCCGATTTGCCAGATTCCGCTTTTTAAGAAATTAAACTCTGTGAATTCAAGGTCGACAACTATCATTTTCTGACCTCCAGAACAGGGCTTGCCGAGCATAATGGAAGTATGCCTTTGTTGTGCTTCTTGCACAATTCGCACGAGAAGCCCTGCTGTTTCGCCAGGCTTACAAGCTTCAGAATCTCGCTTACCGCCTTTTTGCTGTTTTCAATCATGATTTTTGCCGAAATCTCCATCTGCTTCTTCATTTCTTTTGAAAAAACTATCTCCTGCGCCCTTTTGTTGTGGACATACTGAGAGACAGCCGCCTCTGTTATCCCGAGAATCTTTGCGATGTCCTTCTGCTTCATGTTGTGCTTTTCAGCAAGAACCTGTGCAAGCTCCCGCCTGACGGCGGGAATGACATACCAGACCTCTATCTCCTGCGGCAGCGAAAACATCAAGGAACTTAACGATAGTTATTATTTAAACCTTTCGGGATGGGGAAATCAGACGAGCTGCATGTCCTGCTCACCTTAGAATCCTTTTTCACTCTTTAATTGATTGAACATTGCGCGCCCGCAGGCTCGCTTTCCATATGTTAGATATCTCCTTGATTATCGCGGGCTGACGTCTTTCCGCGCAGATAAAAATTAAATTGATATAGAATTATTCCGCCTTCTTTCTTGTAGGACATGCTGGATTGAAGCAGAATTTCCAGGGGCGCTTGCCTTTTCTGATTGCGAGAAGAAGAGGGAACTTGCATTCAGGGCAGAGCTCGAGAATGCCTTCGCTGTCCTTGCTCGGCTTGATTAATGAGTTCGGCGGCAGGCTGAAAGTTGTCTTGCATTCAGGATAGTTCGAGCATGCCGCGAAATATCTCTTGAATTTTTTTCCGTAGAGGATGCGCAGCTTGCCCTTGCCGCATTTTGTGCAGACAGTGAGCTCGTTTTCCGCCCTTTCCTGCGCATACATGTCTTTATTTGCCTTCACGAGCTCGAGGCCGATCTCGGCCTCGTCTTCCTTGAATTTTTTTGAAATCATGTCTATTGTCCCCTTTGCATCTTCCAGTATTTTTTCCTCTTTTTCCTTCAGCTCTTTCTTTGCATTCTGTATGCCGTCCATCTCTTTCTCGAATTTTCTTGTAAGATTCTCATCTATGATTATGGGGCAGTGCTTTTCCAGCGTGTCTATAAGCGCAACGCCTATGGGCGTTGCGCGGATGCTTGAGTCCTTGACATATCCGCGGTCGTAAAGCGTTTCGACAATGCTCGCGCGCGTTGCCTTTGTGCCAAGATTCTTTTTCTCGAGCTCGCGGACCAGGGATGCTGGAGTGTATCGCTTTGGAGGCTGGGTCTGCTTTTCATCTATTCTGGAATCATCTATTTCAAACACGCCGTTAAGGTCAGGAAGCTCTTTCTCCTGCATTTTAATTTTATACATCTCCATCCACGCCTTTTTCACGATTCCTAGGCCTTTTGCGGTGAATTTCAGGTTGTCTACGATTGAGATTATGGTCTTGTTCGCGACAATCGCATCATCACAGAAGCATGAAAGAAATCTTCTTGCAATCAAGTCATAGATTTTTTGCTCTTCGCCTGACAAGCCGGCTGTCTCACCTGTAGGATAGATTGAAGGATGCGCGGGATCGCTCTTGCTTCCCTCGACCGGCTTTTTGCTGACGCAAAGCTTTGTGTTGAATTCTCCTGATAATTTTTTTATTATCCCTAAAGGATTTATCGATTCAGGGATTTTCTGGCTTGATGTTCTGGGATACGATATAAGGCCTGCAAGATACAGCCCCTGGGCTATCTGCAGCGTTCTTGAAGGAGTGATGTTGAAAAATTTGTATGCTTCGGTTTGCAGGGTTGTAAGATCAAAAGGCGCGAGAGGCCTTATCCTCTGCTCTGATTTTTCTGTTTTTACTTCTGCTTTTTTTCCGTTGAGATTTTTGAATTGCCCGAGGTCTGATTTTTTTGTGAGGTCCTTCACATATTTCAGCTCTGTATTTTTCACGAAAATGAATACCTGCCAGTATGGCTCTGACTTGAATGCCTGGATTTCTTTTTCTTTTTTCACAATTGAGTTCAGCGCAGGGCCTTGGACACGGCCGATAGACATTATCTTGAATGAGCCCGCTTTTTTGACAGCTTCCATCAAGGCGCGAGAAAAATTTATGCCGTAAATCCAGTCAAGATAGTGGCGCGTTTCACCCGCCATCGCCTGCCCCCAGTTAAGCGTCGGCGAGATGTTTTCGTATGCATCCTCTATCTCGTTTTTTGTAAGTGTCGAGAACTTCATTCTTTTCGCATCTTTCTGCTTTGCGATGAATCTTATGATATTCAGGCCTATGACCTCACCTTCAATGTCATAATCAGTCGCGACAATGAACTCAGAGGCGTTCCTGCACAATTTTGCAAGTAGAGAATAGTATTTTTTTGTCCATGCGCTTTTTTCAAAACCCGGAACCCAGGAGATTTTATAGACAGGCCACCCTTTTTCCCCGGCATCCTGCTTTAACGCGAATAAATGCCCTACTGCGCACGCGACAACTATTTTTTTTCCCTCGCGCTCAAGCTCGTAATACGGGGCGCCGTTTTCAGAAAGGCTTCTAGGATTCCCGAGGGAAGACGCTATTTTCATGGCCGCCTGCGGCTTTTCGGTTATTATCAGAATATAGCCGCCTTTTGCGCTGGGCTTTTTTTCCTTTTTTGCTTTTGCGGTTCTTGGCATGCTTAGGATAAAAAAGAAGATGTTATAAAACTTTTCACTTGTGCATGCGCCTGGCGCATGCACCGTGTTCGTCGCTCCGCTCCTCATCACTTGTGCGCGAAATAAAATGTATTTTCTTTTTTGCCGTATTTGCAGTATCCTAAGCCCTTAAAATAAAAAATATCTTTGTCTTTTGCCTTTGCCCTTGAATTTCCTTTGACGATTGCTCCGTCAGGCATCAGCACTTTTGTCTTTCCTTTGGCATTTTCCGCGAAATCTGCGGGCTTTGCAACCTCGTTCAGGACTTTCCTGTTCTCGGAATAGAGGACGTTTATCGGGACAGTTATCTCATTCTGGTTTGTTCCGAGGTCGATTATGAATTTTCTCAGGATTTGCGGCTGAATCCCTCTTTTTTCAAGGGATTGCAGGCTCCATGTCCGAGGATCATCCCAGCCAGTGTATTTTCCCTCTCTTATCTCTTTTTGCCCCTTGCTTTTGCTTATTTTTATCCCTTCAAACTGCAGCAGTCCTGTATGGATGAATACAGGATGCTTCCAGCCGAAAATATCAAATATGTATTTTTCCATTTCTGTCTCAATCATGAGCTCTTTTCCCCTGATTATGTGCGTCATGCCAAGGAAATGGTCGTCAATCGCCCATGAAAGCTCGAGAAGAGGCCACACCCTGTATTTTTTTCCTATTCTGGGATGCTTTCTGTCGGAAATCCTGAACAAGACCCTGTCCCTGAAAGCGGGATTCGGATGCTTCATGTCTGTTTTCAGGCGCAGAACGACTTCCCCTTCTTTGTAATCGTGGTCGAGCATGTTGTTCCACTCCTCCAGATTTTTCACGATGTCGTATTTCCTGTGCTCGCACTCGATGCCTTTCATCCTGTTTTCGTGCAGGGTTTTGGAATCGCAGAAGCAGATATACGCTTTTTTCTTCCTTATCAGCTGGTCAGCATAGCTGTAGTAAAGCTCAAGCCTGTCTGATTTGTACAGAATCGGCTCGGCATATTCGACATTCAGCCATTCGGCCCCATCCTCTATCATCTTGTACGCCTCGGGGATTATCTGCTTTTCCTCGCTGCCTATCGTGTCGTCTATCACAAGAAACAATTTTCCCTTGTATTTTTTCGCATACTCATCATTCAGAACAAGCTGCCTCGTGTTGCCTATGTGCAACGGCCCTGACGGGAAAGGGGCAATCCTCATAACTACTTTTCCCTCCTCTGCATTTTCGAGTTCAGCTAGCCCTACGCGCTCTTTCCTGTGCCCGACTTCCTCTTCCAGCTTCGAGAATTTTTTCCTCTGCTCGTCGATTGAAAGCGAATTGACTTCCTTGATTGTTTTCTGGATAGATGGCATGACTTCCTTTGCCTTGCTCTTTTCCAGGCCCTCATGGAACAGCGCGCTCAGGACTTTGCCCGCAATCGCCTTTCCATCGTGCTCTATGGCGTTTTTCAATGCATATGCAAGTATCTTTTTTTCAAAACTCTCTTTTTTCATAGCTGTTTTATGGCACGCGCCTTTAAAATCTTTTCTTTGCCTTAATCGATTTTTACATCATTAAGATATGCCTGTCCTTTTCCGTCAGAGTTTTTATACCAGAAAAACTTGTCCTTTTTATTGGTCCATTTGTCTTCGTTTTCCTGAAAACAGTTGATTTCCAATTTGACATGAGCAAAACCGGAACAATTCAAGTTATCGCGAAGCATTACGCAGGAGGATCTCAAAAAATGATGAAAATCATTGTCTCTGGTGAATATTTTGCCCGAGGTGTCTTTTTCCCCTGAAAGGCAGATTGCGGATGCAAGAATGTGCCTGTCTTTTTCATCGCTTTCAGAAATTTCGCGTTTTTTTATCACGGAATAAATCAAGCCATAAGCATTCTGCGCAAATTTTTCTTTCGAAATAATTCTCCCGGTATCGTCAAAATAATTTATCACATTCGATATCGCGTTTCTGTAGCCCTTGAACAGTTCAATGCGCTTGCGCGCAATATTCTTTTGGTTTTTGACATGAGAGCATTCCCTGAACTTAAAATCCTTTATGTACTGCTTTATATTGCGTATTTTGTTGGTTAAAATGGACGTGAATTCATTCAATTCATCAACACTATAAGTAGTCAGCATAAAATTTTTTACATTTGGGAAATCTTTCAATAAATAGGTGGTTTTCTCCATGGAATCAAAAAAAGAGGTGATATTTTCAACAGTGTGTGTCTTGATTTTAAAATAATCGCTAAACTGTATATTTTTTCCATCATCGTGCACAAAACAATTGAACATGCCTGTGTCCAAAATAATGGCGTTTGTTGTCTTAGACGCTTCTTCAAGTATTTTTTCCTGCAAATTTGTCGGATCTGTCATTTTACTCGTTCAAGGAAGAAGGATATAAACTTTTCTACTTTCCTTTTTTCAGCAGCACGATTATTATGATGAGCGCGCCCGCGACATTCGCAAAATCTGAGAGGTTGAATGCAGGAAATCTGGGTATGAAGCTGAATGTTATGAAATCTATGACATGCCCGTATGCAATTCTGTCGATGAGGTTTCCCAGCGTTCCCGCGAACAGAAGGGCAAGGCCTGTGTGGAGCAGGCCGAACCTTTTTTCCTTGAAATAGAAAAATGAGGCAAGGAAAAGGACTGCGGCCGAGATTATTATAAGGATAGGGATTATCGGTGAAAAATTGCTGAACAGGCTCAGGGCGGCCCCTGTATTTGTGGTCTGCCTGATGCAGATGAATCCGAAGCATTTCCCGTCAGGGGAAAAGATCTTGGCCATCCTGTCAAGAAACACGATTATCGGGACTGCTATAATAAAAAATGCAAGCTTGTTTTTCATCTTAGTAATCCGGGCCTTTGCCCTCAATCCTTCTTACTTTGTGCTCAACCAGGTCTATTCTCTCAAAAAGCTTGTCCAGCCTCCTGGATATCCTTTCAAGCCTTTCTGCCGTGCTGTAGCTTTCAGTTGATGATTCAGCCGATGATTCGGCTGATGGAACAGGAACGCTTATGCTCTGGCTGGACTGATCTGACACTGCCGCGCTCGCAAGCGCGCCTAGAAAATCATCCTGAACCTGCGAAGCAGCGGGGCCGGGGGCTGCTGAAACAGAAGCAGAATCCTCCCTTTCTATGGGCTCGTTGAATCCCCATACTCTTTCCTTGTTTTGCGGCCTCTTTTTCCTGAATATGTTCATGGCCTATCTAGCATCTGGGATTTTTTAAACTTTTCCCAGGGAAAAGTTTAAAGATGTGTGATATCAATATAGATTATGGAATACGATCTTGAAATCGGCAAAGCGGTGGAAATGATAAAAAAACTGCGGGCAAAAAAAGTCTGCCTGCAGTTTCCGGAAGGCCTTAAGCCTCAGGCATTGAAAGCTGCCGATGAAATCGAGGGCAGGACAGGCGCGAAATGCATAATCTGGCTCGGCTCGTGCTACGGCGCGTGCGATATCCCTGCTGTCGAGAAATTAGGCATTGATCTGCTTGTCCAGTTCGGGCACAGCGGCTGGAATTACAAGAAATTATAGAAAATTACAAAGCGTTCTTGATTTGCGCTGTGCTCATCCCCAATGCGGCGCAGAATGATTTTAATTCGCTTGCAGAGCGGATGTCGCCTTTTTCCGTCGAGAAATTCCCGATTTTCATTCTCACATTGTATTTTCTGCAGAGCTCCATGTTCTGCGCAATTCTTCCGAGAAGAATTGCGCGCTCCCTGCTTTCCATCCTTAAGATGTCTGCGAAGCTGGCGATAATCTGCTTGCCGTTGTCTCTTGCAATCTTGCACAGCACCTGGTTCAGCCCAGAATTCCTTCTGTCCATGTAATCGTATTTTCTCCAGTGCTCGGGGCTTACGAGCGCGCTTGCTTTTCTGCTTTCAAGCACAATCCTGTTTATTTTGTCGTTCGTTCCCAGGACAAGTATGATTTTGCAGAAATTCGACGCCCTGTCAATCATCCTTCTCAGAAGCTCTGCCGATTCTGTCTCAATCAGGACAGCATCGCAGTTTTCGCCTTTTTTTATCTCGCCGAGCGAGGATATTCTTTTTACAAAATGAATTTTTTCAAAGCCCAGGGCCTGTGCATGCAGCTCTGTCTCGATGCTTTTCTCTCCGATAAAAAAATCAGCGCTCATTTTAATTTTAACTTCACTTTATCACGAATAATTTATTGTCTTTGACTTTGAAAATCCCCAGGCGCGCGCCCGCATCAAGCCAGCCGTGCGCGTAATTGATCGCGGCAAAGGCGTTCACATAATCATTCTTCTTTTCGAACCAGCGCGCGTCGTCGTAATATCTCTGAGCCATGTCAAGGATGATCAGGGCGGATTTCTTGTTTTCTTTTGCAATCGCCTTTCCCGCCTTTTCAAGCGCCTTCTGGGTTATCCCGAAATACTTTTTCAGCTTTTCCTTCGTAATCTCTTTCATAAATTATACAAGGAAAAAGCGATTTTAAAGGTTTTGCAGTCTTCTGTTGTCTTCGCTTGATAAGTTTTCAAAACGAGAGCATTCTAGCTTGGATGCCAGTTTTACTGCGCCCTGGCAGTCAAACCTGGAGTAAACAATCAGCTCAGCCAGGCCTTTCTTTTCTATGTTATCCTGCCAATAGAGCTCTGGCCTATGAAGCAGGAGGGCGACATCCACTGCCCTTTCAAGACCGTTCAAATCAGTCAGAGTCGGTTTTTTATCCTCTCTTTTTGCAACATCTTCATCCAGCTGACTGGCGAACATGATTGTTATTTTAAGGTCTTTTGCGAGGGTCTTCAAAACCTCCGCCATCCTTATTGTTTCCAACTCCCTGTCTCTTGCGGTTTTTCCAGGAATTTCCATTCTTTGGATATAATCTATCCCGACAAAAGACACATTATTGTATTCTTTAGCGCGTTTTATCTTGCTGAATATTTCTTCCAGAGTCGGGTTGGGGCTTTCATCTATGAAATAAGGCCGCTCACTCAAAGAACTAACACCCCTCGTAAGCGCAGCCCAATCTTGTCTATTTAATTTACCCGTTATAATTTTCGCATATTCTACTCCTGATTCGCTCGCCAGCCTTTTTCTTACCCATTGCTCTTTTGACATTTCAAGCGAAAATATGTATGGAATTTTATCCTCTAGAGCTACATGCTCTGCAAAATTCTGGAGCAAAGTGCTCTTGCCGACTTTTGAGCTTCCGCCAAGCGCCCATGAAGAAGCTGGCCAAAAACCATGAATAAGGGCATCAAGATCGTGATAGCCTGTGCTTACATAACCCATTACTTTCCTTATTCCGTTCTCATTAACTCGCTCTATTCTTTCCACTTCTTCACGAATTGTTTCGTTCACAGACATATGTTGTCTGTCTGTTTTTTGAAGTATGTTGCATGTTCCCATGACCACACTTTCCAGAAGGCCTACTGCATTGTCTATATTTCCTGTATATGCTTTCTGAATGCTTTCTTCCAGCAATTTTATCTCTTCCCTTAAAACATAGTTTTTTGCGATTATCCTTGCATAGTGTGTGTGGCCGTCAGGCTTTGAAGGAATGCTAGCCAATTTATTCAAATAACCGCCATCAGCAAGTTCGGATTCGCCTTCGGTTTTCAGCTTATTGGCCAGGGTTATCGTGTCTATAGGTGTATTGCTTTCGAACAATTTCCCCATAGCAGAAAAAATTTTCATATGGGCATCATTATAAAACATCTTCTCGTCAACGAGATACATTATTTTTGAATAAATGCCGCCATCTGCCATGATTGAGCAAAGCAACGCCTTTTCTGCATCTGTATTTGATGGAGGAACCGGAGATTTGTATTTGTCTTCCATTTTCTGTCATTCCTTTGATTTAAAAGATATATAAGCATTGTTGTGTTTTATAATAAACCATGGGAGAAATAAATTTAAATCATATTTGGCTTTTTAAAAAATCATGAAGCCATTGTTCATAGTGTTTGACGGTATTGACGGAAACGGCAAGAGCACGCAGGCAAACAAGCTGAAAGAGTGGCTTGAAGCAAAAGGGATTGCGGTTTTTGCGACATCGGAGCCGTCGCACAGCGAATACGGGAAACAGATTGACGAGCTGCTTAGGAAGAAAGACGCCGCGAAAGTCCCCGAAAAAAAATGGATTGAGCTGTTCACCCTCGACAGGGTTGAAAACCTCAAGGAGATAGGGGATGCTCTGAAAAACGGGAAGACAGTCATCTGCGACCGCTACTATTACAGCACCCTGGCATATCAGCTTGGAGAGAATGAGTGGCAGTCCTATGCCGCCCAGTTTTTGATGCCCGATGTAACTTTCATACTGGATGTTCCTGCAGAGACAGGGATTGAAAGGACAAAAGAGAAATACGAGCTTACAGGAGAGAAAAAAGCGTATTTTGAAAAGCTCGAGATACTGAAGAAAGTCAGGAAAAAATTCCTGATCCTTCCGCGCTATCTGAAAGACAATATAAAAATAATCGACAGCGCAAGGCCTGTCGATGCTGTTTTTGAGGATATAAAAAAAGAAGCAAGCCTGCTTGTATGATTAAACGCTGAACGCGTCATCAATCGCCTTTTTCGGCCAGCCGGCATCAAGAAGCTGTTTTTTTATCTGCGCTTTTGAAAGCCCTTTTATGAACGCCTTTTTTATGTAGCTTTCTATCTCAGGATGTTTTTCTTCTTTTTCTTCCTCTTTTTTTTCGCTTTTTTGTTCTTCATATGCCGTCTTCAAAATCCTTTTGTTTCTGGCGTGCTTTGCAGAGAGGGTTATAACCAAAACAAGAATTGCTGCAGCCAACCCTGCAAGCACGTAGTATTTGAATTTTTTCAGGAAGGTCATTATTGAATTGCAGCTTTGCAGCTCTGAATCAGCGGGCTTTTCATAAGCTGTTCCGCAGTTGTTTTTGTCTTCATATATTTTTGTTTTTGTCCCGTTTACGCATTCGCTCCAGTTCACGAACTGCCAGTTCTCTGTGCAGCCGGTTTTATTTCCAGAGGGTGTGTAATTTTCTCCTGTGCAAGTTTGTTCCAGAATGCAGCTGGAATTTTCAGGCTGCCATTGCACGCATGTGACTTCGCCGGGCATTATGCCGCAATTATACTGATCGATGTGTATTTTTGTCTGAATATCGCCTGCTTCGCACGGCTCGGGAAACCATTCAGATTCTATCCAGACAGGTGTGCAAGTCGCATTTGATTCATTGCCAATCATCTCGAAACTTCTTGTTTCCGAAATAGTCACATTCGTCCAGTCATTTTGGGAGAATGCTGCATCGAAAGCCAACCCGTTCTCTGCGCAGCTGACAAACCAGCTGTATGAAGAATTCATCTCAGGCGAAATCCAGCTGCATTCATTATTGTTATCGCATTGTATGGTTATTGGGCTGTTCTGGTAGTCCATAGGATAAAATATGAGGTTTTCGCCTAACAGCACCCCTGGAAAGCACAAAGGCATTGAATTGGTGAAATTTGCGGCAGTCCAGCTGAATGTTATGTTTGCAGGGGCTGTAAAGTTCGTGTTGTTTTCCGGAGAAATCAGGATTACTGATGCATTTCCCGCGGCTGCGCCTGCTGCGCAATCCTGAGGGCAATTGCAGTTATGCTCCCATGCATCGCAAATGCCGTTGCCGCATGCAGAGCAAATTATGCCCGAGCCAGCCCAACCGCCATGTATTGTGCAGTTTTCAGGATAATATGCGGAAAAAGGCGTACCTGGTATTTCAACCAGTCCTGCGCAGCATTCGCCGAAATAGCCGCTAGGACCGAGAGATGGATTTCTGGACATATTTCCTGCACCTATGCATGCACCGCCGCCGCTTGCATTGCAGGCGCCATTAGCGCATGTTTTTCCATCCCCGCAGTAAACAGGAAGGGGCAACAATATGCAATTCCCGGCAGAGCAAACATATTCCCCCATATATGTTGAGTTGAAGCAGCTGTCATTATACATGCCATGTATGTCTTTGCATGTCCCTTTGACTGACAGGTTTGCCCCGTCCGGATCAGAGCAGGAAGTGCAGGAGCAATTTCCTGTAGCTAGGTTGCATGTTGGAAAAGGCTGCATCATTGCGCTGCATGTTATTCTGCCGGCGCAGTCGCTGTTGCTGGCGCATGGCATCGCTACAACCCCTATTGGTTTTCCAGTCATGCCGCCGCTTTCATTAAATGCAATAGTTATTCCGATTACCGCAAGAACCATGACGATTGCAAAAGGGACAACGGGAATATTCCCGAATATTTTTTCCATTTTCTCTTTTTGATTAAAACTCCAAGAAAATTTAATTTAAATACTTTTTTAAAACGCGCTTCTATTTCTTCAGCGTCTTGCCAACCATATCTTTCTTCGGCATCAACGCCTTGTCGACCATGTCTTTCGGCCAGCCGGCCTCGACAAACCTTGCCTTCACGTCGTCTTTTGTCATTCCTGCATCCAGCGCTTTCTTGACATAATTCTGAAGCTCAGAAGGGACTGCCGATTTTTCCTCTTTTTCAGCAGTTTTTCCTAATTTTTCTTTCCATATGGCTGCTTCTTCTTTGGCTTTGCCTTTAAGAGGTTCGTGCTTTTTTCTTTTCATTACAAAGAACAGGATTGCAAGGGCGATTATCAGTATTCCTGCGCCAATCAATATGTATGTCAGCATCTTGTTTTTCCCGCATTCCTCTGTTTCAAGCTGAGGCTGCGAGTAAACTGTTCCGCAGGTGTTGAAATCTTCATATATCTTGAATCTCTGCCCTTCGAGGCACTCGCTCCAGTTCACGAACTGCCAGTTCTCTGTGCAGCATTCGCGCGAGCTTGTGTAGCTGTAGTTTGCAAAGCATCTGTTTGAATCCGTGCAATCCTGGGTCTGCGATCCTTCTGCGCATGCGCTCCATTCTCCGCAGCTCCATGAAGGCGTGCATGTTCGCGTGCAGCTCTGGACAAGAGCAGGCCTGTTTGATGTTGTTCCGCATCCTGCCAAATCAGTGCATGTTCTTGTCTGCAATCCGTTTGAACATTCAGTCCAGTCAGTGCAGCTCCAGTTTTCATAACAGTGATGACTAGGACCGCGGTGGTCTTGGTCTGTCCCTTTCTTTGGCTGTATGAACTGCAGCGTAGGTGATGTTGCGCTGACAAATCCGTCATCGCATGTAACATTCCAGGTGTGTATGGTGTCTTCTGAGACTGCATCAGCAGTGCGTGTTGAATTGCTTTCAACGCCAGTCGCGCATAATTTCGGTGTCACGGATGATCCGTCGAAGTTAACGATGCATGAAGATGTTCCTGAAAAGCCGACAGGCATCCATCTGAATTCAAATGGGGATGCCACTCTATCGCCGTTTCCAGGGTATATGGGAACGACGCCGACACAAGCGCCATCGTAGCATATGCTGTTGCTTCCGCAGTAGACTGTGTTTCCTGCGCAGGCAGTTTCGCTGCAGACATATTCAATCACATGCGTATCATTGACGCAGGTATCATTGTAAAGATAAGTTCTGTTCGTGACGTAGCAGTGCCCTTTTATCGTTGTGTCTGCACCGTCGTAATCTACGCATTGCACAGGGAGGCTTGCTGTCCCGTACCAATTGTTGTTTCCTTCATTGCTTTCATTGACTGTATTCAAGGCATCAACAGTCACATTGTATACAAAGACCATAGCCATCGCAGGGTCTGTAATGTTAACGACTATTTCCTGGCCTGCTGCAATCTCAAGAACATCAAACAATCTTTGTTTTTTCTCGCCAGGCATGCCGAAAGTTGTCCAGCTTACATTCAATTTGCACGCTGTGCTGGTCGGGGTTGTTGGCAGCCCTTGGTTTTTTATCTTGGCATAAATGCCATCGCTAATGTAAACACCAGTAATAATCAGGTCTGGCTTCAAAGTTATCGTTCCTGATCCGCATGCGCCGTAACGGCAAACATTTCCATCCCCGCAATAAACCGGCGACTGCACGCACGCTCCTGCAACACAAGTGTACTCTCTTACATGAGATATATTGAGGCAGCTGTCATTGTGCTGGCCGCTCGCGTCAGTGCATGTTCCGCTGATTGTCAGATCAGTTCCATCAGGGTCAGAGCAAGCAAGGGATGTGACATTCAAAACAGCAGTCTTCTGTTCGTTGCCTTCATAAGTCCCGTTCTGATTCATGTCTATGCATGCAACATAATTCTTGATTCCTGTAGAGGATGGCGCAAAGAAAGTACTGTTGCAATCCTGGTATTTGCTGGTGGATGGCCAAGGCACGTCTTTTGTACCGTCAAGGGTGCATGTTGTGATTACATCCGGACTTGAGCATGAGTAATCTTTTATTTTGACCACCATGCCTCCGCATCGCGGGCCATAAAAATTAGATGAAGTCACGTTTGTCAAAAAGCTGACTTTTGAGCTTGGAGCTGCAGTGGTCTGATTAAGGCCGAATTTAAGGGTGCCTGAGCAATTTGATAGAGGAGTGCTAGAGACGCATTTACCATCCTGGCAGGTGTAGCTGCTTGGGCATGAAGTGACGCTCGTTTGACATGTTCCGCTTACACAATTATACTCGTACAATTGCAACGTGTAAGGCGGAGAATCCAAGGCTATGCACGCATCAGTCTGCGTTCCGTGCGTATTGTCTGTGCATCTTCCTTTGACATTTACATTGTTTCCGCCGTCTGTTTCACTACAGGTTGGAGTTCCTGTAACATTGAACTGCCATGTCTGTGATGAAACCCAAGTGGTTGAATTCTTGCATTTAATATACCACTGGTATGTTCCTGTCTGCCAATTAACCCAACCATATGTGGTTGCATTGACGCTTAAACTGCACAGCTGATTGTTTGTGCATGTTTTGGCCCCTCCTGACGCATGGCCAACTATGTAAACAGCGCAAGAAGGATTATTGTCAAAATTGGTAGGCGTCCAATTAAAGCTGATCGAAGCAGCCTGAGCCACATTAGTATTGTTTGCCGGTGTATTGAGCGTTATTGTTGCACCAGCGCTTAATGTCTTTGTCAAGACATTGTTGCCTTCATTGCTTTCAGCAACACCGTTTGTTGAATCTGCTACAATTGTAATTGTCTTGCCCTCAAGGCCTGTTCCCAAACTGACATTCATTTCCTGGCTTATGTTGAACACAGGAGACATATCCATTGTCTTGATGCAATTGTGGTTTGTCATGGAATCAGGCTGTTTTGTTACAGTTCCTGCAGGGCAGGCAGTGGTCTGCCACCAGCTTACATTCAGTTTAAGCAAAGCCACGAATATACCGCCTCCTATTTTGGCATTCCCTATATTCTTGATTCTGGCAAAAGCCGCATTGCTGGCATTAAGGTAAGCATCTGTGATTGTCAGGTCTGGAAGAAGAGCTAGCGGCCGAGGCGCACCTATCCACACATTGTTTATTTCATTGCTTTCCACAACACCACCCATATAATCGATTGTTGCCGTGATTGTTTTTCCCACAAACCCTGTTCCTATGCTGACATTGGATTCTTGGATGGCTGCCAGGGCAGGAACGCTAAACACCCACGTACATGTTCTTTCTGTTTGCGCTACCACTGTATTGTCTGCAGGCATTTGAATCACCACTTGCGCATTGACAGGATTCACTACAGGATTTATTACAACTCCGCCGCCCCCGCCTTGCGTAGGGCATATTTGCGCATACGGAATCTTCCAGCTTATGCTTAAATTAGATATGGGGCTTGAAAGGTACCTGATATTTTTTACATTTACATAGGTTACGTTCTTTGAATCAAGGTAGGCATCTGTGACTGTCAGGTCAGGAAGCAACCTCATCACTTTTGAAAGAATATTGTTGTTCTCATTGCTCTCGGCAACAACTTTCAGGTAATCTGCTGTTGCAATCACTGTTCTGTAGTCGAGCAAGTCAGCACTTGTTCCTACTTTCACAACATATTCCTGGCCTGCTGCAAGCGCAGGCACGCCAAATATTCTCGTCATGTCGTAGGTGGTGTGCCAAGTGGCGTTTAATTTGGATGCATTGCTCGAAGTGTTCCCTATATTTTTTACAATTACAAATGCAGATTTGTTTGTATCGAGGTATGCATCTGTGACTGTCAGGTCAGGCTGCGTTGAAATGGGGGTTACTATAGGCGATACAGGTGCTTTAAAAAGATCGAATGTAAACATCCCGGTCGCGCCATCAGAATTGCTGTATCCTATTGAAACGAATGCGAAGCAAAGCGCGAGAAACAGAAATACTGCAAAAGGGACAACGGGAATATTCCCGAATATCTTTTTCATGCTACAAAAAACCTCCGGTTTTTTGAGCGGGTAAAAAATCTTTGATTTTTTCCATTTTCTCTTTTTTTCTAGTCTTTATATAGAAATATTGGTTTAAATATCTTTTTATTTTTTATATCGATATTTTGGGCCTCTGGTCTCAAGCGCCTGACGTCATTGCGCTTAGAATAAGAATAAAATGCTATTAAAATAATTTTAATGACAATTCCTTAAATTAACTGTCTCTCTAACCTTTCATAACGGCGATGGGCACAAGCCTCGCGACTTTCCTCGCAAGGCCCAGTTCGTGGCTTACGCGGACGACTTCATCGATATCTTTGTACACCTGCGGAGCTTCCTCGACAAGGCCTTTCCATGAGGTGCTTTTCACCTCGATTCCTTTTTTCTCAAGCTCCTGCCTGATCTGCTCGCCCCTGAACTCGCGGAGCGCGGCGTGCCTTGAAGCAACGCGGCCGGCGCCATGCGCAGTCGAGCCGAAACACAGCTGCTCGGCCTCTTTTGTCCCTATCATAAGATAAGATGCTGTCCCCATGCTTCCAGGGATTATGACTGGCTGGCCTATTTTCCTGTATGCTTTCGGGATTTCCTCGCGCCCAGGTCCGAAACTGCGGGTCGCGCCCTTCCGATGAATGCAGACCTCCTGCATTTTCCCGTCAACTTCATGCTTCTCCATTTTCGCGATGTTGTGCGCAACATCATAAACAAGATTCATATTCTCATTTTCCCCCATTATTTTCTTGAAGGCCTCGCGGACATGGTGCATTATTATCTGCCTGTTGCAGAAAGCATAATTGACTGCAGAGCACATCGCTTTCAAGTATTCCTGGCCGAGGTCGGAATTAATCGGCGCATTGATAAGCTCCCTGTCGGGAAGATCGGCCCATCCGAACTTGTTCTCCATTTTCGTGATATAGTCGCTCGCGACTTGATGTCCCAATCCCCGCGAGCCGCAGTGAATCATGATTGTGATGTTTTCTTTCGAGATTCCCATCGCTTTTGCAAGCTTCTCGTCGTAAATTTTGTCGACTTTCTGGATTTCGAGAAAATGGTTTCCCGAGCCGAGAGTGTCAAGCTGGGGCAATCCGCGCGAGTATGCCCTGTCCGAGACAATGCAGGGATCGGCCTGCTTCATTTTCCCATTCTCCTCTGTTTTTTCCAAATCATCTTTTGTCGCCATTCCTTTTTCCAAAGCCCATCCACTCCCTTTTGCGAGAACCTCTGCAAGTTCCTCTCGAGTCAAACGCAACTGGCTTTTTCCCCCAAGCCCTGCAGGAATATCGCGGAACAGCTGATTAAGCAGCTGTTTCTTCACCTTCTCTGTTTTATCGACGGAAAAATCTGTCCTCAAGAGGCGGACGCCGCAGTTTATGTCGTAGCCCACGCCGCCAGGGCTTATGATGCCGTCTTTCATTGAAAATGCCGCAACTCCTCCGATGCTGAACCCGTATCCCTGGTGCGCATCCGGAAGAGCATAGCTCGCATTTATTATTCCCGGCAAAAACGAGACATTCCTGACCTGCTCGAGGGTTATGTCTTGCTTTATTCCTGCCATAAGTTTTTCAGAAGCATAGATTACTGCAGGAACATTCATCTTTCCTGTTTTTTCAATTTTCCAAGTAAATTCGTTTATTTTTTTTATTTCAATCACCATTTTTTTATTTCAATCCTTTTTTTATTTTCTGCAACAACAAATCAAACTTTTTATACCCTGCGCTTTCATTGAAATGTCCTGCGCTCTCGACTATAATCACTTTCGTTCCCAATTTTTTAGCCAGATCTTTCGCTCTGGCTAAAGGAACATAAGGGTCGTTATCAGAGTGCAAAACATAGAATTTCGGGCAATTTCTCTTTATTTTTACCCAATTAAACTTTTTTTCAGTAAAGCTCTTGTTTATTTTGTCGAATTTAGGATTCCCTAAAGATCCGTTGACAAATCCAGAAACAAAAAACGCAGCTTTTATTGGCTCGTTTCTTTTTTCAATCACACTTAACAAAAAGGCAGGCCCGATGCTGTGACCAACCACTATGGAATTTTTATCCAAATATCTTTCGTATTTGCCAAACGTTTTCATCCAGCTTTGAAGTGATTGATTTTTTGGCGTAGGGAATTTAGGAACAAAGACCTTGCATCTTGATTTTTCAAGCTTTGATTTAAGCCAAGGAAACCAATTTTCTTGGGGATTTCCATAAGAACCATGAATAATAAAAAAATTCACCATTTTTCAAACATCAACTACAACCTGCACGTAATTTTTATTTTTTTCCTTTCCGATTTCCATCTCGTTGTAGGTTATCGCCTTCACTCCTCCCTCGTTAATAAACTTTCCTTCCTCGCCGTAGGCTTCTGCCTCAAGCTCCATCTTTTTTGCATTTATCTTCACTTTTATTTTTGAAAGAAGGAAATTCTTGGAATCGAACAGAAACAGAAACTCCTCGAGAAAATGGTAAAGCAGCGAGTTCAGGTCCTTGGCCTTTATTTTTATTTTTTTCCTGATTTTCGGCCTGGCTTTTTTTTCATTGATGATCTGCTTCAGCGCAAGCGCGGCATTCTCGAATGCCGCGCCCATGTCCGCGCCGTAGGCGCGGAACTTGGCATCTGCAGTGTGCTCGAGAAACTCGAATTTTTTCATCATTTTTTATTTATATCTTTTAATATTTATGAAGCGCAAAATCAGACTGCGCTTCAGATCCTTTCCTTCACTTTTATCGCGGTCGGGGCCTCGCCGCCGTGCCATGTCAATCTCGGATGGACGCGCATCGGATAAATCCTTTCTGAATTGTCGTCGAGAATTATCGCGGTCCCTTTCACCCTCGGAAGATTGTCGAGATACGTGTTGATGTCCGCGGTGAGATACGTCTGCATGATGTAATTCAGAGAATCTATGTCGGGCTTTGCGGTGACTCGGTGCGAGATGACTATGTCGCTCTGCGTCATGACGTCGCGGTGTATCTGGCCGGGCTGCTGCGTCGCGATTACGAGAGATATTCCCGGCTGCCTTCCTTCCCTCAGCAGCTGGACCAGCGCGTCTGTCGCCGCTGTTTTTCCCTGGAGAGGCAAAAACTCATGGCCCTCGTCTATCATCAGCCAGACCATAGGCATTTCCCTTTTTTCCTTGTAATTCAGGTAATCAAGGCCGTGCCTGACCGCCTCTATCTCCTCGTGCTTTCTCGCATTCATCCTCTCGTTGAAAAGCTTTTTTGAAATCAGGCCGATAACCAGCGCGCGCACGTTTATTATTCCGACGCTGGGATAGCAGCTCAGGTCAAGAACGCTTGTTTTGCCTGGGACAACAAGGTCTTTTACAGATGTCCCTTTCTGCTTTTTTGTAGCGAAAATCCCCCAGAGCTTCGCGCCCTCGAAAAAATTGATTGCTGCATCGCGCTCCATCTTGCCCGCTTCCTTGTCGCTCTTTATCGCGTTTATTATGTCGTCAAGGTCGAATTCTTTTTCCTTTTCCTCAAAATCCTCCTCAAGTTCTGTCAGATTCCTTGAAATCACGATCCCGACAGGGTCTGTGAACGAGAGGTTGAACGTCAGCAGCCAGTCGTCGATTGTTATGTCCGAGACTTTCAGCGCGAATGCGGTCGTCACGGGAATGCCTTTCTCGCGCCATTTCTCGGCATAGCCGTAGGGGACAAAAATATTTACAGGGATTTTCTTGCTTTCCATCCCCCATTCGCGGAGCAAAGCATCCTCTTTCTCATTCCTGTAATTCATTGTCCAGTAAATCCCCATCGTGTCGAATATGAGAACGCCGACATTCTGGCTGACATCAGCAGGAAGGTTCGAAATCTCCTCTGCAATAATCCCCAGAGTATATGATTTTCCGCTTCCCCTCTTGCCGGCAACAAGAACAACATGCGAGCGCGCGACATCCATCATTATCCTTCCAGACAAGCTCGTTACCTGGCCCATCTTGACATAGTGCTTTCCTATATATATTAGGCCTTCCTTGCCAAACCGCTTTTTATCAGACTCATCGCGGCCTATTATAATGTCCTCTACCATGCTACGAAAACCTCCGGTTTTCAAGCCGACAAAAACTTTTGGTTTTTGTCATGCTACAAAAAACCTCCGGTTTTTTGAGCGGGTAAAAAATTTGCAATTTTTTTCCATTTTCCCCTTTTATGAACAATTTATTGAGGGGAATTTAACTTATAAAGATTTCTAGAAAACAAGAGAAATGTTTTTAAACACAGCAGATATTGCATTTTTATGGAAACTGCAACAACAGCGCCACAGGATCCTGTTTCGCATCCGCATCACGCTTACGGAAAGAAGAGGATAAACACAGCATTTCTGATAACTCTCGCAATTATTGTCGTTATTGCAATAGCAATCATATTATTCTTCATGCTAAGAGGGCATTCCTCGGCTTCTTCTGATAAAATGAATGTCACATACAGCATTGCGCTTGAAAACGGGACAGTCATAGATTCAGGAGCAGGCGTTTTTAATGTGGGAAAGGTCGGAACAGGAATAGGCATGATAACAAACGGGCTTGATTCAGAGATTTCCTCTATGAAATCAGGCGACGAAAAAACAATAATTCTCGAGGCAAAGAACGCATATGGAGCGTACGATGAAAACGCCACATTCACATACAACAGGACAGACAGGATGAAAAGGGAAAGCATTGTGAACAAGACGATGACAGTGGCCCTGGATGAGTTCAAAGGAGTATTCAATGAAACCCCTGAAACCGGGAAAGAATACAGCCTTACAGGGGCGCCATGGGCTTACAAGGCCATTTCAAAGAATGAAACTTATGTCGTGCTTGAGCAGCAGGCGGCTGTCGGAAAGACAATACCTTACGGAATTTTCAATTATGAGGTTACCAAAGTAACAGATGACAAGATAACGCTGATGCTTCAGGGAAACGACAGCACAATCCCCGCCGCTTCAGGAAATCCCAAGATTGAAGTGAAGTTCACAAAAGACGAAGTCATAATCACAATGGCGCCTGAAATAGGCCAGATTGTCTCGCTTGGAAATATGCCGGAAGCGCGTGTTGTAAAGCTTGATGCCAATTATGTATATCTTGATGCAAACCCTGAGTTTGCGGGAGAGAAAATCAGCGTCACGATAAAAGTCGATTCAAGGTTCAAGGAAAAAGTCGTGGCAACAGGATCAAGCGTTGTTGCAGGAGCGCCGACATTGCAGGTTTTCATCATGAGCCACTGCCCATACGGAACGCAGATTCTCAAAGGCTTTATTCCAGTAATGGAGAAATTTGCGGGCAAGGCAAATGTTGAGCTGAGATTTGTTTCATACACGATGCACGGGGCTCAGGAAGATCTTGACAACAAGAGAATCGTGTGCGTAAGAGAAGAGCAAAGCTCAAAATTAATTGATTATCTTAACTGCTTCGTATCAGGAAGCGGAAGCGAGGCAGACACGCAGAAATGCATCGCAAATCTGGACAAGGCAAAGCTTGACTCATGTGTCGCTTCGAGAGCAGACGGCTATCTTGAAGCAGACAAGGCGCTGAACACAGAATACGGCGTTGAGGGCTCTCCGACAATCGTGCTCGACGGCAAGACAGCAAGCATAGGAAGAGATCCGCAGAGCCTGGCAACAGCATTATGCAACGCATTTATAGGAAGCAAACCTTCGGTCTGCTCTGAAACATTCTCATCGACAAGCCCAAGCCCTGGATTCGGGACAAGCGCAGGCGGCTCAAGCGGCGGATCCTGCGGCTCTTGATTTTCTTCTGATTTAAGATAGTTTTTTTAATGCATCTTCTTTCTGAAAAATATGGCAAAGAGACAAGTGTATCTGGATAACGCCGCAACAACGCAGATTGCTCCTGAGGTTCTTGAAGCGATGATGCCTTATCTTACAGAAAAATACGGGAATGCCAATTCATTGCACAGCAAGGGGATTGAGGCAAAAGAGGCGCTGGAAAAATCAAGGGCGGCAATTGCAAAAAGCATAGGCGCAATGCCTGAAGAAATAGTATTCACTTCGGGAGGGACAGAAGCAAATAATCTTGCAATCAAAGGAACGGCTTTTGCTAATCCAGGCAAGAAAAGCATCATAACAACGAGAATAGAGCATGGCTGCGTGCTGAACGCATGCAAATGGCTGCGGCAAAAAGGATGCAATATAGCTTATCTCGATGTCGACCGCGGCGGTTTTGTTTCTGCCGATGACCTGAAAAAAGCGATAACAAAAGACACGCTGCTTTTTTCCTGCGTGCATGGAAACAACGAGATTGGGACACTGCAAAATCTGGAAGAGCTTGGAAAGATATGCGGGGAAAAAGGGATTTATTTCCACACAGATGCTGTGCAGAGCTATGCCAAGACAGAGCTGAATGTCAAAAAGCAGAATCTGGACCTTGTTTCATTGAGCGCGCACAAAATTCACGGGCCGAAGGGAATCGGGGCGCTTTATGTCAGGAAGGGAATAAAAATAACCCCTTTGCTTCACGGAGGAGGAGGCGAATCTGTCTTGATAAGAGGAACAGAGAATGTCGCGGGCATTGTGGGCTTTGCAAAAGCCTCTTCGGTTATTTCAAGGAATGACATTGAAAGAATGTCCAGGCTCAGGGATTATTTCATCGGCGAGATCAAGAAAAGGGTGGAAAACATAAAATTAAACGGAGCAGAAGAAAAAAGATTGTGCAATAATATAAATATCTCTTTTTCAGGCGTTGACGGGGAATCTCTAGGCGCCTATCTGGACATTGCAGGAATCGAGACCTCGGCCAGAAGCGCCTGCTCTTCCCACAGTTCAGAACCATCTCATGTCCTTGCAGCGATAGGAGACAGTCCCAAAGAAATCAAGGGGGCGGTAAGAATATCTTTAAGCAAATACACGACAAGGGAGGAGATTGACTATGTCCTAAATGTCCTTCCAGACCTCGTGAAAAAATTAAGAAAAGCGCCAAGATGATATTAAATTTATAAACAATCTTTCTTTAAAAAAATATGCTCATATACAACACAAAGAGTTTGTGTCCGAAATGCAAGAAGCTTATCGGCGCAGAGGTCATAGAAAAAAACGGCAAAGTATACATCAAAAAAAACTGCAGACAGCACGGGAATTTTTTATGCCTGGTTTCCTCTGATGCGGATTATTTCATCAATTCGCTGAAATTCAACAAAGAGGGGGAAAAGCCCTTGAAATACGGTTCGAAAATAGAGAAAGGATGCCCTTATGACTGCGGATTGTGCAAAGCGCACAAGCAGCATACGTGCCTTTCCCTGATAGATATAACAGGGGTCTGCGATCTGAACTGCCCGAATTGCTACGCCTCTTCCGGAAAAGGAAAGCATCTTGGCTTGAAGCAGATAGAGGCGATGATGGACGAGCTGATAGCGTGCGAGGGAAAACTCGATGTCCTGCAGATATCGGGGGGAGAGCCGACAACGCATCCCCAGATACTGGAAATAATAAGAATGGCCAGAAAAAAGCCGATAAGAATGGTGATGATGAATACTAACGGGATAAGGATCGCCCAGGACAAGAATTTTGTGAAAGAGCTTGCAAAATTCAGGGGAGGATTCGAGGTTTATCTGCAGTTTGACGGATTCAAAAAAGAGACATATGAAAAATTGAGGGGAAGGGACCTGAGGAAAGAGAAGATGGACGCGATAAACAGCATGGTTGAAAACGAGATCCCCATGACATTCGTCTCCACGATAAAAAAAGAAGTGAATGAGGATGAGATCGGCGCGATAGTGAAATTCGCAGTCAGGACGAACTTCGTGAGGGGAATCACGTTCCAGCCGATAACTTTTGTCGGAAGATACACCAAAGATTTCAATCCGAAAGACAGGACAACCCTGACATGCGTGATAAGGGAGATAGAAAAGCAGACCAAATGCATGTTCAGGAAAGAGGATTTTGTCCCCCTGCCGTGCCCTTATCCGCCTTGCTGCAGTTTGACGTACGCTTATGTCAAGAACGGTATTCCTGTCCCGATAACCAGGAATCTGGACATAAACAAATATTATGATTATGTGAACAACCAGATCGCATTCAACCCAAAAAAAATAATAGCAAAGGCGATGTCAAGATTCCCGACTCCCGAATCATTCAAGGCGATAAAGGACTTTTCATGCTGCATGCCTTTTGCAAAGCTGGCGATAAGCAAATCCGAAAGAAAGAAATTTATAAACAACACATTCAGGATAGTGATAAAGCCGTTCATGGATGCGTACACATTCGACTTGAGAAGAGCGGAGAAATGCTGCATTCATTTCATGCTTCCGGACAAGAAACTTGTCCCGTTTTGCGTTTATAACACGCTGTACAGAAAATGCTGAACCAGATTTTCATGAGGATAGCATACATATTTGTCGCAGTGTGCACGATGATTCTGATAGCATCGGTTGTAATCAATTTCATGTCCCAAAACAAAGGCAAGGCAAAGGAGAGAAAAAGCAGGGTTGCGACTTTGCAGATGGTCGCCTTCATGGTTGCGGTTTATCTCATGGTTATTTCCAGAAAATGCATATTGAAATTTTCAGATGAGATTTCCCTCGCTTTCGTGATGGCAGGAATGGCGCTTGTCCTCGCCGGAACTGCTGTGAATGTCCTTGGAAGGATAAACCTTGGGAAATACTGGGCAAACCAGATAAAAATCTACAGGAGCCACAAGCTTGTAAGAAAAGGCGCTTTCAATCTCGTCAGGCATCCTTTGTATGCATCGCTGATCTGGCTGCTTGTTGGCGTCTCTTTCATATATATGTCTTACATCGTTTTTCTTGCGACCATTTTCATATTTATCCCGATGATGTATTACAGGGCGAGACAGGAAGAGAAAATATTGGGCAAAAGATTCAGGGAATATGGGGAATACAGGACCGAGGTAGGCATGTTTTTTCCGAAAGTGATAAGATTCTTCAAGAGAAATGCTGTTCTTCCAGGCATCAAGCTTTCTGCCGCGGCTGTCCTGCTTGCGGCGTATTTGCTGAAGAACAATTGGCTGGTCCTTTTGGCTTTTGCATTTTCAATTGTACCGTTTTTCTTTACATTCGGAAAATTCGTTGTCATAAGGAAGTGCCATAATCCCCTGACAAAATACGTAAGAAAGAGGATGGTCGGGGCTCTGTTAAGGATAGACATCAATGAGCTGAGATTCACACTTCTGTTCGGCGCATCTACAATCCTCGCCGCGTTTATCCTGATACATTTCGGGAATCTTCATTTCGGATATATCATTGTCTTGATCATGTTTTTCTTCAAGCTTCTTAGCGGATTCGGGATATGCGGGGGCAGTTATCTGTACTATTCCATTTTCAGGTTCTGCCCGATCTGCAGAATCGGGCACTACATCGGAGAAAAAAGCAAAAGCGGCAAAAGCAGCAGGTGAATGGCATGACAAAAGAGATTTTATTTCATATAGGAAATTTTCCGGTCCCATCCTATGGATTTTTTGTTTTGATGGGATTGATAGCGGCATGCATCATATTCTATCTTGAATTCAAAAGAAAGAAAATAAAAATCACAAAAAATCAGATGCTCGCCATATTTTTGGCAGGGCTGATCGGCGGAATCCTGGGAGCGAAGATTCCTGTGTGGGTCATGAATTTTGACAAGATAATCGCCTTGAGCGGAAAAGAGCTGCTCGCTACGATATTCAGCGGAAGAACAGTCGTGGGAGGGCTGATCGGCGGGATTCTTGCGGTCGAGATTGCAAAAAAGAAACTGAAGATAAAGCAGAGAACAGGTGATGTTTTTGCGCCTGCAATCGCAATCGGGCTGGCGATTGGCAGGATAGGCTGCTTCATGAGGGGATGCTGCTTCGGAAAAGAGACAAGCTCCCCGATTTCAATATATTCCCATGATGCCTTCAGGCATCCCGTGCAGCTATATGAGGTAGGATTCCATTTTCTCGCATTCATACTTATAATCTGTTTCAGAAAAAAGTTTGAAAGAGCAGCAAAGAACAAAAAATCTTTCTTCAAGGAAGGGGACATCTTCAACATCTACATCCTTTCGTACGCGATATTCAGGTTCTTCATGGAATTTTTGAGGGCAGATGAGATAATGGCAGGATTTCTGTCAGTCGCCCAGTATATCTGCCTGCTGGCTGTTTTCATCATCCTGGCGATATTCATAAAAAGATTTATAAAATACAAAAGTTTAAGATAAACATGGCCAAGGAAAAGCAAAAAAGCGGGATGCTTCTGGGATTCATTTCACTTGTAATTATTTTCATTGTTTCATTTGTGGGGTGGCTCATCGAGCAGCCGTTCAAAATCGGATTCCATACGTACTACGGCTATATCACGGGAATCCCTCTGGCGATAGGGATATGCATCGTGGTGTTTATGACCAACAAGATAAAAAAACAAGGCAAATTCAACAGGCCGAAATTCTGGCTCGGATTTTTCATGCCGTTCCTGATTGTTTTTGGATTGGCTCTGCTCGGATTCGGAGCATGCTTGATTGGCGGTGGATTCGGCCTTTAAGCAGCTCTAATATATTTTTAAACCATAAAATCATATATTCAAGATGGCAAAGGAAACAGGCAAGATAGATTTTCGCGACCAGATATCAAGGAACAAGGCAAAGAGCTTCTTCTTTGCGCTCATTGTTTTTGCGGTCATCATCGCGCTCGGATACGCGATAAGCTTCGCGTTCTCGCCTGAATATTTCTTCACGATAATGGCATTCGCATCTCTGATTTCGATATTCTATGTTCTTATCACATATTACAATTCAGACAAAATCGCCCTGGCAAGCGTCGGCGCGAGGAAAGCAGACCCCGTCCTGCACCGAGCGCTTTACAATGCGGTAGAGAACATGTCAATCGCGTCAGGACTGCCGATGCCCAAGGTTTATGTCATGAAAGGCGATTCGATAAATGCATTTGCGACAGGCAGAGATCCCCAGCACAGCTCGATCTGCGTCACGACATGCGCGCTGGAAAAGCTCGACAAGGAAGAGCTTGAGGGTGTTATCGGACATGAGATGTCGCACATCGCGAATTACGACATCAGGTTCGTCACGACTGTCGCCGTTGTTGTCGGCGCAATCTCGATTTTCTCGCAGATGTTTCTTCGAAGCCTGTGGTTCAGGTCAGGCAATAATGACGACAGGAACGGGGGGAACATAATCTTCTTTTTGATAGCGATTGTTCTCGCGATTCTCGCGCCGATTGCAGTGAAGCTTGTCCAGCTCGCGATCTCAAGAAAGCGCGAGTTCATGGCTGATGCAGGCTCGGTCCAGTTCACGAGATATCCTCCGGGATTGATAAACTCATTAAAAAAGATAAAGAAAGAGCAGAAAGGGCTTAGGGTTCCCGGCGCTGTCGCGCCGATGTTCTTCTCGAGCGCCACAAAGGAGAAAATGGCCGAGCTTTTCCAGACGCATCCGAGAATCGACCAGAGGATCAAAGCGCTTGAGGCGATGTAACTGTTTTCTATATCAAAATATTTTTTATGAGGTGCGGATGTTCAGGCCGCATTGCGCGCAGATGCTGAAAATTTGATAATTTTCAGCGCCCCGAAAACACAAGCGCGCGTTTTCAGGATGATTGAAGCGCATTAAGAAAATAGCTCAAATATAAAAAGCGAGCCGCCATCGGGCGGCGAGCTTGAAACAATATAATTATTGTTTCTGGATTCCTTTATTTGCCAAAAGTGCGCCGCCAATAAGAAAAGCGGCAGATATTATACCTACGCCATTCGTGCATGCTGTAATTACTATTCCTGAAATTAGCATCAGAAAAGCACCCCATAAATATGGTTTGTCTTCTTTAATTACTAATGCAACAGATCCGATTATTCCTAAAAATGAAAAAATAAGAGAGCTATAAAACATTATAGTCATCGATTGAGTTACTTCTGCTCCGAACAAGCCTAAGCCTATTCCTCTAAGAATCGATATTAAAAATCCCAAAATACTTCCTATTATTCCAAGAGTGGCTGCTGTTTTGAAAATTCTGCTTTGTTTTGCCATCTTTGAAGATCAGAACTTGACTTTCGGAACGCTTCTTTCCGCGGCAGGTATCTCGAGATACTTGCCTGATTTCTTGCCGAACATTGAAGCAAACCATGCGCCAGGGATTGTCCTGCACGAGTTGTTGAACTCAAGTATCGAGTCATTGTAGAACTGCCTTGCGTATGCAACCTTGTCTTCAATTGCCGCAAGCTCGTTCTGGAACTGCAAGAAGTTCTCGTTCGCCTTCAGGTTGGGATAATTCTCTGCAACTGCGAACAGCCTTCCGAGCGCGCCCTGAAGCTCGTCGCCCGCCTTCAATCTCTTTGCCATGTCTTTCGAAGCATTTGCGCTGACAAGCGATTTTCTTGCCTCGCTTACTTCCTTCATTATGCTTGCCTCGTGCTTCATATAGCCCTTGACAGATTCCATCAGGTTCGGCACAAGGTCGGCCCTCTTCTTCAGCTGAACATCAATCTGCGAGAATGAGTTTTCAATCCTGTTCTGGAGTATTGCAAACCTGTTGAAGAATCCCAGCATCATCAGCAGGAATATTACAACGATTGCGATAACTATCCATAGCCAGATTAACATGATAAGATATTGTGAATTGTATTTTTAAAGGTTACGAGAAGCTCGCCGCCAGCGGGCGGCTCGCACGGCGCGGTTGACGTCAGCCGCGCATATATTGAAACACGCAAACTCTTATAAAACAAAAGATATGAACATAATCATGTGGTCTCTTCATGAAAACGGGAAAAATCTGAAGCCCCTGATGTTCTCGAACGGGAAAACGCAGGAGGATGTCGTGCAGGAGGTTGCCAAGGCAATCAGCGAGGGGCACAAAGTCATATTCATCAAAGGGGTCTGCGGGACAGGAAAAAGCGCGATTGCGCTCAATCTTGCGAAGGAAATCGGGCGCGCTTCGATAGTTGTTCCTGTCAAAGCGCTTCAGAAACAGTATGAGGATGATTACACGAACAAAAAATACCTTCTGAAAGACAATGGCGAAAAGCTGAAGATAAGCGTCATAACAGGAAGGGCGAATCATGAATGCCCTTTTCTCAAAGAGCAGGGAGAGATAAAAAAAATCGCGGAAGATGCTTTCAGGAGAGAGAAAAACTCGAATCTGGCTGATTTCAGCGATGAAACCAGGATGAAAAGCGCAAAGAAAACAGAGAATCTTGACAGGAACGAATCTTGCGACAATCCCATCCTGCCATGCAAAATCGAGATCAAGGACAGGAATGCAAAAATAATCAAGGAATATCTGAAGAAAAACAGGAAAATAAAATTTTCCAATTTTAACACGATAAAAGATGTAAAGAGGATGTCAATCGCCCCGATATGCCCTTACTGGAGCCCTATCGCGCCTTCTGAGATGAACCTCAATCTTGAGGCTGACCATATAAGCTACGAAGGTCTGAAAGGGAAAAGCTACAAAATTTACAGGAGAGAGCGAGGCTGCGGATACTGCGACCAGTTCGATGCATATGCGAACGCGGATGTCATAATCTTCAACAGCCAGAAATACAGGCTCGAGACAATGATGAACAGGAAGCCCGCGACAGACATCGAGATCATCGATGAGTGCGACGAGTTTCTCGACAGCTTTTCAAACCAGAAAAAGCTGAACATAAACAGGCTTAACTTCGCGCTGGGAAATATGTTCGCGGAGACAACCAAAGGGGAAGATGCAGTGAACCAGATGATAACATGCACGAGGGATTTGATGGAGGACAAGAAAATAGAGGAGAGCATTCTGAAAGAGGAAATAATCCCTATAAAAGAGACAAAAATTTACGAGCTGCTGATGCATTTTTTAGACTCAGATGTGATGAATGCCGCCGAGCTTGATGAGGAGAGCTATTGCTGGCAGGCATTCGAGACAGCGAAGATTTTCGAGGATTTTTTTGACGAGACATATGTCTCTTTCCACAAGGAGGATGGCGTCAGGGAAAAAGAGCTTGTCGCCAGGATAATAACGACAAACCTTGAGAAAAGGTTCAAGGAGCTTCTTGAAAAAAACAAGGCAATCGTGCTCATGTCCGGGACAATACATTCCGAAAATGTCCTGAGGGACATTTTCGGCCTGAGCGATTTCAAGATAGTGGAAGCTGAGACAAAAATGCCCGGCATGATCGAGCCCCTGATGACAGGCGGCGAGATAAACTGCAAATTCGACAATTTCAGGAGAGGAAGAGTGACAAGAAAGCAGTACCTTTCTGTCCTTGGAAAATGCATCGAGAAAGCAAGGAAGCCGATACTCGTTCATGTGAACTCGTTCAATGATCTGCCCACAGAAAGCGAAAAGGAAAGCCTCGGGCTGAACATCATGAGCCAGGAAAAAATAAGATTCCTTCAGAACGAAGACAAGACAGGCGAGCTTGTGAAAAAATTCAAGGCGGGAAAAATAAGCATTTTATATTCGACAAAATGCAACAGGGGAGCGGATTTTCCGGGAGAGACATGCAACAGCATAATCATAACCAGATATCCCTATCCCGATGTAAGCTCGCTTTTCTGGAGAATACTCAGGAAAACAAAGCCCGGATTTTACAACGAGTTTTACATTGACAAGGCAAGGCGCGAGTTCTCGCAGAGGATTTACCGAGCGCTAAGAAGCCAGAGCGACCACGTTTACCTTCTTTCGCCAGACATAAGGGTTTTCACCGAGAACATGAGGCAGTCCTTCAACAAGGCGATAGGAATAAAATAAATGCCGCTCGCTTTTTTATATTTCTCTGTAAGATTTGTGTGTGCGCTGACGTCAATCCGCGCCGATAAAATAATAAAATATAGATTTTTTGTTCGGCCTTAGAACAGCCCTCTTTTCTTGATGCCTGAGCTGATTATCTCGAACTGGATTTCCTTTTCAGGCAAACTTCTGTGCTTTCTTACGATGGCTTTCCTTTTTCTCCCGGGATTCTGGATCTCGATGATGCACTTGCTCCAGTATTTCAGAATATCTCCTCCGACCATTGCGACCTGTTTCTCCTTTCCTGCCTCGAACTCCTCCTTTGACAGGAATTTGCCGTAAACCTGGTCTGTCACGAGCACAGGAATCTCTTTTTTTCTCGCTATCTCGTTAAGAATCCTCATCTGCCTTGAAAGCGCACGGTTTATCTCCCTTGCTTTTTCATCGTCTTTCGCCTGGCTCGCCTCGCCCATCTCGAGCCTGTAAAGCATCACTATGCTGTCCACGACAATCAGGCCGATTCCGCTTTTTGCAAGGCCCAGCAGCTTGCTGAATGCCTCTTTCTGCTCTGCAAAGCTCGTCGCCTTGATAAGCAGAATATTCTTCATAGTATCCAAACTGGAAAGCTGTCTCATCCTTTCCACTGAAAAACCTCCTTCTGTGTCTATGAAAATGACTTTTCTGCCGAGCGCGGCCTGCCTGACAGCAGCCATTATGCAGAAATTAGTCTTTCCGCTGCCGGCCGGCCCGTAAATCGTGGTTATCACGTCTTTCTCATAGCCGCCGTCCAGCCACAAGTCAAGATCCCTTGAGCCAGTCGGTATTTTTCCGTTCATTTTATTTTTTTATATCTGTGTATTTTACATATGCGCGGGCTGACGTCATGCGCGCTTCCTTGATTTTTACATTATAAAACACGCCCTCCGCATTCAATATTCGAAAATGTTTCATTTTCTGAAAAACAAGCACGAGTTAATAAGCGTTTTGTCTTCTGCAATGTAGCAAAAAAACAGCAATAATATTTATAAACAGGATTTGCATAAGTAATGCATGGAAATCGTTCCCCCGAACGTGATTTCAGTGAATGAATTCAAGGTTGAGAGCCTGAACCTTGACAAAAAAGCGATGGCTGTTTCTTTCGGATATCTTTTAGGAAGCAGCAAGGCCAAAATTTCCAAGAATATCGGCCTTGAGGAGAATACAGTCAATTTCGTTCTAGGCTGCCTTGCGGAAATGAAGCAGGTAACCGGGAAAAAAATTGAAAAAGAGGAAGAGATGAAGGAAAAGCTAGTGAATACAGTGACCAGGGTCATCAGGGAAGTCGAAAACCTGAAAAAAATCAAGGATGCCAGCGCATACATGCGCGCATTCAACAAGATACACTGCTACAAGATCAATTTCCCCGAAGTGGAGATGTAGAATGGATTCTTATCTGAGATGTGATTATATCGACAAGGGTTTTCCGCTGTTCAACGAATTTTTCGTAAATTTTGATGTCGTCAGAAATAAAAACTGGTACGTTGTCCCGGAAAGGGAAGTGGTATATGCAAACAAGATGGATGGAACGGAAGGTTATCAAGGATTCTTGAAAGTTGATGTTGTAGAGAAGGATAAAATTCTTAATCAGGCAATGATTGAACTAAATGATTCAGGAGACCGCAGGCGCTCAAAAGCCATTGTTCATCTTAATGATATTCTCGATGAAAATGCGGTCAAAAAAGAGCTTCTTTCCAGAATCTGCAGCTGCGTCGGCCAGATCAAGCCAGCCAACTGATTTTTCCTTATATTCTTTTGATTGCATAAATGGTTATAAATCGAAATTTTCTTCAGCTTCCATGGACAATTCAGAGCGCATAGAATGGGTTTTGACAAGAGACAATGAACTGGAAATAAAAAAAATCTACAATAAGGCAGAGTGCTACGCATTTTATGAGAAAGGTTTTTTTGGGAACAGGCCGCTGACATGGAATTCTTATGAGGAGATTCTTGCAAGCGGATGGAAAGGGGGCGTTTGCATGCGGTCGAAAAAAAGCATAGAAAGAAAACATGTTATTTACAACATTCCTTTGGAAAAAGTTCCTGATGAAATCAAGAAATGGGAGGATATGGGCTTTCCTGCCAAAACAATCACGTTCAATCAGTCCATGCCTGACGAACATTTGTTAATACAAGGAGAATTTATGGATTGGACCATATATAACGGCCAATCTTCTATTTTGTATACGAAAGTCAAAAAGCCCATGAATTTGGCCTTGGCAGAGCAGACTCTGCATGCCGAAGGGCTTGCCGCAAGGCTTCTGCTCAAGACAAACCTGTCTCCTTCAAGCTACGAGGATTTACAGGCAATTATAGATGAAGGAAAATTCGAAAGAAGCGTTATAGAATTCAGCGCCTACGACATTTGTGTTGGGAATATCCCTGGAAGAAACACAATTATCTGGGAAGTAAGGGATTACTAATTATTTATCAGCTCGCGCCTGAGGGCGCTCGCTCCATATATTTGAAATATCTTAAATCGGCGCGATGGGAAATTTAATAAAATTTCCCGCGCCGCGAAAACCTTGGGTTTTCGCGGCATGATGTCAGCGCGCTTGATAAAAATAATAAAAGATATAGATTTTTATTTCTCGTCAAAAATCTGCGCCTGGAATCTGTACACCCTGCATGCTGGATTGAGCCATGTTTCTGCAGGCAGTCCTGCCTTGATGCATGTTCCCCGCAAAAATTCAAGAGAGCTCCATTTCTGCTCTGTCGCAACCTGCGGCAATAACAATCCGGAAAATCCTGAGAACTGGACTATCAGCCCGTCTTTTCCTGTTTTGATAAGATTCGGAAGCTCATGATGCTCAGCCTCGAATAATTCAGGCTCAGTCAAAACAGAAATTTCAATCATGATTCGCTTCAGCTCCTTTTCCTCAACAGGCGGGAATCTTCCGTCAGAGAATGCTGCGGTTTTCGCGGCATCAGCAACAGCATCTGCAAGCGGCTTCACAGGATACGGGAATCCGACGCATCCTCTTAGCTCGCGGCCCGGCATTTTCAGGAGAGTAACGAAAACACCCTGTTTCCTGGAAAATGATTTTTTCTCTTTTCCATACTCAGGCTTCTTCTTGGAAAAAACGCCTTCGATTGATTTTCTTGCAAGCTTTATGAGCGCTTTGCCTTGTGTTGCGGTCAGCATAACAAGATTTAATCCAATAGCATTAATAAATTTTTTCCAGGGTAAGTTTTATAAGTTGAAAGCCACATAAAAATACAAAAAGAAAATGATGTGGCTTTCAATACTGGCGATACTGATAGGTTATGTTGTGGGAAGCATTTCCCCTTCATATATTATCGGCAGGCTGGTCAAGCACGTGGACATCAGGAAATACGGGACAAAAAACGCAGGGACATCGAATGCCTTCAGGACAATAGGGTTCGCGGCAGGCATGACGACCCTGGCTTTCGACCTAGGCAAGGGCGCGCTCTCGATGCTGTTCGCTCACCTTCTTGGCGCGCAGTTTTTGGTCTTGTGCCTGACAGGCTTTGCAGCGATTCTCGGCCACGATTTCCCGTTTTACATGCAGTTCAGGGGAGGAAAAGGCGCGGCGACTGCTTGGGGGGTGATAGTCGCATTGATAGCGATTTTCGCGGTCCAGAACAAATTCCCGTTGGAAGCGTACATCCCTGTTTTTGCCGTCTCTTTGATCGCGCTCTCGCTCATCGCGATAACAAAATCAGCCAACCTCTCAGGATTCATATCGTTCCCTCTTTTCATGGCCAGTTTCCTTGCGCTGAAAATAAGCCCGGCATCAATCGCGATAGCCCTCTTCTTCCTCTACATCATTGCAGTGAGCATAACGACTATTGCCGAGAGAAAAGGCATCAAAAACGACATGAAATTCGCAAAAGGAAATAAAGAGATAGTTGTCTGGAGAAAATCGCTGAGATTCCTTTTCCTTGTTTTCCCCCTGCTGTATTTCTGGCTTGACGGAAAAATCATCATGATTGCGCTCGCGGCCCTTGCCCTGATTTTCCTGATTTTTGATCTCACAAAAATAAAGCGGAACGCAGTCATAAGACATCTGTACAAGAAATCGGAAATGAAAGCGAAAATCTCGGGAATAACCCTGTTTCTGATTGGCGCGCTCATAACTGTCCTGTTTTTTCAGAAGAACATCGCGATCATGGCAATGGTTTTCGCGACAATAGGCGACAATTTCGCGGTGCTTCTGGGTGTCCCGTTCGGCAGGCACAGGATCCTGAAAGGCAAAAGCATCGAGGGATTCCTTGCATGCCTTGCATCAAGCGCCCTTGCAGGAATCGCGCTTATGCATTTCCTGGGCATCAGTATCTTCGTCGTTGCAGGCGGAGCAATCGCATCGGCGATTGCGGAGCTCTTGTCGGGGGATTATGATAACGTGGTTATGGCGCCGCTCGCGGCGCTCGCCATGAGTGTAATCAAATTCTAGAAAAATTCTGATTATCTCTGCGCAAGCATGACTGTCTTGTGCTTTTTGCATTTGACCTTGTTTTTGTCTCTATCATCGATTATTTTGTTGTATTTCAAGGGGTTTGTTGCAATATCATAGCCGACACTTATATTTTCAACATAATTTCTAAGCGCCTTTCTGTCTTCATCTCCGCTTCTAAAAAATCTCCTGTATGCATTCGAGGATTTGAAGTCAGGATAAGTTTCTTTCCCGCCGCTCTCTTCCATTATTTTTTTTGTATTCGGGCCGCCTAACGCGTGCGCAACAATGCACTGCCAGCCGTCATCATCCAGCATCGCGCCGTTCTCAGCATAAAGAGAGTCAGCCATCTTTATATTTGAGTATGGGTTTTTAGGATCCATTCCAAGTTTTTTGGCATTTTTAATGGACATTCCCGTAATGCCGTAGCAATCCTTCCCGGATTCCACATCTGGTCTGCCTCTGCTCTCGACAAAAGCCATCCCCTCTAGAACCTGGTTCGGCATATATTTGGTTTTGAATTTGGAGTATTTCTTTGAAATCCTGGCCGCAGCCGCTATGTCCTTATGGCCCAGTCTGGCGATGACTTTTTTTTCAATTTCATCTTTTCCTTTCAGATATATCTTGACATCATTCAACGAGCATCCATCGCATGCGATTAAATCGACAGGATTGAGTCCATCCATGATTGAATCCCTTTCTGCGATTTTCGCAGGATAAACGACTTTTTTGTAATTTTCATCAGCCTTCGCAGAATCCTCGATATACTGGACCAGCTGTTTTGTTTCTTTTGGCTGGAAATATGCCGCATCTGGAAGCTTAATTCCTCCTCCTGCAGCAGTGGCTGATAAAAACAGATAAAAAGGAATATTGAAGTTTTTCCTTCTTTCAAGGCCTTTAGCAGCTTTTCTTTCTGCTCTTGCCGTGGCTAAATCTATTGTCCAATTCTCATATCTTTTTTTCGCTTTTTTACCGATGCCACGCACCAGTTTTTCAAGATTATTCATTCCAGAATGACAGCACTTTACTTTATAAACCTTTCTACAGCTGTTACTGATTGGTAGTTACAAATGGCATAAAATGGGATATCCAGCTCAATAAAATTCATGCTCCCGCCGGGATTCGAACCCGGGTCAAAGCCTTGAAAGGGCTCGATCCTTGGCCTCTAGACTACGGGAGCTTCCGAGAGAGAATGATTATGATTGTTTTAAAGTTTTTGCTTTCGGCAGTTAATGATTGCGAGAACGATATAGAACTTCCTCTCTCGTTAAAACCTTGTGGTTTCTCAGGTCAATTTCTCTATAAATTCTATTTTTAGAAATGATTGTTACCCTGTTCAGCATAGTTTCTATGTTGGGATTTCTTTTCTGCTTGACATAAGCCCAGATTCTCCTGAAATTCCTGTCAATCTCTTTAAAGGCAAGGGTTAAATGAAAACCGGGTTTTTTTCTGATGATAAACTTCTTTTTCAAGTCAGGCAAAGAAGAGTTCAAAGCCGAAGCCATAGATTGCCTGCTTTATCGATGTAAGAAACGCAGTTGCCTTCTGAATCTCTTATAACAAAAGAATTTTCAGGAGCCTCGCAAAATTCCTGGGTTTGCTCGGTTTTGCTTCCCAGAATTCTCAGATTTCCTGTGGCATCATCAATCCATGCAACAACAGTTCCGTTTGAATCCTGAATGATGAAGTCATTTTTGTCAGGAGCTAAAATTTCCTGGGCAAAATCCCCTTTTATGGCAAGATTGCCTTGTTTGTCGAAGATAGCGCTGTTTGTTCTACTGTTGTCGGTTATGTAGAGACAGCCTTCTGAACAGTCAAGAGTCGCATTTGTCAAGTTTGATTCGTTTGTTTCATTTGTTTCATTTGATTCATTTATGACAAAAATTGTTAATTCATTGCTCTCAACATTCGCATTGCCGTCGCTTGCATAAAACTTGACAGTTTCATTGCCGACAAAATCAATGTCAGGAGATATGGTCGCCAGCGCATCCTCGATGGTTATAGACATGTTCTCAGTTTCCGACGCATTGAAATATAAGCTGTCATTGTCAGGATCCCCGAAATAATCCGTCAAGTTTATTATTCCAGTCGTGTTTATTTTAATTGTTTGATTCGGAATATCTTTTTTTAAGATAGGTGCGTTATTTGTCAAGTTTGATTCATTCGATTCATTTGTGATAAAAGTAGTATTTGTTGCATTTTCTTCTATCTGATTTCCAGAAATAACACTCCCGGGAATTTTACAGCTGGAGCAAAGGAACAGGACCAGGATAAGCAACAGATACAAGAACAACGTTGTTTTTTTCATTTTTAAAGCTATGAGAATATGATAGTTGCGCACTATATAAATTTTATTTGATGGCTTTGCAGCATCCTCAACCAGCAGGCCTTCCAGTCTCTTTCATGGCTGTAGGATGCGATGACTTCAAACGTTCTTTAAAAAAATGGGCCCGGCGGGATTTGAACCTGCGACAACTTGTGGTCTTAGTACCAAGGGAAAACCCCTTGTTGTCATATAAGACAAGCACTCTAAACCAGGCTGAGTTACGGGCCCGTAACTCAAAGAAAGCCGAGATATTTAAAGTTTATTGCGGGGCGCCATCGGGCGATTGGGGAATCAGACAGGGTGGAGGGCATCGCGGCGCCATCGGGCGCCGCTTGAGGACCTATTTTTAATTCCTCTTCAGAACATACGATAGCCTATTATTATCCTTGACGCAAATAATATCTTTTTTATAATCTCTTGGATTTATATTATAGACCTTTAATGGCTTTAGTGCTTTTTTTGAGGCAAATTCCTTGTATTTTTTTCCAACAACTAGTCTTTTAATTGATTTGTCGCTTTTAACTTCATACACGTATCCTTTCGAAGGTTTAAAATTTCCAACAATGACTAATTTGCTTGGCGTTACTGCAAAAATTGTTTTGCCTTTAAGACTCTTGCTTATGGCATAAAGCGCTGCGTGCTTAAAGCTTGGGCTAAGAAAAATGGCTTTTTGACTTTCAAATCGAATAACTTTTTCTGCTACTCTGCTACCAAGAAGCTGTTTCAATAGCTCTTTGGATGATTTCGTGAATCTGATTCTGAAGGGTTTTATCAGATTGAGTTTTTTTGGCGAGCCGTGATAAAGTTTCATTCTTTTATTTTTTAATCCCGTAATTTTTCTTCAATAACCCGCAACGAATTTCGTCATGAATCTTCCCTGTTGCCTTGCTTCTGCAAGATTCCATCTTTATGCCTTCTCTTCTGAATCCATGTTTTTCCTGCAGCCTTATGGATGCTTTGTTTTCTCTAAAAGCGCTTGCTTCCAGCCTTCTGAGCTTCAGCTTGGTGAATGAAAAATCGATGATTTTTTTCAATGCCTCCGACCCTATTCCCTGTCTCCAATATTTTTCTCCGAGCCAGTAGCCTATTGTTGCTTTTCCCTGAAAGTTATCTATGTGACCTATCGCTATTCCGCCTATGAGCTTCTTTTCTGCTTTCAATTCGATTGTAAATTCGTAGCCTTTCTTTGGTTTTTCTTTCGATAGTTTGATGCATTGGTTTATCCACCATTTCGCATCCTTCATCGTGTAGGGATAAGGCACCAAAAGAAGATATCTCGAAACCTTGATGTTGTTTATATTCTCAACCAGTGCTTTTGCATCTTTCTTTGTAATCTGCCTCAGAATCAGCCTTTTTGTTATCAATTTCATCTTATTTCATGTTGCCTACATTTTATAAAATTACTCTTTTAGGTGCGGCGCCAGCGGGCGCCGACGAGCGCCGCCTCGGCGGCGCGAGATGGCGCGCCCCGAAGGGCGCGCGATGGAGGACTGGCTTTAACAAACTTTTTAAATAACAAAATATACATTACAAATATGGAGTTAATTAAACCTAAAAGATTAAAAAAAGGAGACACCATTGCAATCATTTCTCCTTCTGCAGGATTGGCTGCAATATTTCCCCACAGATTAGACAACGCCATCAAGTTTTTAGAATCTGAGGGATATAAAGTAAAGGAATTTTCTTGCACTAGGAAAATTAACGGGTGGGAATCTGCCCCCGCGAAAGAGAGAGCTAAAGATATCATGGATGCTTTTATGGATCCTAAAATCAAAGCGATTATTTGTTCAATAGGGGGGAATACAATAAATAAAACATTAAAATATCTAGATTTTGAAAAAATTAAAAAGAATCCAAAAATATTTATGGGTTATTCAGATATAAGTGTATTACACTATGCTTTAAATAAAAAATGTGGGCTTAGTACATTTTACGGCCCATGTGCAATGACTCAATTTGGGGAATATCCTCAACCATTAAATTATACATTAAAACATTTTAATAAAGCGGTAGTGGAAGGACAAATAGGTGTTGTCGTTGCATCTGAAAAATGGACAGATGAAATCTTAGATTGGAGTCAAAAAAAAGATCTTGAGAAATCAAGAGAATTAAAGAAAAATAAAGGATTTGAATGGTTAAAAGAAGGAGAATCGGAAGGAGAGATTATTGGGGGGTGCTTACCTTCTATCTCCAATCTTTTAGGAACAGAATATTGGCCAGATCACAATAAAAAAACACTTTTTATCGAAATCCCAGAAGCGCAACAATTTGATAAAGGAGAGCCTCTAGCCGAAGTAGATGCTTTATTGTGTAATTTAGAAATTGCAGGAATTTTTAAACAAATTAATGGATTAATTGTAGGGAGACCTTTTAGATATGATGATGAAGAAAAAGAAAAATTTAAGGAAATAATTTTAGATAATACAAAAGATTATGATTTTCCAATTTTATATGGGGTTGACGTGGGCCATACAGATCCTCAGATAACAATTCCTTTAGGTGCAAAAATCAAATTAGATTCGAAACAAAATCTTTTTAAATTTATTTAGAATTATTAAATTCAGTTGTGATGATATATCCTTTCTATCTGTCCTACCAATTTTTCTCTAGAATTAAAAACTCTGTTTACTGATTCATCTCTGCTTTTTAAAGTATAACTTCCATTTCCATAAATTATTTTCCAAGGTATCCCAACATAATCTGAAAACGCAGCTTTTTCTCCAAAAAGCACATTTTTCCTATCATCTAATAATGCATTATTCTTAGTTGTTTCATATAACTTTTCAACTTCTTTATGATCTCCAGAATTCACTGGAATAATAGAAAATTGAAAAGGTGCTAATTCTAGAGGAAGATTAAATCCTCTTTCATCTCTATGAGAATCGAATAAAGCATAAAATGTTCTTTGAGTTCCTAGTCCATAAGTTCCATACAAAATTCGAGAATTTTTATTTTGCTCATTCCTAAACCTCACTTTAGTTTCTTTTTCAAGATTGTAATGATAGGCCATAGACAAACTTAAAGCCCTGACTCTTTTATTAAGGTCTATTTCAGGCATATGTAGGTTATCTCCTTCTTTTCCAAAATAAAAATGTTCTATAGCTATCTCCCCAATATTTCTTCTTTTATAAGTATCTATTTTTAAACGTTTAAATATACTATCACTAACTTGCTCAAATAATATTAAAGACTCTTCTAAAGATGCTTTGTTTTTATCTAAAGAATTTCCCATAAAAACCTTAAACTGTCTTCCCTTTAGCATACCTTTTGGCTTTTGTATTCCTCTAACAACATCAACATTATATACCAATCTAATTGGTAATTGGGTGTGGGTGTGTAGTGAGGCGCTCGCTAGATCCAGCATCATAGGTTCAGGAGTAGTTAAAAGATGGTATCCTTCTAAACTAATATTATTTAATCTGATTATCCTTTTATTGAATGTGTCGTTTATTTCTTTACCCTCCTCAAGAATTTCATCTCTCATTATTGTTGGAATTTCTATATGGGACATACCTAAATTCTCTGCTTCTTCTAAAAAAACATCTTGTATCTTAGTCAAAATTTTTCTACCTATTGGAAGATAAAATGGAACTCCTGGATCTCTAAAATAGGCAAAAATCCCATTTTCAAGAAGAGATGATGTTTTTTTACTAGTGTAGTTGTTGGGTTTTTTCATATCTGGGGTAAATAATTGTTTTGACAGCATCATTTTTCTCTCCTAATTTCGATTCCATTTGCTTGCGGATCAATAGAGAAATTTAAATTTAATTTTTTAGAAAAAGATGTTTTTTCCTTAAGTAAAACTTGAATCTGATGGTTTGTGGGAGCAACTAACGTTATATTTTCGCCAATACTAATTTCTTTTCTTCCAAACATTTTACCTAATAGGGCATTTACTTCTTTAGAAAGACTTTTTTCATAATTCTTTCCTTTAATCTGATGTTCAAATATTTCATATTCTTCGGGGAAGATGGCTTCGGGATTTATAGAAGGCCATTCTAAACTTAAACCTGGAAAATATGTATTTCTTAATTCATCAGTTACTCTTGGCATAACAGGATGGCCCATATTTATTTGATTTATTAAAAAGTTCGACAATATTTTTGAATTTGAACCTGATGAAGATAAGTAGGTTGATAAAAATCTCCCTCTTATATCCAACAACGTAATAAGAGCGCTCCTTGAATCTCTTTCATCCATTTTTTTAGTTATATCTTGAACAGTTCTTTGATCAACAGTTGAAAACCATTTATCCATTGGTTCTAATGCTTTTATTTCTACACCATTCAACAAATTTGCCGCTTTAGCGATATTGGCAACATATCTACTCATTCCATTTATTCCTGATGATCTAAAATTTTCACCTTTCCAATCAAAATCTCTATCAAGACTTTGATAGTAGGATAAAAAAAATCTTACTGCATCAAGAGAAGCATCTTCAGTTAATCCCTCTATTCTACATTCTCTTTTTGTTAACTCTAAAAGTTCATCGAGATAAACAACATTGCCTTTTGACTTTGACATTTTCTCACCATCTCTAGTTATGTGGGAAGTTATAATGTATTCTGGAAAAAAGTATCTTTCAGGAAGAACCGCTGCATGAGTAAACAATGAGAAAGAGGTATGAACTCCCAAATGTTCAAACCCAACAACGCTAATATCGACCGGATAGGTATTGTTCACTTGTTCTCTCGCTTCTTCTAGTATTTCTTTACTTATTTTTAATTCTTCAGCAACAAGATTAGGGTTGCCTTTTCCAAGATAAATATAATCAAAGAATTTATCAGTAAGATTTTCAGATTTTAGTTTTCCTTGATTTACTAGTTGTGAAACTGCATAAAATTCCATATAAATGTTGCTATCTGAAAGAGCCTCAACACTTTTTGTTGGATCAAATGGAGATACTGCTCCAACATTCCCATGAACTTTTCTTTCAAATGGTTTTGTCATTCTAGTTGCTATTGTGCTCTCTAGATCTGCTTTATACTTCTTAGGAAAAACTTTCATTCTTTTTGCAAGTTCAATTGTTTTTTGTTGCATTTTAAGATCTCCGTAATTAATTGCCCTTTCTTTTCTTCTTTTTACAGTTATCTTTTCTCCTGAATGAAGTTTACATTCAAAATCTCCCCCAATAATTCTACCATCTTCTATCCTTACCCTATCCCAATCTACTTTTCCAACTGCAGAAACCTCTGAAAGATCTTTATCTATGTGTTTAATATCATCACACTTAGGACAGTAAGGTCTATCTGCTTCTGTTTCGATAATTAAGCCCTTTTCAGCCAGTTTTCTTAGAGTCCACTGCGTATATCGTTGATTTGCTTCTTGATGTGTACTAAAAAAACTATCATAATTCATGGCAACACCAAGTTTTTCAATCACTCCTTGATATTGTCTTCGATATTCTTCAACCAATTCATTTATTTGTTTTTGCAGACTATCTTGTGAAATAATTTCATCTCTCTTTTGTCTTGAAATATTGTAGTGTTCTAGTTTTTTGGATAAGTGATCTTCTTCGCCTAATTCTGAAAGAATTTTAATTAGATCTTTACCTGTTGAATGAATTCCAAATCCAAAAAAAGTATCTTTTTTTTGTTTTAAAGCCTCATATCTTAAAGCTATATCTGAGATGATGTGACCCAGTCCATGCCCAACATGCATCCTGCCTGAAGGAGTTGTATATGCGACATTTACTGTGTATTTTTTCTTTGACACCATTTTAATCATTTATTTAATTTAACAGAGGTATATAATTCAGGATCTTCCCAAACCATTTTATTTGACAATAAAACAATGCTAAATCCCATTTTAGAAAGATTATCTCTAAATAAAAACATATAATCAGAATATTTATTTTTTAATGTTTCAAAAGCACTTTTTTCCAGTTTATTGAGATGTTCTCTATTCAATATGTCTTCAACAAATTTTTTGACGATATCGTCAACAATATAATTAAATTTATAGTCTTCAGTCCAATAAACTTCTAGGTCTGGAATTTTGAAAAAATTATCCCAATCTTTCTTATAAAGAGGACTAATATTAACGTGAATGGCCTCTGAAACATTCTTAACTAACTCCTCTGATGGTTTTTCAATATAAAACATAGGTACTGCTACAATAAATCCTGTTTTTTTACATACTCTCCTACATTCATTAAATGCTTTTTCTTTATTTGACATTAGTGAAAGCACATTCCCAATAATAACAAGATCAAATTCAGATTCCTTAAATGGAAGGTTATTCACATCGGCTTTTATAAATTTTATATTGTCAAGTCCCTCTTGCAATGCTCTATTTTCCGCTTCTTTTAAACTCATTTCATTTATATCAATAGAAGTTACTTTACATTTTACTAATTTGCTTAATTCTATTGCTGTAAATCCAGTACTTGTTCCAATTTCTAGAACATTGCTCTCTTTATCGATACAAGTTCTATTAATTATCTTAAATACTGTTTTTCTCCCTCCAGGAAGCCTATTAGTTTCTTTAACTAATCCAATTAGTTGATTGTAGTCCATTTCATTAATTTCTTTAGAGGTTAATTTTTCAATCTCCATTTTAAGGCACCAAAGTTTTATCTATTCTTGGAAATTGGCAGGCGCTCCATATAAAAGGCATCTCCAATAGCCCTTGAATAAGTCGTTCCCAACCAAGACCAAATCCTGAAGATTCTCTATAATCTTTAAATTGCCTTGATTGCAGGTATGGCTTATAGTCTTCTCTTGGAAGATTAAAAATTTTTGCTTTGCTTTCCAATTCTTCAATAGATCTTACCCTATGGCCGCTTCCAATGGTTTCTCTGTATCCTGGCCAAATCATATCTGTATTATCTACGACTTTTGGATCTTTGTCATCAACAACAGCATGATAAAATGGAACTTCAAGCAAAGGCATTTCAGATATTCCAACCATCCCACCAACAAGTTGAGTTATTCTAATTTCTTCCCAAGAACCAAAATGCTTAAGAGTAAATTCTTTATATTTTTTGTCTTTTGTATCATCATAAAGCATGTCTAAAGCTTCTTTTAAGGTAATAATGGGAATATCTTTATTAAACATCTCTTTCAGTTCATTTAATTTTTCTTCGCTTAAGAAAAAATTTAAATCCTTTTTGTTATTTTTTAACAGATCAAAAATTATTTTTTTTAACAAATCTTGGATAATTTTAAGATTTTCTTTTTGTGAAACGTGGCCCTCGTATTCTATATGGTGAAATTCAGAAAGATGGGTTGCGTCTGATTTCTCTTTTCTAAATGAATTATATATGGCATATACTTGATTTATTCCTTCTTGCATCAAAGCCAACTCCAGATAGATTTGAGAAGATTCAGATAAAAAGGCTTTTTTAGGCAAATCAAACCATTCAAGCGTAATTGGACAGTTATCTGTTGTATATTTTATTGTTTCTTTTCCATAAACTGCTCCAGGTGATGAAATCATTCTTGTAGTTATAGGTAGAGTTGTATAAAGGGCGCCTATTTTATCGAAATATTCATTTGAAGACAAGTTTATTCTGTGATTAATTTGTGCTATATGCATCCATATTTCATTTGTTTTGAATTGATTTGCTCTATTTTCAATTTCTTCTATAGGTATAGCTACTGTTTGAATATTTTCAATTGATTTGAAAATCTTATTTCCTCTATATGAGATTGTTCCATCTTTGTTTGCAGTATAAGGTCCCAACATTTTACTTCTAAAATATATCCCTTATTCTATTTATAAACTTTTTTAATTTAGTAACTATTAAGTAACACTATTAAATAATTACACTTTCCCCAGGCGCCTCAGCGCCATCCCTTTGCAGTGGTAAAAACGAAAGATTTAAATACCTGAAAGGCCTCAGAAAAACATGAAAAATACGATCAAAAACTGGTATCAGAAAGCCAAATCTTTTGTGAATGAAAGTGAATTTGTAAAGAAGAGCAAGCATGCTTTAGGCACTGCCTCGAAGATAACTCTTGGAGGGATAGTTGCTGGAAAGTTAATTGGTGCTACACCTACCTTCGAACAAATAGTTTATGACAAAGAAGGAGATAATGTAACCATAACAAATCCAACAACACAAGATACGGTCATGGCAAACGTAGAAGATATGGGGTGGTGTGGATATTGGGCAAGATCACCACCTGAAGAATGGAATTTACAATCTGGAGATACTGTAAATATTAAAAGAAAAAATGCTAATGGAGATAGTGCTCTAACTTTTAGAGATGTAACAGATCCCACTGGTGGAAATCTGATATGGCCAACTTATTGTGGTGGTTTTGGAGTTTCAGTCAAAAACGTCGTTGAAAATGGTATAGATAGTGTTGATGCAAAATGTTACAAGAAAAGCGGTTCAGATACACTCGATGGAAGATTCGCTGTAAATGACAATTATTTTTATGAACTTTATTTCGATGGCTCACAGCTTAACTTGCAAAACGGCGACACAGCTGTTTTTGAAGTTCGTGCTCCTGGAAAATCTGGAAAAACAGAAGGGGAAGTTCAGCACAGATTCATCGATGCAGATACATTCCCGAGCTTTGAGCCTACAGCTCTTGATTTAAGCTTGGAACAGATGATTTTGCCAGATACTGCGCAAAAAGATTCAGTCATTGTTCCTGCAATAATTGCGAGAAATTATTCTGCTTTGAAGGAAAATCCCAAATTTTACTTTGAAATAGGGGGGGTTTACAAGGATTCTTTGGAAAAAGTCCTGAGTGAAAACGGAACAGACACAATAGCATTTGAGCCTTGCACGTTGAGTGTGGCTCAAGGCAGCTATCCTACAAAGGCATATTCGTCTTATGGTTATGATATCAATGCTGTTAATGACACTTTGAAAGGCTCCGTCTATGTTAAGGAAAATATAGCCACTGCTGAAGATGAAATCATTTTGAAAAGAAATTTAAGGATTGCTCCCAATCCTTGTGTAAACGATGCAGTTGTTTACAGCGACGGCAAGTTCGATGTCAAGCTCTATAACATTGCAGGCCAAGAAGTTGAAAAAGCTTCAGGAAAAGATAAGGTCAGCATTGCATACAAAGCACCTGCAGGCGTTTATTTCGCCAAAGTTTACGGAAAGGATGGAAAGGCTGAAGTGAAGAAATTGATTAAAGTAAAATAATTTTTATATCTACAAACATCCTCTTTTTATGAAGTGCTTGACGTCATTGCACTTCTTTAAAGAATATCGTGAATTAGGGGAAAAACAAATTTATTTGGCTAAAAATTCCACGCATTTTTCAATCAATTTATCGAAATCTTTTTCCTTGCGCCATTGCTTTGAAATGAACTCTCTCAATTCTTCATGTTCTGTATAACCCATGTCTTCCATGATCCACAAATCCTTGAATTCTTCATTAAGCAGAACAGTCAGCGCCTCTTTCAAATCCCAGAATTTTTCCGTTCCGATCTTCTTAACTATTCCTTTTTCAAAATAATGATGCAGTTGAAAATGCATTAGTTCGTGTCCGATTATCTTGCATGCGCTTAATCCTGAAGAGGAAAGACTTACCATAAACCATCCCTTGTCTTGGTCATACGGGCATCTGTTCACAGTCGTAAGATAAGCTGTGAATTCTTTAGCATAAATCTTTCTTTTTGTTATCCTTTCTAATCGTTTGAAATACTCTTTTTCAAACAATTTCCAGATTTCAGAGAATTGATTCAGAACAAATTTCAGTTTCTTGCCATTCTTTTTGTAAAATTCCTCAAGGTATTTGTAAATGATATTTTTTGATTTTTTCCAGGACTTGCCTTTTATTTGCTTTCTTAATGCAAAAGACACAGAATCCACCCAATTCACGCCATGATTTTTGGAATTAACAGTTCCCCAATAATTTTCGGCGTCTTTCTTGTAATCTAGCTTAAATAATACTTTAGGCATTTTTATTTAGAAGTTTATTCTTGTGTCCAGGTTATATCTTCTGTCAAACCACCAACATAATAAATTCCACCAGGTTGCAAGTCAAAATTTCTAGTTGGAAATTTTTTAATAGATGCACATGACTGCTGTGCGCCTAACAAATACCATTGGGTTTCAACATCCCAAGCACCAATGGTCGCCGAGTCAGGCAAGCTTAAATTATTACAAATATTGGCGGCCTTGGTTAATTTAGTATACAATGGCAATACAATATAATCTGCACCACTAGTCACCCATACAGGCCCTTTCTTCAGCTCAAATGTTACCGGTTTCGGCACCCTCCCCACCCACGTCACATTACTCTCGTTGTCGGGGCTGACGAAATACGGCATGCCTGGCACGAGAGCCATTTCACTGACAGGGGTGATGTTTGTGGAAGCTCCGCTTCCTTTGATGCCCCAGGCGCTTCCGTAAATCGTCCTCTGCAGCGTGTTATCCCAGACTGAGAAGAAAGGTCCTTCGAATGTGGGCCTGAACAGGAATGAAAAATGGCTGTAAAACCAGTTTTTTGATTTGTTCAGATATTGCTCTATGTGCTCCTGCGAAGGCCATATCGCCTTGTACGGCGACTGCGATCTTGCTGCAACTTCAGGATTCTGGTCGCTGGCATTGGACAACGCGGCTGTTTTTGCAAGTTCAAGAAGATCTTTCCCGCTTGTCGCTATCGGCGTTTTATCTGTTATTATGGTGCTTGTTGTGTCGGGAAGGAAGTTTGCAAACCAGTTTATGCTTGTGTTTTTCTTAGCATTGTTTCCAAGCTTCAATTCCTGCGTGAACTTTGCAAAAGTGACGTTGACAGGGCATTCTTCTATGGCTGTGCAGTTTTCGTAAGGGCTTGTTTTGATAATGTGGTTGCTGATAAAATCATAACTTTGTCCTGCGAACTCTTCGCAAGGCAAATCATACCAGCCGTTGAAATATTTTGGCTTGGGGCAAGGATAACTAGGGCAAGGAGGAATGTATGTGACATTGCAGCAGTAGCTCTGTGGCGTGCATCTGCTGAGGCAGATGCCCAGCTTGTTCGAGGTGTCGCATATCTGTTTTATGAATGAGGCAGCGTCCGCGTCATTGACATCCTTAAACGCCCCGTTGGCCTGGTTGTTGTAGCACGCAGTATTGTTATTGAAGCTGTTGCCTGTGCTTGAAGAGCTTAGTTTGATTCCATTCTGCTGGTTGTAGCTTGCTGTGTTGTTTTTGAAAATATTGCTGTTTGATGAAGTTATCACGATTCCGGCAATGCCGTTGTTCGCGCTGTTGTTCGTGAAATTGTTGTTTGAGCAGGACTGGACATTCATCCCATTTCCCCGCTCAGCAGTCATGGTGTTGCCAACTATTGTGTTGTTGATTGAGCTTGATTGGAGATAGACTCCGTTGGCATTAATGCCGGAGGTTATTATGTTATTGTTTTTTATTGTGTTGTTGCTTGCACTGTCTCGGAGCCAGATGCCGCTGACGCAGACGCCATAGGCAACAGAACAGTTCCCCCTTGCATTTATGCTGTTGTTAGTCACACTAATATTTTGTCCGCTCCAGATCATAAGGCCATAGCTGCCATTGCTTTTCACTGAAACCCTGTTATTGCTTACGTTGTGATTTGTTCCAAAAATGCGGATGCCGTAACCTCTGTCCTGGTTTATGCCTGCTTCTATGCTGTTGTCGAAGACAGTTGTATTGACTCCCTCTATGCCTATGCCGCCATCGCTGTTTGTAATTATGTTGTGCCTTACAATATTGTTCGTTACATATCCGTGAACATAAACGCCTGCCCAGTTGGATGAACTAACATTATTGTATTCTATAATGCTGTCATAGACTCCTCCATTAACATGGAAATAAATAGCATGCCCGTTCGAATTCACATTATTCCCCCTTACAATACAGTTTCTTGAATTTCCAGTAAGCATAATTCCAGGCCCATTCAAAGCAGCAACATTATTGCCTATTATGTTGCTGTTCAGCATCTTTCTAAATGCCATGCCTTGCGTTCCCTCAGAATGCTCATCTGTCTGGCCTCCGCAGACCCATACCCTGTTATTCATTATGTTTACATCTGAACAAGCTGAGGAAGCGAAGTCAAAATATATCCCGACCGAATCATTCTGGCAAATGCCTGAAGATTTGGTTTGCATGATTGTGCAGTTTTTTATCGTGATGTTGTTTCTGCCTCCGTCATTTCTGGCAAGGATTCCATAGCCTATGCTGCTTGACGAATAGTTTATTGCCTTGCCCTGGCAGTCAAGGACAACATTATCTGCATCGATTGTAAAGCATGTTCCGGTTGAACTGACATTGTTCTGAAGCGTGTATATTCCCGCGGAATTTATTGACCCGCAAGATGTAAGGGATGTCGCCGCAGCCGCAAAATTAATCAGGGCAAGAGCTGCCGCTAAAAATGCAAATGCAATCACTTCTTTTTTCATCATCTTATTTTTCATTTTTTCTTTTTTGTTATGCTTTTTTCAGGCATTCATACGGCGGGCACGGATTTACCCATCCTGGGCCGCTGCACTCTGTCTCACTCCAGACAGGCTGGCATTGCTTGGTTGTGCCTTCAACCAATATATTTGCCTGGATGCTGTAAAATGCAAGCCTATTAAGATCTTCTATTGTGAACTGCCCTTCTTTCCTCTCAGCAGATCCAAAGAGCAGGGTTTGCCATCCCTGTTCGCGGCCATCCACGCAGTCATCTCCTTTGCAAACATCTAAACTGTAGATTGTCAGGTTTTCAATGGTGAGGTTGCCGACATCCCATGTTAATGTGACATTTTTGCTTGACTCGTTCCACTGGATGCCTGCATCGAATCCTGTTTTCTGAAGCTCGGAGCAATTCGTGGGGATCGCGCATTGCGTTACATTCAATAGCTTGCTGTCAGAGTCTGTTTTTGCGCCTGTATCCTCCGCTGTGCAGATTATATTATGCATTCCTGTGCTGTTTGCGTCATAAGTCGCAGAGCAATTGGCTTTGTCATTAACATCATCATACGTGCAGTTCCAGTCTTTGATTGAAAAGCTCTCTGTCGCGCTTATATTTACACTCTCGACATCCTTGTCATCTGCCTGGACAGTGCAGTTCAATGAAATCTCATCTCCAAGGCAGATGCTGTAATTGCTCAAGACCAGGTTGACTATCGGAGGTTCGCTAGGGTGCGGAGGGCTGTATATCAAGAGGCCGAAGATTGCAGGATCTAAATCCTTTGTGCTTATGTTGCTGTTTGCATAGTCTGCAGAATCATTGACTGTGCTCGTTAAACCGTTCCATCCTGCTGCCTTGTACTGCCAAACCTTTATGTTTGATTCTGAATAGCTCGAGCATAATTCTCTGTCGGTGTCGTTATAGTGAATATTCGCATCAAGCCACGAGTCGGCTGAATTATTGCTCGCGTTTATCCATCTGTTGAGCGAGCATGTTCTGCTGGGCAATGTAGCCGGCTGCTCCGCAGCCTTGAGCGCGACATCCCTGCTCTCGAAGTCGACCCGCGTCATTCTTGGAGTATCTGCGAGAGTCAGGTTTGTGACGTGATTATTCAAGCTATTTCCTATTGAATAATAATCCCAAACAATTGCATTTACAATGTTGCTTATTATGCTGTTGCCGTTTGAACTATCGCTAATGTAAATTCCATACAGGTCATCATATATGGTATTGTCTGTCACACTGTTGTTTTGGCCGTCGGTTAGCCAGATTCCATATCTGCTGTTGCTGTTTGCGGTGTTGCTTGCTATGGTGTTGTTGATTCCCGATATAAGGATTCCATCCTGTGAGTTTTCGCTGGCATTGTTGCCTGAAAGGGTGTTGTTTATGTTTCCGTCAATAACAATGCCATAAGCATTGCTTTTTGCAATATTGCTCAGCAGGACATTGTCTGTGTTTTCGCCAAATCCTCCATAGAGATAAATTCCTGCATGGGTGTTGTTGTTTGCAATGTTGCTTTCTATTGTATTGAATGTTGAGGCATAATCGAATGCGATGCCTATGTAATTGCCATCGCTGCAATTGTTTCCGGTTACGTTGTTGTATGATGATCCTCTTATCAAAACACCTGATGAGTCCAGCTCTCCTGTATTGTTTCTTGCATTGTTGCCTGTTATGTTGTTGTTTGAGCTTGAGTCGAGTAAGATTCCATATTTGTCAGAGATTGCATTGTTGCCTGTTATGTTGTTGTTTGAGCTTGAAGTCAGCTGGATCCCTTTATGAGCATTATAATTTACACTATTGCCTGTCAGGTTGTTGCCTAAGCTTGAAACAACGTAAATTCCGATATCTTTGCCGTAGCTTGCATTGTTGTTTTCTATTGTGTTGTTGTCTGCATATTCGCGGAGCCAGATGCCGTAGGCATAGGAGCTTCCTGTTACTGTTATGTTGTTGCCTGTTATGTTGTTGTATGTAACTTTGTTGCCCGCGCCGCCCCAGAGCTGGATGCCCCAGCCGGATGTTGTTATATTGTTGTTGAATATAGTCGTATAATCGTCCCACGAGGCAATACCGCTAGAGCTATCAAACACTCCATTGTTCCTTATCTTATTGTTCTTGCCTGTCATGATCATGATTCCTGTCCCTTCTGAACTGGCATTGTTATAATCTACGATGTTATTATCAGATGAATGAACAAATATTCCATGAAGCTTTGAACTTACATTGTTCTCCCTGATCAGATTATCATGGGCCAGCGCGTGAAGGAGAATGCCGTGCGAAGCCTGTGAAGTTATCGTGTTGTTCTCAACTGTATTGTTAAATACATTTTCAGTATCGCCATAGCCAAGCAGCTCAACTCCTGAGCTAGATAGCGCGCCACCACCTATCGCTATTATTGTGTTGTTCTGGATAATGTTGTTTTTGGCCTCTAATCCTATATTCTCTCCGTAAACCCAGACTGCAGATGAATTTTCAGTCGCAGTCGTCTGCATTATGATGCAGTTCTTTACCTTGACATTATTCCTGCCTGCGATATAAAATCCGTTTCCAATATCCACGCCTGAATAATTGACTGAATGTCCTGCGCAGTCAATCACAATGTTGCTTGCATTCGCGATGATGGCCGTTGCAGGGCATGATATGTTTTCAGTCAGTGTCCAATTTTCATTGGCATAATAAGGGCATGCCGGCGGCGCAAGGCAATTGTCGCTCCAACCGTCACCATTAACATCAAGATCGTCGACAATCTCAACTTTTTTCGTCGGCGAGCTTTCGCTTGACACTTTGTCTGAATCATAAGTCGCAAAGAAGTCATAGCTCTCGTTGATGCCTCCTGTCGCGTTTATGATCCAGCTTACGTTGCAGACCTCGTTAAAATCAAGATCCTCTAGGCATGGGACATTGCTCTTGTCCTGCGGATTATCGTCGAGAGTGTAGAATGGCTCATCTGTCCAGTCTGCTTGTGTTGGGACAACCCCCTTGCCGCCAAGCATCAGCTTGCTTTGCGCAGGGTCTGTCTTTGCAAATTTTTTGCTTGTTGTGGCAATATGGCTCGGATCAGGGGCATCATCAGCTGTCACAGTCAATTTGTACGGCCCGTCAAGAACACTGATGAAGTCTGTTGAGAACAGCATGTTTGTCTCGCCACCATAATAAAAGTCCGAGGTTGATGATCTGCTGGATGTTCCATCACTCGCGAAGAGCTTTAGCGTGTAAGCATCTGGTGCCAATCCCGAGATATCAATTGAGTCTGGCAAGTCTGAATTGCTGTAAGCCACAGGTCCTATGAAACTGGTTTCTGCAAGGGCATTGAAAGTGTATGTATTGCTCTGGCACTGCCATGATGCCGGCACGCCATCAATAAGAGTTGTCAACAGCATAGTTTTTGACGGATCGCTTGAAGATCTTATGCAGATATATGGATCTTGACCGCATATGCCTAAGCCTGTCTGCCAGTTTGTCACAGCACTGCAGTCGGCATTAGGCGAATCAACTATCGCCATCTCAACACAAGAGCCGCTATAACAATTAAGCCAACAGCAGCCGTCATAGCCAAAGCTATCTGATGTTCCTGGGAAATACCAAATATTGCCTCCAGGAAGCTCGTTATAACTGGTTTCCTGCTGCACAATGCTGACGCTGCCAGAGACAGGAAGATTTGATGGATCAGGCATCTCAGTTTGCACTTCTATATTGCCCCCTTGAGATTGCATCGATGTTATCATCTCGCTTGGAATAAGATAGCTATAAGCATCAAGATATGTTTCAGCAAATGTTATGGAGCTTTCGCCATTGTAAACAAAGCTTGTCTGAGCTGTTAAGCTGTCTCCTGTTATCTGCAGCGTACAGCTATCTCCCGGAGTGAACAACCCGGAGATATCAAGGTCTGGCAAGTCTGAATCTGTATAAGGCGCACTAAAGCCGCCTGAACCACTAGATGCTGTTGCTTCAAACCAGGCATTGCAACCATTTGCCCCCTCCACACTTAAGGTATTATCTCCGCCAGGATTCCAGGCAGCTGCTATTGCCGCAGAATCTGTTATTGTGCGCACTTCAGGCCATTGCGATGAATCTGGATTGCATGTGCATCCTGTTCCTGTGCTGCTTTCTGTACCTATGACAATTCCATTTGCCTTGAATGTCCATGTTACAGGATCGCATGTCCAGTAAAGTCTGAATTCTATTTGCTGTGGAATGCTTGAATAATAAAATGGCTCTGACGTTTTTTCAGGTATGCCGCATTCATAACCATGGCCGCATAAATCTGAGAAAGGCTCGCAACCTTCGCCGTTGGCATCCCAGATGCATACATCTGCGAATTCTGGACGTATGCTTACCGCACCATTCAAAGGATAAATCGCGGGATCTGAGATCCCGACATCTGCCTGGAGGTCTGTGCCATCCGAAATTAGAGAATTGATCTGCAGTTTTGGAACCGAGGTATACCCTGGGTCAAGTCCTGAAATATCTATCGAAGATGGGAGGTTTGAATTTATATAAGGCTGAGGCCCAAAAATTGTTTCCAGAGTGTTGAAAGTATATGTGTTGCTCTGGCACTGCCATGATGCCGGCACGCCATCAATAAGAGTTGTCAACAGCATAGTTTTTGACGGATCGCTTGAAGATCTTATGCAGATATATGGATCTTGACCGCATATGCCTAAGCCTGTCT
>Ga0315291_10000296_pt1 | contig 63799 bp, 52 predicted proteins | sample YL17G12_20_MG_FD_203070 | JGI IMG/M metagenome (GOLD analysis project Ga0315291, IMG submission 203070) | Sediment microbial communities from Yellowstone Lake, YNP, Wyoming, USA - YL17G12_20 | ecosystem: Environmental > Aquatic > Freshwater > Lake > Sediment | place: USA: Wyoming | collected... | reverse complement strand
TCGGTGCGGGCGATTTTCAGAAATAACGCCGAAAAGGTAAAGGCCCTCGATTATGTTCAGCAGCGCTCACAGCAGGAGCAGCAAAGTAATACGCTTTTGAAAGAGGAGCTGGCGAAGTATGGCGTAACACTGCTGGCGGTGCGCATCGGCGATGTGGGCAATGAACTGACGCTGGGGGCATTGTTAAAAACGCAGACCGACCGTGAAATCGCATTGCAGCAGCAAAAGACCTTTGAGGAGCAGCAGCGTGCCGCTGAGAAACAAAAAGCTCTGACAAAGACCACGCAGGAAGCCGAGGAGGAAAAACGCCTCGCCACCGCAGCTTATGGGGTAAAGGTCGCCGAAGAGGAAAAGAAGAAGGTAATTATCGAGGCCGAGGCGGAGGCTGCGCAGGTGAAGCTGATTGCCGATGCCAAGTCGCAGGCATATAAACTGCTCTCTGGCAGCATCGGCCAGAATAATGTGGCGCTGATTGAGATTATGAAGCTGGTGGCGGAGAAGAATATCAGAATTACACCCGACGTGATGGTCGGCGGTTCATCGAGCGTCAGTGACGCACTGATGGGCACGATGCTCAAGGGAATGTTAGACAAAGAGGCGGAGACGGTGAAGAAATAGATTATGCGGGCAGGCAAAAAGGCTGGCTCGTGCTTCGTAGCGAAGTCGCTACTTCGCAGAGTAGCATAAGTCGTTTATTTTAAGGCAGTTAGGCAAATGAACAAGAAAATACGGCAACTTCTTATACAGAAACAAACAACTTGTACTTGCCGTTTTATAAGACTTTATAATCATTGTTGGGCGTAATAATAAAAGGGAGCATGTATGTACAAAGACGATATCCTTAATCTAATTAAACAATCCCCGCTGGAGATTGATACTGAAATACAAATGAGCGGCCGCCCGCCAACGATGGCAAGCTCTGAATTTCTTACAAACAAAGAGCAGGGCGACTGGGCAGAAAGAATTGTTTTTAAGGCGATAAATGAATATTCAGAAGATTATTTTGCTGTTGAATATGGACGCTCTGAATCAATAGCCGCAGGTGATGATGGGTTTGCTGACTTCTATATGGAATATCAGAATGAGCTTAATGCCATAGGGAAAAGACCAGATATCCTCATATTTAAGGTCGGCGACTTTCCTGGTCGAATAATTGATATTGAAAATGACGAGCACATACGGCGAGCGGTTGCCGCACTTGAAGTAAGATCAAGCTCGTTTTTAGCCGATAAATATGCGGCATTCATGCGAGGTAGGCAACAGCAGGCCATTAATAAATGTACCGAAATTAGAAACGCAATCTTAAGTACTGCTCTTGGCAATTTATTAAAGCGTAAAAACGAGACAATCTACAATCTCATATCAAATGCTACGGATGATACATTTAGAGAATTAGACTTTCGGTGTCCCTCTTGGTCATTAACAAATGAATTGAGAGATTTAACAATATTATTGAAAGACATAAAAGAAAACATAAAGATATTGCACAAACGTGATTATTTAAGCATTACACCCAAAATGGAAGATATTGCGCTCGTCAACAGGTGGATACAACAATACAATGTCAAACATTTCTATCTACAGGTGTTTTTTGACAAAGCATATATAATATCCTTCAAGGATATTTTGACATTGGTCTCAAACGATAACAATGACGGCAATAATTTCTCGATTGAGCGAGATGTAAAAAACCAAGGAAAAACTACAATAAAGATAAACGTTCAAATTGGGAAAGAAGTGCTTGGAAAGATTGATATGCCTGAACATAAATCCGCCATGAAGGAGTTAGACAGAGGCCGCCTACTGTTTTATGTAACCTTTGAGGGTGGCAAAGGGTATCTTGATAACGAAATATTCACAAGGGATGTCATCAATGCGTGAACCAAAATACATAGATGAAACCCCGCTTAATCACAGGAAAGATTACGGCCAGTTTTTTACGCCTAACCCAGTTGCACGTCTTATGGCAGAATGGGTTATGAAAGATGATCCGAAAACAATATTAGACCCGGCATTTGGTTTGGGTGTTTTTTTTGATGAAGTAACAAAGATTAATTCAGAAAATCAAGTGGTATTCACTGGATACGAGATTGACAATCATATTATAGCTTATCTTAATTATAATGGAAGAAATCCAAACCTTCGAATTATAAATAATGACTACCTCGAAGCTGAAGTTGGCTCTTTTGACGGTATAATTTGTAATCCTCCATATATGAGGTTTCAAAGATTTCTTAACCGCCATGATGTGTTACCTAAAATCGAAGAAAAATTAGGGAAAAAACTTATTGGCTACTCGAACATCTCTTCTGTATTCCTTGTAAAATCTCTAAATGAGCTTAACGTTAATGGGAATTTGGCATTTATTATGCCGTTTGAATTTTTTAATACCGGCTATGGGAAAGAAATTAAGAAAAGCCTCCTTGCGAATCATTTGTTAAAGCAAATAATAATCTTTTCAAATGAAAAAGAAATTTTCCCTGATGCAACAACAACTGTCTGTGTGCTTTTTTGTAAGAATGACGGGAAAGAAGAAGCCATAAAAATCACACATATCAAATCCAGCGAAGAAATTGATAAAATATCTGATATTAGCAATTTCTACCAGCAGGAAATAATGCCTTCGGATTTACCATACGACAAAAAGTGGACACCTATTATATTATCATTATTCTCTGGACAAGAACGCCCAGATGGTTTCTGTAAGTTGTCTCTATATGGTTCGTTTACTAGAGGCATAGCTACCGGCGCAAATGAATTCTTTGCGTTAACAAAATCAAAAATCGAAGAGTATAAATTAGACAAAAACAATTATTGTAAATGTATTACAAAAAGCTCGCAAATACGAAAATCAGTATTTACTGAGATTGATTTCAAGAGACTCTTTAATGCAGATAAGCCTGTTCATTGTTTAGATGTAAAAGATCACGGAAACCAAGAAATACAAAATTACATAAAAGAAGGTGAAAGATTAGAATATCACGAAAGGTATCTTACAAAAACAAGGACTATTTGGTATAAAATCGAAAACAGAAAACCTGCGTCAATTTTGATCGGTGTTTTTAATAGAGGTCGTTTAAAGGTAATACGAAATTTCACAACAGCAATAAACTTCACCTGTTTTCATTGTTTTTATCCAAATATGTTTGGTGAACAACTTATAAACAAGTTGTTCGTATATTTTCTAAGTGATTTGGGGCAAGAGATAATAAAAACTAATAAACGAAGTTATGGGAATGAATTAGATAAGTTTGAACCAGGTGATCTAAATGATAGTTTGTGTCCAAGCCAAAATCAATTTGAAATGATTGATGATAGAGATGCCGATAAAGTGGTTGATATTGCCAAAACTAATGAAGAAATGGCGACACAAATGAGTAACAATTTGATAAGAAAAATCTTGAACGCTCAACAAAACCCTGCAATGGCTGCAAGAACAGACCCAAAACAATTGATAAAGATGTAAAAGAAAAATACAAGATAAGTCCCCCGCAGACCTGCGGGGAAATGGGGAATCCAGGATTATAGTCCTTTTGCCGAAATTTAATCACGGGCTTGAAACAGATATCACGGCAGCAATCGCAAAAATACAGGTGCACAGAAGCTGCAAGAAAATCTCAGGCAGCGGTGTCGAGTCGGCAATGGATTAGATTTCTTCCATTCCACCTGTTTAAACTTCGACGGGGCAAAGTCCGTTTTGCTGCTGCCTGAGGCGTCCATCCGTGACCGCATTATTTACAGATTTCGACGGGCTCAATCGAGACGAGGAAGCAATAGTTTCTTCATCCGGCCGGGACTGCAACTGCTGCTGTGCGGAAAGTATCGCCTGTGTCTGCAGAAGAACAAGAAATCTGATAAAAGCAGACGGCATGCAGCGAAACCCGGAAGCGAGTATTTTTTCTTCCACCATTGAAGCGACAGTTCTTGCGGTAGCACTGTCGAGATTACACTCAGTTACGAGGTCATTGATGATTTTTGATTTATTCCAACAGCTTGTCGGCTGGACGGCCGAACCCTGCTGCCGTTTGACGGCGTCGGAAATTTTCTGGATGTCGGATTTTGTTATTTCGACTCTTGCCCTTAAAAGGCTGCGTCTGTAGTGGTGTTCAGCGAGATTGGCTGCAGCGTCATTGTGTCCGGTGGATGAAAGAACAGCCTGAATTATCGACAGAATTTCGCTGCTTGTGATTTTACTTCTGCCGTATTTGCTATACAGGTAAAACGTAACTGCTTCGGCAAGCTCGCGGGCGACAGAAGTGTTATTCTCCGCAGGCTCCGCAAAGGCATTGACAAGCGTCGCAAGGATCTTTGTGTGCAAATAGCCTTCCTCTGTACCATCAGCTTTTATTACTTTTAGCTGCATCCGGTCGTCTTTATTCTGATATACCTTCAGTCTGTAAACAGCTTTGGCTGATTTATATTGTCAGACTCGAGAATGGCCTGACTTACTTCATCTATAAGCTCACCGGCATCTGTAAACTGTCGATAGACACTGGCGAAACGAATATATGCCACCTTGTCGACGGCTTTCAGATGCTTCATTGTGCTTTCACCGATGAGTTTTGAACTTACTTCCTTGTCAGAATGCCTGAATATGTCTTCCTCGACCTTATCGGCAATCTGCTGTATTTGTTCGGCAGAAACAGGCCTTTTATAGCAGGCTTTCTGGAGGCCAGAAATCACCTTTTCCCTGTCATAGGGGACGCGTGAATTGTCCTTTTTGATAACGTTAAACTTAAAGGTTTCGCCGATTTTTTCATAGGTTGTGAACCTTCTGCCACAAGCCAGACAGTGTCGCCGCCGGCGAATTACGCGGCCCGCCTCGCTTGAGCGTGAGTCAATAACCTTGTCACGATTTTCCTTGCAATATGGACATTTCACGAGCTTTTTCTGCCAGTAATACCACAATATTTTGAACCGGAAGTATTCTAAACCCCATATATAGTATGTCAACCAAAAATATTTAAAAATTTTGTTTATCTCTCGACAAGCTCGGGACAAGCAACGGGTCAGGATTGTTAATAATTTTTTTCTTTTCCATAAGATACGTGATTTAATAAAGTAACAGCCGATGTAATAAAGAATTCACAGCAAAATTTGTTCAGGTTTGTCTGAACGGATGAGATGAATCTGCCTGTGGCGGATGAATTTAAGCGCAAAAAAATGGGTCTCTGCGTCCCCTTACGGCAGAGACCCCCACTCAATGTATATGCATGTCCCCCCAAACAAGATGGTCATATCAGAACGCATTACAGGTTTTAGGCTGCCGACATAATCTGTGGCCAAGCCTGCTTTATGTGCGTTCCCCCCACTTTAGTTGTCCATCTGCAGCAGCATCGGCGAAGCAATTTTATAATCCAAAGCTTTTTTGAGCTTTTCAATTTCGCCTGCCCTGGTTAGTCCCCCCAAGGCAGGAAGCACAAGTTAAAGGAGGAGAGAAGAAGTCAATTTTGTCAGCGAATTAGTTTTTTCTTTCTACTTCCGCCTAAAATATAAGAAATAAATTCGACAGGTGCAAATTCGCCAGAAATTTTTTTTATTTATCAAGGCTGCGATGAGCCTTTTAATTACTACCTGCCCTGGTTAGTCCCCCCAAGGCAGGAAGCACAAATAGTAGAAGGAGATAAGGAGTCCACTTCACACTTATACTCTGGCCCCGTTGAAAATATAAGAAATAAAGTATGGAAGTGCAAATTACCTGCGATGGAGCTGAAAATACGGCGAAAGGAATTTCAAAAAGGGTGATTACAGGACTATCTGCTGAAAGGACTATCGCAAGAAGGCGCAAAGTTAATTTAAGATTGAAGATTTGAGGAAGATTATTAAAAGTTTACAGTGAACAGTTAACAGTTTACAGAAGAGTTGCTGGCATAATTTTATAAACAGTAAACAGTAAACTAAAAGGAATCTTCATTCTTCAATTAATTTCAGCCTTTGGCTTTGGCGTACCAGTCGGGGTCGGCGGAGAGTTTTTCCTTTGCCTCGGCAGTCATCATTGAAAACGCGGGGTGGGAGGACTGCCAGGAGCGTTTTTTAAAATCTCCATCCCTCATTTTTTCCACCTCGGCGGCTGCGTCCCTGAAATAGCTGCCGTAAATGTGCAGCGAGTCTGATATGTCGACGTATCTGCCGACTTTAACGATTCTGCGGATTTTTTTGGCTATTTTTTCTGCAATAATTCTCTGCAGGTCGGTCAGGGCGTATACATTCATAAACCAAGCCTTGTAAAGGTCTCTGCTTCGCCAGTGGGTGTTCATATTCAGGCAGAAAGTTCCATCAGGATTTTCGAGCAGTCTGCACCATATACGCTGCAGGCAGGGGGGGTCGTCGGTTTTGATATCGGCAGTGGGCATCCAGGCAATAGCCTGGGCTCGTCTTGTGTATGCAGTTGCCGAAAGGGAATCGATTATGTATTGAATCTGATTGACCTTTGCAAAGGGTTTCGGGGATTTGGGATTTCTGATGTTTTCGACGGGGCAATATGCAAAAAGCCTTTCATGATAGGTGTAAGTCCATTTTCCAGCTGCGGGGTCAATCCAGTGGTCGTGAATACCGTCAACCACTTCCTGGCGGTAGGCTTCAAGCTCTTCCGGTCCGCCGGGGAAGTTTTTGTGTATTCTCGGCTCGGCAAAAGGGTCAGTTACCATAATTATTACTGTGGCATCCCTGCTGGGCGGGTCATTGGGCTTATCATACTGGGTTTTTATTTCAATGCCGTTGTCCCATACGGCCAGAACCGCTGCTTCCCATGCTTCCGGCAGACAGCCGGCCTCAATGGAAATTACAGGTATATTACTCATTTGACCTCCGTGCTTCTGCCGTGTAGGCATACTGCGTATTATAGTCCAAGTTCCTCGTCGGTGAGGTTGTAACGTTCGCGAAATCTTTCAGGCACCTGCCGCAGGAGTATTTGAGCCTCCTGTGCGTATTTTGTGCCGGGATAATCCTTGATTACCTGTCTGCACATATTTATAGGGTTTTGATATGCGTGGGATGGAAGTATGCCGCCGATTTTAAAGAAAGCCCTGGCGTTTTCAAGAAGGGTTTCTGCCTGCGGGTCAAAGAAGTCTTCATCCACCTGCTGTTTTACCGGAGCCGAAGCGGTGTTTGCAGTTGGTTGAGGTTGTGTTTGAGGCTGTTGGGTATTTACGGCGGTTTTATTTACATCGACGGTTAAGGTATGCGATGTATTCGGCTCTGCAGGAGGCAACTGTGCAGGCCGAACGGGTTCAACAGCAGGCAGATTTGATTCGGCGGCAGCGGGCGGCCGATTGGGTTCATTGGGTTCTGCAAACTCCTGTGGATTTGCCAGAATACGGCGAATAACCATCTGCGGCAGAAAGCCTTCAACATTGCCGGCATATCTGATTGTGCTGTCAGGTGCGATAATCAATAGAATCGGTTTGTCAAAACCGCTGCTAAAACATGAGAGCAATTTCTGCTGCCCCTCAGGGGAAAGAATAAAGGTTTGCCAGTTTTGAGGATTTTTGCTGAGCCAGTTTTCAAGATTTTTTCTTTTTGTCGGGTCGTTGAGATTAATTCCTATAAAGGTGATTCTTTTGTCTTTTTCAAACAGGCTCTGTAGTTTTGAAAATGCTTCGAGCTCGGGCATTTGTGTTTGCTGTAAATAAATTTCGGACGGCTGCTGGGCAACAGGCTCAACAGGCGGCGGCATCATTGGCGCAGGTGCTTCATCTGTCTCATGTGACAGACTGCTCTGTTGCGGATTAACAGGTGGGGCGGAATCGGGGGGCGGTGCGGTATAAGGTACGGGAACAGGAGGGACGGGCAGGTTAGGCTCATGTGTGGGGGTATTCGGCTGGTTTGTTTCCACTGGTTTTACCACTTCGGCCGGTGCGAAACTGTCAAGCTCATCAGCGTCGATTTTCCACAACAGGGCACACACAGGCTGGCCTGCCGACCGCCAGGAAGGTGAATCGGCCTCAACAGGCTCAGGATGAAAATCAAAGACCTTGCCGAGCAGCTCTATCCTGACAGAGTTTACGTCAAGCTGAATATCGTTTTCGGCACTCTGCTGGTAGGACTGAGCATCAGCTTTGCCAGTTTGTGGGCCCGGCCGGTTATTAGCACTTTGTTCTGTTAATGCTTCAATTACAGATGTGTAATCCTTATAAATCATGGAAAGGGCAAAACGCGTTTTGACGGTGTTTAGATTTTGCGGAGAGACCTTCTGGCCTGAAGCGGCTTGTTTTAATGCCTTATCCTGCTTGTTGTCGAAATAATAAACCCATGCCGATAGAACATGATAAGTGCTCTTTTGTGAAACATTGAGCACAGGCAGATACTTTCTGTTTTTTGCGATGATTTTGAGAAATTCTTTAAGGTTTGGGTCGGAAGGTGTTTGGTCGGAGTTGACAAAGGCAAGAATTTCCCTGTACGCGGCATCGACTTCCGTCATAGCTGCCGCGGCCTCCTGTTGGAGCTGCTGTCTTCGCTCCTGGCTGGATTGTGCCTTTCTCGGTGTGGGTGTGTACTGAGCCTGGGCAAAAACTTCAGAGGTATAAGCAATAAGTAAAATAACAGTTAAAGAAACGATTTTCGGCAGATTGCTGAATTTTCTCATAATTTATCCATTTTTCCCTTAAAACGACCTATAGTATAATACCATAATACCAATTAAACATTTTATTGAAAAGTCAAAAAAGACGTCGGCAAAAAGGTATTTGACAATCTGGCTTTGTAATTCATAATGTCTGTAATTAGTTGTAGATATTGAGGTTTTGAATGTTTACAGGACTGATTGAGTCGGTTTGTAAGGTGGTTTCTGCTGTCGGGACGGCAGGTGGAATAAGACTGGCGGTGGACCTCGGCAGGACCGGCGAAACGGTAGAGAGCGGCGATAGTATTGCCATTAACGGGACTTGCCTGACCATTGCCTCTATCAGAGGGACTGTGGCCGAATTTGATGTAAGCGCTGAAACGCTGTCTAAAACAACGCTGGGAAATTTAAAAATTGGTTCGCCGGTAAATGTCGAAAGGGCAATGCAGGTAACAGACAAGTTCGGCGGACATTTTGTTCAGGGACATATCGATGCTGTCGGCAAGGTCAAAAAAATCGAAAAGAAAGGTGATTCCCGGCTGTTTGTTTTCCAGACAAACAGCGATGTTTTGGATTACATCATACCCAAAGGCTCAATGGCAGTTGACGGCGTTAGTCTTACTATAACTGATGTCGAAAAGAACGGTTTTGGTGCAGCTATTATTCCTGCTACTTATGAAAATACTATTTTTAAAAATTACAAAGTCGGCGATTCAGTAAATATCGAAACCGATATTATCTGCAGAATTGTAAAAAAACAACTTGATAATATTCTGCCGAATAAGCAGGGTCTTAGTGTTGAGAAACTTAAGGAAATGGGTTTTTAAACGACCCCCCACCCCCCGCCTGCGCGAGGGTAAACTCCGGGGTGGGGGGCTAAATAAATGATGGTTGAAAATAATAATAAAAATTTTGAGCAGCCGCTGGCAGTAGGCATAACGATGGGTGAGCCTATGGGTATCGGGCCGGAGATTATCGTCAAGGCCCTGTACGACCCCTTTCTGCGACGGCAGGCAAAATTCATCATATTCGGAATGGATGAATTCCTCGAATATGCTGCGGACACCGCCGAGGTTGTGCCATACTGGGGAAGATGTCAGCACGAAAAAATCAGCAGAGATTATCCGCATAACGTTGTTGTTGCAGATTACGACGATTATTCAGTGCCGACGTGGATAAAAGGCTCAAGTAAAGCAGGAGGCGAAGCGTCATTGCGATTCTGCGTCGATGCAATCGAAGCAGCGAGGGCGGGCATAATCGATGCGGTAGTTACGGCGCCAATAAGCAAGGCAAGCTGGAAACAGGCAGGTGCCGAATGGCCGGGTCATACTGAACTTCTTGCAGCGCTGTGCAAATCACCTCGCAAGGTAATGATGTTTGTCGCAGGACCTTTAAAAATTGCTCTTGCGACAATTCACGAGGCGCTCTTTGAGCTCCGGAACAAATTTACAATCGGCTGTGTTTATGAGCCGATAGATTTGCTCAATACCGCACTGCAGGAATTTTTCGGCATAAAAAATCCCAAGATAGCGGTAGCAGCGTTAAATCCGCACGCGGGCGAAGACGGGCAGTTCGGCGATGAGGAACAAAGGATAATCAGCCCTGCAATTCTGATTGCTCAGGAGATGGGCGTTAACTGCTCAGGGCCTTATCCTGCGGATACGCTTTTTATGCGGGCGGCCGGCGGCGAATTCGACGGTGTTGTGGCAATGTACCACGACCAGGCAATGATACCGGTTAAACTGCTTGCGTTTAAGGAGGCGGTGAACGTTACAATCGGCCTGCCGATAATCCGCACTTCGCCTGCACACGGCACGGCTTTTGATATTGCAGGCAAAGGCGTTGCAGATGAGTCGAGCTTCAAGGCGGCGATAAAACTTGCGATAGAAATGGCGAAGTGCAGAATTCGGAATTCAGAACTCAGAATACAGAAGTAAGGAGGCAAGGCACAAAGGAGGGAAAAGGTAAAAGGGAAAAAGAATTAAAAATGTAAAATGAAAACCAGATTATTAGAAAAGAAAAGGTAGAATACTTTTTATGCAGACGAAGACTGAGATACAAAGGTTGTTGGCGGGGGCGGGAGTTGAGCCGAATAAGCGGCTTGGACAGCACTTCCTCATAGATTTGAACCTTATGGAGCTTCTGCTTTCAAACGCTGCGATAACGGAAAACGACATTGTTCTTGAAGTAGGCTCCGGCACAGGGTCGCTTACGGGCGAACTTGTCAAAAGGGCAGGAAAGGTCATCGCAGTTGAATATGATAATGCCCTTGCAGAGATAACAAAGCAACAGCTTGCAAGAGCAAAAAATATCGAGATTATAAATGCTGATGTTCTTGAGAACAAAAACACAATCAATCGGCAGGTGATTGAAAAACTGCAGGAGGCACAGCAGGAAATCTTCGGCAGGTTTTTGCTTGTGGCGAATCTGCCTTACAGCGCGGCATCGAGCGTGATGCTTAATCTTTTGTCGGGCACGGTGGTTGCCGATGAAATGATTGTAACCGTGCAGAAGGAGGTCGCCCTGCGAATGGCTGCCGAGGCGGGAAGCGAGGATTACGGGGTGCTGAGCATCTTTCTTGCAGCGATGGGGCAGTGCAGGATTTTAAGGAAACTATCGCCGAAGGTGTTCTGGCCGCCGCCACAGGTGGATTCGGCAATGGTTCGTTTCGACAGAGACCCGGATAAGGCAGCTGAAATTCACAATAACGAACTGTTCCATCAGGTGGTAAACCTGTTTATGGGCCATCGGCGAAAGATGATGAAAGCCTGTGTCAAATATGCCGAGGGCAAACTTGCAGGTATTCATAACTGGCGGGACATTTTTACAAGGGCATTTATCGAGCCACATCACAGGCCGGAAGAATTGAGCACAGCCGACTATGTCGCAATCGCAAATCTGTGTAATGAAACATTGGGATAGGGTATAGGGGGCAGGAGACTAATCCATTAAATTTCTACAGAGGCGTGTCTGTGGGCGTGGCATTCGATATTGACTGCGACGGGCAGTGAAGCGATATGGCAGGGAGCGGTTTCAATCAGGACGGCTAATGCTGTTGTATCGCCGCCAAGACCTGCCGGGCCAAGGCCGGTTGCGTTTATCTTTTTGAGCAAGTCTTTTTCGAGCTGAGCATAAAAATTATCCTTGTTACTGCCGTCAAGATGACGCAGAAGAGCTTTCTTGGCAAGCAGACAGCTAAGTTCAAAATCTCCTCCGATTCCAATACCGACGACAAAAGGCGGACAGGCGTCAGCACCAGCCTGTGCGACAACTTCTACAATCCATTCGATGATTTTCTCCTTATCGTCGGTCGGTAAAAACATTTTGAACTGACTTTTGTTTTCACAGCCACCACCTTTGGCCATTAAAGTTATTCTGATTTTATCGCCGGGAACGATTTCAGTATGAGTTATTACAGGGGTGTTTGTGCCGGTGTTTTTTCTCTTGTTTAAAGGGTCGGCAACAACACTTTTTCGCAGGAAGCCATTTTCGTAACCTCTTGCTACGCCTATATTTACGGCGCCGGCAACTGTAGAGCCGACAGGCTCGATAGTAACCTGTGAGCCGATTTGAAGAAACACAACCGCAAGGCCTGTGTCCTGACAGATGGGGATTTGCTGCTGTTGCGCTATTTTTGCATTTTCGATAAGCTGATTTAAAATTTTCTTTGCGGAAATACTCGATTCTTTTATTGCAGCAATTTCCAGTGCAGTCAGGACATCCTGCGGTAACTGGCAGCAGCTTTTTATGCAGAGTATTTCGACCTCTGAAGCGATTTTTTCAAATTGTATGGTTCTCATAGGTTTATTTTATGTCAATATCAAAGGTTTTGTACATTGTGTTGCCTTCGACGTCGGATACTTTTAACACGAGGACATGCTGACCAGGCTTTAGATCGGCTATTGTTATCGTAAAGTCTTCTTCCGTTGTGTCGAAGATGCTGTCTTTGGGCAGCGTCGAAATCCATTTTTCATTACTGTCGATTGCGTAGCTCAAACTTTCAATAACGCTGTACCGGTCTTTTATTTTTAAATCCAATACAGCTTTTGCAGCCGAGACCTGAAGGGTGTGCTTTTCGATGGCAGGTGCGGTATTGTCGACTGTTACGGGCTCACTTACTCTTGAGCCTGTAAGTTTTGCGCTTTGGCTGTTGCTCAGTTCGTCCGAGGCGGTGATTCTGATTTCATAGATGCCATCCTCAACGGTCTTACTGTCCCAGTCAAAGGTGGGTTTGTCAAGTTCGTCTTTCAGTTCAATCCAGCCGCTGCGTCCTGTTTTTCTGAAGTCGATTTTATATATAAGCTGGTCGCCATTTTCATCTTCCGCGTGGGAATCGATTTTGAAAACGCCGGGATTTGCTTTTTTGTCTGTTTTGTCGATTGTTACCTCTGTTACTTTGGGAGGGAGGTTGGGTATCACAAAAGCCGCGGCAACCTGGCGTATAACCGGCGTTGAGTCTGCGTTGCCTTCGAGAATCAGTTTATACTGACAGAATCTGCCTGATGGTGCGGTGAGGTCGATTGGAGTTGTTATTTTTACCGGCTCTGTCCACGGAGAAAAGGTTGGGTCGTTGACATCTTCGACGTTTCCACTCCGGGCAGAAAGCAGCACTTTTGTCTGGTTTGGTATGTCGGCATCGAGCTGCAGTTTGCCCCATTGTGCAGGCTGACCGGCATCAATAAGAGCGGATTCGAAACTGCCCTTGACAGCATATTTTGACTTGAGCAATATGAGCTTTGCCGGATTTGCGGTGCAGAAATATACATCCGAACCTGCGCCGATTATATCGGTTATCTGAGAGGCGGAATCGTCTTCATAAATAAGAGTTTCAATTTCTGTCTGTGGGTTGATGCTGTACAACCGGGCTTTATTGCCGGTGCCGACGAGAAGATTATTGTTCTGCATATGGAGGGCAAAAAAGACCGCAGTCCGGCTGAAGATATCAGTTACAAAGCCATTTGGGTCGATTTTATAGATATGACTTGCAGAGGATTCGCGGCCTCTTTGGAGGCTTTCGGGCGGTTTGGGAGGTTCGGCGGGCTGATTGTCTGAACCGGTATTTGCAATTTTAAGCGATGTTCCCTCGGCTGTGGGGAGTTTAGATTCTTCTTCTTCAGCATCCTTATTTTCCGGTCTGCCGGGAGCAAAGGGTTTTGGTTCTGAAACTTCTTTAAACTGGGCCTTGATTGATTTGTATGAAGTAGCGGCTGCATAGAGATTACCCTTATTGTCGAATAACAAGTCGGTAATCTCATTTTCGCTGCTGTCATAAAGAACCGAAGCGTTTTTCTTTTCAGGACTGATTTTATAGACGAGACCCCTTGTATCAGTTCCGGCATATAGAAAGCCGTCTTTGCCTGCGGCAAGGCACAGGATATTTTTGTCCTTGCATGTGTAAACAAGCTGAGGATTTCGTCCCTTACTATCGAGATGCCAGATTTTACCCTGCGGGCCTGTGCCCAGAAAGATGCCGCCGTCTTTGTCAAGTTCAATGGCAAATATATATATTGCGTTATTTGGTTCAAAAATTGTTTCAAAGTTTCTGCCGTCAAATCGAACAAGGCGGCATTTGTCGCCGCTTATGCCTGCGAGGACTTTGCCGGAAGAATCGAGTGCGAGCTTGAAAACGTGCAAGTTCTGCAGATGTTTTTCGGCAGACTTCGGCGAACTCGGTTGAGTCGTACTGCTTTTTGGTTCGTTAGGTTCATTTGGTTCGTTAGGTTCATTTGGCTCGTTAGGTTCATTCGGCTCGTTAGGTTCATTCGGCTCTTTTGTTTGCTGCTCGCTCCGTCGCCATAGCTTTGGAGCGTCGGCGACTTGTAAAAGGTAAATGCATGTAGTTTTGCCGTCTTTGTACCTGTAGATTTGGCCATTTGGACTTGTGCCGATATATATTGAGCTGTCTTTAGTCTGTAAGATTGAATTTATTACCCAGACATCGTTGAAATCCTCAGTCAGCACTTGTGTTGCTCCTGCAAGTGTGATATTGCCGCGAGAGTTTATGACTGTATCCTTAGTTTTCCCTTTGGAAAAGTCGTCCATTGATTTATGTTTAGTGATTTTGCTTGTAACGGCGGAGCAGTCAGCGACGAAGACGGCAATTATCAGAATGGAAAAGAATTTTTTCATAATGGGCCTCATTAAAAAGAATTCAGAATTCAGATGTCAGGAGTCAGTCTGAAATCTGAAGTCTATTTATTTTTCTTCAACAGTTATATCCAGCGACCTGCTGTCGAGCACAATAGTGTCAACAGGTATAGTTTCTTCGAGCCATTGAGCAGCGGGTTTTGTAAGCGTTGAGCGTTTTTCGCTGTTCAAAAGCAAAGTTTTACTGAGCGGAAGCTGGGGCAGCTGGGCTGTTTCAATTGCAATACCGCCTGCAGGCAGAGTCAGAACCAGATGCAGGTTGTTTCTTTTTGTGTTGGCGATATTGTTTATGATACTTATCAGGCTCGGCAGATTTTCAGGTATATATCTGTACGGTGCCGCTTTTGTTATAAGATACATATAATCTTCTGTGCCGCCAAGCAGAAGTTTGTATTGGCCCGGCGGAATACTATCCGGGATAGTTATCGCCTGTTTATAGTTTTTGTGGCCGGCAAGATATGACTCCAGCGAAACTTGCGCTGTTATTGTCTGGCCGGGCTTTACCACTGTATCCGATACGTCAAAGCTCCATATATGTGAAACCGCTGTCTGGGGCAGTATCCTGACCTCGAAATCGAGAGAGGAGATTGGCGGTCTGTCATAAGGGTTGTTCATAATAAGACTCAAAGCTCCGATACTGTCAGTCAGGCAATCATCAAGTTCAGCAAGGCTTGAGAAATTTTCCAGACAGACAGGTTCATGGCCTTCGATGCCGATACGGGTTTTGTATTGCACCGAATGGTCGGCAGGCAGGGGGCCGAGCAATGTCGCCGTCCCGGACAGGCAGATTTTAGCCAAAAGCGGTGTAAAAAACCGGTGCGATACAATCTGACAATTGTATGTTCTTTTTTTATCGTTGAATCGTTCTACTGTCAGTCGCATAGGAATCGTCGCGGCTTTTTTGCCGGTTGTGCCGACAACAGCGGTTGACTGGTCGGCGTATAAGGCTCCTTTAATGTCGATTGTCTGACCGAATTTGAACGACCTTAAATAGTTGGCTACCACAGTATGGACATATCCAGTTGCCATCGGGACATCAATCGGTCCTTCGCCGAGAAAGCCATGACCGAAGGCATAAACCTTGTCGCCAACGACCTCGGTAATCGTGCCGATGGCGCTGAGTTCAATATCGCCGTAAACGAGCGGCAAAGCGAGTATGCCGCCGGGCTTCATCGGAATATCGGTATATTCAGAAAGCCTGCCGGAAGCGCCTGCTGATACTGATACAGGTAAAAGACCGACGGATTCAAATATGTCGGTAAAACCTGCAAAAGAAGTCTGAGGCAGAGAGGTGACTATCGGGCAGGGAAGCATACTTATTCCATTGGTTGCTGAAAATGCGGTTTTTTTGACGTTAATTGTCTGGTTATATGCGGTTTTGAGGTCAATCGGCTTTGAAAAATCCAGAACCGGTGCAATCCACGACCCGCCTGAGCTCGTCGAAGTCGGTTTTGAGTTGTAGAATTGTTTCTGACCTGCGCCCAACATTTCTTCTATGGGGGTTACGCCATAAAGAGGGTCTTTACTAAATATCCATGCAAAGGCAAGCGCTCCTGCAAGTCTATTGTTTATATATACGGGTGAACCGCTGCATCCTGCAACAGGACCGGTATGAATAAACCTCTCGTCAGTCCCCATAACGAGGATTGCATTCCTGCCGGCAATAATATCCCTGATAACATCTACGACTTTGAGATTGAATTTCTCTGGCTCGACACCTTTATAAACCGTAAGACATACAGCGTCCATGCCGGGGCTGATTTCATCAATCGTTATGTATCTTGTTTTGTCGATTTCGGCAAAACAAAAGGAAGCAAGAAGCAAAGAGGCAAGGGGCAGGAAGTAAGAAATAAGACAAAGTACTGCTTTTACAACACTTATACGTTTCTGAAACATTAAGTTTTTTCCTGATAAGTCCGTTTGTCTGTTCGTTAAGCAGAGATTTTAGTGATGTAAAACAGATATTGCAAGCCAAAAGGCAAACGATTATAATCGGCCACCAAGACATCCGCCTTCGTCCCTTAGGGACTACGGCGGACAGGCGCCGGCATGAAGAATTAAGGAAAGGTAAAAAATGAAATCAGAACATCGCCATGAGTTGAAAACAAATGAGCTGGCCGACTGGATTGTGCATTTTCCGCAGTGGATTAAGGAAAATCAGACGACTGTAATTGTCGGAGCGATTATAGCCGCAGGTCTTATTGCCTATACAGTATTTTTTTACAGCAGGCAGGGCAGGGTCTGGGAGCAAGAGCAGGTCCTGACCACGGCACTGCTTGAACAACTTGTCTGGCAAAAAGAGACCGTTCTGCGGGGCAAAGTGCAGGGGATGGGCGTTTCGGATATCTTTCTTAACACGGCAGGAAGTCTTAGTGCCGCTGCCGGCGAGACTGAAAATCCACTTTTGTCCGCTCTTGCGATGATTAAAAGGGCCGAAACTCTTCGTGCCGAGCTTCACTATCGGCCCAAGGTTGCCGAACCTGATGTGCGGAAATATCAGCTCGAGCAGGCCAGAAGTATTTACGAACAGGCACGAGAAAAGGCCAAAGGTGAACCTGACATAGCAGCTATGGCTGAATACGGAATAGCCTTGTGCCTTGAAGATACGGGGGATTTTGAGGGGGCTCAGAAACTTTATGAAAAAATAGCCGATTCGGCAGAATATCAGGGCAGTTCATTTGCGGCAAGGGCAAAATTTCGTGCTAAAACCCTAAGTGACCACAAAGAAAAAGTCTTTTTTGCACATGTTGAAAAACCAGAAATTGAACAGCCTGTTGGGCAACAAAACCGGCAGCAAATCTCTGGGCCGTTGAAGCTGGAAGCACCATTGACTGAAACAGATGTTACATCACAGAAGGATTTGGACTTTAATTTGGCTAAATAGCCTGCGATGGATCCCGCACCTTCTAAATATTCAATGTATCACGTATATCTTTTGAAGAATTGAATGGAAAGAAGGTGCGGGATGGATGAGCAAAGGCTTACAGGGGAAAACATAAACGAGCAGAACAATCAGGAATCGTTTGGCCAGTCCGAGGGTGCAGAACATCTTACCCTGCGAGTGAGCAGCAATATCAAACAGCGCAGACTGGACAAATACCTTCAGGGCAGGTTAAGTCAGTTCAGCAGGACAACCATCCAGAAACTGATAAAAGAGCAGGGGGTAACAGTAAACGAAAATTACGCCAAGCCCAGCAGTAAACTATCGCCGGGAGATGTTGTGGATTTGATTCTGCCGCCGCCTGAAATCAAAGAGATTATGCCGGAAAATATTCCCCTTAATATTATTTATGAAGACGAGGATATTATCGTTATCAATAAGCAGGCGGACCTGATTGTTCATCCTGCCAGAGGCTATAAGAAAGGCACGCTTGTTAATGCTCTTGTATATTATGCCAAACAGCTTTCAAAGGGCAGCGAAGATTTTCGGCCGGGCATTGTCCACAGACTCGACCGAAATACCACAGGTGTTCTTGTAGCGGCAAAAAACGATACCGCACACTGGCGGCTTGCAAGACAATTTGAAAAGAGACTTACCAGAAAACATTATCTTGCAATCGTGCACGGCACACCTGAACTTTCGGCAGATTGCATAAACAAGCCTCTGGCCGTTCATCCGGTAATACGTGAAAGGTTTGCCGTTCGGCCCGAGATTGGCAAAGAAGCAATTACGTTTTACGAAGTTCTTGAAAAGTTTCGGGGCTATAGTCTGCTGAAACTTGATATAAGGACCGGCAGAACGCATCAGATACGCGTCCATATGTCTTACATAAAGCACCCGATAGTCGGCGATGAAATGTACGGAGGGAAAATTGTCTATCGCTGGCAGATTGAAGATAAAGAGGCTCAGCCACAGGAGCCATTAATCGCAAGACCCGCTCTTCATGCCTGGCAGCTTGAATTGACGCATCCGACAACGAATAAACAAATGACTTTCGAAGCACCATTGCCAGATGATATGCAGCAGATGCTGGCGGAACTGAGAAAGTTCAGATGTGTCTGAAAAACTTGTGGAAATTTATTCCTGCGGTAGTCTGGCAAGGTCTGTATCTAAGCCGGTGACCATCAGGATATCGCCTTCGTAAATAACGGTGTCCGGCAGCGGAACATTTATTATTTCGCCTTTCTGTCTTGCATCCTCGGTTTTTTCGCCTCTTTTTATCGAGACAAGATTGATGCGGTATTTCTGGCGAAACTGCAGGTCAAGAACGGTTTTCTCGTGATAACTTGCCGGTGCAATCACGCTTGCAATCGAATAACCCGGCGCAAGGTCTATCTTGTCGGTTATCTGCGGAGTAAGCAGCTTATAAGCCCAGCGCTGGGCGGATTCAATCTCAGGATAGATAACTTCCGTAGCGCCGATTTTTGACAAAACCTGCCCTTCGATAAGGCTTTCCGCGCGGGCATAAATCTGCGGCACACCCATTGCCTTTAAATTGACAACGGTGAGTATTGAAGATTCAAAGCCGCGGCTGCCCTGACCTATACCGACGATTGCAACATCGACTTTGTCAATCCCCTGGGCTCGCAGAGCATCCTCATCAGTGCTGTCGAGCCTTACCGCGTGTGTTACCTGGTCACGAATCTGTTCGATTATTTCGCGGTTCTGGTCGATTGCGATTACCTCTGCTTCGCTCATTGTAAGGGTAATGGCGAGCTTCTGGCCGAAACGGCCAAGACCTATTACTGCAAACTTTTTCATACTTTTCTCCTTTTGAGCAGATGTCCCGGGCAGGGACAGGTTTATCCCACAACCACCGCTTCTGTAGGATAATTATAACGAGCCGGCTTTATATTGAAAGTCAAAACAGCAAGCAGCGTAAGCGGACCAAGTCTGCCAATCAGCATAGTAATAATGATAATGATTTTTCCTGCTGTTGTCAAAGACGGCGTAATGCCACAGGAAAGTCCGACAGTACCAAGAGCAGAAGTTGCCTCAAACATTATGGCGGAAGCGTCGAAATTGTTGTGTCTTTCAGTTATTGTCAGCAGAAAAGTTGCTGAAAACAGCACTACCATGAAGAGCGATACGACCGTAAGAGCTTTGCCAATTGTTACCAGCGGAACGCATCGCTTGAAGATTTCCACTTCGGCTCTTTTGCGCACCGTAGCATACACCGCCATAACAATTATGGCAAGCGTTACGGTTTTAATTCCGCCGGCGGTTCCGCCAGGCGAGCCGCCAATGAACATAAGAATTATAAGAATCATTTTTGCAGGAACGGAAAGGGCGTTTATATCAATCGTGTTAAAGCCAGCAGTCCTGGCTGTAACAGACTGAAAGAAGGCGTCGGCAAGGTCGATATGGCTCTTGCCGGTATTATTCTGAATGATAAGCAATCCTGCCATACCTGAGACAATAAGTATAGCAGTTACAAGCAGGACTATTTTTGTCTGAAGCTGAATTCTGGCAGGACTTTTCAGGTATAGCTTTTTAGGTGAAGATAAAAACCCGTGAAAAAGGTATCCGGTTTTGTCTGCAAAGACATTGGCGATATTGTGTAAAACTCCGAAGCCCAGACCGCCAAGAATAATCAGGGGACAGATAATCGAGTAAACACGCCGGTCGAGATTATATTTTACCAGACTGTCGGAAAACAGGCCGAGGCCGGCATTACAAAACGCACTGACTGAATGGAATATCGAGCAGAACCATTTACTCCCGATATGCGCCGGCAAAGGAGCTGCCAAATCCCACATATTATAAAGACATATTGCACCTAACGCCTCAATCCCGATTGTTGCAGTAAAAACAAAAGCGATGATATTTGCTATTTTGCTCGTAGTCTGAGCGCTGAGCAAATCCTGCATCGCTGCTGCCTGGCGGACGTTAAGGGCCTGGCCGAAAAGCAGGGCGAAAACGGCGCCGAAAATCACAATACCCAGTCCTCCAAGCTGAATAAGGCAGAGTATTACAGTCTGGCCGACAATGGAAAAATCCACCCCTATATTTTTGACGACAAGGCCTGTTACACAGGTTGCACTTGTGGCGGTGAATACGGCATCAATAAAATTTACCGGCTGTTTGCAGCTTCGCGGCAGCATCAGAAGAATTGCGCCACAGAGTATGATGGTTATAAAACTTCCTATAAAAGTCATAGCGGGACTTTTGCCTGCGGCGGCAAGATTTACCATAGTTCTGCATACCTTTGTGATAATCTGCAGCAGCAGATAAACGCCCAGCGCCCATAAGACACCTGCCGAGAAGTAAAGCACTGTAAATAGAATGATAAAGACAAACTCAAACCAGAAGAAACGCAGGTAATCCTTTTTAGAACGGGCGTTGAAAAACCTTATGAATTTTTCCACTATGAAAAAAAATACGGCAGTAACAAGTATAAGATACGTCTGCGTATCGGAGAGTATCTGCTTATAGAAACCCAACTGCAATAAGGCTGTCCCCACAACAGCAGTGGTTACGGCAACATTTATAAATATCAGCAGCCGTTCGAGAATTTTGTTTTTATACAAAATGTCCATAATGACTTGAAATTTTATCTTAATTATTGGAGATTTCCAGATAAAAAGAAGGCTGCAGGATAATCTTGCAGCCTTTAAATTTTACCGAAATTAACACTTGTTATGCGGATTTTCTCCTGAAAAGGACAAGCCCTCCAAGTGTTAACAGGGCAATCGTTGTAGGTTCGGGTATCGGCTGAGACCGAGTGCAGTTTATTGCGGAAACACTGTCGTCGTTGGGTAGTCCCTGAATGTGAATTCCGATTCGCAGATTTTCGCATGTTGTGCTGCCGCCGGCAGCGATTTCAGCGATTACGTCATCATAGGATTTGTTGTCTTTGAGCACGAAAACGAGCTTGAGCCATTCGTCGGGATTGATTCCATTGTGGAAAACCGGCGGGTCAGAATCCGCACTGAAAACAGGTTTTTTGTCAAATGGCGGATTGAGAGTATTGCCCGCAGGCAGCGATTTGGGAGTTGCTCCCTGTGAGAAATTTATACCCTGACCTTCAAGAAAATTTTCGTTCATATTGAGCAAGGAGCCGTCATCAAAGTATATGGCGGTAATAGAAGAACCTATTAAACTGGAATTTTCAAACAAAAAGCCGACCTGATTTTTACCCTGCTGATTCTGCCCTTCATCCGTTGTTGTCAGAGTGAAATTGAGCCTTAGGTCGTTTTCGTAATTTGGATTGTTAAAAATATGAAAATTGTAAATCATGTTGGCGTAGGTCAGAGTATTCAAGACAAGGGCGGCCAACAGGACAAAAACGCCTTTCTTACAGTACCTTCTTTTCCTCATTTATTTTCTTCCTCTCCGGTTGCAGGGCCATAACTTGGGGTGTTTATGGTCCTGCCGGATTTATTTTTAACTCTTCTTTCCGTACTACTATTTTTTCCTTCCTACCCGTTGCGACGCGGTCGCACCGCGGCGAATAAAGGCTAATAAACCTTCGGCCTTCGCCATAGGCTTTGGCCGACGGCGGATTGATAAAATTGTGATTGTTGCAGGTTCGGGGATTATTCCGCCTTCGCCAAGGCTTCGGCGGATAAACCGGATGACTGTTGGATGAGGCAGGACGTTCGGCTAAGCTCAGTCGAAGCCACTGCAATGGCGGGATGAAAGGGGAGAATAATGGCGCAATGACAGCGCCGAGATGAAAATAGAAAGTATCCGAATAACTTCTTCTTTTACTCTGCATAACTTCTTCTCAACAATCCTAAAAATGCTTCTGAGTTTTCCCTGTTTCTCTAATGCCGAGAATTAAATTAAAAAATCGGCAATGCCGCATTGACGTAATGCGGGTAATTAATCCTGATAATTCCAGATGGATTTAAAGAAACTGGTTTTCAAACAGCACAAAGCTCAAAAAGCGCGCAAAACATGCGCAAAAGCTTTGGTGTTTTCTCCTTATTCAGCGGGTAAATGCCGAAAAACGCGCAAAAACCAACTCTCCCGGTAACGCGTTTTTCTCCTTACTCCCTATTTGTGTTTTCTCGTACTCCCGTTTTCTCCGTCCACCCCTATTATTAAATATAATTATATCAGAACGAAGGGTATTTGTCAAGAGAAAAATCAGACATTTTTGAAAAAGATTTTACCGCGAAATTATACAGTATTATTGGACAGTGAACCGTGAATGAAAAAACAGGCCTTTGAGTGTTTTGCTCAATATCAAAAGGTTGTCCGCCTATGGCGGATAAATTTGCTGCTTTTTCCTTTTTCTCTTCAGCAGAAAGACGAGGGTACCTGTGCCAAGCAGGGTAATTGTGGCAGGCTCAGGAATAACTTCATAGGTGTAAAGCACGGTTACCATGCCGGATGCGCTGGCTGGGATAGAGGAAAAGCTTATCCCCCCGTCGCTGGTGCAATCGGCCGTCCGACCGACGGAGTAGTTTATTTTATACGTGCCTGTTGTTTCCAGAAACCCTTTGGCTCCACTGCCCCAGAGGGTGTCCGCTACGGAATCTAACTTAGTATCAGTTTTGATGCTGCCATTGTATGACCAACTGGCACCAGGATTAAGGTCAAAATGATTGGTGTCAGATACCTGTAATGACATATCCGGCAAACAGACGTCTGTTGAAGAGATACGGCCGTTTACACCAAATGCATAGGTAATTGAAGCGAGTGAAGAACTGATATTGTGAGCCTCCAGATATCCACCGCTTGATTGTAGCGTAAATGAAATCTGAATGGATTGCAGGAGCCGGGTACCGCCATAGCTGTTGAACTGATTGAAGTCTGGCAGCGAGCCATTCATGTTGGGTATGCCGGTAAAAAACTGCGTCTGTGAGAGTGTGTTGGCAAGGACCGGTATGGCCATCACAAGGAATGCAACAGCAAAGAAAATTGAAATTTTTTTTATCGTCATGCCTCACTTTTCGATAATAAGAGGTTATTCTTTATCGCTTTAAGAACGCGCGTAAAGTCTCTATCGGATAACTCTTCTCTCGCTTTAAAACATAAAGATTTGCTTAAAATCAGCGGTGTAAAGCAATGCTAAAATGCACGAGCCAACTTGGATGCTGTATAACTACTTCCCCATCTTTAGGTGTTTTCCCTGCCCATACCCCGATTTTTATCTAATTATGCCACAACAACAGTTGGAAAAATGCGGCAGAAAAATTCACAATCTGCAAAAAAGGGCCAGATTTGTTTCTCCGGCCCTTTATATATATAATTTCTCCAGTAATTTTTACTTGGCTTAGCGGTGTTTCTTCTTTCTAAAAAGTGTCAACCCGCCCAGACTCAAAAGTCCAATCGTTGCCGGCTCCGGGATATAGTTGTAGATAACTTGAGCATACACTTCGCCACTCGGAGTGCTGCCCTGATAATAGCCGTCATTGCCGCTGAACAATGCACCTGCAAGGTAACTTGCTTTTACAGTAATCTGGAAATCACCGGTTCCAACATAGCCGGCCCAGACATCGCTGATGATGTCTCCTGAATCCTGTTTTGTAATCGTGTTGAAATCGTGATAAGCGTAGTCAACGTCATTTGTTACAGTAAATCCACAAGGATCACCAATTGTTGAACCAAGAGCAAAATCCTGGGTTTCGTCAATAGTAAAATCGCCGGCATTTATCGAATCAAAGTCAGTTTTTGTCAGATTTACGGTACTATTGAATGTGGTAAACGCACTGATGACTTTTGCGGTGCCAGTTCCCGGTGAAGTTGAATCATTATCCATTTCAACCACTGCGTTGAAAATGTCGAACCTCACTTCAACCCAAACCTTGGTAAGATCAGCGAGCGGCCCATCAAACTTTGGCAAATTGAGCACAACCGTTGTTCCGTCAGGCACTGCCTTTGTGTCATTGCCTTCTGTTATCAAGGCAAAGGCCGGCACAGCCGTTATAAAGAGTGCAGCAGCAAAGAAGATTAGAAATTTTTTCGTCATACTGAACCTCACTTTCCTGTTAAGAGGTTAATTTTATTGCTTTAAAATCGCTTTAAAAACGCGCGCAAACTCTCTGTCAAATAACTCTTCTCTTGTTAAAAAGCATAAGAACTACTTCAAATCAGTGATGTAAAACAACGCAAAAAGTCAAAGCTCAAGTCAAATAGCGAAACAGCGCCTATTGGGTGTTTTCCCCTACCCCGATTCTTACATTATTATACCATAGCAGCAGTATAAACGCAAGAGAAAAATCCGCTTTATTAAAAATTTTTTACCCGCCTTCGCAGAAAGCCACGGGTGTAAACCCGTGGATGAATGCGAAAAGGGTAACCCTCCGTGCCTACTCCGCCGAAGTAGCTTCGGCTACGAAGGCTGGAAGCCTTGGCGAAGGAGGGTATGCTTCGGCGGGTTTCGCCGAAGTATGTGAAGATGCCACGGCTGTAAAGCCGTGGAGCTTCACGTTAAATCATCCATCATAAACAGGCTTTTTTCAAAAATTACCGTAATGACCGATAACCTTACATGACAGTTAAAACGGCTTATCAGCAGCATTGTGTGCAGGAATTTGTGCGAGAATTAGAGATGCCGGCTTAATTGTGATGGGTGAAAATTCTGCCTAAAAAGCCATGTTTGCGAGTGTGTATGCCGTGATGGATTTTTTCGAGGTATTTCTGTACCATTTCAGGCACTTCATAGGTATTAAAAGGTTTTACGATGTAATCGACGGCACCTTTGCTGATGGCAAAGTCGATGTCCCTGGAGTCTTCCTTGCAGGTGAGCATAAAGACCGGTATGTGCATAGTATTGCTGTTGCGTTTCAGTTCTTGGAGCACTTCCATACCGTCCATTTCAGGCATAAGCCAATCCAGCAGTATAACGTCAATTTCCTGGGTTTTTGCAATATCCAGACCGTCATAGCTGTTGGAAGCGGTAAAAACCTTAAAACCTCTGCCTGTCAGGGTGTTTTGCAGAAGCGTTCTTATTACGGCATCATCGTCAATGACAAGAATTGTTATGGGTTCCTGCATAATATTGCTCGCCAGTTCAGGTTATCCTTAATATCGGTATAAATGTTTTGTGATATTATCGAGAACCATACTCGTCATCGGATATCACAACAAGTAGTGCAGCGGGTAAAAATATTTTATAGCAGGTCCCATAAAATGTTTTGCAGCAATATATGGTGCTTGTTTACTTTTATAAGACAGCCGGTTTTTATGAAATCGGTTGGTGAAAAACAGTTTTTTTGGGTATAATAATTTTGATAAGGAGATAGGCCGGGAAATAAATTAAGCAATAATTTTTTGGTTCCCTTTTGCTCTTTCCCGCACCTATTTGTATTGTGCAAGAGATTGGAAGAATAAATCAGTTCGATAAAGCCTGGACGAATTTATTCAAAATTACCACTGTACAAACAGGTGCGGGATTTTTTTGCTACTTGACGATTGTTGTCTGTTTGCATAACATAGCGGTGTAAATTGAGGTTTCGCAAATGCGAGCGGTAGTGCAGAGAGTCAGAAACGCACAGGTATCTGTGGATGGTAATATGGTCGGACAGATTAAAGCCGGCCTGCTTGTATACCTTGGCGTTGGCAAAGACGACGGCGAAGCAGACGCTGTATTTATAGCCGACAAGATTACCAATCTGCGGATTTTTGCCTACAGCAACGACAAGATGAATCCCGTTAGAGACAAGGCATCAGAGATGCCTGACGGTCGTCAAGGACGACCTGTCTCTAACCGGATGAATTTGAGCGTAAAGGATGCGGCAGGACAAGTGCTGATTGTGAGCAACTTTACACTTTTCGGCGATTGCAGAAAGGGCAGAAGGCCGGACTTCGATATGGCTGCTGAGCCGGTGCAAGCCGAAAGGCTTTATGAAAAGGTTGTTGAGCTTGTAAAAGCAGAGGGGCTTGAAGTGCAAAAAGGGGTCTTTGCCGCATATATGGATGTTACAGCCTCAAATGACGGGCCGATAAATTTTCTTATCGACAGCAAAAGACAATTTTAATAATAACTTTGCCAACATCATTTCCGTTGATTGACAGCGGTCTTTAGATTAAAATACTTTTCGTTGTTTTACAGGTTTACAAGAGGTACTTATGTCAGAAAACATAAAACAGCAGCTTGAGCAGCTTAGGTGCGGGACGGTTGAGATTTTTAATGAAGGTGAGCTGGCAGAGCGTCTGACAGAGGCTACTAAAGAAAGGCGTCAGCTCCGCGTCAAGCTCGGTATGGACCCTACTGCGCCGGATATACACCTCGGACATACGGTTGTTATGCGGAAGATGAGACAATTTCAGGATATGGGACACAAGGCGATTTTGATAATAGGCGATTATACCGCCCGTATCGGCGACCCGACAGGACAAAACACGACAAGACCTATGCTTTCACCTGAGCAGATTGAAAAAAATGCAAAGACTTACCTCGAACAGGCAGGTAAAATCCTCGATACATCAGAAGACAGGCTGGAAGTAAGACCGAACAGCGCCTGGCTGGCGGATTTGAGATTAGCCGATATTATAAAACTTGCCAGCACAATGACTGTCGCAAGAATGCTTGAACGGGATACGTTTGAAATCCGCTATAAGGCGGGGGATGCTATAAGTATGCATGAATTTCTGTATCCGCTGATGCAGGGATATGATTCTGTGATGATAAGGGCAGATGTTGAACTGGGCGGAACAGACCAGACGTTCAATAATCTCGTCGGACGCGACTTGCAGAGACTCGACGGCCAAAAACCACAGATTGTAATAACAATGCCGATACTCGTCGGGCTTGACGGCAGGGAAAAAATGAGCAAGTCAAAGGGCAATTACATCGGCGTAACCGATGAGCCAAGAGATATGTTCGGCAAAATAATGAGCATAAGCGACGATATGATGGGAAATTATTTTACGCTTCTGACCGATATTCCAGCCGATAGAATCAAGGAACTTGTTAACCCCCAGAAGACGCATCCGAAGGAAGCAAAGGTACTTTTGGGTAAAACAATTGTTAAACAGTTTTATGATGAAGCTGCGGCTCAAACAGCCGCTGCAGAATTTGAAAGGGTATTCGCTCAAAAGCAGCTTCCTGATGATATGCCGAGCGTGAAAATTTCTTCTGAATCTGTTTCGGCGGTAAAACTGCTTGTACAGTGTGGACTTGTCTCGAGCGGCGGAGAAGCTAAAAGATTAATAGCGCAAGGCGGCATTACTATTAACGGCGAAAAAGTAAACGACCCGAATGAATCGATAACGCCAGTTGACGGAATGATTGTTCGGGCCGGAAAACGCAAATTTGCAAAATTATCAGTCAATTAAATGAAACTGCCTGAGATAAAAAATCCGGATAAGTATGTTGACCTTTATGTGGTTGACTTCGGGGACAGGAGCGGAGTCGGATTTACCGCTGATGAAGTGGCTGAACTGCTCGAAAGCGAGAAATTCAAAGATGTAAAGGTTTACAGGATTTATAACGCGTATCCCGACGGCAAAATAGAACTTAAAGGAATGCCGAATGAGATATTTCAGCTTGAGGCAGGGATGTTTTTCTATGAGTTTGATAAAACTATCACCCAGGACGATTTTAAAAAGCTGATAAGCTCTGCTGTAGGTATTGCTCCGCCTGCAAGGGCAAAGGTTCATCTTGCAAAATACGACAGCGAAAAGTTCGTAACTGCAATCATTTTTCCGGCTGAGTACAACGACGAATTTGGCCGATGGCTGGGCGATATCAATTATGAAACAGAAGGCCCTGCTGAAGGGGGAATAGAAGCAGTAAAGAGGTATTATGCTGATGCACCAGAAATTTTGCAGAGGCATCAGTTGTTTGGACGGCAGAAGTTTGAAAGTAAAACAGGCGTTGAACTTCTGGCTGCGACAAAAATGGCGGTGGTAAGATGAGAAGAATTGAAAATTTAAAATTTAAAATTGAAAATTGTGGAATTTCGTTCCTGCTGAGGTTAATAACCGTTATTTCTTCGTTATTCAGACCAAAAACGACATCAGATGATATGAAAAAAGTGGAGTTTTCAAGTTCTTCGCAGAGACTGGGGGTATCCTTTACGGAAAAAATCCGCAATATTTTTCGCTACAGATGGATAAAAAGAAATTAAAAATGCAAATTAAAAATTATGGAATCCGCCTTCAGCGGATATTTTTTTGATTTTTTGCAATAAAATTGATTTTCGAGCGTCTTAGTCTCTGTGTGAAACTGTAAATTGTTCAGGTTAAAGGAGTTTTTAAGATGGCGGCGAGATTAAAATTCGGAGTATTGGTTTGTTTTCTGGTTTTTCTTTGCTCGGCAACAAATGCTGCTGTGCCGGATAAAAATGTTATTCTTATCGGCTGGGACGGAGCACAGAGAGAACACGTAATGCAGGCTCTCGAAAAAGGACGGTTGCCGAGGCTAAAAAAATTGAGCAAGGAAGGAAAGCTTGTCAATATAGACATCGAAGGCACAACCGATACCAAGGCAGGGTGGTCGCAGATTCTGACCGGATACTATCCGACAGTAACCGGCGTTTACAGCAACAGTAAATATCAGGCGATACCGGAAGGACTGACCATAGGAGAAAGGCTGGAAAAATATTTCGGCGACTCCAGCGTTGTTACAATGGCTGTAATAGGCAAAAAAGGACACGTTGATGACGAGCCGGAGCAGAAAATAAAGATTACCGATGAAAACAGGGCGAAGATTGGAAAAAAGCTGCAGCCGAGAAGGCTCAAGAGCGGCAAAATGAAAAAGCCGGACGGGAAAATCATAGACCAGAACGGCGTTCAATATTATTTTGTCCCGGCCAAGCCTTATTATAACATGAGCAGAAATACAGACCTGTTCGAAAACGGCCTTAAACTCGACGGAAAAGTCGGCGAAAGAGCTATTGAGCTTGTCGGAAAAAACAAAAACAAAAGATTCTTTTTCTTCGTTCACTTTGCCGAGGTTGACCATTCGGGACACCAGTACGGCGAAAACTCAAAAGAATATAACGATGTGCTTATCTCGAATGATAAGTGGACGGGAAAAATTATCGACAAACTCAAAAAACTCGGTATCTACAAAAAAACGCTTATTTATATAACCGCAGACCACGGTTTTGACGAGGGACAGAAACAGCACAGCAATGCCCCTTATGTTTTTCTTGCGACCAATGCCAAAAATATCGTCCGCGACGGCAGAAGGCAGGATGTCGCTCCGACAATACTTGAGGCCTTCGGGCTGGATTTAAGTAAGATAGAGCCGAAACTTGACGGCATACCGCTGACTAAGGAAGATAACAGAAGCCCGGCTAAAATCGGACCGATACAGGAAATAAAAAAGAAGGCGAAAAGGCCGAAAGCTGTTTAATCAGGCGTTTTTTCCGCAGCATTTTTTGTATTTTTTTCCGCTGCCGCAGGGGCAGGGGTCGTTTCTGCCGACCTTTGGCTGCTCGAGTTTTATCTGCTTGACCTTCGCTCCTTCGCCCTGCGGGGCCTGTGCGGCCGCTCGCTGCTGCTGTGCCATCGCAAATTGATTAACCTCATCATGTCTTGTCTGGCCTGACTGCCAGATACTTCTTGCCCTTGTGCCCGCATCAAGGCGAACCTTGAAGATAGTATCGGTTACCTTGTCTTCTATCAAATCGAGCATTTCGCTGAACATACGAAAACCTTCCTGCTTGTACTCGATTTTGGGGTCTTTTTCGGCATAAGCTCGCATAAAGATACTTTCCTTCAAATGGTCCATCGAATACAAATGGTCCTTCCATACGGAATCAAATATCTGCAGCAGGACGTACCTTTCAAGCTCTGACAATTCGCTTCGCAGAAAATCTGTGCCGATGCCGAGCAGTTTTTCTTTGGCAGAGTCTTTTTCCTGAAGTTCAACAGGCTCAAGCTCCGCCTTGAATCTCTGTTTTGCCCAGTCGGAAAGCCCCTGAGGGGTAAGGTTCGTGAGTTTTTCGTCAATCTCTTTTTCCAGGCCTGTCTTGTGATAATCTTCGCTGATTTTCAACAGCTCTCTATGAACAGCGGTCGGCGAGGTATTCTGAAGGTAGGAGGCGGAAAATTTCGCGTCGAATTTTTCATTTGCCCATTTGGCCAGATTTTCAAATGAGTAGACATTTATACTGTCGGGGCGGTAAGTTATGCTCATCGCAAATTCGATTGGATATTCAATTTCCCGCTGGTTGTATTTGGCCTGGATCTGCTCGGAAAGCTTGTCCTGAATCTGGGATGGTTTTAAAGTTTTGAGCTGGTTTGGATCAAGTTTCATGGCGAATTTGTTGTTTGCCCAGTGAGCAAATGTCTTAATCCCGAAATCGGGGTCAAGAAATGCGGTCAGAATGGAGCAGTCTTTCTTTTCAATCTGCTCTGATGAGGCATCGATGAGGTTTTGTTCGATTTGCGCTGCGGGCAATTGTCTGATTTTGCTGCCGGAAAGATTTACGCTGAATGTGCTCATTGCCCATTTGCACAGGGCATCAATATTCCAGGTGTTTTTGTCTTCGAAATCCTCAAGATATTCGCCCATTGTAATGGAGATATTATTGGCAGCTTCGCTTTTGGCGTTTTTCTTTATAAGGGCTTCAATTTGTTCGGCATCAAGACCTTCGATACGTTTTGGATTTATATCCACGCCGAAAGTTGTCCTTGCCCATTCAGCGATACAGATAAAACGATAGTCTTCTTTGGGCATATCAACGCAGGTCTTTTCGATGACTGATTCAATCATTTCAGTTATCATGTCCTTAAGGCCTATTCCGTTGATTATCTGTCTTCTGCGCGAATAGAAGGTTTTTCTCTGGTAGTCCATCACCTCATCGTATTCGAGCAGACTTTTGCGGGCTTCAAAGTTTCGCTGTTCGACTTTCTTCTGGGCCTTTCCTATGCCTTTGCTTATCTGACGGTGCTGAATCGGCATACCTTCTTCCCAGCCGACCCATGAAAGCGCCTTTACCGTCCATTCAGGAGAAAAGATTTTCAAAAGGTCATCGTCGAAACTTAAAGAGAACTGAGTTGAGCCGGCGTCTCCCTGACGGCCGCAGCGTCCCCGGAGCTGGTTGTCGATTCTCCTTGCCTCGTGTCTTTCCGTACCCACTATATGCAGGCCGCCAATCTCGGCGACTCCAGGTGCAAGTTTTATGTCAGTGCCGCGACCTGCCATATTTGTGGCAATAGTAACATTACCGCAAAGATTCCCTGAGCGGTCGGTGTGCTGCCAGCCTGCTTTTTCAACTATAAGTGCTTCTCTTGCGTGCTGTTTGGCATTCAATACCTCATGCTCTACGCCGTATTTTCTGGTAAGAGCGTTCGAGATAGCCTCGCTTTTTTCGACGCTTATTGTGCCGACAAGCACAGGTCGGCCGGCAGAACTTGTATTATGGATTTCCTCAATTATGGCGTTGAATTTTTCGCCCATGGATTTGTAAATCATATCGTCACAATCCTGACGGATGCAGGGTGCGTTAGTAGGGATGGTAACGACTTCAAGTTTATATATCTGCATAAATTCTTCGGCTTCAGTAGCGGCAGTGCCGGTCATTCCCGCTATCTGGTCGTAAAGACGGAAGAAATTCTGCAGCGTTATTGTTGCCAGCGTCTGTGATTCCTCCTTGATTGTTACGCCTTCCTTGGCCTCGACCGCCTGATGAAGGCCGTCAGACCATTGTCTGCCGTGCATCAGGCGACCGGTAAATTCGTCAACAATCACTACCTTGTTGTCCATTACCACGTAGTCTTTTTCTTTTTCAAAGACTATATGAGCTCGCAAACTTTGCTCTATAAGATGCCTCCATTCTGTATTAGGACCTACGAAAAATGACCCAACTCCAACCATCTCCTGAGCTGCTCCTATGCCGTCATGGTTGAGATGAACTGCCTTTCGGTCGTATTCGACTTCGTAATACTCCACCAGACAAGCAAGGCGAGCCTGGAGGTTTTCAATTTCCGAGCGGGTTTTTTCAATGACGTCCTGAGCCTTCTGTATTCGGCTATCGTCTTTGGTTTTTTTTGCTTCTGAAAGTTCGCCTTGGGCGTTTGCGATTGTTTTCTGTGCGGAGTCGAGCTGTTGTTTTATATGGTTATAGTCGCTCTGCATTTTTATTATCTGCCTTGCGACAGTATCGGCCTTTTTGTATCTGCTGACATCGTCAAAGGCAGGGCCTGAAATAATCAGCGGCGTTCTGGCCTCGTCGATAAGGATTGAATCAACCTCGTCTATGATGGCATATTCAAGAGGACTCTGAGCGAGCTGTTCGGCATAGATTTTCATGTTGTCGCGCAGGTAATCAAAACCAAATTCGCTGTTTGTTCCATAAGTTATATCGCAGGCGTATTGGTTTCTTCTTTCATCGCCGAGGGTGTCCATATCGGCCTGGATTGCACCAACAGTAAGGCCAAGGGCTTTATAAATCGGGCCCATCCATTCTGCATCGCGTTTGGCGAGATAGTCGTTGACGGTTACAATATGCACCTTTCTGCCGGTAAGGTAAACCAGATAAGCGGCAAGAGTAGCAGCAAGGGTTTTTCCTTCGCCGGTCGCCATTTCAGCGATTTTGCCGTCGTACAGGACATTGCCGCCGATGAGCTGAACGTCAAAATGGCGCATATTGACGTTTCTTCTTGCCGCTTCTCGGACAACGGCAAAGACTTCGGGGAGCATCTGCTGCGGCGTTTGGCCTTGCGCAAGACGGTCCTTGAACTGGGCCGTTTTGGCCTTTAAGGCCTCATCATCAAGGGCTTTTAACTGCTCTTCAAATTCGCCCGATTTAAGGGCGATGCGCATATAGCTTTTGACGAGCCTTTCGTTTCGCGAGCCGAAGATTTTTACAAGAAACCGAGTAATTTGGCTTACTGGCATAAAAAGAAGTTCAAAATTAAAAATTACAAAACTTGTCCCCGCCCCCGTTTTCACGAGGATAAACTCCGGCGGGGAATGCAGTATCCCAGAAATAAAACTGAAAGTCAAGAAATCTACCGGTTGGCAAAGTTTGGTTCTTGCATAGGAAATTTTTATCAGTTATATTTATATCGCCTCGTTCCCCCTAAGGGGGGCAGGGTTTGGTGAGGTCATTAACCGGCAACTGTAAATTGACAGGTGAAGAAATGGCGGAGTCTGTGAAATCGGATATGGAAGGGATTGTGCCCGAAAAGACGCCCAAGGACCCGTTTCTGACGGAGCTGGCAAGGCTCGCAAAGCAGAACAACAAGATTGAGCCGCAGCTTTATGAGCAGTATAATGTCAAGCGGGGCCTGCGCAATGCAGACGGCACCGGTGTTGTTGTCGGTCTTACAGAAATTGGCGACGTTCACGGCTATATCGTCAGCGAAAAAGAAAAGGTGCCTGTCGAAGGCAGGCTGAGATATCGCGGTATTGAGATAGAAGATATCGTTGCAGGCTTCCAAAAGGAGAAAAAACATGGTTTTGAAGAAACAGCTTATCTTCTCCTGTTCGGCGAACTTCCAAAGAGAAGGGATTTGACGAAATTCTGTCGACTGCTCGGAAAAAACAGAGCGCTTCCCGAAGGCTTTACTGAGAATATGATTCTTAAAGCGCCCAGCAATAATGTAATGAATAAGCTGGCACGAAGCGTTCTTGCCGGTTATTCGTACGACAAGACGCCGGAAAACCGGTCGCTTAAGAATATTCTGCGGCAGTGCATCGGATTGATTGCGAGGTTTCCGACATTTGCGGCATACGGCTATCAGGCAAAGATTCACTACTATGACGGTCAGAGCCTTTTCATTCACAGCCCGGATGAAAAACTTTCGACGGCGGAAAACTTTCTGATGCTCACGAGAGCCGATAAAAAATATACCAAAACCGAAGCTGAACTGCTTGATTTGTGTCTGGTGCTGCATGCCGAGCATGGCGGAGGAAACAATTCGACCTTTGTCACTCATGTTGTTACCTCTGCGGATACCGATGTTTATTCATCTGTTGCTGCCGCCATCGGCTCACTGAAAGGCTATAAACACGGCGGAGCAAATATTCAGGTCGTCGAGATGATGGAAAACATCAAACAGAATGTCAAGAATTATGACGACGAAGGTGAAGTGGCCGATTACCTTGCGAAAATCATCAGTCGCGAAGCGTTCGACAAAACGGGTCTGATTTACGGTGTGGGACATGCGGTATATACACTGTCCGACCCGAGAACGGCGCTGCTTAGAAAGCAGGCGGCAAGGCTGGCAAAGGAAAAAGACCTCGAATGGGAATTTAATCTTTATTTTCTGGTTGAAAGACTTGCTCCGGAAGTTTTGAAGAAAGTTAAACAATCCGACAAGGTTATATGCTCCAATGTGGATTTATATTCCGGATTTGTTTACAGGATGCTCGGCATCCCGGCGGAATTGTACACGCCGCTTTTTGCGATTTCGCGGGTTGCCGGCTGGTGCGCCCATATTATCGAAGAAAACGTCAGCGGCGGCCGCATAATAAGACCGGCCTACAAAAACGTCGCCGAAAAGAAAGAATACATACCTGTTTCAAAAAGGTAAAGAAGCAAAGAAGCGAGAGGCAAGCCCGCTTCGACCGCTAAGCGAGGCGAGAAGCAAATTACCATTCGCCGGGCATCAGGGCGTCAGAAACGGGTTTGTTCCACCAGGCGGGGTCTCTTAAATACTGTTTGGTCATCATCGCTGCATTTACGCCATCTCCAACGGCGGTGGCAAGCTGCATTGCAGCTCCGATTCGGCAGTCACCAGCGACAAATACGCCTGGAACCCTTGTTCGCAGGAAACCGACATCACATTTGACAAAGCCCGCATCTGTAAGGTCAACAAAACCTGCCAGAAAGCCGGTATTAGGAACCGTACCGACAAAAATAAAAATGCCATCGCAAGGCAGGGCCTCTTCTTTGTCTGTTTTTACATTTTTAAGTCTGACTCTTTCAACCTTTCGGCTGCCTTCAATCGCGGTGACGATGGTGTCAAGTTTCAGTTTGATATTGGCATTGGGGCTGGTAACCTTCTGCATAAGCTCCTCGAAGAGAACTTTTGTTGCCCTGAATTCCTGCCGTCTATGGACAAGCGTTAATTCCGCAGCGAATTTTGCCACGTGCAGGGCCTCTTCAACAGCGGTATTGCCGCCGCCGACCGCAACAACTTTTTTGCCTTTAAAGAAAGGTGCATCACAGGTACCGCAGAAACTTACGCCGGCACCTGCGTTTCTGAATTTTTCTTCGCCGTCAACACCAAGTTTGCGATAATCGCTGCCGGGCGCAAGGATGACAGAACGAGCGATGAAGGTCTCTTTGGCGCAATTTACCTGTATTTTGCCGTCCGAAAGTTTTAAAAGGTTTTTTACTTCGGCGCTGGTTTTGAATTTAGCGCCGAAATTTTCCGACTGCCTCTTCATCTTTTCAATCAGGTCTGCACCGGATATTCTTTCAAGGCCGGGATAGTTTTCTATCCTGTCTGTGTTTATTATCTGGCCGCCGGGATAGAATTTTTCCAGAACCAATGTTTGCAACCTGTCTCTTGCATTATAGAGCGCCGCTGCAAGACCTGCAGGACCGGCACCTATGATAACAGAATCATAAATATCCGCCATTGTCTATTCCTTTAGTTCCTGGGTTTCTCGAGAATATATTGTTCAATCTGCTGAATTTTTTCGAGCCACTGAGGAAAATCTGTAATAAGACGGTCTCTTTCCGTTCTTTCGAGTTTGTACGAGATTTTGCCGTGCACCTCACTGAGCAGGATTTTGCCGTCACTGTCAAAATACGTTGTCTGATAACTTGTACTGCTGTCGAAAAATATGGCCTCGACCGCAGAAGCGGCATTTGGCTGAGCGGTTTTTTGCGGCTCGGCTCTGGTGATAATAACTGGTGTAATTCTGCCGTCCGAAAGAAGCGTATCGACCATAACAGAGTCAAAACTGCTTTGCAGAAAACTTTCGATGAAGATGTCGAAAAGAACTTCCGGCAGCATAGTTGATGTAAAAATAAAGTTTTGTATGATATTTCTCTCCGGCTCGGCTGAGCCGGCCGAAGTCTGAACAGTAATCACACCCTGCCGGTCAAGTTCGATACTTGTGTTCAAATCGCGGTTAATTAAAAGGTTGCTCTGGCGAGACATCCATTTGAAGCTTTGCAGGTTCGGCTCGGAACGGAACAGGCTCTGTTCTGCAAGGGAGTTTATGCCTGAATGGATAAAGTACAAATTTACAGCCACAAGCGAATTGGTATCCGGAGAATCAGTTTTTAAGCTGGTTGCATCGGTAATAAAGCCCAGACTCTGGTCTGTATAATTTTTTATATAGTAGTAATTCTGCCGGGCTTTTTTTTGCACAATATCTGCGAGGGCCTGTTGCCGGAAATTATTCAGCAGTTTACCTCCTTTAGCCAGAGGATTGTCAGGTGTAAAAATTACTGATGCAGCAAGAGAATTGAAGATTTTTTCGGCAAGGTCTATGTTCTGACCTTTCTGAGCCACCTCAAGCGTTAAGATTCTGCCGTCGGGCAATTGAGTTGTGCCGACAAGAAGCAGTATTGCCGTTTTTTCGGAAATGATTCTGGCATAATCAAAAGTGAATTGTCCGAACTGTTTTGAGTCGGTTTTTTCGATACTGCCTGCAATGGCCAAAGCCTGAGCCTGGAATCTTTCAGAAACAGTTTTCTCAAACGGCAGAAGAAAATACTTCCACTGCATCGATACTGCGGAATTACTGTTTATCTGAAGGACACAGGACAGCTGAAATTTGTTGCCCTCATATTGAAAGCCGTCGGAAAGCTGTTTAAAGCCGCCGCCTGCCGGCACAGAGACAGCCAGCCCCGAACCCTGCAGTGCGACAGGTTCGGACAGTTTAAAATTGGTTCGCGAGGATATAATAAGCTTTGCGAAGAAAAAGCCTGCCAGCAGCAGAAGAAATAATGCCACCTTGTCGAGGCCGAAACGTCTTAATTTTTCACTGTCGGTCATGTTTTTTCCTGGATTGATTTTTCTGTTTGAGACTGTCAGGCAGAGTCAAAACAAAATCCCTGATTTCGTCACGTATTTTTCTGAAAGCGTTCATTATTACTTCTTCTGCCCCCATAAGAACCGTCGGGTCCGCAAAAGGTTTGTGTATAAGTTTTGCTTTGCCGCCAAATACAGGACAGCTTTCCCTCGCGTTGTCGCAGAGCGTAATTACATAATCAAAATCAATCCCGCAAAGCTCATCGACATGTTTAGGTAAATTTTCGGAAATATCCACGCCGGCTTCAGCCATTACCTGTATTGTCCGAGAGTTGAGCCTTGAGGGATTTACACCTGCCGAAAAGGCCTCAATTGAGTCAGATTTGAGCTTCTTTACCCAGCCTTCGGCCATCTGACTGCGGCAGGAATTGCCGGTACAAAGAAAAAGTATGCTCAGTTTTTCCTTTTTATCAGTCAATTTATCGTTACCTGTATCTCTTTGATTAAAAACTTAAAACTAAAAACTCAAAGCTGACTTCGACGAGCTCAGTCGAGTCACGGAACGGCCTTCGGCCAAAGTTTTTTGTTTCTAACAACTGTTATATTAGGCTATTTTGTCCAATAACTCAACAGCAGATTTTCCGGCCAGAAAACCGCTGGAAAAAGCAAACTGGAGGTTGTATCCGCCGCAGGGACCGTCAACATTGATTAGTTCGCCCGCAAAAAACAGGCCATTACACAGCCTTGACTGCATGGTTTTGGGGTCGATCTGAGCCGTACAAATGCCGCCTCTGGTAACTGTTGCCCGCTCGAGGGGCTCGGTAGAAACGGCTGAAAGCGGGAAATTCTTGAGCTTTCCGATAAGATTTTTTCTCATATTCCTGTTTATCTGTCCTGCGTGGATTTTCTCCAGATGATTTTCGATACATAATTGCCGGGCAAAACCCCTTGGCAGGAGTTGCGCAAGTATTGATACAACAGTTTGTCCGGCGTTTTGAGCGAAACAAGCGGTGAGTTTTTTGTCGAGCTGGTCAGATTTTATATCCGGCAGCAGGTCAATCGATATGGTCAGATTTTTTTTGCTTTTGTAGAGCCGGTCGGCAGCAATTCTGCTCAAGTTAAAAACTGCCGGTCCGCCGATGCCGTTATGTGTAAAAATCATCGGACCAGCTGCAGAGATTTTTCTGCCATCGATTGTGCAGAAGATTCTGACATTTTTTACGCCTACGCCGGCAAGAGAAGAGCAGAATTTTTCAGCCGTTACAAGCGGCACGAGGCAGGCCTTCGGCTCTATGATGTTATGCCCGAAACTTTGAGCAAATCTGTAGCCGTCACCGGTTGAGCCTGTCTGTGGCCAACTTACGCCACCTGTGGAAATTATTACCGAGCGGGAAGATATTTTGAATTTTTCCGACAGGATTACAAATGTTTCATCGTATTTTTTAATTGACCTAACCTTTGTGCCGTAAAGTATTCTGACATTGAGTTTTTTCAGTTCCTCAAGCAATATACGTTTGATATCGCCTGCGCGCTGGCTTTTTGGAAATACACAGCCGCTCGGCTCTACAATGGTTTCAAGGCCACGGCGTGCGAAAAATTTTCTCAGATTATCCGGTGAAAGCTCATGGATGCAATGACGAACAAACCTGTCAAAGGGTTTGTAGGCCATTATAAATTCGTCAATCGTGCCGGTATGCGTCAGGTTGCATCTGCCGCGGCCGGTCAGCAACAGTTTGCGACCGGCCGTTGTATTGGACTCAACGATGACGACTTTTTTTGAGCCGGCTGCAGCAAAACAGCCTGCCATAAGCCCGGCAGAGCCTGCACCGATGATACATATATCAGTTTCAATCATAATTATTTTGCAAAATATGAAATTCAGATTAACATAATCAGCCTTGAATTTACAGTCAATAATGCTCTTAAGATGGGCAAACAGTGATAATGAAAAGAAATTCTGGGAAAATATATGCAAATGAAGGCGGACCGGGACAGGTTCTGAAAATTGCCTTTCCGCTGATTCTAAGCACTTCTGCATTTACGCTGCAGATGTTTGTGGACAGAGTCTTTCTGATGTGGTACGACCGCGATGCGATGTCGGCGGCAATGCTGGGCGGGATACTGAATTTTGTTTTTTACAGTTTTTTTCTCGGTACCGCTACATACGCAAATACCTTTGTCTCGCAGTATGACGGGGCAAATATGGAAAACCGCATTGGTCCTGCCGTCTGGCAAAGCGTTTATTTTTCCACTGCGGCAGGACTGATAATGGCGGCAATTGCTTTGTTTGATAAGCGGCTTATCGCTCTTGTCGGCCATGAGCCAGCAATTGCTAATTATGAACTTATCTATTTCAGGATTCTGGTCATCGGAGCGATGCCGGGGCTGGTTGACGCTTCACTTTCCTGTTTTCTTACCGGCAGAGGAAAAACATGGACTGTTATGTGGGTCAACGTTGTAAAAACGGTTGTAAACGCTGTGCTGGATTATGCGATGATTTTCGGGAAATTCGGTTTTCCAAAATGGGGTATCGGCGGCGCTGCGATAGCGACGGTTATTGCCAACGCCGCAGCCTGTGTGATTTATTTTACCATCTTTTTACTGCCTGCTCACCGCAAAAGTTTCTGTACCGCAAATTATGTTTTTGACAAAGAACTGTTCGGAAGACTTATGAAGTTCGGCCTGCCCAGCGGCATACAGTTTATGCTGGACATATTGGGCTTTACACTTTTTGTGGTTTTCATCGGCAGGATTGATGCAATTTGTTTTGCCGCTTCGTCGATGGCGCTTCAGATTAATACTCTGTCGTTTATGCCGATGATTGGTTTCGGCATTGCAACAACCATACTGGTCGGCAGGGCACTGGGAGCGGATAAGCCGCAAATCGCTCAGAAAGTTACATTTTCGGCAGCCAAACTTACCTTTGGTTATATGATTGTTATTGCTGCCGGCTACTGGCTTTTCCCAAATATATTTATGAAGCCGTTTGAACTGAAGGCCTCGGCAGAGCAGATTGAAGCAATAAGGCCGATGGTCAGAACGCTGCTGCGCTTTGTCGGTTTTTACTGTCTGTTTGATACGGGCAATATCATATTTTCAGCGGCACTGAAAGGGGCAGGCGATACAAGGTTTGTGATGTATATTTCAATTGTGCTTAACTGGCTGATAATGGTTGTGCCGAGCTGGGCGGCGATAACTTTCCTGCACGGCAGGGCGAAACTCTATGCGGCATGGGTTGCGTTAACATCTTATGTCTGTGCTTTGGCAATATTGTTTTTCCTGCGGTTCCTTGCGGGCAAATGGAAAACAATGCGGGTGATAGAAAAGGTACCCGCTCTGCCGGATAATATCCCGGCAATGCCGACGGCTGAAGACAGCTTTTAAGCGAATTCGATGTGGGTTTTAAATTTTGTATCGTCTGTCTCGGGCCAGTCGCCGCGAAAATGTGTGCCTCTACTCTCAGTCCGCATTTCCGCCGCCTTTGCCATCAGCAGACAAATAGTGAGCATGTTCTGACACTCCCAGCCGGCCGGTGAATCAAAAACCTTGTCGAGCACATACCGCTGCCAGAAGCTGATAATCTCCTGAGCTTCGGCGAGCGGCTTTGCAAAACGAATAATGCCGACATTCCGCCACATAAGCGAACGGAGTGAATTAAGCACATCAGCGGTATCGAGCCTGCTCCTGTCAGACTGCGGTATATCATAGCGGAGCTTTCTTAAACCGACAGGACCATTTGTTTGGCGGCATTGCTGTGCTGTATAGCGGCCGGCAATTCTGCCGAAGACAAGGCCTTCCAGAAGCGAATTGCTGCCGAGCCGATTTGCGCCGTGCAGACCGGTAGAGGCAACTTCGCCGCAGGCAAAAAGGTTTGCAATGTTTGTCCTTGCAAGGCTGTCCGTTTTTACGCCGCCAACCATATAATGGGCGCTGGGACGAACCGGTATTAGGTCTTTACTTATGTCAATATCAAAACTTGCAACGAGTTCGCTGATAAGCGGAAAACGTTTTGCAAAGTAATCCTTGTCGAAATGTCTGATATCCAGAAAGACGTGTGTTGAATTTGTCTTTAACATCTGCTCAAGAATTGCTCTGCTGACAATGTCGCGCGGCGCAAGCTCGCCGTCAGGATGATATTCCGCCATAAATGCGTGATGATTGACATCTCGCAGGATGGCGCCTTCGCCGCGAAGAGTCTCGGTAATAAGCGCTCTCGATGCGCCTGCGATGTAAAGCGTTGTGGGATGAAACTGCATAAATTCCATATCGCGCAGAACCGCACCTGCGCGAGCTGCCATTGCAAGGCCGTCGGCGGTAGCGACTTCAGGATTAGTTGTCTCGCGATAAAGTCTGCCTGCACCGCCTGTGGCAAGAATGGTTGTCTTTGCCCGGATGATTTCCATCATACCCTTAGAGTTCTGCCCGATTACACCGACACATGCACCATCTTCGTTTTTGATGAGGTCGATGGCATAGTAGTTTTCTATGATGGTAATGTTATTGAATTGTCTGACCTTGTTTACAAGGGCCTGCGCGATTGCTCTGCCGGTGTTGTCGCCGAGGGCATGAGCGACGCGTGCGTGACTGTGGCCGCCTTCAAGCGTAACTGAAACTGAACCGTCTTTTGTTTTGTCAAATTCGGCGCCCCATTCAAGCAGCTCTTTTACAAGACCAGGACCATCTTTTACAACCTGTTCGACAGTATCGCGATTGCATATGCCGCAACCTGTCGTCAGGGTATCTTCTGTGTGCGAAGCGAAACTGTCATCGGCGCCGAGCACAGACGCTATGCCGCCCTGGGCGTTCCAGGTATTACTGTCTTCGAGCATTTTCTTGCAGATGAGCACGATTTCACAGTCGGCTGCAGCTGCCTCTATAGCCGCACGAAGACCTGCAACGCCGGAACCTATTATCAGACAATCCGTAAAGAGCTGCTGGGTCGCAGCGGTGTTTATCGGGACAAGATACCGCCTGTGTTCAGGCCGTTTTAGTATTATCGCCTTACCTTCCATCATTGTTCAATTATTTTCAGCCAGTTAATGTTTTGCAGGTTTTTTAAGATTTTTTGGCCGATTACAAATTTTTCCATATTTGTAGTATTGTCAAAAGGCACTACGGCCATAATTTCAACTTTGCCTGATTCTTTTATGATTGCAGCATTGGTTTTTTCCGCAAGGTTTTTTGTCTTCTCATCATAACCGTTAATTATCACGCCTGCAAGAAAAAGTCCCGCAGAACGCACGGCATCAATAGTCAAAAGTGTATGATTTATTGTGCCAAGTTTCGACCTTGCGACAATAACAACCGGCAAAGCAAATGCCTTTGCCAGTTTTAATATGTCGATATCTTTTGTTATTGGCACTCTGATTCCGCCAATGCCTTCAACTATTACCAGATTACTTTCCTGACAAATCCGTTTATACGCGGCAGCAATTTTTTTAAGGTCAACTTTTTTATTTTCTGCCTTTTCACAGGCAAAAGGCGATGCAGGTGTCTTGAATTTTATCGGATTGATTATATCAAGACCGAATTTGCTGTCTGCACAATAAGATAGAAACTGTGCATCTTCGCTTACAAGACCTTGTTTTGTTTTTTTACAGCCTGTAGCAACCGGCTTAAATACGCCGACATTTTTATCTGCGTCAGTTAAAATCCTTGCAATCGCCCCGGCAACCAGCGTTTTGCCTACGCCGGTGTCAGTGCCGGTAATAAAGAGACCTTTGTGTTTAGGGAACTTTAAATTCATTTTTCTTTTACAATTTTTGGCAAATCATTTTTGATTGTGTCGTAGACGATATCCAGTAGTTTGCGCAGCAAAGGTAAATCAATCGCAACGGGCGGCATAAGGACAATCACGTCGCTCAGCGGCCTCATCATTGCACCTTTAGGCCGCATTGCGGCGCAGACCTTTGTGCCAATCAATTTTTCATAAGGGAAAGACACTTTTGTTTTTTTGTCCTTTACAATCTCAATTCCTGTCATCAGGCCGCACTGGCGAACATCGCCGACAAAATCCAGTATCGAAATCTTTTTGAGATAATCCGTAATCAAATCTATCTTTGCAGGCAGAGATTCGATGATTTTATTTTCCTCAAAAAGTTCAAGCGAGGCAATCGCGGCGGCACAAGCTAAAGCGTTGCCGGTATATGTATGGCCGTGAAAGAAGGTTTTAAACTCCTCAGGCTCACCCAAAAATGCGTCAAAAATTTCCTGTGTTGTAAGTGTAGCTGCCAGAGGCAGACAGCCGCCTGTTATTCCTTTGGCAAGGCACATAATGTCGGGCTGGACACCTTCATTTTCGCAGGCGAACATCTTTCCTGTCCTGCCGAAACCTGTTGCGACCTCATCTGTTATCAAAAGCACATTGTATTTTTTTGTAAGTTCTCGAACGCCTTTTAAAAAACCTTTAGGATGAACAATCATTCCTGCTGCGCCCTGAACTAAAGGCTCAACAATGACTGCTGCGATATTGTCTGCGTGTTTTTTCAGGAGTTCTTCAATTTTATCAAGCGAAAATTGTCTGCATTGTTCGGCAGTGCCATTAAATCTATAAGGAAATGGCGAAGGTACAAAGTAAGTTTCAAACAGCATTGGTCTGAAAATCGAATGAAACAATTCTATCCCGCCGACACTTACAGAGCCGATTGTATCGCCGTGATAAGATTGGCCAAGTGCGATGAATTTGTCTCTTTTTTGTTCTTGATTGTGAAAATACTGATATGCGATTTTTAAGGCGATTTCCACGCTTGTAGCGCCGCTGTCAGAGTAAAAAACCTTTTTTAGATTTTTTGGCGCAATAGCGGCAAGTTTTTCTGCGAGTTCGATGGATTTTGTCTGCGTAAGGCCTAAAAGCGTGCTGTGGGCGATTTTGTTGAGTTGATTTTTTATCGCGTCGTCAATTTTTTTAACTTTATGGCCGTGGACGTTGCACCACAGGCTGCTTATGCCGTCGATGTAACGTCTGCCCTCTGTGTCGGTTAAGTAAAAACCTTCGCCTGATTCAATAATCACCGGCTCAGAGGCCAGCCATAGCTTCATCTGTGTGAACGGATGCCAAAGATATTTTTTATCAAGTTCTGTCAGTTTTTTTGTTATTTGGTTCATGGCAATCAGATAAAAAATTGATTTGCAAAACTGTCTGTTCGAGGCAATTATTATAGTTATGCAACAGGCAAATGAAAAGGACAAATTCGCGGCCGAAAGGCAGGTGATGGTTCGCAGGCAGTTAAAAAGCCGCGATATTACAGACCCTGCTGTTTTGAGGGTGATGGCTGATGTGCCAAGGGAAAAATTCATCCCTGCCGAGTGCCTCGACCAGGCTTACTACGACGGGCCGTTGCCAATCGGATGTGGTCAGACAATAAGTCAGCCTTATATTGTCGCCCTGATGACGCAAGAATTGAAGGTAATAGGCGATTGCGAAGTGCTTGAAATCGGAAGTGGCAGCGGCTACCAGACCGCAATACTTGCAAAACTTGCGAAAGAAGTTTATACAATCGAAAGAATAGAATATCTCACACTAAAAGCGCAGCGGATTTTGGCGGAACTGAATATAACGAATGTAAGATTTCACACAGGCGACGGCACCTGTGGCTGGCCGCAAGACAGACAATTTGACAGAATTATAATTACCGCCGCCGCTTCAGATATGCCCCAGCCGCTGATTGAACAGCTAAAGATCGGCGGCTTGGCCGTCGCGCCGCTGGGCGCTGACTATGTGCAGGAACTTGTAGTAATGGAGAAAACCGACAGCGGCTTAAAAACGAAGTCCGTCTGCGGCTGCAGATTTGTAAGGCTTATAGGCAAATTCGGCTATATGGAGTAAATATGACATTGAAGTCGGCAAATCATCTTCAGCTTGATATGCCGGTTCAGTTTTTAAAAGGAGTAGGTCCCGCAAGGGCAGCGGCATTTGAAAACCTCGGTGTAAAGACCGCCTTTGATCTGCTCGAATATTATCCGCGCGACTGGTACTTTGCGCAGGCGCCTGTAAAAATCGAACAGCTGAAAGTAAACCAGACCGTTACACTGGCAGGAACTGTCGAAAGCACCGACCTTCAGTACTGGCGGCGACCATCATATTTTGAGGTCTATATCAGTGACGGAACAGGTGTATGCAGAGTTATCTGGTTTAACAGCAAATTTCTGCAGGGCAAAATCATGCCGGGTCAAAAGCTTATCGTCTGGGGCAAAGTCAGCCAATATAAACATCAGCTTCAGCTTACTAATCCAAAATTTGTCATAGTGGAAGACGATGAAATTACTACTGAGAGCTTCAGCGGGCCGGTTTATCCGGCAACGGCCGAACTTTCAAATGGTCAGATAAAAAGGATTTTCCACGATTCGCTTGATAGGCTTGTTGAACTTGTGCCGGAATTTTTTGAAAGTGCCTTTCTGAAAAAATCAAACCTTGTAGAGCGGCAGAAAGCCTTTAAATGGATGCATAACCCTGAAAACGACTCGCAGATTGCAAAGGCAAAACGCAGATTAAAATATGATGAGTTTTTTTTGATGCAGACCGCGCTTGCTTTGCGCCGCTATAAAGTAAGAAACTTTTCTAAAGCTGTTGCGTTTAAATGCACCGAGCAGATTGACCGCAGGATAAGAAAGAGATTTCCATTTCTGCTTACCGAAGACCAGAATAAGGTCGTCGATGAGATTGTTGCAGATTTGGCAAAAACCGTTCCTATGAACAGGCTTTTGCAGGGTGATGTAGGCAGCGGCAAGACAGTTGTTGCACTGTATGCCGCTCTTGTCGCTGTTGCGAATAAACAGCAGGCGGCAATAATGGCTCCGACAGAAATACTTGCAGAGCAGCATTTTATAAGTATTGAACGTTTCCTGAAAAACAGCAGCGTAAAGAGAGTCCTTATCACCGGCGGTATGGCCGGCGAGAAAAGAAAAGAAATTCTCGATGCTGTAAAATCAGGAGAAACTAATATTGTCGTGGGCACTGTTGCACTGCTCCAGGAAGATATACAATTTACAAACCTTGCTCTGGTGATTATTGACGAACAGCACAAGTTCGGCGTTCATCAGCGGGCACAGTTGAGGAAAGATGCAACGCCGCACTGCCTTGTTATGACGGCAACGCCCATACCGAGAACGCTTGCGATGACGGCATTTGGCGATTTAGACATATCCGTTATAAACAGGTGTCCGCCGGGCAGAGGTCAGGTAATAACGAGATATATTCAGCCAAAAGATTTGCCGAAGGCCTATGATTTTGTGCGCGAGAGACTAAAGGCGAAGGAACAGGCATATTTCGTCTATCCGCGAATAATCGACAGCGAAAACGGCGATGTAAAGGCGGCAATCGCAGAATATGAAAACCTGAGCAAAAATATCTTTCCTGAATTCAACGTAGGTCTTCTGCACGGACAGATGTGCAGCGCCGACAAACAGAAAATAATGAATGATTTCAGAAAGGGAAAGATTCACTGTCTTGTCTCAACGGTTCTTATCGAAGTCGGCATTGATGTTCCCAATGCAACGATAATGGTTATCGAAGGAGCGGACAGATTCGGCCTTGCTCAGCTTCATCAGCTTCGCGGCAGAATAGCAAGGAGCTCTTCAAGGGCGTATTGTCTGCTTGTTGCCCAGAGCCAAAGCGAAACGGCAGAAAGCAGACTTGAAATAATGAAACGCAGCAATGACGGCTTTGAAATTGCAGAGCATGACCTCAAAATCCGCGGCCCCGGTGAACTTTTAAGCACACGTCAGCATGGTCTGCCGGACTTGAAAATCGCAAGTATAATAGACGATTTCGACCTGCTGGGTCTTGCGAGAAAAGATGCCTTTGAACTTGTCGAAAATGACCCCAAGTTGACTTGTGCCGAACATAAAAACATAAGAGCAGAACTTATTCGCAAATTTGCCGACAGCCTCACTTTGGTCGATGTAGGATAGAACGGCAATTTTTCTTAACTTATTTATTTACAGCAAGTTATACTATATTTTGTTTGTCAGTATTTTCTGCTTTTAGGCAGTTGTGTCAATTATTTTTATTCAAAGTTTTGGATAGCATCCATTTGCCCCAGTTTTGTATAATTTTCGCGGAATTTTTTGGTGTATATCCAGCTTAATTGGCTTCTTGATAACCCAACTTCATTTAACACTTCTTCTAAAGAAATGCCTTGTTCACTTTTGTTATAACGAGCTAATATCTGAAAAACAGGTCCGTCGGCAGTACATAATTTATAAAGTTTTTCTGAAGAAAATAACTCAGCTAAAAGTTCCATTTCTCCATCATCAATCCGATAATTACATTTTTTCAGATAATTTGTGCGAAAATTCTGAACATCAGTTGTATTAAGATCAATAACTGTGATTTTTCCTTCAGATTCATATGGTTGAATATCTATGCGAACATCTGCAATCTCTCGTCTTGCATATTGTGCTTCTCTTGCTACAGTTCTGCCAATAATGACATCGCATTTCTCAATGAACTTGTCCCAAAGACCCATTTCAAAAAGACCTATAACTGGCCCTGCATCAAGCATTAACAACTGAAATTTTTTCATCCATGAAACCTTCGTCTTCCGTCAAATACTCCTGTGCTTTTTTATAGGATATATCCATAAATTTAGCAAATTGCAATAAGGATAATTTACCTTCTCTTAAAGCACGTTCTGCAAGAGCACAATATCTCTCAGGAAATTTCCCTGGAGCTGCAGACTGTCTGGGAGTTCTATAATTTTTTACGATTTCAATATACTTTGCAGTTTCGGATTCTTCCTTATGGTATACAAAATGAAGTCTCCAAAGTAACGCTTCTAGAGAAACATCAAATTCACGGGCGATATCATTAAGCCTATCAAATGAAATTTGTCCCTTATCGTTTGAATACTGCCGGATTTTGTCTCTCAATAATTCTTCAGGCATTAAAAGAGCACTTGCAAATGCATTGGCAAGTTTTTCCTCAGAGCTGGAGGGCGTACAGCCCTCTGTTTTTTTGCGGAAAACATCCCATGTTAAAAGATGGAACAATTCATGAGCAAGATCGTAGTTTCTTCGCCATTCTTTAGTCGATTCACTGCTGTTAAGAAGAATTGCACGGCCAAATTGATCAACAGCGGAAACTGCACTGCCCTCGAATGGAAAATGAAAGATTTTAATATAATATTTTTCCTCCAATATCCGTTTTAAGGAACTACTGGGTATGTCTCCTAATGAGAACTCCTTTGCTGTTTTATGTGCGAGCGAGCATGCATCTCGGAATTGAAATCCATTTGAATCCTTACAGTCCGGTTCAGGCAGTCGAACATCTCGCAATTCTTCAGTCAGAACCTCAAGCTTGTAGTATTGTTCGCAAAGTTCTTTAAACTCAGCCTCTACTTTTTTTCTATCTGTCTCGTTAGCAGGACTGCTTCTCCATAGCAAAATAGGTTCGGCAGGGATAGTTTCAGAAAAGAAAAACTCCACAGACTTATGGTAAATTTCTGCCAATTTACTAAGCTGTGAAAACTTGGGTTCTCTGCCATTCTCAAAGTCGCAAATTGCAGATGTACTGATACCTGCTTTTTCAGCAACTTGTTCCTGTGTATAACCTATAGCTTTTCTTGCAATTTTAAGTCTTTCCCCGATGTTCATTTTTAATCCTCCTTAAATTCTGTTTTATAGAATATTATACGGCAAATTTGCTATAAATCTTCAAAGAATTTTCTAAATTTTAGAAAATTTTAGTATTATAAAGGTTTATAGACCCCTAATACCTTCTATTTTTTGCAGTGGCCGAGGAGTTATAATTCACAAAGAAATACCGCAGGGCGTCAATCGGGTGGTCGTAAATGCCGTCTTTTAAAGGTAATTCTATCGAACCAGCAGGCGGATAATGATAGCACTGCATAGCCTCAATCAGTCTGCCGCAGCGGGGGCTTATAATAAGATTGTTTTGCCCGTCGCCGCTGTGCAAGGCCCTACGGATAAGCTCTATGCCTTCAAGTATTGAACTTCTCTTATAGCGAAGTTTTGTTCCCATCGACCTTAACTGACTGACAGGACTTGTGCCTGTAACATCATTTACGCCAACACCCGCAGGGTCACAGAAAGTGGCAATGACATTATCTTCGCGGTATGGAGCTCTGTTTTTTATCTCGTCTGCGTGCACATCAATAGTCTGTCTGCTTTTGACGTATTCGTCAATCACCCGCACAACTCCACTGCCGTCAACCTGAATCCACAGGCATACAAAAGGATTGACAAAGCCAAAGTCAATCGCGCGATACAACGGCAGGGCGGGATTATAATCAACAGGTGCGATATGGATTTGGGGGTCGAACTCTGCAAAGACGACATTTTCAAGCGAAGGCCTTATACAGAGCATTTCAGATTCAAATGCGTTTCTGCTGCTGCGGCGCATCTGTGCTAAACAATCATCTATTTTCAGATAGCCGTTTGCTTTCCTTGCTCTGCCCTGACAGTCGCTGCTTAAAGGACATCTTGAACAGCTTCTTTCAGGAGGGCAGCGTTCAATAACTTCCCAGACGCACCATTTGAATACCGGTGTTTCGCTGGAGGCTGCCTTGCCTACAAGCTCGTGCATAATGCCGAAAGGCTGATGCATTGTGCTTAACGTCTCCATTGCACCGACGATACCGTTGCTGCTTTTGGTAACAAACTTTGCCATTTCAAAAATTTGACGGTCGAATAGTTCAACCTCATCGCATCTTAACTTGTGAATATGACTGCCGCGGACAGAAGCCGCCGATTGTGTCAGGACCTCCACGTCTGAGCCGTTTAGAAAGGTGCATTTGTTTTTACGCTCCGGTTCAGCGAGAAAATTTTCAAATCCGCCTTTGGCGAGACCTCGCCCACAGGCGGGGCCGCCTCGCAAAAAGCCAAGCAGATAATCATACATTCGGCTCGCCTGCAGCTCACTGCCTGCAAGGATTCTTACTTTACAGTTGGGTTTAAAGATACAATCCAGAAGCGTAGCGACGGCAGCGATAAGAGTTTTTCCGCCGCCGCGGCCGGCCCAGACGACACAATCGCCATTTGTACTCTGCCCGTCAAAATCGCTGCTATAGGAGTGCCAAAGATAATCCATAGGCGAGTTGTGCTCAGGACAGATTTTTGTATCGCCAATATCAAGACCAAGAAAAACCTTGAGGTAATTTTTCAAGTCGGCTCTGGTTTTCGGCATTGTTTTTCTGAGCGTTTCATAAATGCCGTTTGCTTCTAAAATCCGCTCGTACGACAGAATAATTGTGTTGTGCATAGAATGTCCTTAAAAAGGATGAAAAATGAAAAGTTAAAAATGGAAAGTTAATGAAGTCGTCCGCCAAAGGCGGTTCGACAATTTTGAGTTTTAATTTTTTAATTTTGAATTTCTTTTACTGCCAGCAGTCGTTTGGGTTTGCCATGCCGCACTCGAGCCAGGTATCGGCTATATCCTTTAAGCCATTTGTATCGCCGACATAGTCTTCAGCCATCAGTGCAAAGTCAAAAAAGTCAACGTAACAATCGCCGTTTAAATCACCTGCCGGCGGCGCAGGACAGGGATTGGCCGGTGTGGTTGTGTATTTAATGGTTGTATAGTCATAATTGTTTGCCGAGTTCATGCTGTAGCCGGTAACGTACACTGCGTCGCCATCAACCGCAATTGCACTGCCGATATCGGTCAGTGAAACAGGGCCGTTATAATTCATCTTCCAATTTTCAGTGCCATCCGAGTTATAGCAGATTGTAACATAATCAGTTGAACCTATTTCAAAACTTCTGCCGTGGACATACACATTGCCGGAACCGTCGGCTGCTATTGCTTCGGCAAAATCGGTTGAATTGCCTGCTCCGCTATACCTTTTTGCCCACATCTGGTCGCCTGTTGCTGAATTATATTTTACAGTAGCAATATCTGCTGTGCTGGTCGCACCTTGACTAAAGCCTGTTACGACGACATTGGCATCTGAATCGACTGCGATTGCGTAAGCTTCATCCCAGCCTGAAACTATGCCGCCGTAAAAGGCCGTCCAGAGCGAATTGCCGTCAGGAGAGTACTTAATTGTCACATAATCGGAGTCAGTTGCAGTCTCGATAGAGCCGGTAACATAGACATTATCAGCCAAGTCAAGCGCAATTGCCTCCAGCAAATCCCAACCGTCGGCAGGACCGTTGCAGGTCCGGGCCCAAAGTAAGGCGCCGCCCGGCGAATATTTTAACGTCAGACAATCCTGGTCTGTGCCGACGCCTGTTGATTCGCCGCAGGCACAAACATTGCCGTTGCTGTCAATCGCAAGCTTATAAAGAATGTCCTGTCCGTTTGCCGCGCCGTTGTAGGTTTTTACCCAGGCAGTGCTGCCGTCAGGTGTGTATTTTACTGTCAGGCAGTTACTTGATGTTCTGCCAATGGCGTAAATATTCCCATTAGCATCTGCTGCGACGTCATAAAAGCGGTCGTCACTTCTGCCTGAATAGTTGTATGCCTTTGCCCAGAGCTGGTTACCTGAAGAATCGTACTTTACTACAATGCCGTCGTAGCCTGTTGCTGTGATATAACCAAAACCTGCGACAATTATATTTGAATTTGCGTCAACCGCCATTGCCCTTGCGTAGTCGGGATTTGATGAACTGCGGTTATAGGTTTTTGTCCAGACGATATTGCCGTCGGGTGTGTACTTTATGGTAGCGAAGTCATAATTTGTGCTGGTGTTTTTCGCATAACCTGTAACATAGACATTGTCTGCCGAATCGAGTGCGATGTCCTTTGCGTAATCGGCATTATTGGCTGTGCCGTTATGCCTTGCTGTCCATGAAACCGTTGGCGCAACGGCAAAAGCAGTTCCGCCAAGTAAAAGCGCACAGATAACCGCGATTAAAAATTTATGAAAATCCATCTTCCTGCTCCGATAGAGTTTGAATATCAGGCTTAAAACCCACTCTGTAAAAAGCTTCTAATTTTGTGTATTATACCATAAAACGGCCCCAAAATCAAGGTTAAAACCGTCAATAAAGCGTTTTTATTATAGGACTTGTGCAAAAAGGCGGTTCTTAGTAAAATATAGAATGTAGAAGATAGAATGAAGATAATTCTGCCAACCCGTCCTCCTTAGCAGCAGCCTGCTGCTGCGGAGGGTGGAAGGCGGTTCGACAGTTTTGAATTTTTACTTTTAAATTTTAAATTTCTTTTGTCTGGCGGGTCGGGCGGCCGCTGTCCCGATTTATCGGGATGGAGGAAAGTCCGGGCAGGACAGGGCACGGCGGTGGCTAACGGCCACCCGGAGAAATCCGCGGGAAAGTGCCACAGAAAATACACAGCCTTTAAGGCAATGGTGAAAAGGTGCGGTAAGAGCGCACCGCAGCGACAGTGATGCCGCTGGCAGGGCAAACCCCGCCGCCTGCAAGACCAAGTATGCCGGTAAACCTGGCCCGGGTATCAATCCGGCGGGTAGGTCGCTTGAGCTGACTGGCAACGGTCGGCCCAGAGAAATGGTCGCCAATTACAAAACCCGGCTTATAGACCCGCCAGACAAAAGCAATTCAAAATGAAAAGTTGAGGATTACAAATTTGTGGAACCCCGACTCGTTGGGATGAATCTTTTCATTTTTTTCTTTTTTTCTTTTTTTTCATACCGCTGTCGGTTAAAGAGGAGCAGAAATTATTTGTCATAGGTAGCCAATTAAGCCGGATTTAACTTAAAGGGATTGACAGTGAGCAGGAATCTGGTTTTTGCAGTGTTTATTGCCGGGCTTTGTTTTTGTCCGGCGCTGCAGGGACGCGAAGAGACGGCTTACGACACATCACAAAAAAAGATAACCGACCTTAAAAACCCTGCTGACTGGCTGGAGCTGGGCGGAGATTTTAGATTTCGATTTGAGTATGACAATGCCAGAAAGCTTGACAAAGAAGCCCTCGGGCACGACAGAATCCAGACGCGTTTTCGCGCAAGGGTGCAGGCGAAGATAAAACTCACCGATGACCTTGACTTTAATATCCGGCTTGTAACCGAGCCGCGATATTATATCCGACCGCCTTCAGAGCCTCACCACTGGGCGTATAATGAGGCGTTATTCGATAATTTCAATCTGACCTGGCGAAATGCGTTTGATTTACCGATGACCGCGGTAATTGGGCGGCAGGAGATAAGACTCGGCAGCGGCTGGCTCATCTGCGATGGGACTCCGTTAGACGGCGGAAGAACAGCATTTTTTGATGCTCTCAGGTTTACGTATGAGATGGAAAACTGGGATGCCACCGCCGATTTTATATTGGTTGACGACCACGCCGACAGTGCAAAATGGCTCCAGCCGTTTAACGACAGGGACATCGACCTTGCCGAGCAGGATGAAAAGGGCGCCATATTATATTTTAACAAAAGAACATCGCAGGATTCCGGTATCGACCTGTATTTTATTTACAAGCACGATACTCATCGACTCATAAGCAGCGGCTCCGAAGGCGAGATTTATACGCTCGGCACCCGGTTCTACGGCAAATTCAACGAACATTGGCAGTACAGTTTTGAGTTTGCGCCGCAGTTCGGGCACAAAAACGGCAAGAGCCTCGGCGCCTTTGCGACCAATAATCAATTGATTTACAATTTCAATGATGAAAAGAAAAACAAAATCTATCTCGGCTATGAGTATCTTTCCGGCAACGACGACCCCGACAAAAATTTCGACAGAGGCTGGGGCCGCGTCGATACCTGGAGCGTGCTGTATCAGGGCTGCATAGATTCCATTGACGGCAGAGCGTATGACAGTTCCAATCTGCACAGGATTTATGCCGACTGGGCGACCAACCTCACGGAAAAAACAGAGCTGAAAACCGGTTATGCGCTGCTTTTTGCGGACGAGAACACATTCAAAGGCGGCACCGGCGGCATGAGCAAAAGCGGCAACTTCCGCGGCCAGCTGCTCAGGACTCAGCTTTCATACAAAATCAGCAAAAATATAGAGCACAGACTGGAAGGAGAATTATTTATCCCCGGCGATTTCTACAACGATGACAGAAACGACCCCGCGGTCTTTGTCAGATACAATTTGCTATTCACCTGGTAATCATTTTCTGCCGCTGGAAATCAAAATTGCTGTTTCCGTCTCAGGTTACTGTCTGCCTCCGCGACCGCCGGGGCCGGGTATTGTTATGCCGCGCTGCTGCATCCTTGCCTGCATGGCCTGCCTGAACGCAGTTCGCTGCGCCCTCTGTTCGGCTGTGCCTCTCTCAGACCTTGCACGCATATTCGCAGGATTTGCTCTTCTGCCGCCGAACTGACCGGCCTGTTGCTGGCGGGCGCGTTCTTGCCGGGCCAGCCGGTTAGGGTCATTTGGTTCATTGGCATCACGACGTCTTGGCGGCATCTGCTGACGCATCTGTTCAAAACTCGCACGCTGCGCCTGCATTCTGTCGATTATACTGTCAAGATATGCCGTCTTCTGCTGCTCATCAGGCAGTGAAAAATAGGTCTCCATCTGATATTCCATCACCTTTTGGCCGCCCTCGCGCATATACATAAACTGCTCGCGAGGCGACACCTTCTTAAACTCGGCGCTGTCCATATAAGCCATTATCTCCTGCGGCTGTTGCTTATTGGGATTTGGAAGATTATTATCGTTCCATTCTCTCCTCTGCCGCCCGAAATCGTCTCTTGATTCCTCATTGCTGGTGCCTTTGAACATATAATACAGTCCGCCTGAGGCCGAAAGGCAGACAAGGACTATAACAGCGATAATCACAATTTTTTTTCTGTTTGACGGTGGCGGTCGAAGTGTTCCGGAATACATTATTTGTTCCTTTCTCTATCAGCGACCAGTGTGTCGGCGTAAAGATACATTACCGAGCCTGCCCTGTCTTTTTGGCCGTGAAAGGCACTGTAATCCCTTAACAGGAATATCTCATTTGTGCCGAAACGCTGGGCTAACCAGCTTTTCTCGATAACCTGATTTGCCAACCTTGTATTGTATTCATAACTTGAACCTTGTTCCCTAAAGTAGTTGTTTGCGTCTTTTGTTTCCTGGCCTTGTGGATTGTCAAAAAATGTTGTGCTAACAACAGTGCCTTTATCGGCAGGACATTTGAGAGCTTCGGGACCGCTGAGATATTTGCCAAGGATAACGTTAATTGGCGGGTCGTTACTATAGTGTCTGCTTGGCATATTGGCGATTGCAGGCATAATATTCTTATTGTTGTCGAGATACATTCGAAAGGCAATCATGCAGCCGTGCAGGTTCTGTTTGCAGGCGGTTTTGTAGGCGACCCTGCGGGCAGCGGCCAGGGCCGGCATAAGTATGCCCATCAGCATGGCCATAATCGACAGCACTACCAGCAGTTCGACCAGCGTAAATCCCGTTAGAGACGAGGTATTTGAAATATCTGACGGTCGCCCCTGCCGACCTGTCTCTAACGGGATAAAAGCTTTTTCTCTATTTCTCATATCCTTTAACCTGTCTGTACAATGAGACTTACGCATTATATCAAATATTAAAGACGCTTACAGTGTGCTGATTATTGCAGGAAAATGGAGATTTTTTATTTTTCTGCCAGGACGGCAGGGATTTTTGAGGCGGTTTGAGCGCAGCAGTTTTCAACCTTATCAAACAGGCAATAATTGTTCGTTTTGTTTGACCGTATTTCGAGCTATTTGGACAACCCTCTGTCGCAGAACTGTTGGAGCAAGAACCTGTACCTGGTCGCCATAGCTTAGAACCCACCGGATTATCTCATTGAGTCCATCAACACGGAATTCCATAATTATCGACCCATCATCCTGAAAGGTAACTGTTTGTGTGCTGTGCCATCGAACCTCGGCAACACTATGGGCGATTTCTGGCAGAAATCTGAGCTTGACATTATAGAGCCTGCCCTCTGGTATCATTGACCAGGCCCGGCCGAGATACTCATATACATTAAATTCCTTCTCCTCGATGAAGCATTTATCTAATACGTTTAGCGATTTGATATAGTTAAGCCTAAAAGGGTGGATTCCCTCGTGAGGGCTCGATTTGCCAAACACATACCACCTAAGGTCGTCATACATCAAATGATAAGGGCACAAATCAGTTATTAAGTCTTTCTGCTCAAGGAGTGAATAATAACGAATATTTACAAGTCGCTTCTTCAGGATAGCTTCCAGCAGCTGGGCAAATATCTGAGCGAGTGAATCTCCTATTTCCTGGGCACCAGGTTTTATAGTGATGTACGGCAGAGCAGAATTGCAATACCGCCTTATTTCGTCAGGCAAATTATTTTCTATCTTAAGTGCTGCTGCCAGTGTCGAACCCTTGAATGGAAAATGAATATGATTTCCCGCCTTATAGACCAGTAAAAGCAACCCTAACGCCTGTTGGGCATCCAGATTTATCGCAGGCAGAAAAAACTCCGGACCTATTACATAATAGTGGGCCTTATTGTTAAAATGATAGGGTACACCCACTTTCCGCAGTTCATTCAAGTCCCTGAAAACCATTCGCCTGCTTATTTTCAATATCCCGGCTAAATCCTTAGCCGCATAGGGCCGGCCTGATTGCATCGCGGTCAGGAGCATAATTACCCTGCTAACTCTGCTGGTTTTCATAACGCCTCCTTAGTTAATGAAAATTTACAGGGTTATCCCCCGGTGGTTTCGGGAATCTTAAACCAATACCTGGTTACAGACCATACAGGAAAAACCTATATTTTTAGACTCCAAAACCTGTATGTTCTAACATTATGTGTTACTGAAATGAAAAGGACAAAACGACCGACAATAAAGGCAATAACGCCCCGGATAATACAAACTAAAAGTCTATAGATGTCAAACCTTCTCTGATCGCAATTTTCGTCAATTCTGCTGTGCCGGATACGCCAAGTTTTTTTATGGTATTGAGTCGTCTGGCCTCAATGGTTTTGACGCTGACGTGAAGCAGTTTTGCCGCTTCCTTGGTGGTTTTGTTTTCCGCAATGAGCTGAAGCAACTCCCGTTCCCTCGTCGTTAACTTATCCAGCAGTTCTTCAGCAGAGTCCGATGTTCCGCCTTGAGCATAGTCATCCACAACAAGCTTTGCAACTTTTTCACTTAGATACCGCCGGCCGGCGTGAACACTTTTAATGGCATAAACCAGTTCATCGGCCATTGCATCTTTAAGGGCATACCCCGAAACCCCGGCATTAAGCATGTCTCTTACAAAACGCCTGTTGCAGTATGCAGACAATGCCAAAACCTTAATATCAGGGTTTTCTCTGACGATTTCTTTGGTTGCGTCGATACCATTTAAACCGGGCATACTGATATCCATAAGCACAACATCAGGCTTGAGCTTTCGGGCAAGTTCAATTCCTTCATGCCCGTCACAAGCCTGGCCCACTATCTCCATATCTTCAGTCTGGTCAATTATTAATTTGACCCCAGACCGCAATATCCCATGGTCATCGACTATTAATACCTTTATGCTCATATAACCTCTAAATCTAAGCCTTGTCCTCTAATGGAACCGTTAGAGTAATCTTGCTGCCAATACCAGCCTTCGAGTCTATACTTAGTTCACCACCCAGATAAGTTACTTGCTCGCGGATATTAAAAAGCCCAAAACCTGTCAATGACTTTTGTTTTTTACCAGGGCGGAAAGACTCAAAACCACACCCATCGTCTTCCACACAAAGAATTATATTATTCTGCTTTCCGGCAACAGAAACCTTGACATTATTCGCTTTGGCATGCTTTACTACATTAATCAACAACTCTTTTACAGACTTAAACAAAAAGGTCACTATATTTTGATCTAAGTCTTTGCCTTGGGTCTCTGACTTAAATTCGACCGCTATTTTGTGTTTGTCTTTTATCTCCGTTCGCAGCCATTCCTCTATTGCAGGTTCCAATCCCAGTTCGTAAAGGATAGGATAGCTCAAATCAAATGTAAATGTTCGGGATTTTTCAATAAGCTCACCAAGCATAGTCCTCATCTGCCCATAAGCTTCAGTCAATTTGGTATCTTTAGTAATTTTGCCAAGCGATTTGACTTTAACATCCAGAAAGACCAGAGGCTGAATTATGCTGCCGTGAATACCTTCGGCTATATGTTTTCTTTCTCTTTCTTCTATAGATGATAACTTAAAAGCTAAAGCTCTAAGCTGTTCATGATTTTTCTTTAGCTGCTCTTCATCGGCCCGCAACTGCTGGTTGGCAGATCTCATCTGCTGTTCAGTTGCCTGTAATTGTTGATTTGAAGCCTTTAACTGCTGGGTTAGAGCCTTCAATTGCTGCCCTTCCGCCTTCAATTGCTGCCCTTCCGCCTTCAGTTGCTGGTTGGCAGCTCTTAACTGCTGTTCTGTCGCCTGTAATTGTTGATTTGAAGCCCTTAACTGTTGGGTTAGAGCCTTTAGCTGCTGCTCTTCTCCCCTCAGTTGCTGGTTGGCAGCTCTCAACTGCTGTTCTGTCGCCTGCAATTGCTGATTTGAAGCCCTCATCTGTTGATTGACAGCTTTTATCTGTTCAGTTGTTTTTCGGTGTTCTATAAGTTTACCCAAACGGTGAGCAATGGCATCTAATAGTTTTCTCTCTTGAGCAAGAAAAGGACCTTCATCAATTGCCGGCATCTCTTCAAGATAACAAATCTCTATTAACCCGACTTTTTTGCCAGCTATGTTTATATCTGCTGACTGCAGCCATTTTGTTGGCTTGAAATTGGCTGTCTTAAACTCTCTATTTTCAAAGATTATTCTGGTACATGTGATATCAGGATACTGCCACGCGGGCGGTATCAAATCAACCAGCCCCTTAAAAACTTGCTCTGTGTCAACTCCATACTGTTCAATTAACTCCGAAAGGCCAAACATGCAGTTAAGCTCTTTGACTCGCTCAGCCATATCATGATTAAGTTTTTTTAGCTGCTCTTCTGCCTGCTTTAGCTCGGTGATATCCACACCCTGGGCTATCGTAGCCGTTAATGTCGTGCCGTTTTCAGCGTAAATATTTGCAGAATTCCACAATGCCACTCTGATATTTCCATCTTTGTTAAGTATTGGTATCTCTACGGACTCCCAGTTATTACCGCTCAAAGTCCGCTTAATTTCAAGTAATACCTGCTCACAATTCTCTTCGGGAAATAATATGCTCAATTCTTTGCCTAACACTTCCTCGGCGATTCTGCCGGTAAGGTGCTCAAAGGCATGGTTAAATTTGGTTATTTTAAAATCAGGGGTCCAAACAATTATCGGGGCATTGGCATAATTAATTAGATTTTCCAGATAATTTTGCGTCTCTCGCAAATCTCGCTCTGCCTGCTTGCGCTCGGAAGATTCTAAAGACACCCATTTATCTTCCTTCTTGATGAGCGCAAATTGATGATTATCGACTACTTCTATGACTTCTCCTGCCTGGCATTTGTCCAGAGAATATGAACAGACGGCCAGCATGCGGTGTTTCCCGATAACGCTGTTCACGATAGCTTCATAACTGGCGAAGTTCTCCCAGTCTTTCTTTTCAAGCCAAAAGGTGTTGCCCGTAAGGCGAAGGCCATCAAAACCTCGCTCTATAGCCTGTTTTTCCTTTTCCACCCACCCCGCCAGTACTTTATCAGCCTCAAACTTGCCTGTTTTAGTATACCATTGGCTGTAGTCAAGTATCTCTATCTGTCCTTTTTTAATGTAATCATCCAAATCCTTTACTTTTGCTTTAAGCGCTGACTTTGCATCCTCAACTCCCAGCGGCTCGGCAGTAACCCACATGCAAAATTCGTTATTCTCTAACCCTGCTTTAAAATACGGCACCAGAATTTCAATCAAATCTTCCTTGCCCTGGTAAAACTGACAGAAGTGCGTACCCCAGGGCACATCGCCCAATATATCGATTCCTGTTTTCCGGGTTGGCTGTTTTGTCTTATTTAGCATCTTTAGCCCACCCGCTTTTCGAGGATTGCTTTATTTCGACCACCTCCTGTGGTTGCCATAGTGGCTTTTCCAGGTCATCACCTTCAGTATAAGAGATGCTTCCGGTTTCAGTGTCTATGGAAATGCTTTTTCTTTTATTGCCGCCCAAAAACGAAGCTCTTACTGGAATCCTCTTTTCCGACAGAATTGTAGTAACTGATTTTATATTATCCTCGCAGATTATATCATCTTCCTTCTGCAGGACATTGCCGGCACCGACGAGGCACACTTCAATATCATCCAAGACGGATCCAGATTCAAGCATTTGATTTAACATTTGTTCTATTCCGCCAGTTGCGTATTTTGTTTCTTCGCAAGACTGCCTCGGATCACAACCTGGCAGCATAATATGTGCCATGCCGGCGTTTTTTGTTTTGGAATCATAAGCTGCAACGACAACACACGATCCTATCGCCATCGCCCTTAGAACGAATCCTCCCCTTTGAACTGCGGTTTCCCCTGTATTAACATCAACGATTTCTTTCATTTTTGCTCCCAATGAAATTGTGTTCAACTCAAGCTGTAATCTTGCTTTATGATACTATAATTATAAAAAAATGTAGAAAAGGCTGGCTAATAGAATTTAAACAAATTTTATCCTCTCTGTGTTCCCAAGCACTGCATAATAGCCACCCCTTTTTTAGCACATAAGCAATTGCCGAACCAGCAATATATCCATTTTCGGCCACATGTATCCTCAGTTATATATTAAATTATATAGGTCGAAAAAAATATATCAAATAAAATTTCCCGACTAATATAATCTTTTTTCATTGCCAATTTGGAGGGCCAGCCGCAGCATCTTTATGATGGCTGTTCTTGCTGATTTTTGGTTTCCGCTAATACTGCCAGCAGTTTTGAGGCTGTTGCCGGCTTAATGGATGGTATTGGTTCAGGCTGCTCGGGCTGTTCTGAATTGGCGGTTTCTCTACTGCCAATCCGCAACGCTAAAATATCCAGACATGCCTTTCGGCTGGTCTCCTGATTTTTACTATCGCAAAGCTGAACCAGCTTTGCGGCTGCCAAAGGAATATATTTTGCCAATAAAATCCGGCTGGCACGCTTTGAAGATTCAAGCCGGCTTTTAATCCCTTCAGAGAAGTTTTTATCAGCCAGCCATTTTTGCCACAGTTTGTGCGAGATATTATGCTTTTGCAAAACGCCGGCCTCATCGCCGCCGGACTCAAATAAGTCTTCAATAACTCTAATCTGCTTTTCTGTAAGTGCCATAAAATCTCTCCTGGTAAATTCAACGTTCAATGTTAAACGTTCAATGTTCGACGTTCTTCTATATATCTTTTTGCAATAATTGTGATTGCCGCTGCCATTCTTTCTGCCTTTGTGCCTGTGAGATTTTCCATCGCTGTCTGGAGGGCTAAATCGACAATCTTTATCTGCTCATCGTCAAGAAAGAAAACAAGAGTATTCAAAAACAGCTTTGGATTATCAGCCAGCTGCGGCAGAGGTTTTGTAATATCTTTTAGTTTTTCTATTGCTGTTTTTGTATCGGGCAGCAGTTTGCTAAGTTCCTTACCGCTGAATTTTTCGCTTAAGTTTTTAATAAGCTCAATCTTGGCTGCCAATTCATCTTTTCCGCCTAATCTATTGAGTGTTGCAAGTAGAATCCGTGCCTGGTCGTCATTGACATCCCAGATAACGCAGTCCGCAAAGGTTTCGCCCAGCTCTTTAAGGGCCGTCAGGCGATGATGGCCGTTGATAATCTCAAAGTGGTTTTCAATCTCAGGATGATTGCGGACAATCAAAGGCTCATAATTGTGTGATTGAGCGATTAGACGCTTGAGCTTTTCAAATGTTGCTTTGCTCATCCTGTTCGGGTTTTCAGGATGCGGCAGTAATTTATCAAGCGGTATTCTGACGATATTTTGTGTTTTCATAGGTTGTTCCTATAGGGTATAGAAAAAGTTTTGAGTTTTTAGTGTTGAGTTATGAGTTATTTAAATCTTCATTTTTCAATCTTAAATCTTCAATTCTAAATTTGGGTTTCGCCACAGATAGTAAACCGGTCGGTCGGACAATTTGCTGATTAGAAATTCTGTTCTTGAGATATTGTCCGACAGGTTTCTCGCCCTTGTGCCGTAGGCGGCAAGAAAATCCTTTATCTGTTTTTCAATAAAGCTCTTTGCCTTTTCAGCCAGGTTCTGCAGTTTGCTGTGTGTCCTTTCGATATCGACAAGGTCGCTCTGCTCTATTCCAACAGCGCTGAGAGCCTGGCGGAGTTTGGCGCAGCGCAAAGGTTCAGAGCCTTCAAATTTCATCATTCCTGCCTTTTCAAAGAATGGATTGACCTTGCCCATCACTGCAAGAGCTTCGATGTAAGACATATTTAATAGAGGCATTGTCTTTTCGACAAGTTCATGTGCAAGACCCAGACCCCTGTATCGTGGCTCAATAACCACACGTGCGATTGTGCGGACATTGTTGTTGACAAGCTGCATTGACGCCGAACCTGAGCCGAGCTTTGCAAAAAGTCCCTCTGTTGCAATATTGCGAAGCTGGACAGAACATACAGGCATTGAATAAATGATAATACCTACGACAGGTTCCATTTCAGCTCGCATAGGGTGGATGTCGATGATTTTGTAAACCGCTGCTACCGGCCCTGTTCGGCAATCACGATAGTGAAACCGAGCCAAAGGTTTGTAATCAGCAATTGTGCCGGGAACAATCTTCAGATATCTTTTTATCGTGCAATTCATAAACAATTACTTCGGATTTTTATAAATCACTTCGGCTTGGCCTGCCAAGTGCTTTATGACAATAACTTCAGGCAGCAAATCAGCAAGCAAATCATCATGTGAGCTTGCGAGTATGAATATTTTGCCGCTCTGTGTTGCAAATTTTCTCAGATTATGGGAGATAACCGCTGCTGTTACGCGGTCGAGACTTGAACAAAATTCATCTGCAAAGATAAATTGTTCGTTGCCGGCCAGTGCCTTTGCGATGCGGTATCGGTACTTCTGGCCATCGCTGAGAGTTCGGGGTGAATTAAGGACGCAAAAGACATCTGTAAGACCTGAGTTACTTAAGGTTTTAAGGGTGTTGAGAAAACCTGCCTCGATACAGTCAACGCAGGTTTTGTTATCGGGCAGGGGTATGTCATCGATATTGATTTTTTCATTGTTGTTGAATGTATTGTAAAATTCTTTCAAGAGGACACTTTTGCCGCTGCCGGAGGGACCTGTGATATAACAGATATCGCCGGGCGATAGTTTGATATCGCAACTGTGCGTGATAACATTGTTTTTCAGTCTTTGTACTGTCATACCGAAAGCTCGCAGAACGTCTGCAACTTTGTCGGTTACAGGAAGATTCCAGTCAAAACGCTTACTTGCATTTAAGGTTGTCTGTTGCATTGTGCGCCCTTTATCATTGAAGGCAACCTCTAAAAATTCAGGAAACGCGGCCTGTCATTGCGAGCGAAGCGAAGCAATCTACATTATTAAACGAAAAACAGAGATTGCTTCGTCGTTTCACTCCTCGCAATGACGGTGCGAGGTTA
>Ga0315291_10000295_pt1 | contig 63837 bp, 52 predicted proteins | sample YL17G12_20_MG_FD_203070 | JGI IMG/M metagenome (GOLD analysis project Ga0315291, IMG submission 203070) | Sediment microbial communities from Yellowstone Lake, YNP, Wyoming, USA - YL17G12_20 | ecosystem: Environmental > Aquatic > Freshwater > Lake > Sediment | place: USA: Wyoming | collected... | reverse complement strand
AAAAAAATTAAGCTGGTATGATACCTATTTCGCTTTGATCATCCCCTGGTTGGTCAATCCCTTAGGGATATTTTTGATGAGACAATATATTCAAAATTTACCTAAAGAATTAGAAGATGCCGCCAGAATAGATGGTGCTGGTGATTTCAAAATACTATTTAAGATCGTTCTCCCCTTATGTAAACCAGCTTTAGCAGTTTTAGCCATTCAGGTATTTTTAGTTAACTGGAATTCATTTCTATTTCCTTTCATCTTGACCTCCTCTGAAAAGATGAGAACTTTACCAGTAGCCTTAGCCTTATATCAAGGATATCAGACTATCGATTGGCCTCACCTGATGGCCGCTTCTACCATCTGTGCCCTTCCGGTGATAATTTTATTCTTATTCTTCCAGCACCAGATCATCTCCGGATTAACTGCCGGAGCATTAAAACAATAATAATTTTGGAGTGCATCCCGCCGATGGCGGGATGCTATTTATCCCCTCTCCTTTCTAAAGCGAGGGATAGGGAGAGGTTTCTTTTGTCCGCCTTTGGCGGATTATACTTTTTTTAAAGAGAGGCTGAGGAAAAGTTCCCTTGGTATGTCAGACTTTTAGTCTGACAAAAAGAACGTCAGGGATAAACCCTGACGCTACCATCTTTATCCGATATTTGTGATTGTCAAAAGATTCTCAAACCTTAAACTCCTCAATTTTATCTTTTGCTTTCTTCTCTTTAGAAAAATGATAGTTGGTTTTAGACCGTGGAGTACTGGAGAAGTTTTTATCGAACTCTGATTTGAGCTTTGTTTTCAAAAGATAGAGTTCCTCATAGGCTAAATTCGGGTTGGAGAGATACTTCTCAATTAACTCCAGATTGGAGTTATCCCCTTTAAGCCTTGAGAGAGAAAGAGCAATCCTTTTTATCTCCGCTTTAAAATCATCCAAGATATTTTCTGCGGTTTCCTCTTTTCCCTTCATCTTTTTCAGCATCTCCGAAGCAGTTTTTAAATTTTCCTCCAGCCTGTCAAAATCTATCTCCTCAATCCTGGATTCCTTTATCCTCTCTGCTTGTCCCTTTAAATTTTCAATTAGTTTCAAAATCTCCATTTTAACCTACCTTTTTAATTTTAGTCAGGCAGAGCCCTGAAGGCTCTGCTTTTATTCGTCATCTGTCATTTCTTTCGATTTTCATTTCTATTTTCAAAAGCCTCTGATTGATCTGATCTTTCAGTTCGAAGAATTCTTTTTTAGTCATAAAATTCTCTTTCAACAAGAGCTCTAAATTGGAAAGTCTTTTATCCAGCTCATTTACAATCTGAACTTCAGCCTTATGGGCTAAATCTAACTTGATCCCGGCAATAGTAGTATAATAAGCAGTCAGAACCCCGAAAACGGTAACGAAAAAAGTTATCAGAAATTGAAAAAGCTGAACTTTCGAAAAGTTTTTATTGTTATTATTCATAAGTTTTTATGGAGTTCATCCTACGGATGCAGCCTCCATTTGAATGCACTCCCTAATCTTCTCACTCTTTAAAATTTTATAAAACATCCATCTTTCTTTATCTTTCAATCTTATCTTTCTTACCATATAGGTCCCATTTAAAATCTCTCCCTCTAATTTGAACTTAAAAAAATCTTTGCTTCCCTCTATGGTCTGGTATTCTCCTACATCTAAAACCTCTCTTGTCGAAGTTGACCTTGAGGCTGATTCAGACTCTATATTCTTAGAAAAATCCTTGAAGTCACACAGAAACCTTCTCCCCTTTCCAAGTTTTTCCATATCTAATCCAGGTATGCAAAGAGCAGTTGAAACCTCTTCTCCTTCAAATTTTAAATTACTATCGAGTATTTTTTCCTCTGGATGGTTTTGTTCTGAATCAGATCTATGAGATAAACTAAATCTCGAAGGCTGAAACTTATCCAAATCTATTTTTTCTTCACACACAAAACAAACCCTAACCCTGAAAATTTGAGGAATGGAACTCAAAACCTTTTCCTCTAAATCTTTCTTACAGAAAAGCTCGATTTTATTTTCAGAATAACCCTTATCTTCTATTTCCCCGACCAGTTTAACTTCCTTTTCTATTCCGGCTTTTTTCAAGGATTCTAAAATTGAATCCTTATAAGCCCTTTTGAATTTACACACCCCATCTGCACAATCGTGCTTTTGAAAAAGGTAAAGCTCATTCGTCATCGAGGTTCCGAAAACCGCACCCCGGTATACTAAAGAGGTCTCATGCACCTTGATGATGTTGCGGTAGTTGTAAAAAGCTTGAGTTTTTTGACCATTTTCTTTTTCGTAAGTACGGAAGGGAATATGCTGGCATCTTCTCATGTCTTCACCGCAGATGGAACATTCTGGAAATTCAAATGAAAAACCGATGGAGCATTCTTTATAAATCCCGTGGTCGATATTTACTTTCAAAGAGTCTGCTTCAGGTGAATTTTTTAACCAGTAGAAATAAACTTTAACCCAGTTAACTTCATCTTTTTTGACTAAATCTGCTTTGAAGTTCCGCGCGATAGGAAGTCTTTCCTTAGAATGACCAATTAATACTGGTGAATCAACCAATAGCTCTGCCAGTTTAGGGTGTTCATCCAGAGGGAAGCAGCCGCCAAATGAGTTAACCTGGTCCGAGACCAGATACATCGCCCGAATATAGATATCTTCTTTATTGACCGGAACTGGTGGTTTTATGCGGGTATTTATCAACAACACAAGTTCATCGGAAACCTCAATCTCTTTTTCAGAAAGAAAAGCTTCAACTCTGCCTAAAAGATTTTCCATCTAATTCTCCATATTGCTTGTATCATTCTGACCCCGCCTTTAGCGAGACGACTGAAGAATCTGCTGAGATTCTTCGTCTTATCTCAGGTGGACTTAGAATGACATATTATGTGTTCTCTGCTCTCTATTGTTCTCCTGACCAAAAGAGCTTTTTATAATCTAACTCCGGGACAGGACTTGAACTCCTGTCCCGGGCTTTGAGCTGCCAAAAAACTAACCTGAAGTTGGAGGTCAGTCATTATCCATCAACAGACCTGAGTTCTCTTTTCCCATCAGAATTATAGTGATTCTGTAGTAATTTTTAGTTCAATTGACTTCAACTGAAAAATTACTCCTATCTTTTATTTTTGTTTTTCGTAGTGCGACTCTTTTAGGGACGCCTATCCTCTCCTCTCGGGAAAACTTGTAGCGTTGGGCTTTATGCCCGACGTTTTCATTCTTCCCTCTTCTCTCCGGAGATGGCCAGGGAGGGGTTCCTCATAAACTCTTAAACTGTATTTTCGGAGAGAGCAAGCTCGTAGCGTCGGGCTTCACGCCCGACGTTATTCTTTTCCCCTCTCATTTCTTCCGAGAAATGGATCCATCCCGTCCTGAAAGGGATCTGTAAGAAAAGGGATCCGTAGGATAGGAAAAGAGAGGACCAAGGTGAGGTCAAAATACAAATGATTTTTAGGATTCTGTTGTAGGAGCAGACCCCTGTGTCTGCCCTGCTTTCAGGCGACTCTGTCCTACGGTAGGTACGCCAGACATAGTCTCCGTTATTAGGAAAAGGGTTGCACTACCTTCTCCTCTCTCCTCGTGAGAGAAGACAAGGGTGAAGTTTCAATCTTTTATTTTCCTTCTTCCATTTTCTTTTTTAGGAGAGGTTCTTTTATTCCCCTTGAACTCTTGAATCTCTATCCGTCTTTGGCGGATTGAACTTTCGATATTTTTTCCTTCTTCCTTTTCCAATTTTCCTTTTTCTTTAATCAGTCATTTGCTATTATTTTATTCTCTTTTTTATATTCTCGTATTCTGTTTTATTAAAAGTCAATCCTTCAACTGTTTTTCCGAATCCACTGATCTGATTTTCAACTTTGGCGATCCTTTCCTTGGTTGGAGGATGCGATGAGGCTAACTTCTCAAAAAAGGTTGGCTCTTTTTCGCTCATCTTGTCTAACTTTCCCAAAAGATTTTTCATCCCGTTCGGGTTATAACCTGCTTTCTCCAAATAGTAAGTCCCGAATTGATCCGCCTCAAATTCATTATCCCGGCTATAACCCTGCAGGATAACCCCGATCCCGGTTGAAACTACATCTTTGCTCACCTGACTGCTCGAGCCGAAAGCAATCGAGAGTAAAACCTGCACGCCTAAAACCTGCTGTAATTTTTTAACCCCGTGCCTTGCCACCACATGGCTGATCTCATGCGATATGACCCCGGCTAATTCCGCTTCATCATCTAAGATTTTCAAAAGCCCGGAATAAACGTAGATATACCCGCCCGGGCAGGCAAAAGCATTGATCTCCTTCGAATCCAATACCTTGAATTGAAAAGGCAGCTCTTTTCTGTCCGATATTCCGGCAACTTTCTGCCCAACCTGACTAACATAATTCTGAACCAGCGAGTCGTTCAAAACCTTTCCCTCAGATTCCACCTGTTTGGACATTTTCTCACCAATAGAGATTTCTTCGTTGGTCGAGATTAAAATAAAACTTTTTTTACCACCCGGACCAGTAGTAGCACAATTAAAGAAAAGCAAAAACACTATCAGAAAACTACCAATCCATCCTGCAATCGCCCTTTTCATTTTTCCCTCCGATTTTGTATTAAATTCCACATATAATAAATATATATATAATTAATATATATAATATATATAAATATATTTTATAAATATTAATAATAATTATTAAGAATTTTTTAGAAATTTAAAATGTCGTAGCAAATCTTCTGCTGGGATAGGGGTTGTACCCCTATCCCTCATCTCAAACTGGCAGGAGTACAACTCCTACCCGATCAGTAATTTTGGAACATTTTGTCGGGGCAAGCCCCTGTTGAGCGCAGCGAAATCCCGATCCTTTCGGGATGCCTGCCCTGTTTTTGTTGAATTAACCCCGACCTCCCCTCTCCTCGCAGGAGAGGGTCAGGGAGAGGTTAATACCTCCTCCTGTTAGGAGAGGGAAAGGGTGAGGTTAATTCCCTCTCCCCCTGTGGGAAAGGGATAGGGGAGCTACGCCCCCTTTCCCCTCCCATCAAGGGAGGGGAGAACTTAGACTTCGAAGGCAGATCCCCCACCCCTTCAAAACTATTTTTTTCAGAAATAAATTAAAAACTACTTGACTTGTTTAAAACCTTTCATAAAATACTATCATTATAGTTTATGCTTAAGGATGATGTTGGGGATAATAGCATTACCGTTGTTGCCCAATTCCTCCAGGTGATTTAGGCTGGCTTTAAAACTGGTGTTAATGACGTTCTCTTATTAAGAGCTGAATATAAAATGAAGATTAATCTAAAATTCTATATTATCCTTTTTATCTTTCTGCTCAGCTTATTTATTCAAGACCGTTCTTCTGGAGATGTTGGTTCCTGTGCCAGATATAAAGTATACCTGATATTTGATAAAGGGGATTCTCTGGTATGCTTCATACAGTTAACAAGCTATGATGATAATTTGAAATCTTTAAGCAATGAGGAAATATTGAAACATATTAAGGAACAGTATCGTTCTGATACTCTCACCATCTATAAAAGAATTCAAACCATTAATTATCCTGAAGGAAATAATTATTATGGGTTCAAGTATTCTGCTGTAGCCAATGAAGATAGGGTAGTGGTCAAAGTTAATTCGATCTCCAGGATTCGCAAATCAGATGTCTTCCGGTGTGAATATGGCAAATTCCCTGAAGACGATCGTTACGGAATCCACTTCACCTCACAGGTAATCGAGGATTTATCCCAGAAGGAGATTGACCTATTACAAACAAAACCATATTCACAGATTAATATCCCCAGCCCATCCCAATTTGACGTGGATGTCTGCATGAATTACAACAGAAACATAAGCGAAGAACTGTTGAATAAATTATGCAATTTATATTTGAATAATGAAAAGAACCTTCCCTATAAAGAATTTGAAGAATTACAGAAAAAACATTATGAGGAGACGAAAAGGAAATTACAGAACCGGAATATCATAGTTATCCACCTTTATGGAAACGATTGATTGGGTGAAAAAAACCGTAGGGACACGGCACGCCCTGCCCTACACCTTACCAACCATCTGCGGAAAACGGCTTTTGGGGTAAAATTGGTTAAGGTATTGGACCCCTTTAGTTGGTGTCAGGAGTTACCTCCTGACACCATTTCATTTTGTAGGGACAGAACATCGTTCTGTCCTATTACAAATCCTTAGAAGCAGATGAAAGAGTAAAGCAAAACGAATCAACATAGCTGATGTTCTGCATCAACTCTTCCTGCAAGGAGAAATAAATGGGTTTACTAAAGATTCTTTTGATTCGAAGGGCTGAGGGTTGTAGAAAGGCTATACGTCTTTCGTACGATAAACATGTGCGCCTTGCACGTGAAGGATTAATCCCTGTGGATTCAAATGAATCCCTTCATACTGTTGGACTATATGGTTCTCTAGGAAGTAGATACGAAGTAAGTGATGAGTCTAAGTCCGAGGTGGAGATATGGGCAGAGCTGGGTCCCTTTCTGTTAATGAATGAAGCAACTGCACTTGAGGCTCTAGCAGAGTATGTTGTCTATAAAGAACAACCTGGAGAAACAAGGATGACATGGCTTAAAAATTTAATAAATGATACATTCCGTATGTCGTCCATATCGGAAAGGTCAATTAGATTTGTTGGAGGAGTCATAAATCGTGTTGCATGGTGCGATCTTTTGGACTCTGATATTTTAAGAACAATTGAAGAAGAGGTACAAAACTTTAATTCTGATTTCTCAGAAGATGTTGATGCCTAACAATGGGGAGTGTTCGTTTCTCTTGGTGATTTCAGGACTTACCTCCTGATACCATTATTTTTTGTGGGGACAAAACAGTGTTCTGTCCGAATAGAAACACCCGACGATTTTGTTCTATTACGGATCTATAGGATTGAGCGAAAAATAAACCCAGGTTGAGGGCAACCTGGGTATACAAATCGTAGGGGTACGTTGCAATGTGCCCCTACAAAATTACGGAAACAGCACTACCTTCCCGGATTCCTTATTCGGTGAAAGCAGTGCATCGAATCCTTTCTGTATATCCTTCAACGGAAACTTATTGGTAATCACCGGAGTCGGGTCAACCAATTTATTATTCAAAAGATTGGCAAGCTCATACCAGGTTTTAAACATTAATCTTCCATTTATCCCGATTATCTTCGCTCCTTTGAAAATCACATTAGCATTCAGGTCGAAAAGGATTTTATCAGAAGGAATCCCAAAAGCAGTGAAAGTCCCACCCTTTTTCAGGATTTTAAATCCATCCTCAATTGCTTTTGGAGCACCGGTCATTTCTAAAACCACATCCACCCCCTCACCTGAAGTCTGTTCCATTATCACATCCACCGGATTGTCTTTTTTAATGCTTAAAGCCACATCTGCTCCCATCTTCTTCAAAAGCTCAACCCTGAACGGAAACTCACCTACTGCAAAAACTTTTGCGGCACCAACTGCCTTGGCAATCCCTACAGCAAAACAGCCAATCGGACCGTCACCCAATATGGCTATTACTTTTCCGGAAACATCACTTTCCATCACTGTGTAGGTGGCATTCCCGAAAGGTTCTTGAATGGTAGCAATTTCTATTGGCAAGCTCTTATCATTTTTCCAGACGCAGATGTCTGGTATGGCGATATATTCAGCAAAAGCACCATTAGTATCAACGCCTAAGATCATTAGATTTTTACAGATATGCATCTTCCCGGTTCGGCATTGATAACAGGTCTGATCCGGAATATGAGTCTCTGCAGAAACGAAATCTCCCACCTTTGCCCTTTTAACCTGAGAGCCGATCTCTACCACTTCACCCGCACATTCATGCCCGAAAACCATTGGAGGTTTAATCCTGTTCTGCGCCCACTGATCCCAGTTATAGATATGCAAGTCCGTGCCACAGATGGAACAGGCTTTGACTTTAACTAAAACCATATCCGGTGCAATTTTTGGGATTTCCACATAATCAAGTTCTGCGCCCGGAGCTCTGTTCTTCTTCATCACCGCCATCATTTTATCTGCCATCTTTTCTCCTTATTATAATTTTTAAATGATCGAATTTTATATCTTCGTGAAAAATATAACGAATAAGCAGGATTTGTCAAGCAGGAACAAATAGCTGAAAATTTCCATTTTTCAAGACAGCTTATTTTATCAGAACTGGCTTTCACTCTAATTTAGTTTCTTCAGGATATGAAGAGCTTGAGACATACTCTTTTAGTTTTTTCTTGTCAAAAAAGCTTTTAAACCTTATCTTCTTTTTGAAATTATGAAAACAAAAGTCCCTGTGTCTGGGTCAAAGCATAAAAAATGAAATAGAGGAAAAGGAACAGATTATGTCAATACGTATATTTGTAACCGGTGGAACTTTTGACAAAGAATACAATGAGTTGAACGGACAGTTATTTTTCAAGGACACACACTTGTCTGAGATGTTAAGGCTTGGCAGATGCAAAGTAGACTTTCACTTAAGAACCTTAATGATGGTTGATAGTTTGGAAATGTCTGAGGCAGACCGGAATATTATTCTGGAGAACTGTAAAAAGACACCTGAAGACAAGATTGTGATAACTCACGGAACTGATACCATGATCGATACCGCCAGAGTTCTGGCCAATGGGATAAAAAATAAAACCATAATATTAACCGGTGCAATGATTCCTTATAGATTTGGCAGTTCGGACGGACTATTTAACCTGGGTAGCGCTCTGGCATTTGCCCAGTCTTTACCCAGTGGAGTCTACATTGTTATGAATGGAAAATGCTTTCATTGGGATAACGCAAGGAAAAACAAAAAAACCGGAGAGTTCGAAGAGATAAAATAAGAAGGTAGGGGCGATCCGATGGATCGCCCCTACCTCATCTTTTAATCGCAAACAGCACCCTTTCGATACCAGCTAAATCTTTTATAATCTCAATAGAATTAAAATCGCTTATTTCTGCAATTATTTTTTTAACTTTTCCAGCCTGATTATAGCCTGTTTCTAAAACTAAGATTCCTTTCCCTTTTCTCAGGAAACTTGCTGATTGTTCGATTATCCGCTGGTATAATCCTCCCTTTGTAAAAAGAGCTATTTCCGGCTCAAAATCTCTGACTTCCTTTTGTAAAATCTCTTTCTCTTCGTTATGAACATAAGGAGGATTAGAGACTATGCTATCTATTTTACCTTCCAGATTTCTGCCCCATAGAGGAGTCAACAAATCACCGCATAGAAATTCAATTCTTTTTTCAACTTGATTTCTTTCCGCATTCTCTCTGGAAAGAGACAGAGCATCTGAAGATATATCCGTGGCATAGACAAAAGAATTTTTAAGATTACTGGCTAAGGCAACCGCGATATTCCCTGAGCCGGTGCCAATATCTACGATCTTTAATATGTCTGTTTCTCTTTTTTCTTTTTTAAAATGTTCTAAAACTTTTGTGACTAAAACCTCAGTTTCCGGTCGGGGGATTAAAGCTCTTGAGTCGATATTGAATTTTAGACCATAGAATTCTACTTCGCCCAAAATATATTGTAAGGGTTTTCCAGAAAGTCTTTCTTTTATTAACTTCTGAAGTGTCTCCTCTTCTTCAGGAGTCAAAACCTTCTGGCTGTTCAGATAAAGCTCTGTCCTTTTTAAATTGAGAATATAACCTAAAAGTAGCTCAGCTTCTATTCGCGGGCTATCGATATCTTTTTTCCAGAAAACTTCAGTAGTAGAGTGAAGGGCTTCTAAAATTGTTTTGCCCATTGATTATGCTCTAAATCTAAAATTAGTCCAGTCATCCAGACCATTTTCGAGCTTTCCATAAAATTCAGAGGAAAGAAGTGAGGTGGAGCACCCCTTCTCAGGTGAGCCATAAAGCCAGTTAGCTGGAGGAATAAAATCCGATTCATCAGGTAGAACTGCAGAAGAGCTTTTTGTAAAAAATGAAGTTAGTAAATACAAACCTATGCTTCCAAATCCTAAAGTCTTAATGAATTTTCTTCTTTTCATTTTTTATTCCCGGTAACCGCAGACTTTAGTCTGCGCTATTATCGCAATCCGCTCATACTGGAGTTAGGGAATTTTTTGTGCTTGTCGGGTCCCCTGACCCGACAGAAATATTCCGCCAGGTCAGGGGACCTGGCGGTCACAACGTATTCCTATTATCCTTAATCTATCCTCCGATAAAATTAAACTTATTTATTTTCATTGCCGGAACATACATCAAAACACCATACTGGGGACAGAGTTTTCTTTCCTTAGTCATCAACTCCACATTGGAGAAAGCCTCTAAAATACTCTGACCAATGCGCATATTTTTAACTGCAGATTTAATCTTCCCATTTTCTATCAGGAAAGTACCATCCCGGGTTGTGCCGGTAACCATTGTCTTCATCGGATTCATATAGTTAATATACCAGAAATGAGTGATCAGAATCCCTTTTTCAGTTGAGTTTATCATCTTCTCTAGGGAAGAATTTCCAGGAGACATTATCATATTCTTGGGATAAGGTCCGAAGGTGTTATTTGGCGGAAGAGCGTGACCGGTTGACTCGGTTTTATTCTTGTTGGCATAATAAGAATTGAAAACCACACCTTTGCCAATCCCGTTTTCTATCAAAACCACTTTCTTCTTGGTCACTCCCTCGTAATCAAAAGGGGTTCCATACATCACCGGGTCATAAGGGTCTTCAATGATGGTGATATTATCACCAGTCAGTTTTTCCCCTAACTTCATATAGCTTCTACCTTCTGTGAAAGTCTTGGCACCAAATCCTAAAAAAGCTAAAAATAGAAGCAATGAAGCAACTGCCGCTTCTTCCAAGATGACTGTATATTCACCGGGAGGAAGTTCTATCGGATTAGCTGATAGCAGAGCCTTCTCAACTGCAATCTGGCTAATTCGAGCAATATCTAAATTTTTTACCTCTCTGGAAAACCCCTGCGCCCAGCCGGATTGATCATTTTTGCTTGTGGTTAAAGAGAAATTAGCTTTGGTCTCCTGGATATATTGTCTTATCCCTAAGGAATTAATCACTGCCGCAACATCGGTTTCAGTCTGAAAAGCACCTGCGGATATTAAATCATTTTTCTTACACTTTTTTACCGCAATTTTTACACCTTTTGCTCTGTCCTCCGGAGTAAAATTATGAGTGCTCTGGTAAAAACCTTTCACCTCCGGAGCAGGATTTGATTGTGGCAACGATACAAAATCAGGGTCTTCTTCCTGGTTTTTTGCAATCTCAATCGCATCCTTTATAACTTTTTGAATTCCATCCTCATCTATCTTATTAGTCACTGCCACCCCGAGTTTTTTGCCAAAAACCACCCTTGTCATAACTGTATGATCTTTTCTTCCCATATTCTGATGAATAACATTTTCCGCAAAACGGGTCAGGTAAAAATCCTCTTCTAAAAGAAGCAGCTCCGTCTGGTCTGCATCAGAATATTTCAACCCTTTTTCTAATATCTCAATGGCTTTTTCTTTTGAGAGCATAAGCTTAACTTCCCACTTTCACATTCTTAAATCTTGCAGGTGAGGCTCCCTGTCCGGTGCGGGCATTTTGTCCGGGCTGGCCCTTTCCGCAGTTAGGAGTTCCCCAGACTTTGAAATATTTTTCTGAGGAAATGGCATCACAGGAGTTCCAGAATTCAACTGTAGTCCCGGAATAGGTCGGATTCTTTATCATCTCACCAAGTTCTCCATTTTTAATCTCCCAGCCAATCTCACACCCCATCTTGAAATTCTCCCGGTTATCATCTATGCTCCAGGAGGAGACTGTTTCCATATAAATTCCATCATCTATCTCTGAAATCAAATCCTCAAAACTCTGATCACCCGGTAAAAGAATGGTATTGGTCATCCGGATAATCGGTATATTCCCCCAGCCCTCTGCCCGCATCGAGCCATTGGATAAAGTTTTATCCAGAGGAGCTGTTTCCCTTGAGGTTAAATAACCAACTAAAATTCCGTTTTTGATCAAATCCTTTCTCTGCGCCTTTACCCCTTCATCATCATAACCAAAAGTCCCCAGACCCCCGGGGTAGGTCGAATCTGTTACTACATTGACAATATCTGAGCCATATTTCAGTTTATTCAACTTATCTAAAGTAGCAAAGCTTGTCCCGGAGAAGTTTTTCTCTGCACCTAAAACCCGGTCTAATTCTAAAGGATGACCAATTGATTCGTGTATCTGCAAAGAGAGTTGAGAACCATCCAATACGATAGTCTTTATTCCAGATGGGCATTCTTTAGCTGACAACAAACTTATAGCTTGTTGAGCAATCTTCTCGCAGTTATCCTCAAATTTTAGTTCATTGATCAATTCATAACCTTTAGACTCATACTGCCCGTTTGAATCCGGGTAAGACCTTCTCCCCATCTCTTTTCTGGACTTCATACATAAAGCCTCTACCCCGGCTCCGCTGTGAATTATAATCTGCTCAATCCGAGAACCTTCAGAGCTGGCAAAGAAACTGCTCTCCTTTCTGAAGTTCATAAAGGCAGAAGTTGAAGTCAGCCCTTCTGTTTTTCTCAAGAGTTGATCTAAATATAAAAGGTAATCTAATTTTTCTTTCAAGGGGATGGTAAACGGTTCTTTTTCCACTGGAGTTTTATATGAATCAATGGTTTTACTCGATTGAGCTAAAACCAAATATTTTTGCTTGAACTTGGCTGAGGCTTTAGCGATTTTAACTGAAAGCTCTGCAATCTTTTTAAGGTTAGCTTCATCTAAATCCGGTGAAGAGGCAAAACCCCAGGCACCATCAGCTATTACTCTAATACCAAATCCGAAAGAGCTGTTTTTCTCTATAAGCTCAGTAACACCGTTTTTGGTCGATATATTCTCATCTTCAGTATTTAGGATCCTGATATCCGCATAACTTGCCCCTATAGATTTTGCAGTATTTAATGCAATTTTAGATGCTTTTTTAAAATCCATCATATGCTATGAGGTATAAGGTAAATGGCTAAGGTTAAAATAAAACCCAAAATAGCAAACCAGGCCAGGGCTTTTTCTGGTAAAAGATTTAATTTTTTATCTTTCTTAAAGGTTGAACCTTTCATAAAGAGAAGCACGATTACCCAGTAAAAAATTAAGATGGAAGTCTTGCTATCAGTTATATCAGTGAAAATGGGGAAACCTCCCCAGATCTCTCCAAAGGTCTGGTTGGTTACTAAAATCCCTAAGGGGACACCTCCCAGGAAGGATAAGATTGTAGCCCATAAAGTATAGATTGAGAGCTGTCTGATAGAATCTTTGTTAAATATTATCTCAAAGGCAGAAGCCATAACTAAGAATATAAAAAAAACTGAGCCAAACATAGCCAGCACGTGTAAGATTAAGATAACCGGTAAAACTTTACCCTTAAATTTAATCAAATAAGGATCATTCAGAAGATTCACTTTTTCCGGCAAAGTTAATATCTCTTTCCCCTGGTTGTCAGATAAAGACAGATAATAATAAGCTCTTTTACCTTTTGGCTGAGAAGGGATAAAAGCAATAAATTGATCAGTTGTCCCCTCAACTGGTTCCATCTTTAAACTTTTATATTCACCTTTCCCCTTTCCTATTTTATAAAAAAGCTCAAAGGAATAATTCTCTAAGGGCTCTGGGGTTTTTAAAGTAGCATCTATCCTTACCTCACCTTCACCAACCTTTGCAGTTACAGTGGTATGAGAAAGACTGATGTTATCATTTATCACTGCTAAATATTCTGGCTCTCGGGTAGAAATCTTTCTGGCGACTGCGAGTAAAAATAAAGTAAGGATGAAGGCTAAGATAAATTTAAAAATTTTCATATTCTCCCTCTTCTATTTTAATACCTTTTCACCTTTTAAATTCTCTGCTTGTTCTTCTTTTTCCAGGGATTCAACCAACTCCTCTAAATCCCCGGAAAGAATCTCTGCTAAGCGATATAAGGTTAAACCGATCCGATGGTCTGTTACCCGGTTCTGGGGGAAATTATAAGTTCTGATTTTCTCAGACCGATCCCCGGTTTTAACCATCGATTTCCTCTCCTGAGCAATCTTCTCTACTTGCTCAGTTCGGGCCTTATCTAAAAGGCGTGCCCTTAACACCTTTAAAGCTTTATTCTTATTTTTCAACTGAGATTTCTCATCCTGACAGGTAACCACAGTACTGGTAGGAAGGTGAGTTATGCGGACGGCTGAATCTGTAGTATTGACTGACTGACCACCAGGACCGGAGGATCTGAAAACATCAATCTTTAACTCCTCCGGTTTTATGGCAAGCTCTATCTCTTCTGCCTCTGGAAGAACTGCCACTGATGCGGCTGAGGTATGGATCCTGCCTGAAGCTTCTGTTTTCGGAACCCTTTGAACCCGATGCACCCCGCTTTCATATTTTAAATTCTTATAGACATTGTCACCTTCCACTGAGAAGATTATCTCCTTAAAACCACCCAGACCAGTAGGATTTGAGCTTAATACCTCTGTTTTCCACCCTTTTTTCTCTGAATATTTTATATACATCCGGTATAAATCTGATGCAAAAAGCCCTGCTTCTTCCCCTCCTGTCCCAGCCCTTATCTCCACAATGGTATTTTTGCTATCATTCGGGTCTTTGGGCGTTAAAAGGGCTCTGAGCTTTTCCTCCAACTTTGTCTTTTTATCTTTAAGCTCCTCTATTTCAGCTTTAGCTAACTCAACTAATTCCTTATCCTCTGATTGAGCTTTGATCTTCTCATCCTCCTCTATCTGAGTGGAGATTTTTTTCAACTCTGAATAGAGTTCAACTATCTCTGAAAGCTCCGCCTGCTCCTTGGCAATCTTTCTATATCTGTTCTGGTCCTGTAAGACCTGAGGATCAGACAGAAGCTGGGTAAGCACTCTGTGTTTTTCTTCAATTTTATCTAAAAGTTCAATCATACCTTCTCGCTTATCTTTTTATCTCCCCCATTCGAGGAAAAAGTTTTTCCTAAAGCGCTCTCTAAGGCAACAATAGCTACCTCCAACTGGGATTCATCCGGCTCCTGGGTAGTTATCTTTTGAAGCCAGATGCCTGGAGCGGAAAGTGTCCTGGTTATACGATTATCTTTAGTTTTTCCAGAAAGTTTCAAAAGCTCATACGAGCCACCTGCTACTAAGGGCAAGAGTGTAAAGTGAAGCAAAAACCTTTTGAGAAGTGGAGGGTATGTCCCGGCAATTAAAATATAGATGGTATCTGAAATCGAGTAAATGAATATGGCAAAGATGGCTACTATCAGGATAAAACTTGTGCCACACCGTGGATGTCTGGTGCTGAACTTTTTTACCTTCTCAAAGGTCAAATCCTCATCTGCCTCATAGGCATAGATAGATTTATGCTCCGCTCCGTGATATTCAAAGATTCTCTTGAAATCCTTAAAGAGTGAAATAGCCCAGACATAGATTAAAAACATCGCTACCCTTATTATTCCAGCTACTAAGTTAAAAGCTAAAGCTTCCCTTTTTATTCTCAATAGGCTTGAAAAGAATAAGGGTAAAAAGAAAAAGATTAAAATGCCCAGGCCTAAAGCTAGGATCACAGCCAAAGCAAGCATCAAACCCCTTGAGCTTTTACTTCTGGACTTATTTTTGTTTTTCCCCTCTTTTTCTTCTATCTCTTCTACTGCGACATCTGCGGAGAAATTCAAGCTCTTTATACCGATAATCAGCATCTCTACAAAAGAGACTACCCCTCGGATAACTGGTATATTCAATAATTTATACCTTTTAGAAAGAGGGGTATAGTCCTCATTTTTAACTACGATCTCTCCGCTCTGCTTCCTTACCGCAGTGGAGACCCTTTTGGAGGACCTCATCATCACCCCTTCTATCACTGCTTGCCCACCGATATGTTTTTCTTTCTCTGCTAACTTTGTCATTTTGTTATAGTGTATACTTTTATTCCCGGTAGTCGCAGACTTCAGTTTGAGTTGCGATTTCTGTTGCCATAAGTCCGCCAGCTGAAACTTGTGCCTACCATTTAATGCTCAGATTATGGAAGGTATCCAAATGGATGCCAGGTCCCCTGACCTGGCATCCATTATAGTCTAATCCGTCGGGTCAGGAGACCCGATGATCACATAAAATCCATTGACCTTTTTCTTGTTCCCAAATAAAAAAGATTTACTGTCTTCCTCCCCTCGGGAGAAAAACAGTAAATCCTTATATAAAAAGCTACTTTCCCTCTGTTTTTTCCTCTACTGTTGTTCCGGATTCCGATTTCTTCTCCTCTTTTTTGTATCTCCGCCTGAACCGCTCCACCCTACCTGCAGTATCCAATAACTTCTGCTTTCCTGTGAAAAACGGGTGACAAGCTGAGCAGATTTCCACATGGATATCCTTAGCTGTGGAGCGGGTATGGATAACATTCCCGCAAGCACAGGTAATGGTGGTCTCATAATACTTCGGATGTATCTTCTCTTTCAAAATCTCTTCCTCCTTTACTTTGAAGCCGCAGACTTCCTTTGGACTGAGTCCATCAGGACGAATGTCAGTCTGCGTTACTATTCTACGTCAAAATTTCAGATTAATATAATACGAAAAAAAGAAAAAACAAGTTAAAATAAAATAAATGACGGATGACGAATGCTAAATGACTAATTAATAGACTACTTTGGTAGCCGCAGGTCCTACGGATCCGCTCCTCGGACTTTAGCTTGCGTTATGATACTCAACTCCTGACCCCTTCTCCTCCCTTTCAGAGAAATCTTCGACTTAAAAAGAGAAGCGGGATTTAAGCCTCTCTCTTTTTAAGAGAGGGATTTAGGACGAGTTATTTAATCGCAAGCTGAAGCTTGCAACTACCCCTGTATGCTGTCTACTGTTTGCTTTTTAGTTTTCTCAGTCTTTCCTTAGCATCCTCAACTTCTTTTATCCCCGGGTCGGCGTTTTTCCAGATATCCAGAAACTCCTCATATTTCTCAATCGCCTTTTTGTTCCAGCCGGATTTCTCGTAAGCCAAGCCCAAAAGATAATAACACTTCACTGCATAGATTGTCCAACTTGCTCTATTATCATCGTATCTTGAAAGTGCCTGCTCCAGCAAAACTACTGCCTCACCTAATCTTCCCAATTCCAAATAAGCTTGGGCCAGGAAAAAACGGACCACAATTAATGGAGGACCTTCTTTCTCTGCTTTTTCTAAATAAGTTACTGCACTTTTTGTATTCCCCTGTGCCAGTTCAATAGTTCCTAAAGCCAGCCAGTAGTCCCATATCAAGTCTGGACTTTTTGTCTCAATATCCTTCTTTAGAGCCCGACTAATTTCTTCTGCCTCTTTTAACTTTCCGCTTTTTGCCAGACGGTAGGCATACAAATCCCGCCCGTTCACTACGTTATTTGGGGAAACCCTTTTATTAATTTCTATAATGACTTTAGCCTCCTTTAAAGCTAAATCGAGATTTTGTTTTGCGTCATAGATAGATACTTTCCTCCAATGTTTCGATGCATTCCAGGAACCCTCAGCTTGGTCCATCCTATCTGCAACAATTCCATCATCTAGAACCTTAAGGGCATTATCAAACTTACCCTGATAGGCAGGGATTAAAGCCAGATAAACTCTTCCCTCTGATCGGGTGCCTTTATCAATGCTAGAACAAAGGTCTTTATAACAGCTTTCTGCTTTCGCATATTGTCTTTTAAAAAGATACATATGCCCTAACTTTGCCAGGGACGAATAGAAGTCTGGTTTTATCTCTATGGCTTTTTTGTAAGATTCTATTGCCTGGTCGAGTTTACCGTTCCAGGCATAAAGATCAGCTCTCGAATCATAGGGATTGGCTTCATCTGGAGCCAAGTAGATATACTTGTTAATAGCCCAGATAGATTTCTCAAGATCTCCTAAATCGTTATAGGCATAAGCTAGCCCGTTATAGGCAATCTTGTAAAGAGGGTCTATCTCAATGGCTTTGTTATAGTAACGAAGAGAATTCGCAGGCTGACTCAGATTACCATTATAACAATCTCCTAACAGCAAGAATGCCTGTTTCTCTTCTGGATATCGTTCTATTATCTTCTGAAGTTCTTTGATATACTGAGTATAATTACTTGATACAGACGCCTCCCTAGCCTGAATATACAGTTTCTCCTTCTGGCTAACCTTATTTGAATATTTGGCTGCCTTAGCGATTAATCTTTTCCGCTCCTCTCCAGCTGCAGGCAGCCAGGTTAACTGGTAATATGCCATAGCAAAGGTAGAGTCAAGCTCCAGAGCTTTTTTGTAGCTTTTCTCAGCCTCGGCAGAATAAAACTTGAAACCGTAATCAACTCCCTCCAGATAGTAACGATACGCTTCTTGTGAATGGGTGGTCACCTCTGCTACCGACCGTTCCTTTTCCTGCTGGGCTGGAGCAGGAAGCGAAAGGTCTTTTTTAATCTCGGTAGTTAATTTATCAACCATTGAAAATACATCTTCTTTCATCTCTCCAGTGACATCTTGAGATGCCTTTACCTCTCCACTCTTCACATCCACCAATTGAGCGGTTATCACCATTCGTGGCTCAACCTTTAGGATTTTCCCTAAAAGCATCCATTTGGCTCCAGCCTTTGTCGCCACTTCTGAAGCAACACTTTTGTCTATTATCTTGACTCCTTCTTTCCCCAATAACTTCAATATATCATATAGCCGTTGGCTCGAAACCACGTTCATATATTGAGATTCAGAAAGGTCAGTTATCAAAAGCTCAGTTACAATCTCTCCTAATCTTTCCTTATCATCTTTGTCAACCAGATTTTCAAAATACATTATAGCTAAAGAATTTTCTTTGGCTACTGCCCCCTTTTCCGGAGCTATCTCAAATTTGAAAGGTTTGAGAATCAAGAAAAGCAAAACCAGGACAAAAAGCACTGAGGCAGGAATTACAATCGGAAGAATTTTCCTTTTGGGCTTGAGAGCAATAACTTCTTTAGGAATCTGTCCAGTCTTCAGATATTCTAAACTCTTCTTTTCGTGCCTCAAATCTGCCAGTAAATCATCTATATGCTGGTATCTTTCTTCTTTATCCTTAGCTAAGGCTTTGAAGACTATTCGCTCTAATTCTGCTGAAACTTGATTGTTATATCTGGCTAGTGGCTGGGCTTCTTCGTTGATTATCGAGTAAACAATAGCGGCTTGATGCTCTCCAGCAAAAGGTAATTTTCCAGTCAAAAGCTCATATAAAACAACTCCAAAAGAAAAAATATCACTCCTCTGGTCAACTTCCTCACCTTGAGCTTGTTCCGGTGACATATAGGCAAGGGTCCCTAAAGTTGAGCGTGTCTTAGTTAGCTTGGTGGCTCCTTTCAGTTTTGCCAATCCGAAATCCATTATCTTAACTTGTCCTCGGGGAGTAATCATTATATTGTCAGATTTGATATCCCGGTGCACAATCCCTTTCTCATGCGCTATGGCTAAACCTTCACATACCTGAATACCGATATCTAAAACCTTTTTTACAGTAAGAGTTTCTTTCTCAATTACCTGTTTCAAAGTCCTACCTTCACAATATTCCATAACTATAAACATCTGCCCATCAAATTCATCAATCTCGTGGATGGTAGTGATGTTAGGATGATTCAAGGCAGAAGCAGACTGAGCCTCGTGGATAAAGCGTTCTTTTTCTTCTCCGCTTTCGGAAATGTGAGGAGGCAGAAATTTCAAAGCTACGGTGCGTTTGAGCTTGGTGTCCTCTGCTTTGTACACTACACCCATCCCACCTTCACCTAACTTTTCCAGAATTCTATAATGTGAGATCGTCCGTCCAATCATAGATCACACCTCCCGCTTTCGCTTCGCTTCAGCGGGATCCGCAAAACTGCAACCGCTCGCTGAAAAAACGCTCGTAGGCAGTTTTGGGACATTCCACCTTCGCCCAGCTTTTCTAAAATCCTGTATTGTGAGATGGTTTTACCCAGCATTCCTTCTCCCTGATAGAGCATTGAATGTGCTTTTAATAAAACGAGAAGTTTCCTAATTGTCAACTAAGAAAATAAAAAGGATGATTATTCATTTAAATGCTCCTATAAAAAATACCAGGGACAGAATCCACCTGTGGCGGATTCGTCCCTACAACAAAAATCCCACCTGGGGGGCAAGGTGGGAATACTGAGAAAAAGGGTGGAGCTCCCGCAAAGCGGGATTTCACTACGCTCAACAAGCTCCGCCCCTACGCAACTCTTCTAATTTAATAAAGTCCAAGATTTCCTTCACTTATCATGGGAGGGGTATAATTCTCTGGTTCTATGTTGACAATGGTCTTACAGGCAGGACATATTCTAGCTGTAGGATTAGGACAAGTATGCAATCTTATTAAACACATGTCTTTATCCCAGCAACGAGAACAAAAAGGTCCATCTTTCTTACCTTCAATATTTATCCAATAAGCGTTATTTTCGTATATCAAATTTTCTTTAATTCTAAGTTTTTCTTTTAAATCTTTATTTTCATTTTCTAAATCAGCTATTCTCTTTTGCATATCCAAGAGTTGCTGCTGCACATCCAATATTTGCTGAACAAGTTCAATTTTACCAGCTTCTTGCAGAACTTTAATAGTTGATTTTAAGACATCAAAAACTGACATAATTCACCATCCCTCATTCATCATTTCTTTTATATCTTCCATCTTCTATCTGTCATTTTATTGCAAGGCTACAGCCTTGCCCTACGGTTTGGGGCGAGGGAACCTCGCCTCTACATTTTATTCCCTGTCTACTATATGCTGTCTACTGTCTACTCAACAGTAACGCTTTTCGCCAGATTCCTTGGCTGGTCGATATCACACCCACGCAGGACCGCCATATGGTAAGCTAAAAGCTGTAAGGGGATGATGGCTAAAAGAGGAGTCAACTGTTCTAAGGTCTGGGGTATATAGAGCACATGGTTTACACTTTTGCCTATCTCTTCATCTCCTTCAGTAGCAATAGCTATAACCCTACCATTACGAGCTTTGACCTCCTCGATATTTGATAAAACTTTTTCATAAACATTATCCTTTATAGCAATTACCACTACCGGCATATTCTCATCTATTAAGGCAATGGGCCCATGCTTCATCTCTGCGGCTGGATAACCCTCAGCATGGATATAGGAGATCTCTTTTAACTTCAATGCTCCTTCTAAAGCCACCGGGTAGTTGATTCCTCGACCCAGATACAGGAAATTATTTTTCTTATGATATTCTCTGGCAATCTCCTTTATGTATGAATCGTTTTTCAAAAGAGAATTCACCTGGTCCGGAATTTTCCTCAATGCTTCAATCACTTCCCTCCCTTTTTCTAAGGAAAGGTTTCTCATCCTGCCCAAAAGCAAAGAGACCAAAGTCAAAACCATAATCTGGGAAGTAAAAGCTTTGGTAGAGGCAACCCCTATTTCAGGTCCGGCATGGATATAGACTCCTCCGTCTGTTTCTCTAGCTATGGTTGAGCCCACTACATTGCATATCCCTAAGACCGTTGCACCTTTTCTTTTAGCCTCCCTCATAGCGGCTAAGGTGTCAGCAGTTTCTCCTGACTGGCTTATCACCAAGACAATTGATCCATCCTGAATTATCGGACTTCTATACCTGAACTCCGAGGCATATTCCACCTCCACCGGTATGGAGGCGAAATCCTCAATCAGATATTCGCCGATTAGAGCTGCATGCCAGGAGGTTCCGCAGGCAGTCAGGATAACCCGATTTATATGGTGAAGCTCTTCATATTGAAGGTTCAACCCATTCAAACGGGAAATCCCTTCTTCGTAGTTTAACCTTCCGCGCATAGCATTGACCAGAGTAAGAGGCTGTTCGTGGATCTCTTTTAACATAAAATGAGGGAAGCCGCCCTTTTCAATCTGATCTAAGTTCCAGGAGATCTCCTGCAGATGAGGAGTTACTTCAACTTTGTCTATAGTAGAGATAGAAAACCCATCTTTGGTCACATAAGCGATTTCCCTGTCTTCCAAATAGACTACCTGATTAGTATGACGGATGATCGCAGAGCAGTCTGAGGCAACTAAATTCTCCCCCTCCCCCCTTCCGATGACCAGGGGGCTACCATGCCTGGCTGCCACTATCTCTTCTGGATTATCCTTGCAGACAACCGCAATGCCATAGGTCCCTTCCACCTGGGTCAAAGCCGTCCTGACCGCTTCTACCAGATCCCCTTCATAATATTCCTCTATCAAATGAGCCAGGACCTCAGTATCTGTGTCTGAGGTGAAGATATGCCCTTTGGAGGCTAAAACCTCTTTTAAGCTTCTGTAGTTTTCGATGATTCCATTATGAACAACTGCAATCTTCTTTTTACAATCCAGGTGTGGATGGGCATTAAGGTCTGTTGGCTCTCCATGAGTTGCCCAGCGGGTATGAGCAATTCCATTGGTGCTATGAAAACTTTTTCCCTTTAAAAGATTCTCTAAAGCAGAGACTTTTCCAGCACACTTCTCTAAGATTATCCCTTCCTCTTCCAGGATAGCAATCCCAGCTGAATCATACCCCCGATATTCCAATCTTCTTAACCCCTCCAAGAGGATTGGCACAGCCTTTTTATCACCTACATATCCAATGATCCCGCACATAGTTCCTCCTTATTACTTATCTATTCCTTCGGATCTTATCCTTTGACAATATTAATAAATTCGACATTCATTGTCAAAAGAAAAACTTACCTAATACGGCAAAGGTTTTCCATCTCCATCTTTTCTTCGAAAATTAATTTGCCAGGACAAGAAATTATAACTATAATATCTTTGAGGTTTCTGGAGATTATCTATGTCGAAAAAGATTTTAATAATTGAGGACGATAAAGATATCGTTGAACTGGTAGGGCATTATCTGGAAAAAGAAAATTTCGTTCTGACAGATGCTCCAGATGGGTTCTCGGGTCTTAAAAAAGCACGAGCTGAAAACTTCGATTTGGTAATATTGGATATAATGCTTCCGGAGATGGACGGGTTAGAGGTTTGTAGAGAATTAAGGTCAGATCCTAAAACCAAATCTGTCCCGATAATCATGCTGACTGCCAAGGGAGAGGAAACAGACAAAATCATTGGGCTGGAATTAGGAGCGGATGATTACGTGACCAAGCCCTTCAGTCCTAAGGAATTAGTTGCCCGCGTGAAGGCTTTGCTTCGCAGAATTGAAAGAAAGGCAGAAAAAGAAAAAGTATATCGTTATGGGAATCTCACTTTAGATTTATCCAGACATGAAGCTACCTTTAATAATAAAACGGTCGAGTTAAGCTCAAAAGAATTCGATTTGTTAGAGTGTCTTTTGCGCAGCAAAGGCAGGGTTTTAAGCCGGGATTATCTTATGGACGAGGTTTGGGGTTATGATTATTATGGCGGTATGAGAACAGTAGATGTACATGTAAGGAGATTAAGAGAAAAAATTCCTATTCTAACTGAAGCAATTCAAACAGTGAAAAATCTGGGTTATAAATTAAAAGAAAATATTTAGAATTAATTCTAAAGGGTATAGCTATGAAGATGCAGTGGAAATTGTTCTTGACCTATCTTCTGCTGAGTATTTTAGGGCTTTCCCTTGCCGGGATTTTAATCTCCTCCTCTGAAAGAAAGCATTCACTAACCCAACTTGAAGAGAGTATGCTCGCTCAGTCCCAGCTTTTGTCCAATATTTTTTCTTCGCCACTCTACGATAGCTTAGATATTGAACATTTAGACAGCTTAGCAGATGATCTCGGTAATAGAATACAGAGTCGGATAACTATAATAGATCTAAATGGTAGAGTGGTCGCAGATTCCTATGAGAGTGGAAAAGAGCTTTTAAACATGGAAAACCACAAAAACAGACCTGAGGTTGCAGAAGCCCTGCAGGGCAAAGCTGGAAAAAGCATCCGCTACAGTTATACTATCAAAGAAGATATGCTCTATGTGGCTTCCCCTATAAAAGCCCAAGGTAAAATCATTGGAGTAGCTCGCTTATCCTTACCTCTGATTGAGTTAAGATATAGGCAAAATATGATCATCAAACTTGTCCTTTTAGGACTGGTAGTAGCTTTCGTTTTCTCACTTCTCTTGAGTTTAGGATTTTCATTCAGGGTAACCAGACCTTTAAGACAGATGATGCAAGTTGGAAGGAGGATGTCTGAAGGTGATTTCTCTCAAAAGGTCAAGGTAAGAGCAAAAGATGAGATAGGTGAACTGGCAGAGATTTTAAATCAGATGTCGGCTGATCTCTCCGGGAAGATAGAACAGATTACTGAGGATAAATCACAGATGCAGTCCGTCCTCTCAAATATGGTCGAAGGAGTATTAGCCATAGACTCTCAGGGTAAAGTCATTCTGGCAAACTCTGCTATGTGTCTGATGTTCGAGCTGGATAAATCTTTTTACGGTAAATCCTATTTTGAGATGATCCGTAGTCATGAACTGAACCAATTCATCCAGACAGTTCTTTCGAGCCAGGAGAGTAAAAGCATGGAATTCTCTTTTATCTACCCCAGGGAAAAAGATTGTATGGTCCAGTCTGCCCTGGTAGAAAGACAAAAGAAGGGTGCGATTTTTGCGATTTTCGTTTTTCACGACATAACCGAACTTAAGAAGACTGAAAGGATAAGGAAAGATTTTGTAGCAAATGTCTCGCATGAATTGAGAACTCCTCTCACCTCTATCAAGGGTTTTGTGGAAGCGTTAAAAGATGGAGCCATAAACGACCCGGAAAAATCAACTCGTTTCCTTTCCATAATCTCCCAGCATACTGACCGGATGAACAAAATCATCTCTGACTTACTACAGCTTTCCCTCATCGAATCCAAGGATTTTGAATTGAAATTAGAACCATTTTTGATCAAAGAGCTTTTTGAAGAGATTTTACCTGCTCTCAAGTCTTTAGCAGAGGGGAAATCACAAAAAATAGAAATAATGCTAAATTCTGAAAACCAGAGAGTTTTAGGTGACAGGTACAGAATAGCTCAGGCATTGACTAACCTCTTGGATAATGCCATTAAATATACGCCCCCAAATGGAAAGATCAAAATCGAGAGCCGGGATAAAGGAGAATATATTGAGATTGCGGTAATAGATAATGGAATCGGAATCCCTGAGAAAGACCTGCCCCGAATCTTCGAAAGGTTTTACCGTGTTGATAAAGACCGCTCCCGGGAATCGGGTGGAACCGGCCTGGGACTATCCATTGTTAAGCATATTATTGAAGCCCACAAGGAAAAAGTAAATGTTAGAAGTCAATTGAGTAAGGGGAGTGAATTTAGTTTCAGATTGAGAAAAGCATAGTCATTTTTGCCAGCATACATATCCTTCAACTGACATCTTTAATTAATCCAACCTTTTTAACCTCGATTTAACCTTTAGTTAATCTTACTGAAATAAATCTATCGTTTACATTAGGTGAAATCAAATTGATTGTTTTCAAGGGTGAAAAATTTTAACACAAAATTAACACCAGTTTAACACAAATGTAACATCGAAAACCTATAAATATAAAAGGAGGTGATAAGATCGGTTTAAATGTTTAAAGGCTCAAAAGTTCAAAGAAAATAATTAACAGAAAGAGGTAAAGATGAAAACAAAATTTTCTGCAATTTTAATTCTATTTGTAGGGTTAAGTCTGAATCAATCCCGGGCACAGGCTCTGGATGACAGCGCAAAAATGGCTCTTCAGGAACTTAAAGACCGAGCAGATGGGGTCTCTGAGAATATGGCGACTTTGAATAGTGATGTTGCTATTCTGAAATGGGTAAAAATATCCGGCTACATTCAAGCCCGCTATGAATATAACGATAGTTCCCAAAATGGAGTTGCAGGTGGGTATGATGCCACTAAAAACCTAAATGCCAATAACTTCTACATCCGGCGTGGCAGGATAAAATTTACAGTCCAACCCGTCTCTTCCAGCAAGTATGTTATCTACTTTGATGCTTCTAAGAATACCGTTTCATTGAAAGAAGCTTATGTTGAGCTTTACAAGAGTATCGGAAAACATAATCTCGCCCTAACTTTTGGACAGTTCAATTGGCCTTTCGGGTACGAGATCGAATATTCTTCGTCCAAAAGAGATTTCCCGGAAAGAAGCATGGTAGAGAATAACCTTTTCAAGGGCGAAAGAGACCGGGGAACAAATCTTACCTGGAGTTTACCGAAATACCTGCAATTTAATGTGGGTCTTTTCCAGGGTTACGGGATAGAGGATAAAAACTTCACCTGGTTTGACCCTACTAAGGCGAAAGACGTTATCGCTCGGGCAAAGATGAAATTAGGAATGGTCGATTTAGGATTTTCCGGTTACTGGGGAAAAATCTATTTCCCTGGAAGCGCGGCTGTTTCTGGTGTTACCAGCTGGTATGATGCGAATGGAAATGGAGTAATAGACCCGGGCGAGATTAAAACCACTGCTCCAAAAGCTGCAGTCCCTGCAGTGGAAAAAGACAAAATCAGGTATGGTGCTGATGCCCAGGTCTATCTTGATTTCCTGCCAATCGGCGGAACCGGAATCAGGGGAGAGCTTTACCTGGCTCAGGACTATAATAAAAATGCGAAGGATTCTTTAGCTGATGAAATTGGCTGGTATCTCTGGTTATCCCAGAATTTAACCACTGAATTTGGAGCTGCCGCCAGGTATGATTACTGGGACCCCAATACAGATGAGAATGCAAAGAATGACGCCACTGGAACCCTGTCTTTAGCCCTGCATTATTTCTGGGATTCCTGTGTCAGGGTCACCGCAGCTTATGATATACCACATAAGCTCAAAGAAAACTCGATTTTTTCTAAATACGATGGCGACATAAAAGACAACAGATTTACCTTGCAATTTCAGTTTATGTTTTAAATATTAAAGAAAGGAAAATAAAATGAAAAAGCTAATAACCGTTATAGGAATTCTATCTTTATCATTTACAGTTATGTTATCAGTTTTTGCCGCTAAGACTATTACCATAAAAGGCTCTGATACTTTGCTCATTCTGGGCCAGAGATGGGCAGAAGTTTATATGAACCAGAATCCGGGTGTGGTAATTCAGGTAACCGGTGGAGGCTCCGGCGTGGGAATTGCCGCTTTGATCAACGGCTCAACCGATATCTGCGAAGCTTCAAGATCTATCAAAAGTTCGGAGATCGATAAATTAAAAGAGCGGTTTAATACGACTGGAGTTGAAATACTGGTAGCAAGGGATGGGCTCGCAGTTTATCTAAATGAGGAGAACAAGGTTTCGGAACTTACCTTAGAACAGCTTAAAGGTATCTATACTGGAAAGATCACCAACTGGAAAGAATTAGGAGGAGTTGATGCCAAGATAGTCCTTTATGGCAGAGAGAATAGCTCAGGTACCTATGTTTATTTCAAAGAAAACGTCCTGATGGGTGCTGATTTTGCATCCCAGACTCAGACCCTTCCAGGAACAGGGGCGATTGTGAATGCAATATCGAGGGATAGATATGGAATCGGTTACGGTGGTGCCGCTTATGCCAAAGGTGTAAAGTACTGCAAAGTTAAAAAGGATGCCCAGACACCAGGTTATGAACCAACCTTAGAAAATGTGAAAAACGGTAAATACCCTATTTCGCGATATCTCTACTGGTATCTGAGAAATAAACCCACAGGTGAAATAAAGAAACTGGTTGATTTCGTTCTGTCCGAACAGGGACAGCAGATTGTGAGCAAGGTTGGCTACTTCCCGGTGAAGTAAACTTTCATGCAGGGGTGTTCAAACGAACGCCCCTCCAATCTAATTTTCACAGATGGAAAACTTGAAGACCATAGAAAAGAAACACCAATCGGAATTTGTCATTTCTAAGAAAAGATTCCGCTTGTCTGAATTCATTATTGAAAAGGTAATTTTCCTTTCCTCTTTTTTTGCCATCTTGGGTGTTATCCTTATTTTTGTTTTTATTTTTCGTGAAGCCCTGCCTGTGTTTACCAGTCCTGAGGTTAAAAAAGAGGCAAGTTTGAACCTTTTCTTTTCTACTGTAACCTGGCAGCCGATTTCGGATGACCCTCGATATGGTTTGATTGCCATAATATTTGGAACTTTCAAAGTTGTTGTGGTTGCCCTCTTTTTTGCAATTCCTATTTCAGTGGGAGCGGCTATGTATACTTCTGAATTTGCACCCCTTAAACTGAAAGAATTCATCAAGCCGATTGTGGAAATCCTGGCTGGGATACCTTCTGTGGTCTTGGGTTTTTTCGCCCTGATGGTTATGGCTTCGTTTTTTCACAGTATCTTTCATTCAACTATGAGGCTGAATGCCTTTAATGCCGGGGTGGCATTGAGCTTTGCCATCATCCCGGTTATTTATTCCATAGCTGAGGATGCTTTAAACTCCGTGCCCCGGAGCCTAAAAGAAGCCTCCCTGGCTTTAGGTGCCAATCGCTGGCAGACTGCTTTTCGAGTTTCTCTTTCAGTGGCAATGCCCGGTGTACTGGCAGGGATCATCTTAGGGTTAGGCAGGGCGGTTGGGGAAACGATGATAGTTTTAATGGCTTCTGGAAATGCCTCTATGCTTTCTGCCAATATTTTTGATTCGGTTCGCACGATGTCTGCTACCATCGCCGCAGAATTAGGAGAAGTGGTACACGGCAGTGCGCATTACAATGTATTATTTTTTATCGGTGCCTCCCTATTTATCTTCACTTTGATTATCAATTCCTTGGCTCAGCTGGTCGTGGGAAGGTTACAAAGGAAATTAGCAGGGAAGATTTAAATGAAACTCAGGCTTAACTTTTTCGGCTCTTTCTTTACCGGTCTAACCTTACTTGCGACCCTGATTATCTTTGCTATTCTGATTGTGATTATCGGGAATATAGTTCTGCAGGGACATAAGATCATAAGCTGGGATTTTATCACCAAAGCTCCTCGGGAAGGAATGACCGCAGGCGGGATTTTCCCGGCAATTTTCGGGACTGTGGCCTTAGTTATTTTGATGATAATAGCAGTACTCCCGGTTGGAGTAATGACCGCCATCTATTTACACGAATACGCAAAATCTGAATCTGCCCTGACAAAAACAATCCGTTTTGCCGTGAATAACTTAGCTGGAGTACCCTCGATCGTCTTCGGGCTGTTTGGGTTAGGGTTTTTTATCCAGTTTGTCGGGGCAGGAATGGATAACTTTTTTGGTCTGGAAGTGGTCTGGGGACAACCCTGCCTTATGTGGGCAGCTTTAACCTTAGCTCTTTTGAACCTTCCGGTAGTTGTGGTTGCTTCAGAGGAAGCCCTAAGAGCAGTTCCCTCGGAAATTCGGGAGGCATCTTTTGCCTTAGGTGCAACCAAGTGGCAGACTATTCGCAGGGTAGTCCTTCCTCAGGCACTTCCCGGAGTTTTGACCGGTGCTATCCTTTCCATCAGCCGGGGGGCTGGAGAAGTTGCTCCCATAATGTTCACCGGTGCGGCTTATTTTTTACCCTACCTGCCGCATAAACCCACTGACCAGTTTATGGAACTGGGTTATCATGTCTACGTGATGGCAACCCAATCTCCTGACGTGGAAGCCACCAAGCCGATCCTTTACGGAACCGTGCTGGTTCTTTTAATTTTAACTTTACTTTTGAATTTCATCGCTATATTTATCAGGTCTAAGGTAAGAAGGCAGATGAGACAGGGCGTTTAGATATGAACGCAGAGAGCATAATGAGAGAAGAAACAGAAGCTAATATCGAACCCAAAACTCCTGAGATATCAGGAAAGAAAATTGAGAGCGTTACTCCCAAAATCCTGGTTGAGAAACTGGATTTCTACTACGGCAAAACTCAGGCTTTGAAAGATATCTACATTGGTATTCAGGAGAATCAGATCACCGCCTTTATCGGTCCTTCTGGCTGCGGGAAATCGACCTTCTTGAGATGCCTGAACCGGATGAACGATTTAATTCCGGGAACCAGGAGCTCAGGTAAGGTTTTTCTGGATGGAATAGATATCTACTCCAGGGGCATCGAGCTCTCGGAACTGAGAAGAAAAGTAGGGATGGTTTTCCAGAAATCGAATCCTTTTCCCAAATCCATTTTTGAGAACGTATCTTATGGTCTGAGGATTCAGGGGATTGGTGACCAGAACATTCTGGAGGAAACTGTCGAGAGAACTTTGAAAGATGCGGCTTTATGGGACGAGGTCAAAGACAAATTAGACCAGTCTGCCTTGAAGCTTTCCGGCGGCCAGCAGCAGAGGGTCTGCATTGCCCGGGCTTTGGCTGTAGAGCCGGAGGTTCTTTTAATGGATGAGCCTGCTTCAGCCTTGGATCCGATTTCTACGGCTAAGATCGAGGAATTAATACAGGATTTGAAGAAAAACTATACTATCGTAATCGTAACCCATAACATGCAGCAGGCTGCCCGGATTTCGGATTACACCGGTTTTTTCTTCCTGGGAGAGCTGGTGGAGTTTGACCAGACCTCCAAGATATTCACCAATCCCAGGGATAAAAGAACCGAGGATTATGTTACCGGGCGATTTGGATAATAATTTGAAAGGTAGAAGAAGATGACGATTCACAAACATTTCGATGAGGAGTTAAATCTCCTAAAAGAAAAATTGCTATCGATGGCCAGCTTGGCTGAAACGATGATCTACAAAGCGGTTAAATCTCTGGCAGAAAGAGATGAGTCTCTATTCGAAGTGGTCAACCAGAACGAGAAAAAGGTCAATTATCTGCAGATAGAAATCGATGAGCTCTGCCTGAAGCTCTTAGCGTTAAAACAGCCGATGGCAACGGACTTGAGGTTTATCACCTCGGCAATGAAAATCAACAGCGAGCTGGAAAGGATTGGGGATTTAGCGGTAAATATCATCCAGCGGGCTGAAGTCTTGATTAAACAGCCCCAGCTCAAGCCCCTGATCGACATACCCCGAATGGCGGAGTTGACTCAAAAGATGGTTAAAGACAGTTTAGATGCTTTCATTAAAAGGGATGTAAACTTAGCTCGTTCGATTTTGACCCGGGATGACCAGGTTGATGGTTTAAAAGATCAGATTTTTCGTGAACTTTTGACCTTTATGCTGAGCGACCAATCGACCATACCCCGGGCTCTGGAATTAATCTTAGTCTCCAGGCACTTAGAGAGGATAGGAGATCATGCGACTAATATCGCAGAAGATGTTATCTATTTAGTGCAGGGTAAAGATATCAGACATCATATCGAAGAAGAAAGAGACAATTGAAGATGATTTCTAATAGGGGGTTTAGACTATTTCCTTTTTCACATCCAGTACCAGTCTTTTCGCTTCTTTTTGACTGATAGCCTCAGCCATTATCCGGATAATCGGCTCGGTATTCGATTTTCGGATATTAACCCAGGAATTTTCGAGCTTTACTTTTACCCCATCTGTATAATTTATTTTAGCTTTACTGAATCTTTTTACATATTTTTTTAACTTTCCTTCAAAATCAGTTGAAAGTTTTATCTTATCCTTCAGAATGTAATATTGAGGCAGGTTTTCCTTTAACTGGCTTATCTTTTTGCCGGATTCAGTTAAATATTGCACTATCAGAGCCATACCCACCTGCGCATCCCTGCCATAATGATTTTCCGGCAGAATCACCCCTCCATTCCCTTCTCCCCCAATTACCCCTTTTATCTTTTTCAAAAGGGAGACCACGTATATTTCACCCACTTTGCTGCGAAAAACTTTTACCCCGTATTTTCTGGCAATATCCTCGATCACCATCGAAGTAGAATTATTTATTGCCACATCTGAAAGTCTCTTACTTAAAACAAAATCCACACATAATGCCAGGGTATACTCCTCACCAAGAGGAACCCCTTTTTCTGAGACTATAGCTAATCTATCCGCATCCGGATCTAAGGCAAACCCTATATCTGCTTTAGTCTCCTTTACTTTTCTGGATAGCAAAGTCAAATTCTCCGGCACAGGCTCAGGCGGATGAACAAAGTCTCCACTTAGACCACAATTTAACTCAATCGTCTCACATCCCAATTTCCTGAGAAGCAATGGGGCAATCCTTGAACCTGCACCATTATTGCAATCAAGCACCACTTTAAACTTTTTCTTTTTAATTTTATTCTTATCTATATAGGATAACCACAAAATCCTCTGAATATGTTTTTCAACCCAGCTATTATCTGAATGGATTTTACCTGACCTTTTCCGGTCTGAATATTCTATCTTTTTCTCAGCTAAAGAAAAAAACTTTTTACCCTCTTTCTCATCTAAGAATATTCCATCTGAGTTAAAAAATTTAAGCCCATTCCACTCTGCAGGGTTATGGCTGGCAGTCAGCATTATCCCGCCTTTTGCCTTCAACCTTTTAACCGCCATACCCACAGTTGGGGTTGGACAAATCCCTAAATTTATCACTTCACAGCCAGCAGAAAAAAGTCCATCCAACACACTTTTCTTGAAAATCTTCCCGGATTTACGCGTATCCCTACCCAGCACAACTTTTCCACCCTTGTAGTAATTACCAAAAACAGAACTATATTTCAAAACCTCGTCTGGGGTAAGATTTTCCCCTGCTATTCCTCTTATCCCGGAGATGCTTTTTAGAAGTTTTTCAGTCATTACAAAACTTTCTCAGTGCTTGCTAGGTTCCCTGACCTGGCAAGTCAAAGCTCAGAAATTTAACCACACTATTTTTCCCGTCGGGTCAGGGGACCCGACGACCACATGAAATCTCCCTTGATTCTGCTTCTCCTATTACCGCCAGCATCAGATCACCCTTATAATATGATTGCAATTTAAAACCATGCTTCTCGAATATTCCCTCGATATCGGATTTGCCGAAATATCTCTTATATATTGTAAATATACGACCGTTATTCAAGACCCGTTCCTGTATGCTTTCTTTTTTGCGATATTCTTGCCTTTTACTGCTCCAGGCAGAGTCAATAAGTATTAACTGTCCATTGGGCTTGAGAATCTTTTTAAGCTTTCCAAAAAATAACTGCTCTTGTTCTAAGGTAAGATGGCTTATAAGGAATCCTACAAGGGCACTCTCAAATAAGCAGTTTTCAAAGCCAATTTCAAAAAAGTCTCCTTGAACAAAATGACACTTGCTTTTTACTCCCAGTTCATCAACTCTTCTTTTACATTCTGAAAGCATCTTTTCAGATTGATCGATCAATGTTATTTGTGAACAATTTCGCGCATAATAGGGTAACCAGAATCCAGTCCCGCATCCTATATCGATTAAATGTCCCCTTCCAAAGGATGACACAATTTCACCAATTCTTTTCACATCTTTTTTATAAGCAATAGGATCGGGAATTGCAGGACCTTTCCCCTGATAGATTTCATCATACTCTCGTGTTCTTTCATCGTAATATGATGCTACTTCTTTCTTTAGCCTGTCATTCATATTTAAGTTTCTTTTAGTTAAGTTTCTCGTTTGGTGAGGTGATCCTGGCGACCACAATTCTGGAGTGCATCAGCTTGTCGAATTTGACCTTGAGGCTAATGCTTTTTATAAACGCAAGAACAAGCTCTTGCACTCCATCAATATCGCTTTAGATTCTCCCTGAACCCGGTTCTAACATAAGAATAAACATATTCGACCAGAGAGTAAAGTACCTTCTGCACCACCTCATCCGGGATACCATCATAATGTAAAGATTTCTTTCTCAGGTCACACTGGTCATTCACATAATCAACTACTATTAGCTTATAATTTTCCGTAAGGGCAATCTCTGTAGAGAAAAGGTCTAAGTTACAAACCTGTGAAATCTTTTTAGTTAATTCCTCTATACCTTTATAAACTTTTTCACCAATCTGTTCAGGAATGAGTATTTCAGAAAGTTTGGTCAGATCATCCCAGAAACAAGGGAATACTTCTCCACAAGAATAGAAGACCCGGAACCAGCACCTTTTCCCTGAGATATTCACCGGGTCGATCTTTTGCTGGATCAGATATTTATCATCCCAGAACTCCTCCCGGGCTTTTTTTATATCCTCTACCCCTTTGGCATCCATAACCACCCCTTCACTACTGCCACCCCGAGCTGGTTTCAATACAAAAGGGATTCCAACTTTCTCCAAATTTTCAATTCTTAAATCCGGCTCCTCTTCATAAGGGGAAAGGATAATGGTATAGGGAACATCTATCCTTGCCGAGAGAAACTCCAGGTGCATAGTGGCTTTATCTGAGGACCATAAGGCTTTGTCAAAATCGTTCAGCATCTTTATCCCGGAAGTCTTGATAAATTGAACCAGTCTCTCAAATTCTTCGTTCTGGTCTGAAGCCCGATCTAAAAAATGCTTAAACTTGAGCTGGTCATCCTTTAGCTTATTTAAAGTCTCCTCTAAATTGTAGGGCGCTATCTGATAGATGGTAAGCCCTTTCTGGTGAATATAGTTCTCTAACTCGAACACCATCTCCCGGTCATATTCCCAGCACCACGCAACCCCTAAATCGAACTCTTCCATTTAACTTTTCTCCTTCCCTGTAGTTGCCCAATTCAGTAGTTGCACAATTTATTGGGCATCTTTTTGCTCGATGAATCGAGCAACTACAATCTCCTTTTAAATTAAATCGGCAGATAAAAAAAGTTTCGTTTATATTTTTAAAGCTTTAAACTAAGTCTAAAGCTTAACTTATTTTCTGAATCCGGATAAATTTCAAACCCGATCCTCTCCATCTCCTTATCGAAATCGTAAAGATGGGCATCCACATAAGCATCGAACATACTTACAAAAATTGTGGCTATGGTCGACCAGAGAAAAAGATTTTTTCTATCCTGATAAAATTTATACTGCTCGGACTCCCAGGATTTATCCGGATGGTCCTGGGACATAGAATCAAAAAATTTTTTGTGATCATCCATCCTTTCCCATTCGATAATCATCAAAGTCAAAAAGGTGGTCTCCACTCCAAGGACAAGTCCGGCTTTAATATATTTCTTGTTATAAAACTGACCCCAGCCCGGCAAAGCCACAGATCTTAAGAGCGCTCCCATAGGGGATTTGCTCTTAAATACCTTGACCTTAGCTGAATCGGTCTGAGCTATTTCTGGTAATACCTTCTTCTCTTGAGTATAAGAGAATCTGGCAAATACAAAAAATATGAGCATAAATATAAAAATAGTTATTCCCAGAAATCTCATATCTTACTCCAATTCTAATATAATATACATAGTCAACTAAAAAGACAAGAAATTTCTCGAAAATCTGTCTATTACTCATGTTGCTACCAAAGGTGGAGCGAATCAATCCATTGATCATTTGACCATCGTAGTGCGACCCTTTCAGGGTCACTTAAGCATAGCAGCATAGTAGGTCGGGCTGTTCCGCTTTTTAACGGAACTGCCCGACAAAATTTTATAATCAGTGTCGGTTAGCTTTGCAACCAGACCAATAAAAGCTCTTACTCGCCATTGCGAGTCTATTTAGACAAAGCAATCCGTTTACTCTGAGGGAGGAGATTGCTTCGTCGTCCCGCAAAATGAGGTACTCCTCACAATGACATAATCGACATAACAATTCACTTTCTAATTTTAAAATTCTAAATTATATTATATTAAGGGTTTTTAAAATGAACAAAAATAAATTTATCCAGGCTCTTTTAAAAATCTTAGGTGGCAAATTCTCCACTGCCTTAGGTATCAATCTAAAAAATTCGGGTTCTGGAGGAATCTTCAAATGGTTTTTAGCCTCTATCCTTTTCGGTGCAAGAATATCAGAGAAAATCGCAGTTAATACCTTTAAAGAGTTTGAAAAAAGAAAAGTTTTATCTCCAGATGCTATTTTAAAAACCGGTTGGGAGGGATTGGTGGAACTTCTTGATGCTGGTGGCTATGTCCGTTATGATTTCAAGACCGCCTCCAAACTTCTGGAGATCGTGAAGGATTTAAAAGAAAAGTATGATAGCAGTTTGAACAAACTTCATCAGGAATCAAAAGACACCGGGGATTTAGAGGAAAAGATACAAAATTTAGGCAAGGGAATAGGTGAAATTACCACAGATATATTCTTAAGGGAATTGAGAGATATCTGGAAAAAAGCAGAGCCTTATCCATCTGATTTAGTCATCTTGGCTTGCAGGAAGTCAGGTTTGATACCATCTGGTATAAGCTCAAAAGAAAAAATTTTAACAGAGCTTAAATCGCTCTGGCAGGAAAATAAAATAAAAGGAAAAGATTTTGCTGACTTTGAAGCCGCCCTTTTAAGGTTAGGAAAAGATTATTATCACAAGGGGAAAACCCCATCTTTTTAAGATGTGAATCTTTTTGGAGTGCATCCTACGGATGCAATTGCGTAAGGGCACAGCATGCTGTGCTCTTACTTTTACACAGGTTTTCCTATCAGGTTTAATACCTGATAGGACTTTAGAAAACAAAAAATTTTGAAAAGATGTCATGCTTTTTTACAGTTTAAAAATTGTTATCGTATATGAATAAGAATCAGTATTTTTCTTTTTTCGTTAATCTTTAATTTGAAAACCCCGAAGATAGAATTGAAGCCAGAATAAAGAACATCAAAAGAAGAGGTGCCTATGTTTAACAAAATTATTCTTTTGTCCCTGATTGTTTTATCATTATCTCTTTTTAATTTTAGCTTTTCTCAACAGAAACCTGTTTCCCAACCAGAGCCGGTCTTTTCCATTCCTCCGAGCGAAGGTCACAGGATTTTGGCTGATGGTAAAACCAGAGCCCTGGCTAAAGCACGTGAGGCTTATCGTCCTGAAGCTTTTGCCAGCCAGTGGGAATTTGATGCAATCTACTACGGGCTGGATTTGAAGATCGATGTTCCCACAGAGATAATCTATGGCGCGGTAACAATGCAGGCAAAAAGCAAGGTTTCAAGCCTGGATATTGTTGCTTTAGACCTGTATGATAATATGACGGTTGACTCTATAAAGATGGGGACAACCAATCTTTCCTATACTCATTCCACAAATCTTATCAATATCACCCTGAACAGAGCTTATACCTTGGATGAGAATTTTCTTTTAACTGTTTATTATCACGGACATCCAGTCGAAGGCGGGTTTCAGGCTTTTGATTTCAGCTATCATGGGAGTCCGTCTGTGCCGATTATCTCCTCTTTGAGCGAGCCCTATTTTGCCCGAACCTGGTGGCCCTGTAAAGACCATCCCTCTGACAAGGCTGACTCTGCAGATATCAATGTAACCATCCCTTCTAACCTGATAGTCGCTTCTAATGGTGTGTTAAGGACAGTCATAGACAACGGAGATGAAACCAAGACTTATAAATGGCATGAAAGCTACCCCATCACTACCTATCTTGTCTCAGTTGCTATCACCAATTATCAGATTTTTTCAGATTATTATCATTATTCCCCTACTGATTCAATGGAGGTAAGATATTTTGTCTATCCGGAATATTATTCAGAGGCAGTGGCAAATTATGGAATAACAGTTGGAGCAATCGAATTTTTTGCCCAGACCTTTGGAGAATACCCTTTTGTGACAGAAAAGTACGGAATGGCACATTTCCCCTGGGGTGGTGGCATGGAACACCAGACCTGCACTTCTCTCCTTTATTCCTGGTATGACTCTTACGTGATAGTGCATGAGCTGTCTCATCAGTGGTGGGGTGATTATATCACCTGCGGAAGCTGGCACCATATCTGGCTAAATGAGGGTTTTGCCACCTATTGCGAAGCTCTATATTTTGAAGACCTCTATGGAGAAAGCTACTATCACTCATATATGAATAATTTAGAATATGCAGGAGGTGGGACTATCTGGGTTCAGGATACCACTGATGTCTGGGAGATATTCAGTGGTTTGGTCTATGATAAAGGTGGCTGGGTTTTGCATATGCTAAGGCATGTAGTCGGAGATTCAGATTTCTTTGAGCTCTTGAGGTCCTATTATGCAGACCCGAGATTTGCTAATAACTCCGCATTAACTGAGGATTTCCAGGAGGTATGCGAATCAGTTTCCGGAATGGATCTGGACTGGTTTTTCCAGGAGTGGATTTATGGAACATACAGACCCAATTATCGGGTCTCCTGGATGTATGAGAATTTAGGTGGAACTTATCGGGTTTACCTGCATCTCGATCAGGTTCAGACCACTCCACCTCAAATCTTCACTATGCCCATAGATGTAACCATCACCACAGCACAGAGCAATACCACCTTTGTAGTTTTTAACAACCAGAGGAGCCAGGATTTCCAGTTCGATCTACCTTCCCAGCCAACTGCTTTAGCTTTAGACAAAGATAAATGGATATTAAGATACCTGAGCAATGTTAGTTATGGTTTTAACATCGTATCCACTACATTATCAGATGGGTTCAAGCCTTATATTTATATTGATACTCTGATAGCTAAAGGCGGAACACCACCTTATCACTGGGAGATCTCAATCGGTGCGCTTCCAAACAGTTTAACCCTTGATTCCTTAACTGGTATAATCTCCGGTATAGCTCTGGACACAGGTAATTTCTCCTTCACTGTTTTAGTCAAAGATTCAAGCGCTCCTCAGAAAAGTGATACCCAGAATTTAACTTTAACTATCCAGCCCGGTGCACCTTTCTTAAGAGGGGATGCTAATGGTGATTCAAAGGTATCAGTTGGGGATGTGGTCTATATAATCAACTATCTTTTTAAAGGAGGACCTGCACCTTCACCCCTGGACAAAGCCAATACTAACTGTGATGGAACTATAAGCATCGCAGATGTAGTCTATCTCATAAACTACCTTTTCAAAGGTGGATCCCCTCCCTGTTGAGCGAAGCGAAATCCAGCCTTTGGCGGGATGAGTTTGGAGTTGTTTGGCGTTTTAATGCAGGGGCGAACATGTTCTTCGACTTTGCTCCCTTCGGTCCGAGCCTCAGTGTCGAAGACAGGACTGTCTCTGAGTAAGGTCGAAAGGAGCGTGGCGAACCGTGTATTCACCCAAAACATGGTGGAACAGACATCTTGTCTGTTTTTCAGTATAATTTAAGCAGTCTTCCTATGCTGTGCCTGCCCGAAAAGAAAAGGGATAGGGGTACTACCCCTAATCCAGCCTAAAACCAAAGCTTTTATCTATATTCCCCATCCAGTCCCGCACCCTTTTCTGTCTCTAAAGGTCTTTCAGTATTCAAACCCTTTTGAATCCACAGAGTGTCATCTCTGGCAAAACTCTTAGAATAAGTGTCTTTTCCACCTGTATCTAAAAAAAGACCTAAGCAGAGCATATAATCCCGGATTGACCCTCTGGAAGTTATATTTGCTCTGCCTAAAGTGGTCTGAGCAGAAACATTATAAGTATCGTTACCAGACTTATCCCAGAAAATCCCTATCCCATTATCATTCCCCCCACCCAAACTCAAATTGGGAGCATCGTAGATATCATCACCGGATTCATCCACTAAAATCCCTAAGGTAAAATCATGCCCTGCTCCAATCGCCATATTCATACTTGCCTGGTAATGGTCATTCCCGCCTGCATCATATAAAACCCCGCAGCCGAAATGAGCACCACTCCCCTGAACATACCAGATACCATTATATTTATCATTCCCTTTCTCATCCCACAGTATTCCTAAGGCATACCAGTAGGCACAACCCTGAGCAAAAAGCCCGGCAGAATACAGGTCATCCCCATCCATATCCAATAAGATACCAAACCCTCCTGCCAGAGAATGTCCCTCTAAGAAATCCGCCCTCCTGCCAAATCCTACCCCCTGAGCCATAGAGGTATTATGTTCTTTGGTCTGGGCTGAGGGGAACTCTATTAGAGAATCATTGGCTATATATTTATCATTCCCTTTTATATCTATTAAAATCCCGATCCCTTTGGTGAATCCGAAACCCTGTCCATCTAAAAAAGTATTATAGATATCATTACCATTCAAATCTGATAATATCCCGATGCCGAACTGACCTGACCCCTGAGAAGTGGTATAAGATTCATAGATCTCATCCCCTTCATAATCTGCCAAGACCCCAACTCCAAAACATCCTGCTCCTTGAGAAAGATTAACTGACAGATATTCGTCTTTACCTTTAAGGTCAATTAAAAATCCATATCCGAAAACTCCAGCCCCGAAAGATGGTTTAGTTTTATTAGTTGAAAGATATTTATCCTCACCCGATTTATCTATCAAAATCGAGACGGGATTTGAATAAGACCGGTTAGCTCCACCGCACTCGTAACTGTCATCCCCGCTCAAATCCAGGAGGATAAAATAGTCTCGCTCTGGGAAATTATCCTCGGTCCCATTAGAAACAACTATTCTGCCCAAGGGCGTATCATATGAAAAACGAAATTTACCATCTATGGAAAGTTTGTTTAAACTGTCAGAGACATAATCAACTGCCCAGGCTAAATCCTCAGCTCCGGTGTAGAGATACTTATAATCCACATAGTGCAGAAAATCATAATACTCAGGGGTAATTAAATCTTCTTCTGAGCTCAAAAGTCTTACCGATTGATCAAAAAGCTTGTCCATATCAAATTTCCCTACAGCCTCTTTAAAAGCCAGATCTCTCCACTTTAAAGCATCGATTGAGGTATAGATTAAAAGAGCTGCCTGTTGAGCGATCTCCTGAGGGACCTCCTGAGTCATCTTTTTTAGTTTCTTCAATTCAGTGGAAGAAAGCTTTTTACCCATCTTGACGAAAAGCGAGTCGATCGATTCAAACAGCGGCTCTTGGCTTGTGATTTTCTTCAGATTCACCTCTAAAGGATTATCTATAAGACCACGACGCACCCCTTCATTTACCCTCAGGGATGCAAATCCGATAAGATTCTTTGAAGAATTTGCGTTTGTGGCTAAATAGTTTTTAAAAGCGAAAGTGTAATCAGGGATTTTGAAAAAATTCTGATGGTACAGGGTAAAAAGTGGTAACAAAAACTCATCCCCGCCGAAATTGGACATGTCATAATAATCAAACTTCAGAGTCTCCTTGGTTAATCCAATGGTTTTTAAAGCTTTTTCGAAAGGGTCTTCTTTCTCACCAGCGAAGCTCATGGAAAACAAAATCAAAAACGAAATCACAAAGACAATCCAAACTATTTTTTTCATAAATACCTCCTGTGAATCAGACATTTCTTAATCAAAATAATCAACATGTAAATTCATGTCAAACTTAATTATAAGGGAGTAGGGGCACGGCGCGCCGTGCCCCCTACAGTTATTCTTTCCAAAAAGTCGACTATTTCTGGAGGTCAAATCACTATTTAAATTGACAAATGAACAATTTGTTGCTATATTTTTGAAAACTTTTAGCTTTCCTGATATGAAAATGCGAAAATGGTTTATTTTTTGCTTTTTAGTTGCGGCAATTTTCTGGCTGAGACAGCCTCTCCAGGGGTTTGAGAATGAACTCGCCATTTATAGTAATCCTGCGCTGTCTCCAGACGAAAGACAGATTGCTTTTGAATGTCGGGATTGGAATACTGGTATGGAAGCGGAGTACGATTCTTTAAGGGGAAGTGACATCTTTTTGGTCGATATCAAAGGTTCCAATCTAAGACAAATGACCTTTTATGCTGATTGTTTTTATCTTTCCCCGGATAAATCCAAAGTGATTTTACAGACCTATTATGGAATGTATCTGCTGGACTTAGAAAAAAGGTCAAATCCAATTCAAATCTTCAATCGCTTCCCAGACAATATTCTGGATGGAAGGTACGGTTCAGTAGAACAAATCTCTTGGTCACCGAGCAGTAAGAAGTTTTTCTTCGCTAGGGCTATTGGGATTAACTGGGAAAGGAAGTATTCTATTTTGGATGTTGAGTCTTTAGAGGAAAGAGTCTTTGATACTAATTTAGGAAATTTCTGGAAAGGGATCCAATGGATCGATGACAGCACCATTATCTTCGAAAAAGATAATGAGCTATTGAGTTATAACTATTTAACCAGACAGGGGGAATTACTTGCATCAGGTTATCCAAATGAATCTTGCACTAATCCACTCATGAGTCCGGACAAGCAGAAAATGTTATATCAATATACAGATCAGTATAAGATAAGGTTAGGATCTCCATACTATAAGGATCATAGACAACGTCCGCAGAAAATAGTCATCTGTGAAGTTAAGGATTTACCTGACTGGGCTGCAGAGGAGCTTACTAAACGGCTCTGGTCTGGAGAAGAGAGACCCCTGAAGAAAACAGATTATTTATTACTTGATGGCTCAATCTCTCAAGTGAAAGTAAGTTGGTTTAGAGATAGCCAAAGGCTCTTGATCAAAGGACTAAAAGAACTCTGGATTTACGATCTCTCCGATTCCTCATATGTCCCTCTTTTTCTCGACTCGATTCCCATCAGCGAAGCGGTGATGACTACCGATCAAAGTAAAATCTTTTTTATCTCATCTTTTTTTGGAGACCGGAATGGAGACGGTCGGATAAAATCGGATGAAAATTTCTCTGACCTCAAGGTCTATGATTTCAGAACTAAAGAGTGCAGAATCATAATCAATCACTCAGAGCCTTCAGCCCAATTGAATCTATCGCCAAGTGGTAACCTTTTAGCCTTCGTAAAAGCAAATAACATCTGGATTCTAAATACTGAATCCGAAAAATTTTATCAGTTAACTTTCGATGGAGGCATAAACCCTCAATGGATGGTTAAAGATCAGAGTATCTTATTCAGTAGCAATGGTTCTTTAGTAAAACTTGATCTTGATGCGAATAAATGGAATTATTTGACTTTAGGCAGAGGAGTTGAGCCAAACTGGATAAATAAGAAAGAAATAGTGGTCAAAAGCAGGGGAAAATTCTGGCAAGTCTCTGTGGACAAGATCGGAGTAAAGGAACTTCAGAAATATCCGGACAACCTAAGGTTGACCAAAGGTAAGAGTTATGAAGTTTATATAGATGAGGTGAAGCTTGAGCCCAGGTCCATGAATGTGACAGAAGTTAAGGCTCGGGATCTCAAGACCTCACAATGCTGGGTTATAAAACCGCCCTGGTGCAATTTCCCTTGGGCGTTTAAGAAATAGCAAGGACATAACCCTATGCGCTTCATTGCCGATTTTCATATCCATTCCAAATACAGCCGGGCTACTTCTCAGGAGATGGAGGTTGAATCTCTTTCTAAGTGGGCAGAGATCAAAGGAATATCCCTTTTAGGAACCGGGGATTTCACTCATCCGTCCTATCTTTCTGAATTGAAAGAAAAGTTAGAGCCTTTGGGGAACGGGCTCTTTCAATTGAGAAATAAAAAATACCCTGTAAGATTCATCCTCACAGCAGAGCTGAACAATATCTTCCATCAAAATGGAAGATTGAGAAAAATCCATACCCTGGTTTTCGCCCCGTCTTTTGAGATAGTTGAAAAAATCAATAAGAAATTGGAAAATTTAGGAAAATTGTCTTCAGATGGCAGGCCTATCTTCACCTTCCCGGCTAAGGATTTATTAGAAATCATATTGGGTGTATCTCAGGAATGTTTGATCATCCCGGCTCATGCCTGGACCCCCTGGTTTTCTATCTTCGGAGCTAATTCCGGGTTCGATTCGATTGAGGAATGTTATGGTGAGTATTCTAAATATATCTATTCTATTGAAACCGGACTTTCCTCAGACCCGGCGATGAACTGGAGATTATCCAAGCTGGATAAGATCACCCTTATCTCAAATTCAGATGCCCATTCACCATCCAAACTTGGAAGAGAGGCGAATCTATTCGACTGCGAGTTAGATTATAGGGAGATAATAGACACAATAAAATCAAAGGATAAAAATAAATTTTTATATACGATTGAATTCTTCCCAGAAGAAGGAAAATACCATTTTGATGGACACAGAAACTGCGGGGTATTATTCTCGCCAGCAGAGACCAAAAAAAATAAATACCTCTGTCCGGTTTGTCATAAAAGGATCACAGTTGGAGTGATGCACCGGGTAGAGGATTTGGCAGATAGACCTGAAGGGTTTATCCCACCCAATTCTATACCCTTCAAAAATTTGATTCCGCTACAAGAAATAATTGCAGAAGCCCTGGGTCAAGCACCGGATACCAAAGGGGTGGAAGAAGAGTATAAAAAAATGATCCAGAACTTCGGAAATGAGTTTAAAATCCTGCTTGATCTTTCGCTGGAGGATTTATCTTTAAAAACTCCACCAAAAATACTTGAAGGGATAAAAAGAGTACGTGAGAGAAATTTGACTATAATCCCGGGCCACGACGGAGTTTACGGGAAGATAAAAATATTTGAAGAAAGAGAGAAAGTAGAAGTAAAAAAAGATACCGAGCAGTTGGGATTGTTTTAGGTGGAGTGCAAAAGCTTGCTTTTGCTTGCATCAGCCTCAAGGTCAATCTCGACAAGCTGATGCACTCCTGGTAGCATTTCATAGTGCGCCTCTTTCAGGGTCACAAAAAATGGTATAACAGACATTTTGTCTGTTCCTTTTTTAGTACTATGACCTCACCCTGACCCTCTCCTTGAAATGAAGGGGAATAATAAAGAGACACATTCTATGCGTCTCTACAAATAAAATAAAAAACCCCGCCTCTAAAAAGGCGGGGTTATAATGCGGTTAAATCTTCCCTATGGGGAGCTAAGCCTCCGCCATCAGGCGGGCGTAGCCCGTAGGATCGAAAAGCTTTTCTCGGCTATTCTAATTTAACTACATTAATTGCCTGCGGTCCTTTAGGACCCTCGGTAGTATCGAAGCTAACCTCGTCTCCCTCTTTCAGGGACTTATATCCCTCCGACTTTATCGCTGAATAATGCACGAAGACGTCCTTCCCCCCTTCCTTGGGCTCTATAAATCCAAATCCCTTAGCCTCGTTGAACCACTTCACTTTCCCTTCTGCCAAAATCTTATTCACCACCTTTCACTAACCTGACGTTAAAACAAAAAAACCATGAAAGATACTACAAAACTAAAAACTCTCATGGTCAATTAAAATCTTTTAAAGCATTCTAAAATCAACTAACTCTTTCCTTCTAATCTTTACAACATTACTATACGTAAAAAAATCGAATTTGTCAAGCAAAAACCTCAAAAATTCTATTGTTTTTATCGGTAAAATCAGGGAAAACTTGAATTTTCTTATCACAACAGTAAAGAATTATACTGAGGTCATTCTGATGCATCCCGCTCGCTCCACACGGGATGCCAATTAACTTCGAGAATTCTCCTGCTGGTGGCGTGATCTTGAGACTATGCCCGGAGCATCAGACAGAAAAGGTAGGGGCATGATGGTATGATGTCCCATCGTATCTGTCATTCTGGGTCCTACGGACGAAGAATCTCCTTTCTCTAAGCCTAAGATTTTTTGCTCCGATCAACATCACATTTATTATCAATTTTTAAACCTCTTTTTCAGCTCCTGATCAAATTCATACTTCTTCGCATCCATCAGGATAATCTTCTGAAGCTCTTTCTTTTTCTCTACCGGAACCTGGTTAAAGCTTTTAAGAGAAACTATTTTCTCAACCAGTTCCCTGGCTTTCCAGATCGAGCTCTTTTTACCTTTCTTAATCCATTCACCTAAATTTGACCGGTCTATCACCTGGCTGGGGAAGAAAAACTCCTTTTTAAACCATTTAAGAGTATGAGGAGAGGTCAAAAACCCTTTTTCTAAAAACTCCTCCTTGAACAGGTCTAAAGAAGGAGTTTTATCTTTAAAATTAATCCCCTCAATTAATCGATATGCCATCCCACAGATCTCGTTATCTATAACCAGCTTCTCTAAACTCTGGCAACTTTCAAAATCGAGCATCCCTGGTCCGGAGATAACATTTACCCCGGATAAGGCAGCCAAAATCGCACCAATCCCAGATTCTAAGCCGGCTTGATAATCCAGGGTCTTTGAATCGCTTAGTCCCATATAAGCATGGGTGGGGAGTCCAAAATACTTTCCAATCTGGTTAAAAGCTGAATCGACCATCATAGTCTCGATTGCACCCATAGGAGTTGTTCCGGTCCTCATATCAAAACCGGAGGGTGAGCCTCCGTATATAATGGGCGAATCCCTGCGAGCAAGCTGATGGATGACAATCCCGCTTAGATTTTCCGCAGTATGCTGGACCAAGCTTCCAGCTAAAGTAATCGGTGCAGTTGCTCCACTTAAAGGCATAGAGACCAGCTCAGCCGGAATTTCGCTTTTTGCACAATCGATTAAGTTCTGGCAGGTTAAATCGCTCCATTTCAAAGGAGGCGAAGGACAGCAGTCAAAGATGGCCAACGGTTTTTTCCTTAAATTTTCCTCACTACCTCTAATACTAACCAGCATATCTTTCATAACCTTAAAAGCTTCTTTCTCAAATATCCCGGTAATAACTGGCTTAGAAGAATATAAAAGTGAAATGAAAAGTCGATACCGATCTGCCATTTTCTTGGGCACATCCGAAGGGATTAAAGCAGTGCTCTGGGCTTTCAGGTAATCTAATCCATCTACAAGCTGGGCAAATTTAATCAGATCAGAAGTTATTGGTTCCCTGATATCATCTTTTTTTAAGTCATAAATCCAAAGAGCTGCCGAGCCGGGATTGAAATGGACCTTATCTTCTTTTAGATTTAGAGCTAACCTCTCTTCACGGTCATAAACCTCAATTACCTTGGGACAAGTTTTAAGACATTTTTCAACCAACTCTTTTTTCAGATAGGCTCTTTTCTTCTTCTTATCTATCCTGACACCAGCATCACCCAAAAGAGCAAGCCCTTCTTTGTTCTCCACAAAAACTCCAGCCTTTAAAAGCAGCTCCAAAGCTTCATCTATAATCTGCTCAACCCTTTTCTTATCTAAAAGCTCTAATTCAGGACGCCTGAATATTCTCAAGTTTCCTCCTTCATTTTAGCGATCCTGTCCTCTGGATCCGTAATTAGGAAAAGGATCGCACTACTTTATTCGCTTTTTTTAAAATGGCACTCTTTTAAACCACAGATTTCGCAGGGTGACAGGTTTTGCCCTTTACCACGATTTCTACTCAAATTAACTGCAAAGGAGACAGATTTCTTAGGTATCATCATAAAAAATTGATTTAAACTCACTCTGATTTTTTCTGCTGGCAATAAATTGAAGATGAGTCTCTGCCCTTCTAACTTCCATCCTCCATATCCCGGACTGAACCTTGGGCTATGATATAGATTATTTTCTTCAGCTTTATCTATGATAATCTGATTCAGATATTCTGCTGTATATTCAGCCGCCACAGAACCAATGGCATCCAAAATAACCGCTCTGGTTAGTTCACCTTTAAAACTTAAACTCTTAACCTTTTTCTCTAACTTCTTACTGATAGTAGATATTCCGAATGCAACTTTTTCAGCAGAGTTAAAAGAGCATTCCTCTGGCAACTCCTTTACCTCTTTTATAATGTAAATCCCTTTAGGCTCAATCAATTCAAAAGAAAGCTCTATCATCTCCTCAATTATTTTCTTTGAGCTATCCTTCATCTTTTTATTTTCAGGGGTATGCCCTAAAAGCCTTAAAATTTCTTTCTGGTCAACTGTTACTTTGAAATTCTCAATTATCTCAAACATTTTTTATCTTCAAACTGGAATGTAAAGTTTCAGCTTTACCTTTAATCATTAAAAAATACTCAGTGCTTGCCAGGTCCCCCGGCTTGGAAAGGGTGAAGGGTGGAGATCCCGCTAAAGTGGGATTTCGCTTCGCTCAACCAGCTCTCCACCCACTCCTACGCGATTATTCTTTCGTAGAGACGCATAGCAATGCGTCTCTACACCCTTTACTACTCAGCACTTCCGTTTCTCACAGTTTTTCAAACCTTCCTTAATCTTTCTAATAAATTCCGGGGTTGTGCCACAGCACCCTCCTGCAAAACTTACCCCTGATTTTATCATCTGCACAATATCCTTTGCAAAAGAATCTGGTTTTTGAAGATAAACCGTTTTCCCTTTGCGAATTACCGGTTTTCCAGCATTTGGCTGAACTATTAGCGGTAGATTTGTGCTTTTCTTCATTATCGAGACCAGGCCTATCATCTCTGCACTACCCAGGGTACAGTTAGCCCCGACCACATCCGCACCCGCCTCTTTGAGCTTTTTCAAAGCAAATGAACCCTCATCCCCCATCAGCGTAAAATACCCCTTGGTTTTTTTTTCAAAGGTCATACAGATGAAAAGGGGAAGTGAAGATATTTCCCTAACTCCTTCAACTGCGGATAAGGCTTCTCTTAAGTCAAACATCGTCTCAATAGAAAAAAGATCAACTCCACCTCCAAGAAGCAGCTCAGCCTGTCTGGAAAAAACTTTTTTTAGCTCTCTAAATTTTGCCTTACCTAAAGGCTCAAAAAATTCACCACTGGGTCCAATATTACCAGCCACATACTTATCAGCCGGACAGGCATCTTTTGCAATTTTTACTGCAGATAGATTAATCTTTTCCATCTTCTTTTCATTTCCAGATTTTTTCAATTTCAGGCTACTGGCTCCGAAAGTATTGGTCTGGATTATATCTGCACCTGCCTGGATATATCTCTGGTGAATCTTTAAAATTATTTCTGGATGTGAAAGGTTCCATAGCTCAGGCGGTTTATCATAGGGCAGCCCGGATGAGAAAAGCATCGTTCCCATTGCCCCATCCAATAAAATTACCCTTTCCCTGCCCAATTCTAATATCGGTTTTTTACCTTTCTTTCCCTTCATCCACTCATCTCTTTTCGAGCAATCTTTACTGCTGAAATAGCATTCTCTCCATAGAAATCTGCTCCAATCTCCTTTGCCCAGCTCTGACTGGCTGGTGCCCCACCCACCATAACCTTGATCTTTTTTCTAAGATTAGCTTTTTTCAATCCTTCTATAACCCTTATCTCATTCTGCATGGTGGTGGTAAGTAGAGAAGAGATACACACAAACTTTGGCTCATATCTTTTTACAGACTTAATATAAGCTTCAGCTTTGACATCCACACCTAAATCGATCACCTCAAACCCGTTGGCTGAAAGCATAGTGGCAACCAACATCTTTCCGATATCATGTATATCCCCCTCGATGGTGCCGATTATCAGCCGGGGTAATCTTTTCTTTTCAGCCTTTACTTTTAAAATCTGTTTCTGAAGAATTGAGATGCCCGCCTTCACCGCCTCTGCACCTAAAACTAACTCAGGCAAAAAACAGTTCCCCTGTTCCCATTCATTTCCTAATTTCTTAATACCTTCAATTAACCCTTTCTCAATTATTAGATGCGGGTCGTAGCCTGATTTAATGGCTTCCCGGGCTAACTTTGAAACCTCCTCCTTATTACCCCCCAAGACCGAGTTGTAACATTTTTGTAGAAAAACTTTAAGTTCTTTTTCCATTCGTTTTATCTCCTCCGCTTTCTTTCAAAAAGCCTTTTCCTAAGTATACAATAAACCCTGAAGTTGTCAACCAGAATTAACCTTTAATATTGCAGAATTATGCAGGAGCAAACCCTATATTAACCCTTATGATTTGAAGATGTTTGGCAGGAACGTTCAACCATAACCTTACTTCTACTGTTATTCTGATCACGCCATGTCAATCGAAGAATCTATTGAATTCTGCTTTGAAGTAAATTCTTCAGTTGTCCGCTTTTGGCGGGACTCCTTCAGAATGACAGAAAGAGGTAGGGGCAGGCCCCCGTACCTGCTCCTAATACCTCTTAAACACAAATATTCTATAAATAGGTATTGACAGACCTTTGAGTTTGAGTGATATTTTCTTCTAAAGAAAATAAGTTGTTTGATTCAATTAAAAAACTTGAGCCTAAAAAATTGGCAGCCAAAAAGAAAGTGAGGAAAAAAATGAAAAGGGCTTTTCAATTGCTCGGTTTATTACTATTACCTTTTTTGATCTTTCTGCTAACCTGCTCTAACCGGCCAGACCCGAGGGAGGAGATAAAAAAACTCATAGCAACTGTAGACCAATCTGATACCACAGCTTTAAAGGAACATCTGGACATAGAGTGGATAGCAAATGAGAATCTTAGAGGTTTTTCAGAAAAAGATAAAGATGAACTCTATCCTAAAATCAGACAGGAGATCTTGAGAGATTTAACTGGAGAGGGATCTACCCGCATGAGCTGGAAAAACAGTCTGGTGGTTATAGGAAAGTCAGAAGTCAAAGGAGATTCAGCCACAGTTGAAGTTACCTATGTCAGCAAGCTGTCAGGCATTAAGAATTACACCAAGATGGGACTTTATTTTAAAGATGGAAAGTGGAAAATATATAACCTGAGAGTAACTGGGATGTAGTTTATCTAATCAATTATCCTTTTAAAATTAGTCTTTCACTGCAATTTAAATCTAAGTTGTTCCCCCTGGAAACGCCAATCCTGAAAATTGGCTCCAAAATCAATCCCTTCGTTCGTATAAACTATTGTAAGACAAAAAGATTCTCTGGTTAGATTTTTGAAAAAAAAGCTTGACAATCTTTGGAAATAGAATAAATTATTAATGGTAAAGAGTCTTTTAGTTTTGTTATTTTAAAGCTTGTTTTTAAAAGAAGTATTAAGGTAAAGAAAACCAAAAAAGCGCAAAGGAGGCGAAAAAGATGACTTTAAGAAAGTGCCTGACACCCTTTTTGATACTTCTCATATTCTCATTCTCAGTTCCGCTTGTTTACGCTGGTGGTCCAAATAAACCGGTAATAGAACATCCCTGGGAGGAATACTACTCACAGCATCCCACCATCATCCGGAATCAAGATCAAGCACTGTCCATAAAACAGGTTTATCTCTTCTCGACACCACTCTTTAATTCTGGAGTTATCTTCGTGGTAGTAAAAGAGAAGAGTCAGGAAGCAGTCAAAAAGGATGTGTCAGTCAAAAACGTTTCTTTACCTAGGAAGAAATGAAGGAGAAATTAGAAGGTTTTTCTTTAGATGAGAGACTTGAGCAGATAGAGCACCTCTTAGAAAAAGATAAGTATAAAGAGGCTTGGCTTGGGCTCAAGGAGGTTGAAACCCAAGGAGATTTAAATACCAACTCTTTGGACAAGGGGTTATACTATTATCTTTCCGCAGTGGCGTTATATGCTCTGGGCAGATACGAAGAGTCCTTAGAAAATGGGGAAAGGGCTTTTGAGCTCTACAAAAATACCATAGAGAATAAAAGGATTTCCCAGGTACAAACCATACTGGGTAAATCTTATCTTGCCTTAGGGAGATTGAAACAGGCAGAAAATGAGTTCAGGGATTCAGTTGCGACCTGCAGGAGGATAGATGAAGAAAAGGGGACTATACTTAGCTATAATAAACTGGCTCAGATCTGTTTTATCCGTTCGGATTATATGCGGGCCATTGAGTATCTGAAGGAATGCATCCCTTATTTGGAAAAAAGCAAGGATTGGGTAAACCTCGGAGTATTCCAGAGAAACCTGGGAAGGATCTACACTTTAACCGGTGAACTGGACTTAGCTGAAAAGCATCTTTTGTCCAACATAAAGGAAACCAAGAAAGCCGGCCAAGAAATAAATTTATCTCGTTGCCTCCTCTCCCTGGGTTATCTTAAGCTTTTAAAAAGAGAGTTTAAAAAATCCTCTTCCTACTTTCTTCGAGCCTTTCAGCTTCTGAGCAGAAACGAATCCTTAAGAGATTTAGCCATCTATTACGAATATCAGGGAGAACTTTATTTCCAACAGAAAAGTTTAGATGAAGCCAAATCCAGTTTTCTGAAAGCCATAGAGATCGGAGAAAAAATAGCCCCGGAGGGTGGCATTATCAGCCAGAGTTACAGACTTTTAGCTGAGCTGGATTTAAAAAGAAAAGATCTGGAAAAAGCCTCAGAGGATGTGGAGAAGTCCTTAAAGGTCTCAAGAGCCTTGGGCGAGAAGTTGGAGGAAGGGTTAGCTTATAAGATCTCAGGCGAGATCTATAGCCTGAAAAATGAAAAGGATAAATCCAGAGAAGCCTTTGAGAAAAGCCTAAGCCTCTTGGAGGAGATCAATGCCAGATATGAGCAGATTAAAGTTTACCTTTCTTTATCTTTTAGCCAGGGTTTCGATTATCCGGAGAAAGTAAATTATCTGGAAAAGGCTAAGAAGTTATCTTCTGAGTTGGGTTTGAGGTATTATGAAGGATTATCAGAGCTTGCCCGTGCCCGGATAGAATTTGAGTTTGATAATTTTGAGAACTCCCTTTATTCTCTGGATAAAGCTGAAAAAATATTTGAAGACCTAAATGAAGAGGAGAATCTTTCCATCTGCCAAAGTTTGCGTGAAGAAATAGAAAAGGGCTTAAGCCAAAAAAGCCTTTCTGCAGAAAATGAATTTAAGCTTTTCCGAAAATACTTTTCTGATACCGAATATAAAGATGTACAGGAAGGAAGCCTGGACGAAAGATTAGGGGTTTTAGCTTCTAAGACTCTGGCAGAAAGAGGGTTCATAATCTATAGAAATGGTGCAGCCGAAGAGTCTACCATCCCTTCAGTTTATAACATGGAACTAGATAAAGCTAAAAATTTAACCAGGAGTTTGGTCCCCTCGAACTCCTTTAATCCCTCCCCTGCTGATAACCAGGACCAATCCTTCAAGCCTTTAATCTTTACTCATCCTTCTTCCATTCAGAAGGTTTTGGAAAATGGAAAGATTAACTCTCTTCTCCTCATACCTCTTATTACCGGGGAGGAAATTTGTGGTTTCATCTATCTTGACCGGGTTAATAATTTTTCATCCTTCACCCAGAAAGAGCTGAACTTTGCAGTGGCATTTGCTGACCTGTTAGCTTTGAAACTCTCTGAGCTTCAGAAGAAAAGTTTGCAGGAGGATAATCTCCGGCTAAGAAAGCTTTTGGAAGAAAAATGCTCCTTCTCTCAGATCATCACCCGGAGCAGTCAGATGCTTAAGATCTTGTGGAAACTGGAACAGATCAAGGATACTAATCTTTCCGTCCTTTTCGAGGGAGAGACCGGAACAGGTAAAGATTTTCTGGCTAAGGCGTTACATTATTCCAGCAGCCGAAAAGATAAGAATTTTGTAGCAGTAAATTGCGCGGCTCTACCTGAGCCTTTATTAGAATCCGAGCTTTTCGGGCATAAGAAAGGCTCCTATACTGGTGCTACCTTTGATAAAAAAGGGCTTTTCGAGGAAGCGGATGGTGGAACTCTTTATTTAGATGAGATCGGAGATTTAAGCCCATCTATTCAGGTAAAACTACTTAGAGTACTGGAAGAGAAGGTTATCACCCGCTTAGGAGAGACCAAACCCAAGAAGATCGACATCCGGATTGTCGCTTCCACTAATAAGAACTTAGAAGAGGAGGTTGCACAAGGTCGCTTCCGCAAGGACCTTTACTTTAGACTGAATGCAGTGAATCTCAAGCTTCTCCCTTTAAGGGAAAGAAGAGAAGATATACCTCTTTTAGTTGACTATTTTATAAAAAACCATTCTAAGGGAGACCAAAAGGCGATCTCTTTAAAACCTTTGATTCTGGAGCTCTGTTCTGAATATGATTGGCCCGGGAATGTACGGGAGTTAGAAAATGAGACCAAGCGTATTTTAGCTTACAGCCAGAGCGACGAATTCAAGTTGGAAGAGTTACTATCGGATAAGTTCCCTCTGCCCAAAGAATTCAAAAAAGAGAGCCTATCTTTATATGAGAGGCTCTCCTTATTAGAGAAACAGTATCTCCTTAAGGCCTTGATCGAAAATAACTGGGTGAAAAAATTTGCCGCTCAAGCTTTGAAAATACCTGAGTCCAGCCTGAGATTCAAGATGAAGCAATATCAGCTTCAAGTCCCTCAAAAGTAAAACCCTCAAATCAAACGATAATATTTTTTAGAATGTAGTTGTCCAGTTCATTGGATATTTTTAGCTTGACAAAAATCCTTACGGAAAACTATATTTAGCGTCAGATTGAGCTGTTTTGAATTATACAGCTAAACTTATGGAGTTTAGCTAACATTATAGATAGATTGCGCCTTTAGCTCAGCTGGTAGAGCAACTGACTCTTAATCAGTGGGCCGCAGGTTCGATTCCTGCAAGGCGCATTTTTTTGGAGTGTGTTAACTGTGTTAATGCTTGTATCCTATCTATGACGGGAACACTCACTGCAAATGAAACTCACCCATTCTGAACTCTATGAAGAACTGGAAAGTTACTTCAGGCTGGATCAATTAAAGTGGTTTAAGAAGGAAAACCAATACGATGAAAAATAACATCAGAAGTCTGGGACTCCTGACATACCGCCTGTCCTACTGGTTTGCCAAACTGACCCTAGTGGTGATTGTTTTAAATTTTTTATAACCATTCTGTGGGCATGAATTCTGTGCATACATCTTATATTCATCTACCCTAAACGGTGGAGGTATCCTCTTCATCATCAAAGTTATAGTTCAAAGCTCACCATACATGGAATTGCCTAGATTACTGCTCTGTAACGGCCCGGATAAGCTGCGGGCGAACAGCTTCGCTGATCGCCCGTCAGCCTTCATCCGGTGGTTAGGCGAAAATGTCCACTCTCAAAGCCTAACTCCGTTTTAAGATGTTAATGTCAGAGTAAGTTATAGTTAATTACTCCTTCTCGATTCGAATACCTTTGACTAGTGCTTCTATCGCCTCCACATACTTGGATGCATCCTTAGCTTTTGACTCTTTTAATTCCCTAGTTAAATCCGTTAGCTCTTTGCGGAGGGCTTCTTTTTGTATTTGTCCAGTCGTCATAAGCACCTCAGTAGCTATACGCACTTTGTCAGGATCCAACCGCATATCATGAGCTGCTATACCAAGAGGAATTATAACATCTACAATACAATTTACCTTTGGTGGCACAATCAGATTCACACATGCCTCTTGACCGCAACTAACTATTGCCATTGCTCTATCAGTCCAGAGGTTTCCCCAACAAACCCACGCCCGCACTATATAACAACCCGGCGGAACCTCCACTTGTATGTGTTTTATGACTAGTTCGTACTGTGGTTGCATTATGAATATCGTGGGTTCATCGTTTCTAGTACCTCGTTGCACCTTATAGTCAGGATATGCCTGTTTTAACTTATTGATTACATCTGGGTTAAAATCTACGAGATACTCCCCTCCGCATGTCTTAACCACTAATTCTACTTTCCAGACATTCTTAGGGGAACAATTCAAATCTCTAAGCCATATATTGAGCCTTCCATAACTCATTTTTAAATTACCTCCTTCTAACTTATTGTTTTTGAAAGATTTTAAACATTTCCTACTTATCTATCCACAATCATAGACATCACTTCCCTTGTTTTCGCATGACTACTGATTATATGGTTTCCATATAAACCCGTCTTCGAGCCATGTTTCCAGATAATACACAAATGAGACTTCTGCGTAATCTATCTATTGGATATATTATAATTATTTATTATGACTTTGTCAAGTATTTTTATTTGGAATTTACCCGATAAACTTTGAACTCAAGTCTACAAAAACTCACATATTGTTGACTAACTCTATGACCCCCCAACTCGGCTCTGCTGACCAGTCAGATCCCTCCACCAATTGTGACAAAGATCCTTTGCCTTGGCCCCGCAATGAGAGATATAATTTTGTAGAGAATCAATCCTCCCTTGGAAGATGGACCCCCCACTTTTCACAACCATTTTTTCTTCTTAAAATAAAAAAGCATAAAAACCCCGATGCCCAGCATAATCATCCAGATTAAAGGATACCCCCAGCGCCACTCAAGCTCGGGCATAAATTTAAAATTCATTCCGTAGATTCCAGCCAGAAAGGTAAGCGGCATAAAGATGGTTGCTATTATGGTTAAAACTTTCATCACCGCATTCAATCTATTGCTCACACTTGAAAGATAGATGTCCAGCATCCCGGAGAGCATATCCCGGAAGGTCTCGATAGTATCTATGACCTGAATGGTATGGTCGTAAATATCTCTTAAGTATATCCGGGTCGACTCTTTTATCAGGGACGATTCACCTCTTTCCAGACCACTTATTACCTCTCTTAAGGGCCAGACCGACTTGCGCAGGAAAATCATCTCCCTTTTCAGATTGTGGATTATCTGCAAAGTTTCAGGGTTTGGATTGGCGACTAACTTTTCCTCTAAGAATTCTATCCTTTCTCCGAGTTTTTCCAAGATCACAAAATAGTAGTCAACGATCGAGTCTAACAAAGAGTAGGCCAGATAATCCGCTCCCATTTTTCTTATGCGACCCTTCTCACTTCTGATCCTTTCTCTTACCGGATCAAATAGATCCCCTTCAATCCCTTCCTGAAAAGAGATGACAAAATTCGAGCCTAAAATCAAACTCATCTGCTCGGTAACGATTTCATCAGTTTTATCCCGGTAATAAAGCATTTTCAGGACGATATAGACATAATCACCAAAATCCTCTATTTTCGGGCGTTGATCCGTGTTTAAAATATCTTCTAAGGTAAGGGGATGCAGTCCATAACACTGACCAAGTTTTTCCAGAAGCTCAACCTGATGGATCCCATCTACATTTATCCAGGTAACAGTTGGTTTATCTTTGAAGGGGATACATTCTTCGATCGTTTTTATAACTTTTTCCTGAAAATGGATCTCATCATAATCGATGATCGTAATCTTTACTTCCTCTGCCTTCTTCTCCCCGATATGCACCAGACTCCCCGGCGGAAGCCCGGCTTTTTCGGAGCGTTTTTTAATTAGTCTTAGCATATTTAATTATCTATCCGTATCCACGCCTTGCCCTCAAGTCCGAGAAACGGATCCGTAGGAGCGTGGATTCTCAACCACGTTAAGGGCAACGTGGGTTTACCGATTATCATTATCTTGCCCCTCTTCTTAGTCCTCTCCCACAGGGGGAGAGGAACTAAATTGCATCATCACGGATGATGCACTCCATATTATTCTTTTTCCCTTGAACCTTTGAACCTTTAAACCTTTTTTATATAACCCCCATCTTTTTCCCCACCTTTTCAAAAACTTCTAAGACTCTATTCATCTGATCATCGGTGTGGGTGGCGGTGTAGCTGGTGCGGATGCGGGCGGTGCCGGGTGGGACTGCGGGGCTGATGGCGGTGTTAGCGAAGATCCCCTCATCGAAAAGCAGCTTCCAGAACTTGAAGGTCTTCATATTCTCACCGATTAGTATCGGGATTATCGGCGTCTCGGTATCTCCGATATCAAATCCTAATGCTCTGTAACCCTCGTGCATCTTGCGGGCTATCTGCCAGAGTCTTTCCCTTCTCTCTGGCTCTGCAATGATTATGTCTAAAGCTTTGGAAACTGTGGCAACTGCAGCCGGTGGTGGACTGGCTGAGAAAATCAATGCCCTGGAGAAATGTTTTATATAATGGATCACCTCTTCTTTAGCGGCAATAAAGCCTCCGATGGAGGCAAAAGATTTGGAGAATGTCCCCATTATGATATCCACTTCATCTTCTAAATTATAATGTTCGGCCGTGCCCCTGCCGTTTTTCCCCAGAACACCAATGGAATGGGCATCATCCACCATCACCCGCGCATGGTATTTTTTAGCTAATTCTACTATATCCGGCAGTTTGGCAATATCCCCTTCCATGCTGAAAACCCCATCTATCACGATAAGCTTTCCAGAATGTTTAGGACAGGTGGAAAGGACCCTTTTTAAATCTGACATGTTATTGTGTCTGAACTTCAAAACCTTGCCAAAGGAAAGCCGGCATCCATCCACTATGCTGGCGTGGTCAGACCTGTCGGTTATGATATATTCCCCTTTGTTGACTAAGGCAGAGATAGTGCCCAGGTTGGTCTGGAATCCGGTAGAGAAAACAAGGGCAGATTCTTTGTTCATAAACTGGGCTAACTTTCTTTCCAGATCCTCGTGAATATCTAAGGTTCCGTTTAAGAAGCGAGAGCCGGTACAGCCGGAGCCGTAGATTTTGATTGCATCTATAGCCGCCTGTTTAACCTCAGGGTGAGAGGTCAGGCCCAGGTAGTTATTGGAGCCTATCATTATCATCTCTTTCCCCCGCACCGTTACCTGGGTATCCTGTCCGGAGGATATGGGGATGAAAAAAGGGTAATAGCCAGTTGCCATTACCTTTTTTGCCTCGGTAAACCTTTTGCACTTTTCGAACAGATCCAACTTTTACCTCTCTACGAGCCGAAATGCATTTACCGGCTTTTTAAAATTTAGTCTTCAGTTTTAACTTGCAAAGCTCTTTTAAGTTTAATATCTTCACAAATCAGAATTTATTTAAGTTTTTTTAAAAAGAATGTCAAGAGAAAATTTTAAATAAGTAGAGAAGCACTGCCTACGTCTCAATGTTCTGAAAGATATTTTGCAGTGTAAGCCTTTAGGTTTACCCAAAATTCTTTGAAAGTAAAGCTAAAGCTTTACAGTACAGTAATTAGGAAAGGGAAAACTTGAGCCCTAAAGCCTTAGTCACCGGTGCAAATGGATTTGTGGGGAGCCATTTAGTTGAAGCTCTGTTAAACAAGGGTTATAAGGTTTTCTGCCTGGTCAGGAAAACGAGCAACTTAAGTTTTCTTTCAGGACTGGAAACTGAATATAGATACGGAGATATAACCGAGGTTGAGTCCTTAAGAAAAGCTATAGAAGGGGTAGATTTCGTTTTCCATCTGGCTGGTTTAACCCGAGCGAAAAATAAAGAGGATTATTTTAAAGCAAATGCCCAAGGAACTAAAAACCTAATTCAAACCTGTCTGGAGATCAATTCTCATATTAAGAAGTTTGTTTATGTCAGCAGTCAGGCCGCAGTTGGTCCCTGCAAAGATTTTTACCCTTTAAATGAAGATGCAAAATGCGAGCCGATCACCGATTATGGCAGAAGTAAGCTTCAGGGGGAAAAAGAGGTGCTGAGTTTTAAGGAGAAGTTTCCGGTTACTATAGTTCGACCACCTGCGGTTTATGGTCCAAGAGATAAAGATATTTTATTTTTTTTCCAGACGGTGAACAGAGGGATAATTCCTCTCTTTGGATTCAAAGAAAGTTATATTTCCCTGATATATGTTAAAGATTTAGCCCGGGGGATAATTTTAACCGCAGAAAACCAAAAGAGTTCCGGACAGATCTACTTTATAGCAGATGAAAAGGTTTATTCCTGGACAGAAGCTGGAAAGATCATCCAGAAATCCTTAGGTATAAGAGCTTTTAAATTAAGAATCCCTAAATTCTTTTTGTTCACCTTTGCCTCTTTCTCCGAAATGGTCTCTCACCTGAAAGGGGAATCTGCTCTGGTAAATCTTCAGAAAGCAAATGAGCTAAGCCAGAGGTACTGGCTTTGCGACATTTCAAAAGCAAAAAATGAATTAGGATTTTCGCCGGAGTATGATTTAGAAAAAGGTGCTTTAGAAACTATAAAATGGTATAAGGAGAATAAATGGCTCTAAGAGAGACCAAATCAAAAGAGCTGGCAAGATACAGAAGGGAATTCCCCTTCACCCAAAAAGTTAATTTTCTTAATCACGCCTCATTTGGTCCCATTCCTTTAAGGGCTTTGAAAAAAACAATGGAATATTATGATGCTTTGACCCTTAAAAAATTTGTGGATATGGATAAGTTGACTTTTGAGATGATGGACCAGATCAGAATATATCTGGCTAAAATGGTAAACGCAAAACCGAAAGAAATTGGATTGGTGCCCAACACTTCTTATGGTTTAAATATAGTGGCAAATGGGCTGGACTTTAAATATGGGGATAAGGTTTTGCTTTCAGATGTGGAGTTTCCGGCAAATGTTTATCCCTGGCTGAATCTGAAAAAGAAGGGTGTGAAGATAAAATCTATTAAAAGCCCGAACGGTTTTTTTTGCATAGATGATCTCCTTAAAGCTATCGACTCAAAGTGCAAAGTCTTATCGATAACTTATGTTCAGTTTTTCAATGGTTTTAAAAATGACTTGGAGACTATTGGAAAAATCTGTGAGGGAAAAAATATTTTCTTTGTTGTAGATGGAATCCAGGGAGTAGGCTGTCTGGATTTAGATGTTAAAAAGTGTAAAATAGATTTCTTGGCCTGTGGAGGTCAGAAGTGGCTGCTCTCCTCTCTGGGCACAGGCTTTTTCTATCTTTCTGATAATGCTAAGATGGAAATCGATCCTGCTTTTTTCGGCTGGATGAGTGTTGACTGGAAATTGAATTTCTCTGATCTTTTGAAATATGATCTTCCCCGCTTCTCCTCCAGTCGAAGGTTTGAGATAGGGACTTACCCTTTTTCAAATCTATGGACGATGTGTTCCTCTTTAGAGCTTTTATCCGAAATTGGAACTAAAGCTATCGAGAATCAGGTCATAAAACTTTTAGACCTTCTAATAGATTATCTAAAAAATACCCCTTACCAGATCAAAAGCTCACTTGAGCCCCTGTACCGATCAGGTATACTTTCTTTTTCTGGTAAAAATTGTTCAAAACTGCACCGAGCTCTTTCACAGAAAAAAATACTGACCTCCTTCAGGGAGAACTCAATACGAGTATCTCCTCATTTCTACAATTCTCTTGAGGATATAGAGAAACTAATCTGGGTTTTGTCAGAAATGGATCCGTCAGGAAAAAAAGCTTAAAAGTAAATCCTCTTATTTCCGATATAATTATAAAGACCGAAAGGAGGGATATGTTAAAAATATTCAAGCTTTTTTCAATTTTGCTTTTATTGTTCTCTTTTAACTGCGCCGAGAGGATGATAGTAATAGAAAGGCCAAGTCCAGTTCCACCTCCTCCACCTACCAGAAATTATGGTCAAGAAGTCGCTTCTCAAAATCATCTGGCTAATGGGAAAAAATTTTATCACCGGGGCAAATATGCCAAAGCCCTGCAGGAGTTCAGAAAGGCAGTGATAGCCGATCCTCGAAATTATGAAGCTCGCTATTATTTAGGGCTTTGCTACCAGAAATTAGAGTATTATAAAGATTCTATTACTGAGCTTGATCTCTGCCTGGAGGAAGAAAACGGCGATAAGCTTTTTATCTCCAAGGTTAGGTTCTCATTGGCTTATTCCTTTGAAATGACCGGAGAATTAGATAAATCTGAGGTGCAATATCAATTAGCTTATTCACTTAACCCGGATAATAAATCTGCTTATAAGGGGATGGAGAGAGTTAAAGAAAAAAGGGGAAAACTCTCCAAGGTGAAGATAAAAGAGAAATAGCTCTGCAGGGGTAATTCCTGTATTTCCCAATTGTAAATTCACGAGAATTTGTATGGGCACAGCACGCTGTGCCCATTAGTTTTTCACATGTGCCATCCTGTCCTCTGCCCCGATGATGAAGTAGAGTTTCAAAAATTTGAACTCCTACAAACTCTAAACTTCTTGACATTGATTTAAACTGATTTTATATTTCACAAAAATGTGAAGATGTTAAAAATAAAAAATATTAAGCTTTAAAGGAGGTGGACTAAGAACAGGCAAGCGTAAAAAGATACCCCAAAACTTTTAAAGGAGTGAAGATGAGAAAGACAGTTTGTCTTGCTATGATTTTCCTTTTAGTATTTAGTCTGGCTGGATGTAAAAAGGAAATAAAATCCGAAAGAGGATCCGTAGGAGAGGAAAGTTCACAATCCAGAATGGGAGAAAATGAAGTTATGGCTGATACAGGAAAAGCTAAGGTTAAAGCTGATACCACAGAGAAGTTAGTCCGGGATAAAAACCCGATCGTGGTCATAGAGACCGATTTCGGGAACATAGAGCTTGAATTGTTCTGGAAAGAGACACCAGTAACTGCAGGGAATATGCTGAAACTGGTCCATAAGGGTTTCTATAATGGTTTGACTTTCCATCGCATAGTTCCGGATTTCGTCATTCAGGGTGGAGATCCAAAGGGAGATGGAACTGGTGGTCCAGGCTATTCTATTCCTTTTGAGCAGGCAAAGACCAGGCATCTCAGAGGGTCTTTAGGTATGGCTCGTGAGCAGGATCCAAATTCTGCCGGAAGCCAGTTTTACATCTGTCTAAAAGACCTTCCCAGTTTGGATGGTAATTATGTAGTCTTTGGCAAAGTGATTAAAGGGATGGAGGCAGTGGATAAAATCGCTCAGGTCAAGACCGATTCAGGATCATATCCCCTGGAAAAAGTGGTGATGAAAAAAGTATCTGAAAAGAAGGAAGTAAAAAAATAGCTATTTGTTTAGATTTGTTTCATCAGATTTACATGCTGGGATAAGGGTAGTACCCCTATCCCGGTTTTTTTATGGGTAGAAATACAACTCCTGCTTAAATAGTAAGGATGTCTCAAATTTCAAACTTAAAGCTTTCGGATTTTCATCTTATTACCTCTCCCTTTGTGGGAGTGGGCAAGTCCCCTCTCCTCGAAGGAAAAGGTCAGGGTGAGGTCATAAAACTGTAGTTGCTTAATTCATCAAGCCAAAATATCTGTAAGGGTGGGGTAACCCCGCTCCAAATATTTTTTGTATTTTAATCCTCTTGACAGAGATTTAAGGTTCAAATATATTCCTCAAAGAGGGTTTATAAAAACTAAAAAAATGGTTTAGATTTTACCCAAAAAAATAGAGGTAAAAATGGCAGAGCCAAAAATTAACGCTGGTGAGGAAACTGAAAGGGGTTCAGATGAAAGAGATCTTCAGAAAAAAGAGATGGAACATCTGAAGAAGAAGATTCAGGATGCAGGTTTACCTTTGGCAGTTGAAAGGAAAGCTCTTTTAGAAGCAGAAAGGTTAAAATTCATCTCTCCAGCTTCCAGTGAATACGGGTTAATCCGGGATTATATCGAATATCTGCTCTCTTTACCCTGGACTCAGAGATGTGCTGAAGAGATAGATGTGGGAAAATTGAAGAAAGTTCTGGATAAGGAGTATTTTGGGCAGAAGAAGATGAAAGAGCAGATCTGCGAATACTTTTCCATTCGCCAGTTAAAAAAAGATATCAAAGGATCGATTTTATGTTTTGTTGGTCCATCTGGCACCGGTAAGACCTCCTTAGCTCAGTCCATTGCTTTAGCTTTAAACCGAAAATTCGTCCGATTAAGTGTGGCTGGTTTTTCCACAAGCCAGGAGATAAAGGGAGAAAGATTTGGTTTCTCAGGTGGACATCCTGGTGTTATCATTAAACAGCTAAGAGAAGCAGATTGTAATAATCCATTATTTCTGATTGAAGAGGTTGACAAATTAGGGGATGGGACTCCAAAGGGGGAGGTTATATCTTCCCTGCTTGAGGTTTTAGACGCGGAGCACAATTCCACTTTTACAGATAACTATTTAGGCTTTATCTTTGATCTTTCTCAGGTTTTATTTATTGCCACAGCCAAGAATATGGATGAGATTCCGGATGCGTTTCTGGATTTCTTCGAGATAATCGAATTTACTGGATTTATTGAGGAAGAAAAATTACAGATTGCCAGAAGATACCTCATCCCTTCACAGATCGAAAGGCATGGACTTTCAGAGAAAGAGCTTCAGATCACAGATGAAGCCATAAAAAAGATCATCCAGGAGTATGCCATCGAAGAGGGTTTAAGGAATCTGCAAAAGGAGATCGAGATCATCTGCCGTAAAATAGCCCGGATGAGAGCTTCGGGGAGCGGGGATTTCTGGAGAATAACCGAAGAGAACCTGATAGACTATCTGGGTACCCCGGTCTACATCCCGGAAATAGTAGAGAAAAAACCTGAGGTAGGAGTTGCCTGCGGCTTAGCCTGGACTGCTTCAGGTGGTGATATAATGTTGATTGAAGGTTTGAGAATGAGAGGGAGCGGTCAGATATTCTCCACCGGCCAGTTAGGAGGGATTATTCGTGAAACCATCCAGACCGCTCATAGTTATGTCCGCTCACAAGCACAACTCTTAGGCATAAACTACAAGGATTTTACCAATTACGATATTCATCTCCATTTCCCCTCAGAGGCTATTCCCAAAGATGGTCCCTCAGCCGGATTAACCATTACCCTGGTAATTGCCTCGGTGATGAGCGAAAAACCGATAAAAAACGATTTAGCTATGACCGGAGAGGTATCCTTGAGGGGAAATATCCTCCCGGTGGGTGGAATCAAGGAGAAGCTTTCTGCTGCGAGAAGGGTGGGTATAAAAAAGATCATCCTGCCTAAAGCCAATCACAGGAACCTTCCGGATTTACCAGAGGAATTGATAAATGACCTTGAAATAATCTGGGTGCAAAGGATGGAGGAGGTATTTGAAAAAGCATTGATTGGTTTTGAGGAACAGAAAAGGATTCTTCAGGTTATAGAAAAGGAGATGGGAAAAATTGGTATGAAGAAGAAAAAAAGGAAGAAAAAAATATAACTGGAGGATAAATGCATA
>Ga0315291_10000294_pt1 | contig 64039 bp, 51 predicted proteins | sample YL17G12_20_MG_FD_203070 | JGI IMG/M metagenome (GOLD analysis project Ga0315291, IMG submission 203070) | Sediment microbial communities from Yellowstone Lake, YNP, Wyoming, USA - YL17G12_20 | ecosystem: Environmental > Aquatic > Freshwater > Lake > Sediment | place: USA: Wyoming | collected... | reverse complement strand
TCCTCGGGCCAGATCCTCACCCCAGTCATCAAAAGCTTATAAAGCCCGGAAAGCCCCATAGCGGTGAAGACAGTTTTAGCCTTACTGCCACCCACATCCCCAGCTTTTATTATCTCAGCACAGGCGGTTCCTTCTGGATAAGGGAGTCGGCCATGTTCGCGCACAATCAAATACCTCCTTAAAGGGATCATAAACAAAATCCCCAAACAGCCACCCAATAAAGATAAAAAGAAGATATCCCAGCCCGAAATGGGGTGGTTAAACCCAGCGATGGTTTCATTCCATATAAAGAACGCCGGAATGGTGAAGATAATTCCCGCAGCCAATGACTCTCCAGAGGAACCGATAGTCTGCACAATATTATTCTCTAAGACCGTTCCCGTTTTTAAGATCCCTTTCAGGACTGCCATAGAGATTACCGCTGCCGGAATGGAAGCACTAACAGTCATCCCCACTTTTAAACCCAAATAAGCATTGGCTACTCCAAAGACAACCGCCAGAATTATTCCTAATATCACTGCCCGCCAGGTGAGTTCGTCCATTTTTACAGTCGGATCTACATAAGGTCGAAATTCCTTTTTTTGATTATTTTCCGCCATCCTACCTCCTCAAATTTGAAGGTTTCTCTCAACTAATTTTGTAAACCTAACATTTAGCCAGATTGAAGTCAAGAAAAAATTGTGAGACCTCTGAGTTGAAAGTTTTTTAAGAAAAAAATAGGTCGTGAGTCTTGTCTCTACTTTTGGCAGAATCCTCCTTGGCTGACTCACGACTTTTAGAGTTATACTGCGTAGCCGTCCCGCCAACGGCGGGATGGCTGGCAAACCATCCTTCGACACCCCGCCTTTGGCGGGGGACGAAGTATGAAGGCTTGCCTACGCGCTTTGGAGGTAACCGGACAACACAAGTTGTTTTCTCGCTAAAAGCGGGATTATCACAGGTTGAGACAACCTGTGATACCTTGATGTAGGGCACTGGACAAGAAGGGATTCTGATCCGCTTATTAATAAAATGGAAAGCTCCTGCTTTAATTTAACTTGACACTTGAGTAAAATTTTCTATATTAGAAAGTTTTTGAAACGAGGTGCTTTAAATGAAAATAGGACTTTTGACTGGTGGGGGTGATTGCCCGGGGTTGAATGCGGTTATCCGGGCGGTGGTGAGGACGTCCATCATAAGATATGGATATGAAGTGGTGGGTATTTTGGAAGGTTGGAAAGGGCTTTTAGAAGATGATCTCTGTGAGGAGATGAATATCGATAAAGTAAGGGGGATTTTACATCGAGGAGGGACCATACTTAAAACCTCCCGGACTAACCCTTTTAAAGAAAAAGATGGAGATAGAAGAGTAATTGAGAATATGAAAAGGTTTGGGATAGAGGCTTTGATTGCCGTAGGGGGAGAGGATACTTTAGGGGTAGCGGCAAAGCTTCATCCCAAAGTTAAGATAGTGGGAGTGCCCAAGACTATTGATAATGATATACCGGAGACCGATTACACCTTTGGTTTTGATTCGGCAGTAAACATCGCTATGGATGCCATAGATAGAATCCAGACCACAGCAGAGTCGCACAACCGGGTAGTGGTGGTTGAGGTTATGGGAAGACATACCGGATGGATTGCTCTGGAGGCCGGAATTGCTGGAGCTGCGGATATAATTTTGATCCCGGAAAAGCCGGTTGATCTGGACAAAATCTGCGAAATAATTATGGAAAGACATCAAAGGGGGAGGAATTATAGTGTGGTGGTGGTGGCTGAGGGGGTAAAATTGCCTGTTGAAAAAAAGAGGACTCCCAAGGGAAAGTTAGTGGTTCAGGATGAGAACTTGGATGCTTTCGGGCATGTGAGATTAGGGGGTATCAGTAAGCTTTTAGCTTCGGAGATCGAGGAAAGGACCGGATTTGAGACCAGATTTGTAATCTTGGGGTATATACAGAGAGGTGGCTCACCCACTGCCTTTGATAGAATGTTAGGAACCAGATTCGGGGTGGCAGCAGTAGATTTAATTCACCAAAAAGATTTTGGGAAGATGGTCTGTTTAAAAGGGAATAAAATTGTTCCGGTGGAGTTAAATAAGATAGCGGGAAAGACGAAATATATTGATGAAGAACTTTATAAGATGGCTGAGGTATTCTTTGGATAGAAAATTCTTTTTACTTTTTATATTGAGCATTATTTTTTTTGTCAATGTAGAAAACTCTTTTTCAAAACATTCAAGCTCCTATGATGTGATAGGTCTAAGAGGTGGGATCTGGAGGCTGAGTCATTCGAAGAACATAGTTGCTCCACCTGAATATAAGGTCAGCACTAAGACTTATAGTCCCTATATGGAAATATTTTTCACCCATGGCCTTAAGAAAGGGTTTTCTTTGGAATTTACCTTTGGTTCTTTGAGCCGAGGAGAGACCAGATTTGACCTTCCTGAAGGATACTATTGGGAATCGGTGAATATAATTCCTCTTTCATGTGGCATTAAATATTCCTTTTTAACTTCTGAAAAATCCCACAATTTATGGCATCCATATTTAGATGCGGGCCTGTCTTTTATATTAGGTTCAAGGAATTTAAATTATGGGTCTTTTGGTCCGGACCAAAGGGATTTTTTCTCCGGATTTGTGAGGACTAAGTCTGCTTTTGGATTTTTTGCTGGTTCTGGTTTGGATTTTTCGATAAGTGACCCTTTACGGTTGAATTTAGAGATAAAATATCAACAGGCAAAATTCAGTTCTGAATTTGGCGGGCTAAAGGATTACAGCGGAATAAGATTAAATTTAGGCTTATCCTATGTAATTAAAGAAATATAAAAAATAAACAAAAGGAGGAACTTTTTATGGCGGTCAAGGTAGGTATTAACGGATTTGGTCGGATCGGTAGATTGGTCTATCGAGCCGGGATGAAAAATCCCAATTTTGATTTCGTGGCAGTCAATGACATAACCGATGCTTTTACCTTAGCTCATCTCTTGAAATATGATTCGGTGCATGGAGTTTTGAATTCAAGCATCAAGGCAAATGGGAACAAGGTTATAGTGGATGGAAAATCGTTTGAGATCTTTGCCGAGAAAGATCCATCAACTCTTCCCTGGAAAAAATTAGGGGTGGAGTTGGTGGTCGAATCTACTGGCAAATTTACCGATGGTGCCAGCGCCAAAAAGCATATCGAGGCTGGAGCCAAGAAGGTTTTAATCTCAGCTCCGGCAAAAAAGTCGGATGTCCCGGTCAAGACCATAGTTTTAGGGGTTAACGATGATAAGTATGACCATAAAAATGATCATATCCTTTCTATCGGTTCCTGCACTACCAATTGTCTTGCCCCAGTAGCAAAAGTTTTAAATGATAATTTTGGCATCAAGCGAGGCTTTATAACCACCATCCATGCTTACACCAACGACCAAAGAATTTTAGATTCGCCTCATAAGGATTTGAGAAGAGCCAGAGCTGCGGGTATGTCGATGATTCCTACTTCTACTGGAGCAGCCAAAGCCATCTCTTTGGTTTTGCCGGAATTAGAAGGTAAGATGGCTGGGGTGGCGGTCAGGGTTCCAGTCCCCAATGCTTCTCTGATTGATTTAGTGGTGGAGACCGAGAAGGAAATGTCCATCCAAAGCATAAATGAGGCGATGAAAAAAGCATCTCAAGGAAAGATGGCGAAATATTTGGAATATACTGAAGATCCTATCGTTTCCACCGATGTGATCGGCAATCCCCATTCTGCAGTATTCGATGCTTTGTCCACTATGGTGATGGGGAAGAATATGGCTAAGGTTTTTGCCTGGTATGATAATGAGTGGGGGTTCTCTGTAAGGATGGTGGAGATGCTGGAGATGATGATGGGATAATGGTTGTTTTCGATTAGGAGTAAGAATTGTTCGGGAAGGGGTCTGAGCCCTTTCCCGAACTGCCCCCGTCGAATAGAAAAGAAAATATGAGAAGTTTTACCTCCAAATTTGGTTTGACATTAGTCTTTCTATTTTTTGCATTGGTCACTTTGTTTTTGATGAGGACTTTCGCCGGTGCGGAGGATAGCTGGATAAAGGATAAATCTGGTAAGTGGATAAAACATGGAAATCCCGCTACTCCTATGCCATCGTTTTCTTACCAGCCACCGATAGTATATACCGTAGCCCCTTTGATTATTTTAGCTTGTTTTTTTATACCAATTATCTGGAGGAAAGTTAAAAGAATTGAAATAAACTGGCGGTGGTTTTTGAAAGCTTACATTCTAACTTATGTTTTAGGAATAGCTATTAGCTTTGTTTTGAATTTGGTGTTCACATAAAGATCTTCTAAGTTCGTAAAGATGAGCTTTTTCCACATGTAGAGATTTGCTTCCACGATTTGGAAGACTGGCGGAATGGTTCGGAGGGATAAACCCTCCGCTACGCAAATAATATCGGAGGGATAAACCCTCCGTTACGCGAATAACAGAGAGAAAATATTGATGTTTAACCCCAAATATTATGAGGAGTGAAAGTATGAACAAGTTAACTATCGATGATCTGGATTTGAAGGACAAGAAGGTTTTGGTGCGAGTCGATTTCAATGTCCCTTTGGATGAAAAAAAAGAGATAACGGATGATAAAAGGATAGTCGAATCTTTGCCTACGATAAAAAAGATTTTAGATTCCGGTGGGAAGGCAATTTTGATGTCCCACTTAGGAAGACCCAAAGGAAAGACCCCAGATCTAAGCCTTTTACCGGTAGCTAAGAGATTGGAAAAACTTCTGGGCAAACCGGTCAGATTCGTAAATGATTGCATCGGTCCCGAGGTCGAGAAGGCGGTGAATGGTTTGAAATATGGGGAATGTTTACTCCTGGAGAATCTGAGATTCTACGCTGAGGAGGAGAAAAACGATCCAGAATTTGCCAAGAAATTAGCTAAATGGGGGGACGTTTATGTCAACGATGCCTTCGGAACAGCTCACCGAGCACATTCTTCCACCGAAGGGGTGACCAAATATTTCAAAGAATGTGCGGCTGGATATTTGATGCAGAAAGAGCTGAAATACTTAGGTATGGCTTTGTCCGATCCTAAAAGGCCATTTGCGGTCTTATTAGGTGGAGCAAAAATATCCGGCAAGATCGATGTGATAAAAAATCTAATGAACAAAGTCGATTCGATTTTAATTGGCGGAGGAATGGCATTCACTTTTTATAAGGCTATGGGAATGGAAGTGGGAGGCTCTTTAGTAGAGGAAGATAAAGTAGGTTTAGCTAAAGAGATTTTAAGCAAAGCTAAAGTGGAATTAAATCTCCCTTTAGACTTTGTGGTAGCCAAAGAACCTAAAGAAGATGCTGAGACAAAAGTAGTAGATAAGGATAAAATACCCAAGGGTTGGAAAGGGTTGGACATTGGTCCGAAAACTATCGAGCTTTTCTCTAAAAAATTGCAAAATGCAAAGACTGTGGTATGGAACGGTCCTATGGGTGTTTTTGAGGTAGATGAATTTGCAAATGGAACCGAAAAGATAGCAAAAACTTTAGCTGAGATTACCAAAAAAGGAGCAATTACTATAGTGGGTGGTGGGGACACTGCTGCGGCTGTGGCTAAGGCAAATCTCGAAGACCAGATGTCCCATATCTCCACTGGTGGAGGGGCTTCTTTGGAGTTCCTTGAGGGAAAAGTGCTTCCCGGAGTGGCGGCACTTAGCGATAAATAAAAAGTCTAAAGTCAATAGGCAAAAGGCAAAAGAAAGGAAAAAAATGAGAATACCAATTATTGCCGGCAACTGGAAGATGTATAAGACAGTTAAAGAGGCTTATGAGCTGGCTTCTGATTTGAAAAGAAGGCTTTATGATGTAAACTCAGTTAAGATCGTTTTATGCCCGCCTTTCACCTCTTTGTTTACAGTAAACAATGCCATTGTAGGCTCCAATCTTTTTTTAGGTGCTCAAAATATGCACTGGGAAAAGGAAGGTGCTTATACCGGCGAGGTCTCCGGGAAAATGCTTTTGACTTTGGGGTGTGAATATGTTATATTAGGACATTCCGAAAGAAGAATATATTTCGGTGAAACTAACCAGATGGTTAATTTGAAGCTTAAAGCCGCTTTAAATGAAGATCTTTTGCCGATCGTTTGCGTGGGCGAGAAATTAGCAGAAAGAGAAACCGGGAAAACCGAAGAGGTGGTTGGAGATCATATCCGAAAAGGTTTTGAGGGAACAAGTTCAGCCGAAGCCGAAAAGGTTGTTATTGCTTATGAGCCGGTCTGGGCAATCGGAACTGGCAAAACTGCTACTCCCAAACAAGCTGTAGAAGTCCACCGTTATATAAGAAACTTGATTTCGGAAATGTATGATGACGATTTAGCTCAAAAAATAAATATTCTCTATGGAGGTTCAGTTAAGCCGGAGAATTCAGAAGAGCTGTTGAATGAAGAGGAAATTGATGGAGCTTTAGTTGGAGGGGCAAGCTTGAACGCGGATTCTTTTGAAAAGATAGTAAGATCAGCAATGAGAAAAACGCTTTAATTTTGAAAGGAGGATTTTTTGTACGGGATATTGATAAGCTTACACATTCTAATCTCCATTAGCTTGATTATTGTGGTCCTTTTGCAATCGAGCAAAGGGGAGGGTTTGGCCGGCGCTTTTGGTGGTTCGGGAATCACCGGAGCGGTATTTGGAGGTAGAGGTGCAGCCACTTTCCTATCCAAAGCCACCACGGTTTTAGCCATCGCTTTCTTTTTCAGCTGTATGGTTTTGACCTTTATCACTCCTACCACTGGTGGAAGAAGTGTTAAAAGCACTATCCAGGAAGAAGCCCGCAAGGAAGCAACCGGTGGCACTATGCCGGCTACTGGTATTCCCACTCCTGCACCGGAGCAACAGACGGGCAAAACTGAATTACCTCCTGGTCCGGAACAACCGCCGGAGAAGAAATAGATTTGCGGAAGTGGTGAAACTGGCAGACACACCATCTTGAGGGGGTGGCGGCGTGAGCCGTGTGGGTTCAAATCCCACCTTCCGCAGTTTCAGGTTAATAGTTTTGAGTAGGGAGTTTTGAGGGAAATGGGTTTGAAAATATCGTATTAGGGGTTAAAGGAGGTGGTCTGGAAAACAATTTTAAATTAGTCCCGTTTTCGATTTGTTAACCTTTATAAGAAAGAGAAAGGAGTAAAAGAAGATGAAGAAGATTTATTTTCTTGCGGTGATAGTTTTCTCCATAGTTTTTGTATCCGGGATAACCTATGCCCAGAAGCAGATGATGTGCCAGCATAATCAGGAACAGATGGGTGAGAAGATAGAGAAGGTAGAGAAGGTAGTAAAGATGGAAGGGGCAATGCCCGGGATGTGTAAAATGGGTCCGGGAATGGGGAAAATGTGCGGGATGATGGGTGGTATGGAAGAAGGGATGAGGTGCTGTAAAAAGGAGTTTTTCCTCTGCTGTAAACAGGAGTTAGGTTTAACCGATGACCAGGTTAAAGCGTTGAAGACTATTAAAACCAATTTTATGAAAGAGGATATTCAGAAGGAAGCGGATTTAAAGATCGCCCATATGGAATTGCAGGACCTTTTACAGGCGGATAAGGTGGACCTTCCCTCAGTGGAGAAAAAGATTAAAGCTATTAGTAATCTGGAAGCCGACAAGAAAATCGCTCACATCAAAGCTTTCGAAAAGGCTAAAGAAGTTTTGACTCCGGAGCAATTGAAAAAGCAAAAAGAGTGTATGATGAAGATGTAGCCCTTTCGGGCTGTCATTCTGACCCCACCTTTGGCGGGGGAAGAATCTACAGATTTTTCGTTCGCTGAGTTTTATGTTGTATCAGATCCTCAGATCTGGTACTCCTGTCAGGAGTAGCTCCTGACAGAACAAGGAAAAACGCAGGTTCAAAAGAGCCTGCGTTTTTATTTTTTACATCCGGTGCTTCGGTAATAGGAATTACCGAAGCTTAGAGCATCCCGCCAAAGGCGGGATGCATCAAAAGAGAGATAAATAGCCCTGGGTTCGGGGACCCAGGGCTACCCACTTGTCCTTCCCGTTTTTCGGGAGCCCACAAGGGGTTCCCCTACAAAATTCTTCTTTTATTAGGGAGGACAGGTTTGAAAACGTGTCCCTACTGTCGGGCAGTCCCGCTTTTGGCTGAACAGCCCGACCTACAAAATGTGTATGGGTCGTCCTGCGAGTTTTAAAGCGGATTCCCTTATTGCCTCAGGCAATGTGGGATGGGCGTGGATGGTTTCTATTAAGTCTTCTGCCTTTGCCTTCATCTTTATCGCCAGGGTCAACTCGGCAATTAAATCGGTAGCTCTGTTACCGAATACATGTGCCCCAATTATTTTTCCTGATTCATCGGATATTATCTTCACCAATCCCTCTGGTTCATTTTCCGCTAATGCTCTTCCATTGGCGATAAAAGGAAATCTGCCGATTTTGGTTTTTATCCCTTCATCTTTAGCTTCTTTTTCAGTTAATCCTACTGAGGCGATCTCCGGATAGGTGAAAGTGCATCGAGGGACTGAAAGATAATCCATTTTAATATTCTTCCCCAAAGCGTTTTCCACTGCTACTTCTGCTTCCATTGAGGCCACGTGGGCTAATAGATATCCTCCGATACAATCTCCCGCCGCATAGATATTGGGTATATTTGTTCTCAAATATTCATCGACTACTATGTTCCCCTTCTCTATCCTCAAACCCATCTTTTCTACATTTAATTCATTTATATTAGCTTTTCTGCCGACAGAGACCAAGATTTTATCTGCCTTTACCTCTGTCTCTTTTTCCGGGGTAGTTATGGTCACAATTTTTTTCCCATCAGGACCGGAAGTGATCTTAGTTACTTTTGAGCCGGTGTAAATATTTACTCCGGCTTTTTCCCATAGTCTTCTTAGATTTAAAGCTATCTCCTCGTCCTCCATCGGTAAGATTTGAGGTAACATTTCCACTAGGGTAACTTTAGAACCAAAGGTATGATAGATCGAGGCAAATTCACATCCAATAGCACCGGCACCTATGATTAGAAATTCTTCAGGAATTTCATCTATGGTTAAAGCTTCAGTGGAGCCGATTACTCCGGGCAGGTCTATTCCGGGAATGGGAAGTTTTATGGGAACAGAACCGGTGGCAATGAGGATATTGTCTGCTTGGATCTTCTCTTTAGTTTTATCTTTTTTTTCTACCGCAATTGTATTTCTATCCAAAAATTTTGCGGTTCCATTAATTATATTCACCTGGTTCGATTTTAACAAATATTTGACTCCAGTCACCAGTTTTTTAACAGTTGATTCTTTTCTTCTCATCAGTTGAGGCAAATCTAAAGAAACATCACTAACTTTCAATCCAAATTGGTCCGCCCTTTTAAAGATTGAAAAAATATGGGCAGATGAGGTTAAAACCTTGGTGGGGATGCAACCCACATTTAAGCAGGTTCCACCAACCTCCTCTTTTTCAATTAAAAAAACATTTGCTTCTAACTGTACCCCCCTAATAGCTCCTACATATCCAGCCGGACCTCCGCCGATTATAGCTAAATTTTTTCTGTTATTTGTCATATCGAGTTTCCTCTTTTAGAAAAAATTTGTCAACTATCCTGCCAAAGGAGGGATGGTTGACCTACACTTCTAAAAAGCTTGCCAATCCCACATTTACGTAAGTTTAACTTTTGAAGAAGATAAATTCAAGGATAAACCAAGTCAAGGTAAAAAATGTTTGACTTGATGTTCTCAAATAATTATATTAATTTAACTATAAACTTTAATCTCGAGGCAGATATGGAAAGAGAATATCGACTATTGGTGGGGGGGAAATGGGTAGAGGGTAAAGATAAGATAGAAATCAAAAATAAGTATAACAATGAAGTGATTGGAACGATCCCCTTGACGGATAAATCTTTATATGAAAAGGCGATCAAGTCTGCGCAGGAGGGTTTTCTCGCAATCTCCAGCTTGCCAGTTTACAAAAGGTCGGAGATTTTAGAAAAGACCTCAAAGTTGATTGAGAAAAATCAGGAGGAGATTTCAAAATTGATCGCCGCGGAGGCAGGAAAACCTCTGAAGTTCTCAAGATTTGAGGTTGGTAGAGCGGTTCAGACTTTCAAGTTTGCTGCTGAGGAGGCTAAGCAGATTCATGGGGAGACAGTCCCTTTGGATGCACAGGTTGGTTCGGAGAAAGGGATTGGATTTTATTTAAGGTTTCCGGTAGGAATAATTGGGGCGATTTCACCTTTTAATTTCCCATTAAATTTAGTCGCCCATAAAGTGGCACCGGCAATTGCTGCAGGGAATTCGGTTATTTTAAAGCCAGCTTCTTTGACCCCCCTTTCCTCTTTGAAATTGGGTGAGCTTTTGATGGAAGCGGGTTTGCCAGATGGGGCTTTGAATATAATAATCGGCTCCGGAGGAACGGTAGGAGATTGGTTAGTTACTGATGAGAGACTATCTATGATAACCTTTACTGGCAGCCCTTCTGTGGGGAGAAGGATAAAGGAGAGATCGGGATTGAAAAAAGTGACTTTAGAATTGGGGAACAACTCCGCAGTTATTTTGGATGAATCAGCAGATTTAAAAGTGACTGTTCCTCGATGCGTCTTTGGAAGCTTTGCTTATTCTGGACAGGTGTGTATATCAATTCAAAGAATCTATGTGCATAAAGACCTTTTAGAAGATTTCACCAAGGACTTTTTAGAAGCAACTAAGAAATTAAGGATAGGAGACCCTTTACAGGAGGATACCGATATCGGGCCTATGATAACTGAGGAGGAGGCAATAAGGACCGAGCAATGGGTTAGTGAGGCGGTCTCAGATGGGGCTAAGATTTTGATCGGTCGAAAAAGGGAAAAAGCTGTTTATTATCCCACAGTTTTGACCAATGTCAACCCGGAGATGAAGGTGGTTAAATTGGAGATATTTGCTCCGGTGGTTTCGATAATACCATTTGATAATTTCAAAGATGCGATTAAGATGGTTGATGATTCCATTTACGGTTTACAGGCTGGTGTTTATACTCAGGATATAAATAAGGCTTTTCAAGCAGTAAAAGGGATCAAAGTTGGTGGAGTGATAATAAATGATATACCGTCCTATCGCGCTGACCAGATGCCCTATGGTGGGGTGAAAGAGAGCGGGATAGGTAGGGAAGGTTTGAAATATGCGATCGAGGAGATGACCGATATCAAAATGGTAGTGATAAATTTACCGGAATAATTTTTTACCCATTGGTGGATATGTCAAAACCACAGGGGTTTTGACATACGAGCTACGAGCTCTTCGTAAACCGATGGAGGTCTATTAGCAAATAAGTCAAAACCACGGGTGTTTTGACCTTCAAGGACTGAGAGGAAAGAGTCAAGTTTTGTCGAGCAGTCCCGCCTCTGGCGGGACAGCTCGACCTACGGGGGTAGGAGGAGAAAATGAGGTTTATTCAGATCGATGGGGAGAGTTTGAAATTAGAGGATGTGGAAAGGGTAGCTAAAGGGGGTGTGGAGGTGAAAATCAAAAGGGAGGCTAAAAAAAAGATTGCTAAAAGCAGGAAGTTTATAGAGGAAGTAGTTGAGTGCGATGAAATGGTTTATGGGGTCAATACCGGTTTTGGAAAGTTGTGCTCAAAGAAAATCAGTAAACAAGATATTGAGAAACTACAAAAGAATTTGATTTTCTCCCATTCCCTCTCGGTTGGTCCGGTCTTCTCCGAAGAGGAGGTTAAGGCAATAATGCTTCTGCGGGCAAATGTCTTAGCTAAAGGATATTCCGGGGTTAGGTTGGAGTTGGTTCAAACGGTGGTGGATATGATAAACAGAGGAATATGTCCTTTGGTCCCGGAAAAAGGGTCAGTGGGTGCTTCTGGCGATTTAGCCCCTCTGGCTTTTATCGCCTTAGTGATGATCGGCGAAGGATGGGCTTTTTATAAGGACAGAATCCTTACCGGAAAAGAGGCATTAAAGAGGGCGAAGATTAAGCCGTTAAAACTTTTGGCTAAGGAGGGACTGGCTTTAATAAATGGGACCTGTGCCATGACCGCTATTGGAGCTTTGACCTTATTGAAAGCTGAAAGATTGTCCCATCTGGCAGATATGGCTGGGGCTTTGAGCGCGGAGGCAGCCCTATGCACTCCAGTGGCTTTTGATGAGAAAATTCAGAGATTGAGAAGACATCCAGGGCAGGCCCAAACTGCAAAAAATTTAAGACAGTTTATGAGAAAGTCCCAAATCAGAGAATTTCATAAGGCTTGTCCCAAGGTTCAGGACCCTTATAGTTTCAGATGTATGCCCCAGGTTCACGGAGCGATCAAGGATGCTTTAAGATATGTGAGAGAAGTCTTGGAGATAGAGATTAACTCCGCCACAGACAATCCTTTAGTCTTCCCTGAGGAAAAGGAGGTTATCTCTGGCGGGAATTTTCATGGTGAGCCGGTGGCATTGGCTTTAGATTTCTTGGGGATAGCTATGTCCGAATTAGCTAACATCTCAGAGAGAAGGATAGCCGCATTGATCGATCCAAATATCTCAGATTTGCCCTCTCTCCTTATTCCAAATGCAGGCATAAACTCTGGTTTTATGCTCCCTCAGATAGTGGCATCCGCCTTAGTTTCAGAAAATAAAGTCCTGGCCCACCCCGCCTCAGTCGATTCTATCCCCAGCTCATTAAATCAGGAAGACCATGTCTCCATGGGAACAATCTCTGCACGAAAAGCCAGAGAGATTGTAAATAATGTTGAGGATGTTTTGGCTATTGAGTTTTTAGCTGCCTGCCAGGGGATCGATTTCAGAGCTCCTTTAAAGCCGGGTGAGGGGACTTTAAAAATCTACCGAAAAATAAGGGAGAAGGTGAAAAAAATGAATGAGGATAGAGTCATACTCGGAGACTTGATCAAGGTAAAGGAGTTAATGCGCACAAAATTTGGATTTTAATCCAAAAGAGTCTGGAGTATAAAGCTTCAGCTTTATCTTATATATAAATCTGTCTGCCAAAAGCAGATCCCCCGCAAAATGCGGGGGAAATTTACACTCCAAAAGAGGCTCTATATGAAAAAGCTTCCCATAATTTTCATCGGAATAGTCATCATAGCAATTGTTATTCTTTTAATATCCAGAAAAACTAATAAACAGAATCTTAATGCTATCTCTGGTTCGGGCACCATCGAGGTGGAGGAGATCGAGATCGGTTCAAAACTGGCTGGTAGGGTGGAAAAAATTTTTGCCGATGAGGGACAGATCATAGATTCGGGACAGGTTTTAATTGAACTGGATCATAAGGAGCTGGATGCTCAACTTTCCCAGGCTAAGGCTTCTTTAAATGTGGCATCTGCACAGATGAGTCAGGCAAAATCCAATCTGGAAAATTTAGATAGAAATCTAAAAAGGATGGAGGAGCTTTATAAAACTGGAGCAGCCACACAACAACAGATAGATGATCTGAAAACTAAATTGGATGTAGCTCAGGATCAATATAAATTGACCTCACATCTTTTGGAACAGGCCCGGGCTACGGTTAATTTAGTGAAAGCCCAGCTGGAAAATACAATAATTAAATCACCGATTAGAGGAACGGTAATAAAGAGAAATACTGAATTAGGGGAAGTTGTTTTTCCTGGGACGTCCCTTTTTACCTTAGCTGATCTCTCCTCAGTCTGGCTGAAAATATATGTGAATGAGACTAAGCTGGGTCTGGTTAAACTGGGGCAAAAAGTAAAGGTTAACGTTGATTCCTATCCGAATAAGGATTTTGAAGGGGAGGTTATTCATATCTCCGATAGGGCGGAGTTCACCCCGAAAAATATCCAGACCAAGGAAGAGAGAGTGAAATTGGTTTTTGCGGTGAAGATAAAACTGGACAATCCCTTGTCGGAGTTAAAACCGGGGATGCCGGCAGATGCGGAGATTGAAATTAAATGACGGATGACGGATGATTAATGATGAATATGATTTTCGGTGTGAGTTCGACTTCACCCTTCCCCTCCCAGGGCGGAGATGAACTCCGCCCCTACGCAACTTGTATATGATTGAGACATTTAATCTGACCAAGAGATTTGGTTCGGTTGTAGCTTTAAACAATCTGAATTTAAAAGTGGTAAAAGGGGAGATATTCGGTTTGGTGGGACCGGATGGTGCGGGCAAAACCACGACCATGAGGCTTTTGGCTGGAATTTTGGAGCCAACTTCGGGCAGTGCTAAGATCGCTGGATTTGATCTAATAAAAGAAACAGAAAAATTGAAGGAAGATATAGGTTATATGCCCCAAAGGTTCGGTTTGTATGAGGATTTAACGGTTATGGAGAACTTGAATTTCTTCGCGGACATTTTCAATATTTCTAAATTGGAAAGGGAGAAAAAGATAATAAGGCTTTTGGATTTTTCCGGGCTGAAAGAATTTAAAAATTACTTAGCTGGCAAGCTTTCGGGAGGGATGAAGCAAAAATTAGGTTTGTCCTGCGTTTTGATTTCAAGCCCGAAAGTCCTTTTATTAGATGAGCCCACCACTGGAGTGGACCCTTCCTCTCGCAGGGATTTCTGGAGGATATTATATCAGCAACTAAAGGAGGGAGTGACCATTTTCATCTCCACCCCCTATATGGATGAAGCGGAAAGATGCCGGCATATCGGACTTTTGGATAAAGGAAAACTTTTAGCTTTAGAGACCCCAGATAAGATAAAGGAGATGATGAAAGGCTCTTTGATGGAGATAGTTTGCGATTATCCTCGAGATGCCAAAGAGATAATCGATGCCAAAAATTTAGCTTTAAGCTCGGTTCTTTTTGGAGAGAGATTACATTTAGTGTTAACTGAGGAGAGTGATTTCAAAAAAATTCAAGATATACTTTCCTCTTCGGATATTAAGATATTAAATTATCAGAAAACTTCTCCATCCTTAGAAGATGTTTTCTTTTCTCTTTTAAAATAATGAATTGGGACATTTCAAATGAAGATTTAGACTATAATTAGTTTGATAATTGAAAAGTTTAGTAGAAGCGCCTTTTTAATTTAAATTTAGGTTCTAAGGGGAGGGTTAAAATGAAATTCAAAAATTATCTGCATTTGGTACCGATAGTCCTTATACTGGTGGGATGCTTATCCTGTGCCAGCCTCCAGTACAAAGGACCGGGCTATAACCCAAACACTGAGAGTTTTCTGCCCAGCCTGAATAATTTTCCTAAGACTTCTGAAGGGCAAGCAGAGAGGGATTCGCTTCTAAAGCTATACCGATTTTTTGAAATAGTTGATAAGCCATTATTTCAGAAGCTTCAAACAATGAATGCTTACTTTGACAGTTCCGAAATAGACAGTTTAATTAAGGTATTCAAGAAGCAGAAAGATTTGGAGACCAGGCCCGATACTCCGGATAAGAATGAGTGGTGGGAAGAGATGTGGGAAAACAGAGCCAGTTACTGCGACAACAATTATCGATCACATCTTTTTAACGACTTTTGGGACCTTAGAGCCAGGCCAGTTATTCTTCACGGAATACCGGATGAGGAGTACCAAGAAGAAGAAGAAGGGAGTGAGGTTTTCTATCTACACTGGGTCAAGAAGGGAATATTTCTCTGTCTGGCAGATGAGGACCAAGACGGGCATCCTGATAGATACATCCCGCACAAGGATTTCGATAGTCTATGGGGTATGTCGGAAACCGAAAGCCTTATGCGGCAAAAAGCGAAAGTGGAGAAGTATGTTACAGCTGCCCCGGTTGAATGTAATACTTTTAAAGAGGTTGAGAAAATACTAACTGCGAATCTTAATATTGTATCCTTCCCGGAAGCTGATAGTAGTTACACCGTTTGGCTCAGCGCCGGAGTGCCCTTGAATCAATTTAAGCCAGGTTCCGCAGGACGGATAAGTTTCCATACAGCAGAAGTAATCTATTATAAAGGAAACTCACCGAGTGTAGCATTAGTAGATAGTGGCTTTACCATTCAAACATCATCGGAATTCTTTTGGTTCCCCATCTATCGTGGTTATAAGTTGTCAGCCGGTAATTACGAGCTGTTTTTTACTATAAAAGGCCGGAATGAAAATCATATCGGTGTCTATAGGATAGAATTTCGACTTCCTTCTCCTGAATCTTCCAAAAGAATGAGTGACATCCTCTTATCGCTTATGCCGCCCAAAAATGACTACACTGCAACTAATAGAATTATAAGGCAAGGGAATATAGCGCTTATGGGTGATCCCTTTCTTGTTTACGCTCTCGGGGATACTATTTTCCCTTATGTTGAATTTTCCATAGACAACTTTACCATGGACGAACTGGGCAAATATAGCTATTTACTTACCTCTTTTCTCCTTCCGATTAAAAAAGAGAAAAAGAAGACTGAAGTAAAAATGGGACCGCTTTATCTTCTTAAAGATTCAACATTAGCCTTAATTAGTAAGTTGGATAAAGACCTAAAAAAGATAAAAAAAGAGGCTTATCCTATTTATTCCTCAGGAGAAAAAAGTGGACTATCGATGAATATTTTTGCGAGTCCGATTCGAATTCCTAAGGAAATCCCGGAGGGTGAATACCTCCTGGTGGTTTCGGTTGAAGATGTAAATAATAGGAATACCCCCAGTCTTTTGGCTTGGAGACAGATTGCGATAAAAACCAAAAAGTAGATGCTTACTAATCGGTTCTTCTTGAAAGGATTGCATATAGTAGTAGGGACAGAACACTGTTCTGTCCCTACATGACTATGACTTTTAAAATAAAATGGATCAGGATATTTCAAATGAAGTGATGGTGCAGGTGGCGAATTTAGTTAAAAAGTTCGATAGTTTCACTGCTGTGAATAGCATTTCATTTCAAGTAAAAAGAGGAGAGGTTTTTGGCTTTTTAGGTCCCAATGGAGCAGGGAAAACCACGACCATTAGAATGCTCTGCGGGCTTTTAAATCCCACCTCAGGCTCTGGGAAAGTGGGAGGATTTGATATTTATACCCAGGCTGAGAAAATCAAAGAAAACATAGGATATATGTCCCAGAGATTTTCCTTATATCAAGACCTCACCGTGGAGGAGAATATTGATTTTTACAGCGGGATATATAAAGTTCCCCAAAATAAAAAAAGAGAAAGGAAAGAATGGGTTCTGAGGATGGCGGGGATAGAAAATAAAAGGAACAGTTTAACCCGGGAGCTTTCCGGAGGCTGGAAACAGAGGCTGGCTTTAGGTTGCGCCCTATTGCATAACCCTCCGATTCTATTTCTGGATGAACCTACAGCCGGAGTGGATCCAATTTCACGAAGGGACTTCTGGGACTTAATTTACGAATTATCCCGAAGGAAGACCACAGTCTTTGTCACCACCCATTATATGGATGAGGCAGAACACTGTGACAGGGTAGGATTGATTTATCAAGGCAGAATTGTTGCTTTGGATACACCTCAAAGGTTAAAAACTGAATTGATGCCTGAAGATATTTTGGATTTAGAGTGTGATCAATCGGTTCAATTGGATGTTTTAACCTGGTTGCAAAAGGATGAGAAGGTTAAAGAGGCGGCTTTGTTTGGTAGCGGAATGCATATAGTAGTTAATGATGCAGAAAAAGATCTGCCTTATGTGAAAACCCTTTTGGAAAATAAAAATATTCCCATAAAAAGCTTAAAAAAAATCACTCCTTCCTTAGAGGATGTTTTTGTATCTCTGGTGGAAGAGGAAAAAAGAAAGAATTTGAGGGAGCAATTGAGGCAGAATGAAATGGAAAAGAGTTAAAGCGGTAGCCAAAAAAGAATTCATCCAGATCCGAAGGGATATCAGGTCTTTGATCTTAGCCTTAGTCATCCCGGCAGTTATGATGATTTTATTTGGCTATGCGGTGACTATGGATATAAAAGAACTTCCTTTGGGGGTTTATGATCAGGACCAAAGCCAGAAGAGCGCAGAATTTATCAGAAGCTTTGAGAAATCCGGATATTTTTCTATAAGAGGTTATTCAGAGAATTATTCTCATTTAGAAAAATTGATAGAGAAAGGGGAGATAAAAATCGGTTTGGTGATCCCTGAGAATTTTTCCAAGAAAATTACCACAGGTGAAGAAGTTAAAGTTCAGGTGATTCTGGACGGGAGCGATGCTAATACTTCGACCATTGGCTTGGGCTATCTCTCCGGTTTGGTTTCCTCCTATTCCAAAGATCTCTGGTTGGAGAAAATGATTATTCCCAATTTTCAACTTCCCTTAGATCCCCAAGTTCGGATCTGGTATAACCAGGATTTGAAAAGCCAGAATTTTATCATACCGGGTTTGATTGCGGTTATTATGATGATTATGGGCGGGCTTTTGACCTCTTTATGCATTGCGAGAGAATGGGAAAGAGGAACGATGGAACAGCTAATCGCCACCCCCATAAAACCTTCTGAACTGGTAGGGGGGAAGTTCATCCCTTATTTTACCATCGGGCTTTTTGATGTAACCATGGTCGTCCTTTTAGGGGTTTTTGTTTTCGGTGTGCCTTTGCGAGGAGATATTCTATTTTTAGCTGGATCATCTGTAATTTTCCTTCTGGGGGCAACTGGAATAGGGATGCTAATATCCATTTTGACAAAATCTCAACTCTTAGCCAATATGTTAGGAATATTAACCACTTTCCTTCCCAGCTATCTTTTGTCTGGATTTATCTTTCCCATTTTCAATATGCCCAAACCGATTCAACTATTGACCTATTTAGTCCCGGCAAGATATTTCATTATTATTCTTCAGGGGATTTTTCTGAAAGGGAGTGGAATAAAAGTCTTATGGCAGGATTTTTTGTTTCTGATTCTATTCAGCTTTTTAGTGGTGGGTTTAGCTATCACCAGATTCAGAAAGAAATTAGGATAAGAATGTGGGAAAGAATTAAACATATTCTAAAAAAAGAATTTATCCAGATCCGCAGAGATAAAAGGATGGTCTTTGTTATCTTTGTCGCTCCCCTTATTCAACTTTTAGTTTTGGGATATGTGGTGACCACAGATGTTAATCATATTCCCACTGCGATTTTTGACCAGGACCTTTCCCAAAAGTCAAGAGAGATAATCTCTCTTTTTAAAAATTCAGGATACTTTGATATAGTCAGTTGGATCGAAAATGAAAAAGAAGCAAAAGGGGTTTTGGATAAGGGGAAAGCGACCTTTCTTATCCAGATCCCTTCAGGTTTTTCTAAAGATTTGAAAAAAGGGGAAACCGCAGAAATTCAAATCATATTAGATGGGACCAATTCTAATACGGCTGGAGTGATTTTAAATTATACCAATCAGATTTTTTCAAGCTATTCCCAAAAGATGGTAGAGGAAAGAATCTCGAAAGTCAGAGGGGCATTTTATACATTTCAGCCTCAGATTATGGGGGTAAAGTTAGCCTCGGTCGATCCGGAGGTCAGAGCCTGGTATAATCCGGAGCTTAAAAGTCGAGACTTTAATGTGCCGGCAGTGATTGCCTTAATACTTTTAGTTACTACCATTATGCTCACCTCTATGGCTGTGGTAAGGGAAAAGGAGATAGGGACTATCGAACAGTTGATAGTCACCCCGATCAGACCGGCAGAGCTTTTAGTAGGAAAGATTATACCTTTTGCTCTGATCGGCTTTTTCGAAGTGTTTTTGATTACTTTTTTCACCATCTTCTGGTTCAAGATACCCTTAAAAGGAAACTTCCTTTTGCTTTTATTCACCACCGGCCTTTATCTTTTCACCACATTAGGAATCGGTCTTTTGATCTCAACTCTATCCAAGACTCAGCAACAGGCGATGATGAGCACATTCTTCTTTATTATGCCCGCAATAATTTTATCCGGTTTTATGTTCCCCATCTCCAATATGCCCAAGATAATTCAATATTTAACTTATCTTAACCCATTGAGATATTTTCTGGTGATTATCCGAGGTATATTCTTAAAGGGAGTTGGTTTGAGAATCTTGTGGGATCAAATGATTCCTTTGGGAATTATCGGAGTTGCTGTTTTATCCCTATCTATTTTGAGGTTTAGAAAAAGGATTGAATGATCTTCTAAGGATCGATGTTTTTATAACCATCCCTTAAGGGACTTTTGAAAAAACTTTGTTGGCAAGGCTTGTTGCCCTGCCCTATTGGTGTTAAGTTATTGTCGCCCATAGAGGCGAGAATTTATCTTGCCTCAAAGGGTGGTTTTTTCACCAAGCCCTCACGCAATATCTTGCGATCCTTTATCCTCATTTGTTTTTAGAATCGTAAAATTTCTCGACCTATAAAAAAAGGGGGGTGTCCTTTCAGAACAGCTAATTTTAAGCTAATTAAAGCATTAGAAATTTATCATTTTTTTGTCAAAATTGGCACAAATTTTGTTTATAGAAAAGTGGTATATTACTTTTGAAATGCTATGGGTACAGTTATGGTCAAATTTTAGGCTTGACAAAAAGTGTTTTTGTGTTAACTTAAGATAAAAGGATTAAATAACTTATCCCTCTGAGGTTTTTTGAGAGAGAGAGCAAGTAGGTTCGAAAAGATTTTTAACTATTTCGTATGCGGGATAATCACCCTGCTGGGTTTTCTGGTCTTAGTAGGAGTTTTCAATGTCAATCAAAAAATTCGTATGGTATTTGGATGGACAGTTTTCATTTATGGATTTGTTCGATTCTTACTTTTGCGGCTGAGATACAAAAGAGAAAAAATTATTTGAAAACATCTCAAAAAAGTTCTTGACTTTAAGATTGTAAAAGTTATAATGGAAATTTAAATTTTTATGGTAGGTCATGTTAAATAGATCGGTTTTAAAAGGCAGAAAGTTTCCCAAGGTTTTTACTCTCCTTTTATTGTTCTTCTTTACTTTCCCTATGATCTGCGGATGTCAGGATTTGAATTCCGGGGTTGAAGCTTATAAGAAGGGGGAGTATGATAAGGCTATTAGTCTTTTATCTGATTATCTGAAAAACAATCCTGAGGATGTAGAGGCACATTATTATCTGGGTAATAGTTATTTTAAGAAGGGCCTTTTTGACCAAGCCCTCCAAGAATACCAAGAGGTTTTGAACAGAAAACCTAAGCATACCGGGGCGCTTTATCAATTGGGTTTGGTCTATTTAAAAAAGGGGGATACAGACCAAGCTAAAGCTTTATTTGAAAAAGGTCTTCAGATCAAAGAGGAGAAGGGTTGGTTTTATAATGGCTTGGGTTGGGTGCAGATGACTAAGGGAGATTTAGCCGGAGCAGACTTAAATTTCCGGTCAGCCATCGCTGAAAATCCCAAAGTGGCGGAGTTCCATAAAAGTTTGGGGGATGTGAATTTTAAAAAGAATGTTTTGTCCATCGCCATAGATGAATACAAACAAGCCTTGGAACTCGATTCGGCCTTAGTGGATGCCAGATTTAGTCTGGCCGAAGCTTATTACCTATCCAGGGATTTCAATGCGGCGGTGGAGCAGCTGAAGATCGCTATTCAAGTAAGGCCAAATTACAAAGATGGCTACTCCCGATTAGGAGACCTTTACATGCTCGACCGCAAGCACTATGTTGAAGCGGCCTGGGCTTATGAGCAATATCTTAAACACGATACCACCAACAGTCATATATATCTAAGCTTGGGTAAAGCATATTTCCACTTAAAAGAGATAGAGAAAACTATCAAAAATCTACAGAAAGCCAAAGAGCTTAATTCGCAAGAGAAGGAGACCTATCTTTATTTAGGTATGGCTTACCAGGAAAACAAACAGAACCAGGAGGCTTTAGCCTGCTTCGATGAATATCAGAAGCTCAGAGAAAAAAACTCTGGTTTTTGGAGCACCAAGGATGCAGATTTCTGGGTGAGAAAAGGGAAACTTTATTTAGCCTTAGGCGACTCAACAAGTCTGGTCAAAGGGCAAGAGGCTTTAGCCAAAGCGGTGGAGTTAGACTCAACTGTCACGGGGGCTTTCGCCTCTATGGGCTATACTCTGTATAAACAAGGCAAATACAAGGATGCCATCCCCTATTTCAAGCAGACCATAGATCTAAAAGTGGGAGACCCTTTCAATCCGTTGCTCTATTTAGCCTATTGCTATCTCAATATCGACGACTACCCCAATGCAGTGGAACCGCTTTTGAAAACTTTGGAACTTCAACCGGAAAACCTTGAGGTACGTAACCGTCTGGGTCAAGTATATTATACTCTAAAGGACTACCCTAAGGCAGTGGAGCAACTGGCTATTGTGCTAAAGAATAACCCTCGCGATTGTTCGATAAATGCTCAATATGGCCATTCCTTAATGCTTTTGAAAAGGTATTCTGAGGCTATTTCTCCTTTGAAAAAAGCGGGGGAGTGTTATCCTAAAGAGACCAGCTATCCCTTGCTTTTAGCCCAAGCCTTAGAGCTGACTAAAAATTTGGATGAAGCTTATGAATGGTATATGAAGGTGCTTAAGATGGATCCCAACAATGAACAGGCAAAATTAGGTAGAGACAGGATCGATATGCAAAGATATTAAGGATTCATCCTGAAGGGTTCATCCTGAAGGAATTTTTGTAATCTTGAAATGTATATATTCAAGGAGTAAAATGGATGAAAGAGAATAAAAAAAGGAAAGAGATAAGCGAAGATGACCGTTTCCGGTATATCGGCTTTGATATCTATCCGGGCAAGGCCAAAGAATTTTGGAAATCGGAGGAGGAGAAAAAAGCTTACTTAGAAAAGATTAAGAAGAAAAAAGGGATTTTGAGCTTATTGGAAAGGGACCATAGCGCGGTCCATGTATCTATCTTTTCTCCAGTAGATCGAATAGTTTTAACCGCAAGCTCCCTGGTGGTGATTTTAAGTATATTCTTCCCCTGGTTCTCCTTTCACCGGGATGGGAATTCCTTCTCTTACAGTGGCCTGGGCTATCTTTTCAATTTTGGTAAGGCGATTTCCTATGCCTCAAGTTTTCTAGGAATCTTATCTGCTTTTTTTATGCTTTTGATGATAATCTCGTCAGTGTTTGTCGCAATATATACTCTATTGTCTTTATATAAAAAATTAGACCCTGAGGAGAAATACTATAGCGCTTTAAAAAAGGCTTTGAGTTTAAACTATATCCCTTTGGCCTTTTGGATTTTGATTCTGATTTTTTGCATTTTCGGATTCCCCACCTCTTCTGCCGGTGGTCTGGGAGTAAAAGAGCTAAAACAGAGCTTTAATTTTATAACTTTCATGAGCGTTACCAGCGTAGGGATGTGGATAGCCATTGCCGGTTTGATAGTTAATTGCGTAAAAGTTACTGACCTATAAAGGAGGTTTGAATGAGTTAAGGGACGATTTTTTTTGCAAATAGTTTAACTTTGTTTAGGATAAGCTAAACAATTCTTTAATAGGAGGAATTTTAAATGAAGCAGTCGATTTTCATAGCCTTGGTTTTTATTGTATCCATAATCTTGGGTGTTATTATCTGGTTTCAGCTGCCTATCTATTTGCACGAGGGTGGTCCTCTGGTAGCCTTGCTCATTGCCCTCGCGGTGATGCTCATCGCCTTTATTTTTGAAAGGTGGTTTACCTTGCGTAAAGCCAGAGGGAAAAGCTCAGTTCAAGTATTTTTCAAGAATGTGATCTCTATGATTCAGAAGGGTGATTTCGATGGCGCCATCGCAACCTGCGACAAGCAGAGAGGCTCGGTTGCTAATGTTTTAAGGTCGGGAATTGAGAGATACCAACAGGTGCTTTCTACCGAGACCAGTTCGGATAAAAGATTGACCGAGACTCAAAGAGCCATAGAAGAGGCGAATGCTTTAGAGGTGCCGCTTCTGGAAAGAAATCTAATTGTTTTGTCCACCATCGCCTCCATTGCCACCATGGTAGGTCTTTTAGGAACCACCATTGGAATGATTCGCGCCTTTGCCGCCACCGGACACAGAGTAGGCGGGATCATCGATGCTCAAGCGTTAGCTGTAGGTATCTCTGAGGCATTAGTAAATACTGCTGGCGGTCTCTTTAACGCTATTGTGGCAATTGTTTTCTACAATTTCTTTGTGAACAAGGTGGATGCTTTCAACTATACTATGGATGAAGCTTCCTATGAGGTTTTGCAACTTCTTAAAAGCAGAGAAGCGGAAAACGAGGAAGTGACAAAAAAGAGGTGAGAGCCTGATTTTGTCTAAAATGTAACTCATCCCGCCAAAGGGCGGGATAGCTTTGATAAAATTTCAGCCGATCCGCCTGAGGCGGACTGGCGGAAAAGTCAACCCTGAAGGGTTGAGATACGAGATGAGGTAAAAGATGCTTAAGCGGATGAAAAGAAGGGTGGGGATAAAGATCGATATGACCCCTATGGTAGACATCGCTTTCCTTCTTTTGATATTCTATATGACCACCACCAGCTTCAAGCCCCCACAGAAGAAAGCGGTAGCTGTTCCCGCTTCCCATTCCGAGATAAAGCTTCCAGAAACAAATCTTATGACCATCACCGTAACCAAAGAGGATAGTGTCTTTGTAGATTATGTGGTTTCGAGGAAAAAGAAGGTGGCGGATGAAAAGGGAAAGGAAAAAGAGGTTTCCGTTCCGGATCGAATTTATGAGGAGGCTTCACTGTCCAATATTGCTTCGGTGATCACCAAGATCAGAGTATCCGACCCAGCGGCTCGAACTTTGCCTTTGATTATCAAGGCAGATAAGGATGTCTCCTATGGATCTATGGCGGAGCTGATGGATGCTTTACAGGGGATTCAGATAATTAAGTTCAGCCTGGTAACTGAGATGGAGATGGAAAGGGAGAAACCTCTTTAGGATCTCAGATTTAGTTTATAAACTTTTTTTTTCGTATTTATATTAGGAGTGATAAAAAATGGCTGGTGTAGATGTAGGTGGACCGTCACCCCGAGCTGCTAAAGCCGGAGCGATGGGTTTAAAAAAATTTAAAAGGAGGATCGGGATCAGAATCGATATGACCCCGATGGTGGATATTGCTTTCCTTCTTTTGATATTCTATATGGTTTCCACAGTCTTCAGCTCCCCTCAGGCTATGGAGATAAGTTTGCCTCCGGATAAAGAGACCACAGTCCCGATTGCAGAATCCAAACTTTTGACCTTGAGGGTGGATGAGGATGGGAACCTTTATTGGAATGTGGCCATGGAGGCTCCTCAGCCTTTGCCTTACGACTCTCTACGAGGGTTGCTCATAGACTGGAATAAGAAGCAACCTAAAGGAGTGACCCTGATCAAAATTGCCCGGGAAGCTAAATATTCTAAGATGGTGGATGTGATCGATGAGATCCAGGTGGTAGAGAAACATTTTAAGGAGAAAAATCCCGAGTTTAGCTATAGATTCAGCTTAACCCTTTTTTCCGAATATGACAAGAGGGTTATGTCTGAATATAAGAGTGCTAAAGGAGGTAGTTAAAGATGAAATCACAAACTACCCAAGAGTTAGCTATGCCCTATGGGGCTTTTGAGCTCAAAAGGTCTTATCAAAGAAATTTAGGGTTGGGACTGGTTATTGCTGCCTTAATTCATATCACAATTATCGGAGGGGTTTTGTTGTATAGCTTTTTAACCACCAGGCCAGTGGAAGCGGTCAAAGTTGTGCGGATAAAGAGTATTGCGGATTTAGGAACCCCTCCCTCGATAAGTCAGACTCAAGCTCCTCAGGTAGCAGTAGCTCAACCTTCAGTTGCTGCAGCTCCCAAAGTAGGTATTCCTAAAGCAGTTCCGGACGAGGAGGCTCCACCCGAAGTGACCATAGCCACTCAGGCCGAATTAGGAAAGATCTCGGATATGAAAGCTTCGGATGTCTTCGGCTCTGGAGGAGGAGGGGACTCTATAGCAATTGAAATTCCGGAGAATGAGTATCTTCCTTCCGCTGACGAATTTGTCCCCACCGATGAACTGCCGGTTCAGATAAATCCGGTTAAGCCGATTTATCCAGAGTTAGCCCGTAGAGCCCAGATGGAAGGGGTGGTTTTGATTAAGGCTTTAGTAGATAAACATGGTAAGGTAAGAAATGCTATTGTGGTGAAACCCTCCGGAGTCAATGCGGGATTTGAGGAGGCAGCCATTGAGGCGGCTTACAAGATCAACTATAAGCCAGCTATCAGCAATAGGCAGCCGATTGCAGTATGGGTGATATATAAAGTCGAGTTCACGCTGAAATAGCTTTAAAAGTCATTTCCAAGTTGAACAGTTTTTGTGTTCAAAGGCGGCTTATAATCAAGACCGCCTTTATTTTTTATCTTGGGCAGAAAATGTCAGCTGATTGGTAATCTTAAGATTTTAGAGATAGGAATAGAGTGGAGAGTCTTTTCGTAGTGCGTCCGCCTTAGGCGGGATTATCCTCGCTTAAGACGTGTAGCCGAGCCTTCACACTTCGTCCTGAGCTCAGTGTCGAAGGAGGGGGCTCGGCAGCAGGGGTATAATCCCGCTAAAAGCGGGACTGCTACGCGACCCTGAAAGGGTCGCACTGCGATTTTCAGTTGCTTTTTTGCAACTTTTTTTGTATATTTACGTTTAAAGGATATGAAAACTTTTAGAAAGGAGATTTAAATGGAGACTAATTTTGCCCCGGCTCTACCTGAGGAGAAAACTATGAGTGGATTTTCAAAAATTTTAAATATCTTCTTTGAACCAAGAAAGGTATTTGAGAGTTTAAAAACAAAACCTACCTGGTTGGTCCCTTTCATTATTATTGTCCTGATCAGCATTGTCTCTATGTATCTAACCTACCCATTTATAATGTCCGATACCATCGCCAAGATTAGAGCCAATGAGAAGATTCCGGATGAACAAAAAGAGATGATCGTCTCCCGATTGGAGGAGACCACCCAACCCCCTTGGTGGCAGGTGGCTTTGGCTCCCGTAGGAGTATTGATCTACTTTCTGATAGTCAGCGGAATATTGTTCTTTGTAGGGAATGTCCTTCTGGGTGGAGACTCTTCATTTAGAAAGGTTTTTTCGGTTTATATCTATTCATCTTTGGTGGCTATACCCGCGGCGATTATTAAAATGCCTTTAGCTTTAGCCAAAAAGACAGGCGAAGTTCAGACCAGCTTAGCTTTGTTCCTTTCTCCGGATATAAAGGAGACTTTCATCTATAGATTCTTTTCCCATTTTGATATTTTCAATATCTGGATGATAATTTTGGTTTCTTTGGGTCTGGCAGTTATGTATAATTTCACTGTGAAAAAGTCCTTTACCGCAGTTTTTGTCCTCTGGCTTTTGTGGGCAATAGTTAGCTCGGCTTTGGCCGGGTTATTCGGTGGGTTTATGAGATTTTGAAAATCAGATTCTTTAGAATCGAGCATGGTAGGGGTCACATTTATTCGACCCGATGGAGTTGAAAAACATGCTTGATAAATCAAGCAACTACTGGAAGGAGAGAAGATGCAAAAGAGATTTTTCTTGTCGGTGGCTTTAGTTTTTTTATTAACCTCAGTGGTTTTTTCTCAGGAGAAGAAAATTTATTCTATAGAGGAATGCATCCAGATTGCCCTGAAAAATAGTTATGCAGTTCGTTCGGCTGAGGAAAACTATAATGCGGCTAAGTGGAACTGGGTAGGTGCCTGGTCTGGCTTTTTGCCTAAGGCTAATGCTTCCTTCGGTTATAGCCGGGCCGATGTCCCTATTGTCCGGTATCAAGAAGGTACGCCGATTTCATTTAGTTCCAGCAACTATTCCTGGAGGTTCGGAGTTTCTCAGACCATATTTGATGGAGGATACAATTTAGCCAATTACAATTTGAAGAGCTCCTCCAAACGCTCAGCTTTTGATGGGGTGAAATTAGCTCGACAGGCAACTACCCTTCAAGTCAAAGAGAATTGTTATGATCTTTTAAAAACCCAGATGCTTTATGATCTCCAACAGGATGCAGTAAAAAGGTCTGAGGAGCAACTCAAGATGGCTAAAGCCCGTTTCGATCTGGGAGCGGCGTCTTTGTCCGATTATCTCAAAGCTAAAGTGCAGTTAGGGAATGACAGTTTAACTCTGATCACTTATGCCAACAATGTTAAATTAGCTCAAGCTAATTTGAATAGCAACTTAGGAATTGATCTGGATACTCCCATTGAGGTAGCGGCTAAGTTAGAATACCAAATATTTGAACAAGATTTAGAACGAGTGTTGAAAGAGGTCATAGATAGTCATCCCCAGATAGACCAAGCCCAAATGGAGAAAAATAGAGCCCATTCTGGAATGACTATAGCCCGGAGCCAAAGGTTTCCCAGTCTCACATTCAGTCTAGGTTATTCCTGGAGTGACCGGGAATTTCCTGAAAGTCGGGACCAATATAGAAGTGTTTATGATCCTTGGAGTGTGGGATTTTCGATAGGATTGAATATTTTTGATGGTTTTTCTATCACTGCCCAAGAAATGAGCGCAAAAGCCAACTATCGAAGTTCTGAAGAGAACCTTAAACAGCAGAAAAGAGTGGTGGAGTTAGAGATCCGGCAGGCTTATTTGAAGGTAAAAGAGGCTGAGCAGAAGATCTTAGTGGCAGAGCAGGCTTTGAGTTCGGCAGAGGAGGATATGAAACTAACCCAGGAGAAATACAATTTGGGTGCCGCCTCTATGTTAGAACTTTTGGACGCCAATGTAAGTTATAAAACTGCCCAGAATAGCACGGTTCAAGCCTTATATGACTACAACTTAGCTGTGGCACAGTTTGAGAAAGCTATGGGCAAATGAACATTTAGATATTATAAATAAATGTGACTTTTAATTTTATTTCGGAGGCTTTATGAAAAAAAGAAACAAGATAATTATAATCTTAGCAGTAATCGCGGTAATAGTTATTTTTGTTCTGGCTAATCTTTTGAGAAGCGGGGAAAAATCTTTTAAGGTGGAAGTCGAAAAAGCGAACAAGGGAGATATAACCGCCATAGTTACTGCCTCGGGCAAGATTCAAGCTAAAAGGAACGTTAAGATCTCTGCCTATGTAGTATCCAAAATTATCGACCTTCCGGTCAAGGATGGAGATGCGGTTAAAAAAGGACAACTTTTAGTTCAATTAGATCCAACCAGATATAAGGCCGAAGTTGAACAGGCAGAGGCTCAAATGAGGATGGCGGGGGCGAACTTAGAACAAGCTAAGCTGGTCTATGATCGCCAGAAACAGCTTTTCGAAAAGAACTTAACTTCTCAGGAACAATCTGATAATGCCAAGACCAGCTATCATGCCGCTCAAGCCCAGTATGACCAGAGTAAGGCAGCTTTGGCTCAAGCCCAAGATGATTTGTCCAAAACCACTATCACTGCTCCCATGGATGGTGTGATTACTGAGCTAAATGCTGAGGTGGGGGAGATCGTGATGATCGGGACGATGAACAATCCCGGAACAGTGATTATGACTATCTCAGACCTTTCGGAGATCGAAGCAGAGGTGGAAGTGGACGAGACTGATGTGGCAAATTTGGAATTAGGACAGGAAGCCAAAATCTCCATCGATGCTTATCCGGATACCAACTTCAAGGGGAAAGTTACCGAGATCGGCAACACCGGTCGGATAAGCGGGTATGGGACTCAGGAACAAGTAACTAATTTCTTAGTCAAGGTATTACTTCTGGATGAAGTTAAGGGAATAAAACCGGGGATGTCTGCCTCGGTCGATATTACCACCGATTCCCGTAAAGGGGTTTTAAATGTTCCTATCGCCGCGGTAGTATTAAGGGCTGAGAAAGAGGATACCCTTAAGACCAAAAAAGGTGAAAAATCGTCATCCAACCCAGATTCTCTTAAAGCAACTGATGAAAAAAAGAAAAAGAAGGAAAAGGAAGGGGTCTTTGTTGTAGAAAAAGATCAAGCTAAATTTGAACCGGTAAAGACCGGCATTTCCGATCAGCAAAATATCGAGATCGTCTCCGGGATAAAAGAGAACGATCAGATAATTACCGGCTCTTACAAAATCCTAAGGAACTTGAAGGATGGAGATAAGGTGAAGATTGTGAAAAAAAGCCAACTTGAAGAAAAGAAGAGGTAGATAGATGTTGATCAAGACTGAGGACCTGTGGAAGATTTATGAGGTGGGGAAGGAACAGGTATTAGCGGTCCGGGGGATCAATATAGAGATAGAGAAGGGGGAATATGTGGCGATAATGGGCCCTTCCGGCTCTGGGAAATCTACCCTGATGAATCTGATCGGCTGTTTAGATACTCCTACCAAAGGTAATTATTATTTAAATGGCACACTGGTGAGCCAACTTTCTGATGACCAGCTGGCTCATATAAGAAATAAAGAGATTGGATTTGTTTTTCAGACTTACAATCTCCTTCCTCGGGCTACAGCCTTACACAATGTGGAACTCCCTTTGGTTTATAATGGCACCGAGTCAAAGGAAAGGATCAGAAAAGCCAAAGAGGCGTTAAAGATGGTTGATTTAGAAGACCGAATGACCCATAAACCCAATGAGCTTTCCGGAGGACAAAGACAAAGGGTGGCATTAGCCCGAGCTTTAGTAAACAATCCCTCGATCATCTTAGCCGATGAGCCTACCGGAAATCTGGATACCGCTACCGGGGCTGAAATAATGCAACTTTTCAGCCGGCTGCACAAGCAAGGTAATACTATGATTGTAGTCACTCATGAACCGGATGTAGCTCGTTACGCGGATCGAATCATCCATATCCGAGATGGCAAAATAGAGAAAGAGGAAAAAATTAAAAAATAGCAATTCTTTTTCTATATTTACTGTTGAACTACAGAAAGGTAACTCAAAGCTTTAGCTTTGATAATTCCACAAAAAGCGGATCCATCTCCCCCTGGCCGGGCAGGCTGGCAGAAAAGTCAACCCTAAAGGGTTGAGATACAATAGAGGGCAAAAACATTATGCAGTTTCTTGAAAGTATCTGGATAGCTTTAACCTCCCTGAAAGCTAATAAACTCCGCTCGATTTTGACTTTGATCGGAGTAATCATCGGGGTGATGACGGTTATCGCAGTGGTCTCGGTTATTGCCGGGATGAATCGATATGTGGCGAACACTTTTTCGACAATGGGCTCCACTACTTTTAGGGTGGATAAAATAGGATTCCCAATGAGTGAGGAAGAATTTTTCAATGCGATAAAAAGGAAAGACTTGACAACTGAGGATAAGAAAGCAGTTGAAGAAAACTGCCTTTTCTGTGAAAGGGTGGGAGGAAGGATCATAACATTAGGCAAGGTAAAATATAAGAGCCAATATTTAAATGATATTGTAATATTTGGTACTACCGCCAACTACTCCCAGATCGACAATGTCTATTTGGATGAGGGGAGGTATCCTTCGGAGTTCGAAGAGGAACATCACCGCCAGGTCTGTATGGTGGGATGGGAGATAAAAGATAATCTTTTTCCTAATCTGGATCCGATAGATAAAGTCTTAAAAATAGGAGGAAGAGATTTCACCATTATCGGTGTAGCGAAAAAGAGAGGCTCATTTTTGGGGCAAAGCCTGGATAATCGGGTTTTTATCCCTATCACCACCTTTAAAAAGATCTTTGGCAGTAAAAGAAGCATAGACATCTTTGTTAAAGCTCCAGATTTGAAATCGATGAATCAAGCTCAAGACCAAGTTAGGAGTTTGTTGAGACTAAGGCGAAAAGTACCTCAAGATAAACCGGACGATTTCTCCATTATGACTGCTGAGACTTATATGGACCTTTATCGGAATTTTACCTCCACTGCTTATTTAGTGATGATAGGAGTTGCGTCCATCTCCTTAGTTGTAGGTGGAATTGTGATTATGAATATTATGCTGGTCTCGGTAACTGAAAGGACTAAAGAAATAGGGGTGAGAAAAGCTGTGGGCGCAAGAAGGAGACACATCTTGTGGCAATTCTTGGTGGAAGCGGTGACCTTAGCTATAGTGGGTGGCTTGATCGGGATTTTAATCGGGACGGTGATAGCTAAAATAATTTCTTTGACTACCCCGTTACCTTCAGCAGTGGAACTGTGGTCCGTGGTGGCTGGACTTTTGATCTCTTCCTCAGTCGGAATATTCTTTGGCATCTTTCCGGCTATGAAGGCGGCAAAGTTGAATCCGATTGAAGCTTTGAGATACGAGTGATTGGTTAACAGATTTGAGTAGTTAGATAGGAGAGTGTAAAACCTTAGTTGGAAATAATGGTAGGGGCAGGTTTCAAACCTGCCCCTACCACCTACGCTTATTATCAGCTATGAATATATTTGAGATTAAAGAAGCAATTTCGATGGCTTTGCAGGCTTTGAAGGCTAATAAGATGAGGTCCTTTTTGACCATCTTAGGGGTTTTAATAGGAGTGGCTTCTGTTATCGGTATGGTATCTATCATCCAGGGACTAAACAAGAGCATGGCGGAACAGATAGAATCCTTCGGTTCTAATCAAATTTATGTAATGAAATTTAAACCAGGGATGTATATTGGTCGGCTGCCTGAAGAATTAAGAAATCGCAAGCCGATAACTTTTGAGGACGCTATGGCCATCAAAGAACTATGTCCTTCCATAGAAGGAGTCTCACCTGAAAACTGGGGACCTGGACGAAAAATAATCAAATATAGAAACAATGAAAATTCTCGATTCGAATTGATGGGGGTTTTGCCGGAATTTGAAGAGGTGAATAATAATTTTGTAAAGGAGGGGCGATTCATTACTGCAAGCGACATTCATTATAAGGCTCAAGTTGTAGTTTTAGGGACCGATGTCGTCGAAGGTCTTTTCCCTCAGGTAGATCCGGTTGGTAAGGAAGTGACTTTAGGTGGAAGAAATTTTGCTCCCAAGAAGTTTTTAGTTATTGGAGTTATGGAAAAAAGAAAAAGTGTCTTAGGGGAGAGCCAGAATAACTATGTTCTCTTACCTTATGATACTTTTATGAAGCTTTATCCGGAAGAGAAGGAGATCTTTGTAATAGCTAAGCCTAAATCGCCAGAGTTGATGGGCAAAGCCATCGATGAGATCACCGAATTGATGAGAAGAAGAAGAGCAGTTCCCTCGGATAAACCGGATGATTTCGCCGTATCCACTCAGGAGGACCTTATGGATATTTATCGCAAGGTCACCAGCGCTATATATCTGGTGATGATTGTCATATCCTCCATTGGTCTTTTAGTGGGAGGGGTAGGGGTGATGAATATAATGCTGGTTTCGGTAACCGAAAGAACCCGAGAGATTGGAATCCGAAAAGCAATCGGCGCAAGGAAAAAGGATGTTTTGTGGCAATTCATAATCGAAGCGATGACCTTAAGCGGAACCGGGGGGATTTTAGGGATAATTGTGGGGGTAGGATTAAGCAAGTTCATCAGCCTGGTTTCCCCTCTCCCTTCAACTATCCCTGTTTTCTGGGTATTTTTAGGATTTGTCGTAGCAGTGTCAGTGGGATTGTTCTTTGGAATCTATCCGGCCTATCGAGCCACCAGAGTCGATCCGATAGTCTCTTTAAGATATGAATGAGAAAGAAAAATTTCCATGGGTCCAAAGTTATAGGTATTGACAGGGGTATGTGGTTGATACTGTGGGTTTAAGAAATCAACTAACAAAATGTTTCACATTTTTTTGTCCGTCTCTGGCGGGTTTTAATTGATTTTGTTATCTGGTGGTGGAGGTTGGTAACTTATTGATTAGCAGTTATTATCTGACTGCGTAGCCAAACCTTTACACTTCGTCCTGAGCTCAGTGTCGAAGGATGGTTTGGCTGGCAAGCCATGAAGGCTTGCCTACGCGCTTTGGATGAATTTTGGAAAAATTAGCCATACCGCAAAAGTGGACGCAAATGAAAATTTTTCTTGCCATTTTTTTCTAAAGATATTATAGTAATTAAGGTGAAAAGATGAATAAAACAAAGATCTGGTTTTGGGCGTTTATCCTTTTAGATAGCCTTTTTTTGTTTTTACCTTCAGTTCAAAGCCAAACCGATTTCGGTGTTCTGGAAGAGAAGGAGAAGGGGTTTTATGTGGATTATGTGGGATTCAAAGAAACCGAGGGTGAAAATTGGAGATTAGAGGTCAATTATAAGATATTCAACAATAAACTCAGTTTTGTCAAAACTGAGAATAAATTCAAAGCCTCCTATGAGCTTGCCCTTACTATTCTGGATAAGCATAACCAACAGATAACCGCCTCGTCTAACGAGGAAGATTACATTGTGGATAAGTATGAGGAGACTACCTCTTCGGAGAATTTTCTGATCAATCGGATGACCTCTTCTGTCCCCTCTGGAGAATATAAAGCCAAGGTCAAACTTATCGACCTGGTTTCTCATCGGAGCTGGACTTTGGAGAAACCAGTGCAGATCCCTCTCATAGATCCAGAGAAGACCGCTTTAAGTGGAATTGAGTTTGCCCGCAGCATTTCCGAACAAATCTCCAACCCCAAATTCGAAAAGAACGGAAAGGAATTGATACCCAGCGTCTCCAGGATTTTCGGCGAACCCGATTCAAAGGTATTTCTCTATTATGAGATCTATCCGGCTAAAGAAGAGGAGAAAAGCCTTGTATTGAAATATTATCTCCAGAATAATCGCACCAAAGATAAGGTACTAACTATTGTGGATACGCTGGAAAACAAAGGGGAAACAGTTACTCAATTTGACTCTTTGGATGTGGGAGCCTGGCCCGAGGAGGAATATACATTAACTCTGGAGCTTTTAAATTCTAAGAATAAATCAATAGCAGCAGTGCACGAGGTATTTCAGATAGAGTGGTCTACCCTTTCTTTTTTGAAGACCGACTATCTTAAGGCAGTGGACCAATTACGATACGTTGCCAGCCCGGAAGAGATGGAGGAGCTTAAAAGAGCCAAAGAAGAAGAACGACTCAAGAAATGGGCAGAATTCTGGAAATCCAAAGACCCTACTCCAAATACTCCTGAAAATGAGCTGATGGATGAATATTTTCGCCGAACCAAATATGCTAATCTTAATTTCTCCGTTTCCAATAAGAAGGGTTATTTGACCGATATGGGACGAATCTATGTGATCTATGGCCATCCGGATGAGGTGGAACGCCATCCTTTTGAAATGGATGAAAAACCGTATGTGATATGGTATTATTATAAGAACAATGTGAAAGTTGTTTTTGTGGATGAGACCGGAACCGGTGAATATGAATTGAGAGCTATCTATGAACAGGGAGTAAGAAAAAGATAATAAAAAAGTTGAGGACTTTTTATGAGCAAAATACTTTTTTTAGGAATAGGGGTATTTTCACTTTTTATCTTCTCTTTAGGTTTTTCCCAACAATCCGGGCTGGGCACCCAACCTTTGGAGCTCTGGGTGGATTATGCATCTTTTCAGTATCAGCCGGATACTACCAGAAGCTATGTGGAAGTTTACTACGCTTTGAATCGGAAGCAACTGGATTTTTTCCAGCAAAAGGAGGGTAATTGGGCTTGTGTGGTAGCCTTGACTCTTTCCATAAGAGATCCAAAAGGTGATAGTGTGGAAACCAGGTCCTGGGAAATAGCTTCCACGGTGCAGGAGGGAAAAGAAGCTAAAGAAACGGAGTATATGATCATTGATGTTTTAGGGACAGTTTTGGTGCCAGGCCAATATTTTATAGAATTTAAAACTGAGGATTTGAACTCTCATCGAGAGGGGACTGCTAAAGCGAAGATGGAGGTCCCCTTATATAATCAGAGAGATTTTGCTTTAAGTCAGATAGAACTCGCCTTCGATATTAAACCGGATACTGTTTCCAGCAAATTCATCAAGGGGTCCCGAAAAGTTTTGCCTAATCCCACCGATGTTTTCACTCCAAAAGAACAGATGGTCTATTTCTACTCGGAAGCCTATAATCTTTCAACTGAAAAAAAAGAGAGCTATTACACCTTGAATTTTTCGTTGCTCGATTCTAAAAAAGAGAAATTCAGAGATCTGGGTACTCAGACCTTGAAAAAACCAGGTAGCTCTTCCATCGTGATGAGCGGGTTCAATATCAGCACTTTTCCTCAAGGGGATTATTATCTGAGGATTGTGGCGCAAGACTTGGGGAATGGTAAGACCGCAGAGGCGGTCAAGGGTTTTAAGGTTTTAAGAGAGGAGGAAGTAAAGCCGAAGCAAACAGTCGAAGGAGCTTCTTCTGGGGCCGGGCAGTCAGGCGAAGAAGAAATTGGGACCGAGGAAGATGCTAAAAGGATAAAAAATGAAATATATTATATCGCTACCTCCAGCGAGTTAGCCCTTTATAATCAACTAAATTTAGAGGGAAAAAAAGAATTTTTGAAAAGCTTCTGGGCTAAAAGGTATCCAGACCCTATCACCAAAGAGAATGAATTTAAGATGGAACATTATCGCCGATGGAATTATGTAAATCAAAAATTCTCTCGCACCTCCTCCTCTTTTGATGGATGGAAGACCGATATGGGGAGGATCTATATCAAATATGGGGAGACAGACGAAATCGAATCCCATCCTTCAACAATGGAGACCAAGCCTTACGAAAGATGGGACTACCATAAAGTAGAGGCAACCACAATTCATCCCAGCCAAAGCGGTGTATTTTTCATCTTTGTGGATGAGGATGGATTTGGGGTTTATCGTTTAGTGCATTCTAATGCCACGGGCGAGATTCAGAATTTGAACTGGCTGGAGAGTGTCGCTACTGAGCCGGGTCTAAAATAGATTTTTTTAATTATCAAGGCTGAAGCCTTGAGTTACAGATTACATCGTAAGCCTTAAGTAAAGATGATGTTGTAACTCAACCCTTTAGGGTTGACATTAAAGAGACCCTAAGGGTTTTTTGCCATTATAACATTTAATCTAGGATATGATAAAGACCTCTGGACTTACTAAAGTCTTTTCCGCCAAAGGCAGATCCGATAAAAAACGGGGAGAGATAAGGGCGGTGGATCAGGTTACCATTGAGTGTAAGCCGGGCAAGATATTTGGGCTTTTAGGCCTGAATGGAGCTGGCAAGACCACTTTGATGCGTCTTTTAGCCACCATTTTGAAGCCCACCTCAGGAACTGCTTTAGTGAAGGGATATGATATCCTAAAAGAACCGGAGAAGGTAAAAAAGGAAATTGGATTTCTATCCTGTGATACCGGGCTTTATCCCCGGCTTACTGCTGAGGAGACGGTGGCTTATTTTGCACGCCTGAATGGTATGGAGGAAGATGAAATTAAAAAGAAAACTGAAGAGATCTTCGAAAAGTTAGAGATGAATGAGTTCAAAGACAGGAGAGTGGATAAACTTTCTTCCGGAATGAAACAAAAGGTTTCCATTGCCCGAACCATAATTCATAACCCGGATGTTTTGATTTTGGATGAACCCACTTTAGGACTGGATGTCATCACCTCCCGACACATCATCGATTTTATTAAAAGATCAAAAGAGGAAAACAAATGTGTGATGTTCTCCACCCATGTTATGCATGAGGCGGAAAAGCTCTGCGATGAGATAGCTATTATTCATCGGGGGAAAATTTTAGAAGTGGGGAATTTGGAAGAGCTTCAGGACAAAACTCATCTAAAAGAGTTGGATGATATATTTGTGAGGATTGTAGGGGAATGATATGAATCTGAAAAAGGTAAAAATTATCTTTTTTAAAGAGATGTTAGATACTTTGAGAGACAGAAGGACTCTATTCGCGATGATATTGATACCTTTGATACTATTTCCGGTTCTGGGGCTGGGTTTCGGTAGCTTAGCCACAATGATAGTGGAAAAAACCGAAAAAGAGGTTTCAAAAATTACGGTAATTGGGCGAGAATATGCCCCTTCCCTTTTTTCTCAATTAAAAGATAACAAAGGGTTTGAACTGGTGGAAGAGAAAGATTTCGAACTGGCTTTAAAGGGGAAAACATTGCATGCAGCCTTGGAATTCTCCGAAGATTTTGAAAAGAGAATAGAAACGGAAGATAGTGCCAAGGTAACAATCTATTACGATGGAGCTGAATTCAGATCAGAAATGGCTGGAGATAAAATAGAGAAATGGCTTAACAATTATAAAGACTCGGTGATAAAAGAAAGGCTGAAAAAAAGAGATATAGACCAGTCCCTTTTAAAACCAATAGAGATCAAAACAGAAAATGTTGCTTCTAAAGAGAAGATGGGGGGTTTTATGTTATCTATGTTTTTGCCCTATATGATAGTGATCTTAGCTTTAACCGGGGCGATGTATCCAGCTATCGATCTGACTGCCGGGGAGAAGGAGAGGGGGACTTTAGAAACCCTTTTGGTTTCTCCAGCTTCCCGGGCAGATATTGCCACTGGAAAATTTCTGACTGTGTTGACTGCTTCTGTAGTCACCTCCATTTTAGCCACTTTAAGTATGACTTTTTCTATGAAAATGGGGATGATGAAATTTGAGGAGATGGCTGGACAATCTGCTCAATTCTCTCTAAGCTTTCAATCTATTCTGGTTATCCTTCTATTGCTTCTACCTATTTCTGCTCTGTTCAGCTCAGCTCTTTTGTCCATCTCCCTTTTGGCTAAATCTTTTAAAGAGGCTCAAAATTATATTACTCCTCTTATGATTGTGGCTATTCTTCCGGCCATGATATCTATTTTGCCCGGAGTGGAACTAAGTTGGGGATTCGTCTTTATTCCAGTGGTCAATGTCTGTCTGGCGTTAAAAGAGTTTTTAGTAGGAACCTACAGATGGGGCTTTGTGGCATTGATTTTTTTGTCCACGGTAATCTATGCCGGTTTCTCTATTTTTATTACCAAAAGACTATTCGAGAAGGAAGGGGTCTTGTTCCGCACTTAAAGGTTTGATCTCGCTCCCGCTGGATGTTATCATCCAGCGGGACGCAGGCGGATGATAACATCCGCCTGTGAGCAAACCCCGTAGCGCCCGACCATCATGTCGGACGTTAGTAGTGGCGTCAGGAGTTTCCTCCTGACGCTAAAGGTGCTGTCGGAAGAAATTGTAGGGACAGAAGAATGTTCTGTCCCTACTATGATTTCTTAATTACCAAAACGAGGATTGACCACATTGCTATAGATAGATCCAAAAGTGTAACTCAATCCAAATGAACCCCAATAATAATATTGGGTAGCAAGCTCCCTACGCTGTAACAAGATTTCTTCTTGAGTTGCTCCGCGCTTAGGTAGTGACAATTGATTGTGAATCATCGAATACGACCCAGATAAGTTGAAAGAAAGCCCTTTAAACAGGCGCAAGGATAGTTCACCATATAGTGCCACCTCATTCTTTCTGAAATCATGAAGGTAATGCGAGCCTTCCAATGTAGTATTCACCGATCCCCATGGTTGTTGAAGCTCCAAGGTGATAGAGAGTGCTTCATCGAATAAAGTCTCGGAGGTTTTGTTAAAAATAGTTTCTTCGATGTAACGGTCAAAATTATAGTGAACCCGGTAGAGAAAACGAAGTTGCCTTCGAGTAGATTCAGAATAGGGGAAAAGGTCATATTCCACGGCCGGCTCGAACTCGAGAGAATATTTTCTGTTACTGTAGGTGGATGAAAATATTTCCCCATATACTCCAGTTGACCAATGGTTATTGATACTTTTAACCACAAATCCACTAAAGCTTTTGCTTTTTGAAATACTTGAAATCGTTTGCTCATCTATTTTGAACTTATCTTCATTATAGCTACCGTTTACAGATAAATCTACTTTCCAGTCAGGGGTCATTCGTTTAGCTGAAAGCTTACCCCAGAGCGAGATATAATTTCGACTTTTCTCTCCATTTAAAAAACTATTGGCGCTGATGGAAAACACCCAGCTATTCCATTTATCCACTACTGAGGCGGGCATCATCTTCTCTTGAATCGCAATGGAAAGTTTTCTGCCATAGGAGGTCTTGGCTACATAGCGGACCAGCCCCATTTTCAAAACCCGCACAATCCCTCTTCTAATATCATCTTGGGAGTCTGATTGTTTTGAAAAAAACTTTAAGGTATCCTCCATCCCTGAATAAACTTGCCTCCTGATGAAAGTGATAGTGTGTTCTATGCCTCCGCCGCCGGTCTCTTGAGTGGTGATAAGAATATGAACTTGTGCTTCTTTACTATCCCTGACATAGTTTACAAAGGTGATTTCTGTTTTAATGTAATCGATGTCGCAATCGCTACAATCTATGTAAATTTTTGGAGCAGTGTTCTTCAAGGTTTTGAGGCTGTCTGATTGGTCTTGTGCATAACATAAAGAAATAGAAATAAAACAAAACATAAACCCCCAGAAGAGAATATAAACAAAGTGTCTCATAGTATATTCACCTTTGAGTTTGGTTAAAGGTTTTTGGTTACTGTTTCATTTTAAAAATATGCGAATGAGTATCTTCTTGTGCAAAATCCTTATCATGCTTAAATTCTTGCTTATTTCATAATATTCTCGCCTAAAATTCAACTCATATTTTGTAGGAGCAATTCATGAATTGTCCCTACAGTGCTGATGTAGCGGAAATATTTAGATTTCCAGTTGTAATACAAAATGGAAGGCTGAAGCCTTCCGCTACATAAGTAAGAAAATGCAAGGCTAAAAGCCTTGCCTTACATTTTTCTTTACAATTGGCGTTTGGTTTATTAAATTCTCACACGGGTTTGACGATTGGTATGATGATTTTCGTTTTGCACGCCATTCGATTCGTCTGAGTCTAAGGAGAACAGAGCCATAAAGGCTCTGCTACGCGACATTTGAATTGTTTTAAGATGAAAATAAAAAGGGTAATTTTGATAGTCTTGGATGCCTGTGGGATTGGTGAGCTTCCGGATGCGGACAAATATGGGGATTCTGGTTCTAATACTTTAGTTAATACTGCCAGGGCGGTTGGCGGTTTGAATTTGGGAAATCTCGAAAAGTTAGGGCTGGGGAATATCGATTCTCTTCCCGGAGTTCCTCCTCAAGAAAATCCTTTAGCCAATTTCGGAAAAATGGCTGAAAAATCAGCAGGTAAAGATAGCACTACGGGACATTGGGAAATCTCCGGACTGATTTTGGATAAACCTTTTCCGGTTTATCCTTTAGGATTTCCTCAAGAGATAATTGAAAAATTTCAAAAAGCTATTGGTCGAGAGATTCTCTGGAACAAACCTGCATCCGGCACGGAGATTATAAAGAATTTAGGAGAGGAACATATTAGAACTCGAAAGCCGATTGTTTATACCTCCGCAGATAGCGTTTTTCAGATTGCCTGTCATGAGGATATTATTCCAGTTGATCAGCTTTACCAGATGTGCCAAAAGGCAAGAGAGATTTTAACCGGTGATGATGGAGTTGCCCGAGTGATTGCCCGTCCCTTTGTTGGAAAACCGGGCTTTTTTAAACGGACGGAGAGAAGAAAAGATTTCTCTTTGGCTCCGCCTGAGGATACGATTTTAGATATAATGAAACAGAATGGTTTTCAAGTTTTCGGCATCGGAAAAATAGAGGACCTTTTTGCTGGAAAAGGTTTGACTGAGGCAATTCATACAAAAAGCAACAAAGATGGGGTGGATAAGTTAATCCAGACGATGAGAGAAAAGTTCAGTGGTCTTTTATTTATTAATCTTATCGATTTTGATATGTTGTGGGGACATAGAAATGATATTTTTGGATTTGCTCGGGGGTTGGAGGAATTTGATCAAAGATTGCCTGAAATCTTACATCTTTTAAAAGAAGATGATATTCTTTTCATAACTGCGGATCACGGCTGCGATCCCACTACACCCAGCACCAACCATTCGAGGGAATATGTTCCATTATTAGTTTTTGGGGATAAATTAAAACAAGGAATCAACTTGGGGGAAAGAGAAAGTTTCTGCGACATTGCCCAAACCTTAGAAGAGATATTCAGTTTAAAAGGAATAAAACATGGGAAAAGTTTTTGGAAGGACATATATGGAGGATAAAAAGCTCATTCAAAAAGCTGCGGAAGCAAGAAAAAAAGCTTATGCCCCTTATTCTAAATTTAAAGTAGGGGCAGCACTCTTGACCAAAAAAGGGAAAGTCTATACCGGTGCTAATGTAGAAAATTCTTCTTACGGGCTTTCGATGTGCGCAGAAAGGGTGGCTTTATTTGATGCAGTAAGCTCCGGAGAAAAAGAATTTTCAAAATTGGTGATAGTGACAGATACAAAAGAGCCTATCACTCCCTGCGGAGCGTGCAGACAGATACTTTTAGAGTTTTGTGATGATTTAGAGATCATATCGGCAACAATTAAAGGGAAAGTTAAAAGATTTACTTTGAAAGAGCTTTATCCGTTTCCCTTTAAAAGAAATTTTGTAGTGCGAGGGTTTTAGCCTCGCTTGTCCGCCTCTGGCGGAGGCGACCCTGAAAGGGTCGCCACTATGTTATAACATGGGGTGCATTGGCCGTGACGATGCGCATTGACTCGGTCAATGCACTCCATATGACCAAGGGCGGAGATAAACTCCGCCCCTACGTGAGCACAGGATAAACCTAAAGGTTTATACTCCAGACCAATAAGAAAGGAAAACTTATGGATATTGCAAAAATGATCGATCACACTCTTTTGAAACCTGAGGCGACTTTAGAGCAAATCAGAAAATTATGTGACGAAGGGAGAAGATATGGATTTTTCTCGGTCTGTGTTAATCCTTTCTGGGTGGAATTTTGTTCGAAGAATTTAAAAGGATCGAAAATCAAGATTTGTTCTGTTTCCGGATTCCCTTTGGGAGCGAATAAAACTATAGTCAAAACCAAAGAAGCGGAGATGGTTTGTTCTGATGGGGCAGAGGAGGTGGATATGGTGATGAATATTGGGGCGTTGAAGATGAAGGATTTTCAATTAGTAAAAGAGGATATTGAAACGGTTCGAAAAGCCATTGGAAAGGATAAAATTTTGAAGGTGATCTTGGAAACCTGCCTCTTGAGTGAGGAGGAAAAAACAAATGGAGCGAAAATTGTTTTAGATTCTGGGGCTGATTTTGTCAAGACCTCCACCGGTTTTAGTTTCAAAGGCGCCACAATTGAGGATGTAAAACTTTTAAAGAAAGTTGTCGGTGATAAAATCGGAGTCAAGGCTTCTGGTGGGATCAGAGATTATGAGACGGTGATTAAGATGGTTGAAGCCGGTGCAACCAGAATTGGAACTTCGGCAGGGGTTAAAATTATAGAAGAGTCAACAAGAAAAAAGGAAAATATATGAGAGCCTATGAGATAATCTCAAAGAAAAGGGACGGCGGAAAACTGTATAAAGAAGAGATTGAACTCTTTGTCTCGGGTTATACTCAAGGTAAAATTCTGGATTATCAGATGTCTGCTTTATTGATGGCTATTTTTCTTAAAGGGATGGATGGGGATGAAACTAAAGATTTAACTTGGGCGATGATGAAATCCGGAGAGGTATTAGATTGGGATTTTCTGCCCGGGATTAAAGTGGATAAACATTCAACTGGGGGCGTGGGGGACAAAGTCTCTTTAATTTTGGCTCCTCTGGTTGCTTCCTGTGGAGTTTATGTTCCGATGATCTCTGGAAGAGGACTTGGTCATACTGGAGGAACTTTAGATAAGCTTAAATCGATACCCGGATTTAGAACCGATCTTTCCTTAGATGAATTCAAAAAGATAGTTTCCCAGATAAAGGTCAGCATAATGGAGCAAACAGATCAGATTGCTCCAGCAGACAAGAAAATCTATGCTTTGAGGGATGTTACTGCAACCGTGGAATCTATTCCTTTGATTTGCTCAAGCATTCTTTCAAAAAAATTCGCTGAAGGGATTGATGCCTTAGTTTTGGATGTTAAGGTTGGCAAGGGTGCCTTCATGGACTCTGAAAGAAAAGGGATTACATTAGCAAAGGCTTTGATTGAGATCGGGGCTAAGATGAAAAAGAAAATCATCGCACTGATTACTAATATGAACGAGCCCTTAGGAGAGGCGGTGGGGAATTCTTTGGAAGTTATCGAAGCGATTGAGGCTTTGAAGGGTAAAGGTCCACAAGATTTGATGGAAGTTACTTTAGCCTTAGGCTCATATATGTTGATTTTAGGGCAAAAAGTGAAAGGTTTTGAAGAAGGAAAAAGGAAAATGAAAAATGCAATTGAATCCAGAGATGCTTTAAGTAAATTCAAAGAGATGATTAAGGCTCAAGGCGGGAATGTTCATATTATTGACAACTACAGCTTTCTTCCGCAGGCAAAATTTGAAATCCAAGTCAAATCTTCTCAATCCGGCTATGTCAAATCTATCGACACCAAAAGAATCGGTTTAGCCGCAGTTCAATTGGGTGCTGGGAGACAAAAACTTGAGGATAAGATAGATCATGCAGTTGGATTTTTGATAAAGAAAAGGGTGGGGGATTATGTCGAAAAGGGTGAGACGCTTGTTCAGGTTTTAGCTAATGATGAGGGAAAAGGTGAGATAGCTAAGGAGGAGATTTTGGAAGCGCATGAGATAAGTAAGGCTAAGAGTAAAAGGTTAAGAAAGGTGCTTTATCTTGTTGATAGGAAAGGGGTTAAGAAACTTTAGTTAATAGACCTCCCTTGCGTTAAGGGAGAAGTTTTGGTAGGGGCGTATTGCAATACGCCCCTACTATTCTTCGCTCCGCTAATATAACAGATCGAAAGACGGTAGGAAACCCGGAGGTCAGCCTATGGCAAAATGTTATATTCCACAAACTCGTAGGGCAAGGCTTCTCCGCCAGAGGCGGATCCGCCTTCGGCGGGAGCCTTGCGAAAATAAGCAACCCTGAAGGGTTGCCCTACGCAAGATAAAAAAGGCAATTACTAAAAATATATTCTTTTGCTTTTCTCCGGTTTTCTCTCAATCTCCTTGAATTTAGGTATATCTAAATCCTCAGGTAAGGGCTTGCCTTTGTGGATATGGCAAAGGTTTTTGGGTTCGGTTTTTTCGGTGAAGACATCTTTGATTATCTTAGGGCATTTCTCAGTTGCCAACTCCCCTGATTCCAAGCAAACAATTCTGAATACGATCTCTGAAGGAATCTCAAAATCTTTTACTGGCAATTTTTTGTGAGCTGTTTTCATAAACTCTGTCCAGATGGGCAAAGCAGTGACAGCGCCGGTTCTCTCCTCACCAATTTTAGTTTTATCATCAAATCCCACCCAGACTCCACAGGTTATCTGAGGGGTGAAGCCAAAAAACCAGTTGTCCATATATTCATCCGAGGTTCCAGTTTTTCCCCCGGCTGGTCGGTCGAATCCCCAGAGTCGGGCGGCATATCCGGTGCCGGCATCTATCACCGTCTGGAGCATAGTGGTCATAATATAGGCGGTTTGCTCCGATAGAACCTCCTCCTTTTTGGGAATAGAATTTTCCTCTAAGACATTTCCATATCTATCCACTATTTTCAAAATAAATCTCGGCTCCACTCTTATCCCGTGATTGGGAAAGACTGAGAAAGCATCGGTTGCTTGTAATAAAGTTACTTCTGAGGTTCCAATAGCTAAAGAGGGAACAGCTGAAAGGGGAGTTTTAATCCCCATCTTATTTGCATAAAATACTGCCTGCTGGGGATTTATTTTTTGAAGGAGTTTTATAGATACCAGATTCCGTGAAATACGTAATGCCTCTCTCAAGGTCATCGGTCCTTTGAAAGTGTGATCGATATTCTCGGGCCGCCATTCTTTCCCATCCCCTCCCATTAAGATTATGGGGGAGTCGTAGATTATATCCACGGGGGTATATCCATTGTCAATAGCCGCGGTGAAGACAAAGGGCTTGAAGGCTGAGCCGGGCTGGCGTAAGGCTTGCACAGCTCGATTGAATTCACTCTGTTTAAAATCTTTCCCCCCAACCATAGCTATGATATCGCCATTGGAATTGTCTAAAGCTACCAGAGCGCCTTGAAGTTGTTTATATCTGGTAACTGTTTCGACTTTCCCATCGATCGTATCCAAATATGTTTCAGTATATTTCTTCTCTTTTAAACTATGGGTAACTTCAATGGTTTTTTGAAATTGCTTTACTCTCTCAGTTAAGACCTCTTCTGCTTTTTTCTGAAGATCTGCTTTCAATGTAGTATATACTGATAGACCTCCAGTATATAATGTCTTTTCACCATATTTCTCCATAAGATATTGTCTGATCATCTCCCCAAAATAGGGGGCAGTTTCAGAAGGGGAGAGATTCAAATTTACTTCCAAAGGAAAGTTTTTCAGACTATCGCAGAGCTGTTTTGAAATCTTCCCATAATCTTTCAATGAATTCAAAACCAGGTTCCGGCGACTTAAGGCTAATTGGGGATATTCTTCAGGAGAATATCTTCCCGGAGCTTTCAAAAGGCCGATTAAAAATGCGCATTCGGAGATAGTCAAGCTGTCCAGGTCTTTGTTGAAATAGACCTTAGCGGCAGACTGAACTCCATAAGCACCTTTGCCAAAGTAGCATTGATTTAGATACATCTCCAGGATCTCATTCTTGGAATAGTTCCTCTCGATCTTTATTGCAGTCAAAACCTCTTTAATTTTTCGAGGCAAAGTTTTCTCTCGGGTTAAGAACAGTGTTCGAGCCAATTGCTGGGTGATGGTGCTTCCTCCCTGAACAAATTTGAAACGAGCTAAATCGTTGATCAATGCCCTGAATGCAGATAGTAAATTCACTCCCCAGTGATGATAAAACCTTCTATCCTCTGTGGCTAAAAGAGCGTCGATCAAGGCTTTAGAGACTTTTCTTAAAGGGACATAGATTCTTCTCTCGGTGTAAAATTCCTGGATGAGCTTACTATCATCTGAATAGATTTTGGTGGAAAGATTGGGCTCGATATTCCGGAGCTGTGCTAAAGAGGGTAGGTCTTTTTTATAGAGATTGTAGGTTTTGGCGATAATTAAAAGAAAAACGATTACTAAGACTCCGACGATGATAAACCTTATGTAAGTCTTTTTATCCCACTTGATTTTTTTAATAGAAAACATATTCTATGTCTTAAAAGTTAAATTCTTTTGTTTGCTAAGTCAAGTCCAAAATGGATCCATTCGAAATAAATTTGGCTTGCATTTATCCTTTGGTTGTTTATAATATGCGTATGCATCTTGAGATAAATCAACTATCTTACGATTTCAGGAGGTTGGATGTTAGGAGTAAAAGAGCAGATGGAGGAATAAATATGAAGAAGATTCATATAATTTTTATCATTTTCTTTAGCATATTGATTTTCTCCTGTGGTAAAGATAGTAAAGACAAAACTGCATTTGAGGCGGCTGAAAAAGTATTCAATGATGGCAGAATAGCAGAGGCAAAGGAATTATATGTTCAGTTTACCAAGCATTTCCCAACAAGTCAATGGCGTCAAACCGCAGAAATGCAATTGGAAAAATGCAATCAAATTCTTGAACTTGAAAATGAGGCAACAAAATATATCAGTTCTGAGAAGTTTGATCAGGCTATCCTGTTATATGCCAAAATAGCCTCTATAAATCAAAATGCGGTTGACACCTCATTGGTGTTTGAAGATATTAGAGAAAAGAAAAAGGAAAAAGAACTTTTCGCTCTTAACCAGAAGTATTTGGTAAAGCTGGACCAGTATTTAACCGTTATGATCTGGGGACTGAAGGGAATTATAGAATATTGTGAAGACCAGTCTGATTTATCGTTTTATTTAGATTATCCCGAATTATATTTGTCTTACCTTGTAGCTAAAGTTGAGGATCACTTAATTATAAAGCAATATGAAGCCTGCAAAAATCCCACCCCAAAATACGCAAACTTAGCTCCCAAAATTAAAAAGTCATACGATACATACGAAAAGTTCTTAACAGCAGCAACGGCGAGCTGGCTAAAAAGATATTTAGCAAAAAAATCAGGAAGTGATTACTCCCTGGATGAAGATAAAGATAAATTATGCCCACTTTTATCCGAACTTTGTTTATATATCATTGATTTAATCAAATATACACCCGAAAAAAGCAGAACAAGACACGTTAATAAACTTGAGGATATACGAAAGTCTCAGATTCTAAAATAAACCTGAATACTCTAAAAATGTCCGACTTCAGGAGGTAGAATGTTAGGGGTAAAAGAGCAGATGGAGATTATCAGAAGGGGAACAGTGGAGATTATTCCGGAAGATGAGTTAATAAAGAAGCTGGAAAGGTCTATAAAGACCGGAAACCCTTTAAGGGTGAAGCAAGGATTTGATCCCACTGCTCCGGATATTCATTTGGGGCATACGGTGGGCTTGAGAAAACTTAAGCAATTTCAGGAATTGGGGCACCAGATAATTTTAATTATCGGTGACTATACCGGGATGGTAGGGGACCCCTCTGGCCGGTCAGAGACCCGACCTCAACTTTCCTTTGAAGAGGTTAGAAAGAATGCCGAGACCTATCAGAAGCAATTCTTTAAAGTGATAGATAAAAAAAAGACTGAGGTGCGTTTCAATGGGGAGTGGTTTTCTAAGATGAACTTTCAAGAGACAATCCATTTAGCCTCCAAGTTCACTTTAGCCCGGATGTTGGAAAGGGACGATTTCTCCAATAGATTTTCTCAACAGATTCCTATAAGTTTGCACGAGCTTTTCTATCCTTTGATGCAGGCTTACGATTCAGTTGCTATCAATGCAGATTTGGAAATTGGTGCCACTGAGCAGAAGTTCAATCTCTTGGCTGGCAGACAGATTCAGCAGGAGTATGGACAGGAGCCTCAGATCATTTTAACTATGCCGGTTCTGCCCGGAACAGATGGAGTCCAGAGAATGAGCAAATCCACCGGCAACTATATCGGGATAGATGAGCCACCCAATGAGATCTTTGGGAAAATTATGTCCATTCCGGACAATCTAATTTATCCTTATTTTGAACTTTTGACTGACGTTCCCTTAGATGAACTTTCAAAGATAAAAAAGGAATTGAAAACCAAAGAAACAAACCCGATGGTCTGGAAAAAGAGGTTAGGCAAAGAAATCGTCTCGATGTATCATTCCAAAAAAGAAGCGGAAAAAGCCCAAGAGGAGTTTGAAAAGGTCTTTTCAAAGAAAGAGCTACCAGAAGAGATAGAAGAGAAAACATTTGAATATAACGAGAAGGAGATATGGATCCCTTACGCTTGTACCGCGAGTGGCATCGCGACCGGCACGTCTGAAATCATCCGGCTTATAAAACAGGGTGGGCTCTATATTGACACTGAGAGAATAGATGATGTGAACAAAAAAATTCCAGTTGACAACAAATCGAGATTATTCAAATTAGGTAAAAGAAGGTTTTATAGGATAACCGGTAAGTACGCACCCAAGAAATAGTGACCCCTCACCCTATCCCTCTCCCCCGAGGGGAGAGGGAGTTGAAACCTGTATGTCGGGTTGCGCAGTTCGACCCTTCAATAGAATCAGGGTGCTGAGCAAAGTCGAAGCACAAGCTCACTGCCCTGTCTTCGACCCTGCACTTCGTCCTGAGACTCAGTGTCGAAGGAAGGCTCAGACCCGAAGGGAACGAAGTCGAAGGGAAGCTACCCCACCAAAGACAGGACATTCTGCGAAAGCCCGACCTACTCCTCTTCATGCCCGACGTGGATGGATTTGCGTAGGGGCAGACCTATGCGTCTGCCCTAAGGATTATGTCGAAACCACAGGGATTTCGACCTACGGGCTTAAAGTAAAAGTTTAAGCAAATCGCCCAATTGTATCGTGCTATTTATGTTACATATTATCCCTTGCAATTTATACTATTTCCTCCTAACATTTTTTAGTTTTTTCTTTATTTTCTTCTTGACATTCTATTATTAAAATCTTATATTTATGGCTGAGGGTGGACAAATAACTTTAAAAAATCTTTAAAAGTTCATTGAAAAAACAAAGGAGTGTTGAGGGGTTCTGGCATTTTGGTTTTCATAAGGTTTTATTCTTTCGGGCTGTTTGTGCTTATTATTCTTCCTTAAGGGGATGATTCTCTTTTCTATTACCTCTCTTGCAGTAAAGAATTAAAATTTTGTATTTTGAGTTTTCAAGTAAATAGGGGTAAGGTATAGGGAGTGCCTGATGGGTAAATTAATCCTTTATTTTAAGTCTTTTTCTAAACTTTTAAACTTAAAACTTATAAACTGCTTTACGGAGGTAAGGGTTATGCGGAGGGGTCATCGCCCGTTCTTGTAAGCCTGAAATCCAGTAAGGAGAACAAGTAGGTCAACCATCTCACCCATTGACAAGCTCAGGGTGGTTGACGATCTTCTTTTTTGTTGAGCGATATTCAATGTGGAGGTAAATCATGAGAAGTCCGAGAAAAAACAGATTTATTAATTCTACTCGTTCCAAAACATCTTTTGTTGGGAATGTGGGCTTAAGGCACTTTATGGGGCTGGTGGTTACGGCTGTGATATTTGGCCTCTTCGCCACCCCGCCCGCAGCAGCGCAAGGATTGCCGTGCACACAATGCCTCGCTGGAGCGCACTGGGTCGACAACTGTGGTCCAGGAGTGGATCAAATTGCCAACACAGGGGCGTTAGTGGGAATTGACACAAACCTCGACTGTGTGGTTGATGTCAACCTCGTCCTCAACCCTTGTTCAGCACCTAACAACCTTCTGGTCGTCTCCAAATCCGTCCATCGGGACGACTCACAAAATTTCCCAGGCATTAGGCCCATAGACGGATACCTTGATGTGATCGATACCGAGATTCTGTCGATGTGCTTAACGGGCGGCGGCTTCACTCTGAGAGCAGGACTGGGGCAAGGGCAAGGGCCATACGGTGCTCTTCTCGACACGTCGTTGGGCGCCATCGCAGAGCTACCCGGCGACTCTACGCTGGCTGAAAGCTTCTTCGATGTGTTCTTCGAGGTCTACGTCCCTCCCCCAGTAGGGATGTACCTTTACAACCAAACACCACTCAGAGTCGCGGCCATTATCAAATGTGCCCCGCCCCAAGCTCGCTACATCCATCCTATGGGGTGCCTCCCCCTCTTCACCAGTCCGATTCTTGGACAGGGAATACAAGTTGCGAATCTGGTGACGGCGGAACATAATGTTAATCCTCCTCCCATCCCCGCCTTCTCCTCATGGGGTCTGATAGCTCTTATTCTTGTCCTTTTGGCAATAGCCACCTGGGTGTTTTTCAGAAGGAAAAGGGTGGTAGGTGTTAGGACTTAGGGAATACGTAAGCGGAAAAGAATTTATGAAATCAGAGGTGTGGGTCAAGCATCCCGAAGGGTGCTTGACATAAATAGATTCGATTTGTCAAGCAGTCCCGCTTTTAGCAGGACATGCTTGACCTACGTTTCTGATGGTTTTTTCGAATGAATATGTCGAAACCACAGGGGTTTCGACCTACAAGTGCTGAGTGAGGGATGGTTAAGTTTGAAGAGACCATAACTCTAAAGATAGATATTTTAAATGCGAGCACAACCAGAACTCAAAGAAAAGACTCTTCAGTTTTTAGAAGATTTTCTCTATGCCGGGAGCTCGGCATTAATTCTCTCTCTTATACACACACATCCGGAATACTGGTTTATATCGTTTTTTGCCCTGATCCCATTCTTATGGCGGTTAACCAGAACAAACCTGGGTAGGTCTGTTGTTCTGGGGATAATCCTTTCGAGTTGTTATGCCTTTGTCGCTTTTATTGATGAGGTTTCAGTTTCTCCCTGGACTTTTCTTGTCAAGCTTTTCTTACTGGGCTTGGTGTTTTCGGTCTTCGGCATAGCCGCTAACAGAATAAAAAGATATGGGGGATTTAATGCTGTTATCTTCATCGCCTTTTTCTGGTTGCCCTTAGAGTATGCTCTGAGCCATTACGTCCATCTGGGTGGCATCTTTACCTTTTCCGAGATTGACTCCGCGCTCCTGATCAGGTTCAGCTCGCTGTTCGGCATGTTGGTGGTCTCCTTCGTGGTAGTGCTGGTCAATTCGCTGATTCTGATTGTCTTAAAGCGTGTGGTTCAAGGATTACGCTCACGCGCCACTTTTCCCGCAAAAGAGGATAAAAAACCTTATGCTTCATTTAAGGAGATAATACTTCAAAGACGCTGGTACTATTTTCCCGACCTCCGCGCCCCTCCGATTAAAGTTGGTTCCTCAAGTTGAGATATGGCGGGGCGAGCCCGCCTTACTAAAGTATAAGGAGGTTTCAAATGCGCAGTATTTTGATAGCCTTGATAGCAATGGCCTTGGTGGTTGGTTACACGGCCACACCAGCGGTAGCCCACTGGGCACCGGGAGATGGCTATAAGATGCATTTCCCACAAATGCCGAATGACACTGGGTGGGACGTGAATGCCACCTGGCCAGTAGTTCTGGCAGACGACTGGCAGTGTTCCTACACTGGGCCGGTCAAAGACATCCACTTCTGGGGCTCGTGGAGAGGTGGAATCGAGGGCACGATCCAGTCCTTCCGTATAAGCATCCATGCGAATGTCCCGGGTCCACCCAGTATGCCCGGCCCTCTACTGTGGGAGAGGGAAATAACCAATTTCGTCCCCACTCCGCCGATCGATCCGCCTGGGCGGCAAGGGTGGTATGACCCTACAGTTGCACCACCTATAGTCATTCCGAACGACCACGATCCCTATTTCCAATACAACATCGTAGATATCCCGAATCCATTTGTGCAGGAGGAAGGAACCATCTACTGGTTGAACATCTCCGCGGTGGTATTGGATCCCGTGAATACCCAGTGGGGCTGGAAGTCGTCGGCCCAGCATTTTATGGATGATGCGGTGTGGTCTCTTAATGGCGTGTCACCTTGGACACCCATGTTTGAGCCGCCGAATTTCACCCAGACCCTGGATCTGGCGTTTGTGATCACCGGAAAACCAGTCCCTGAATGCAGCGATGGTCTGGACAATGATGGTGATGGGCTGATCGATTTTCCAGCAGACTGCGGTTGCACTGATGCCCTCGACAATTCAGAGGCACCCAATCCGGTTAGGCAGTGTAATGACGGAATTGATAATGAGGGAGATGGAAAAATCGATATGGCTGACCCGGATTGTGCTGACGTATGCGATAATGATGAGGGCCCACCACCCGAGTGCAATGATGGAATTGACAATGACGCAGATGGGCTGATCGATTTTCCAGCAGACTGCGGTTGCACTGATGCCCTCGACAATTCAGAGGCACCCAATCCGATAAGGCAGTGCAACGACGGGATTGACAACGATGGTGATGGAAAAACTGATATGGCGGACCCGGATTGTGCTAACATATGCGATGATTTAGAAGCACCACCCATTCCCTTCCTCTCCCAATGGGGTCTGATCGCTCTTATGCTGGTGCTTCTGGCAATAGCCACCTGGGTGTTTCTCTGGAGGAGAAAAGCTTTGAGGGGTAAAGTCGCTTGATTAGAAGATGGTAGGGGCAATTCATGAATTGCCCCTACGCAAACTTTGAGAATCAAAGAAGATGAAAATGACTTATGAAATCAAGTGAACGACGCAAGGGAAAACAGAAAATAAAACAAGCAGAGAAGAAAGCTAAAAAAGAGATTGTGAGATTCTACTTTCTCTTAGTTTTGCTTTTTCTGGTTATCTTCTTTGGCTTCCCTTTTGTCACCTCTTATTTCCAACCTCAAACGAACAGGGTTGTAAGCTGGACCGCTGGTGTGGTGGGATTTTTTCTGAATCTTTTTGGAATGAACCCTCACATCAGCGGTCCGGTGGTGGCTTTAAATAACTTCTCTATTAAGGTGGTGGGTGAGTGCACCGGCTTGATGGAAATGTTCATTTATTTGGCGGCTATTTTAGCTTACCCAGCTGACTATAAAAAGAAACTGCTGGGACTTTTCTTTGGAATACCATTGCTTTATATCTTTAATATCGTCAGGATGTTTTTTATAACTGTAATGAGCAATTGGAATCCCAAAACTTTTCATTTTATGCACCTCTATTTCTGGGAGGTTGCAAGTATTTTAATAATTGGTGGATTGTGGCTTTTTTGGATAGAAAAAATCGTTAAATATGAAAGAGAAACCCCAGATATTCATTCTTAAAGTATTAGCTTTGTCCTTAATCCTTTATATCCTGTGGTACTGGAAAGGTGAAAGCTACTACTTTTCTGTTCTTAAGAACTTTTTAATGCATCTTTTCAGGACTTTAGGAATAAGCATAAGGGGTTTTGGCTATCCAACATCCATTTTCAATAATCTTATACCATTCATCTCTTTGATGCTGGTCACCAAAGATATACAGTTCAAAAGTCGCATATCGAAATTAGTAATTGGATTGCTAATTCTAATTGGAGGGCATATATTATTATCTATAGGAATATCTCTTTTAAACCAAGATAATCAAACTCCTTCAGCATTTAATTATAAACTTAGTGCTTCTCTCTATCTTTTCAGTGAGACCTTGCCTTTTCTTTTGTGGGTTATTTTAGCTAAACAAAACTTGTTAAGTCTATTCATGCCCAAAAAATTGGTAGCTACAAAATAGATCAAGGCGGTAATAGGTCGGGTTTCCCGCCAAAGGCGGGATACTCGACAATATAAGGTCTGTCGATTAGTTCCCCATCTTTGACTGTGTAGCCGAACTTTTACACTTCGTCCCCCGCCTTTGGCGGGGTGTCGAAGGATGGTTTGGCTGGACCGCCATAAGCGGACCTACGCGTTTTTGAGCAAATCAGTCATCCCGCAACAGTGGACGCAAATAAGATTATTTTTTTGAATTGACATCTTTTCATAAAATATTATAATAATGAAGTTTTAAAAGTAGGGCGGGTTTCCCGCCGAAGGCGGGATACCCGACATTATAGGATTTGTCGGGCAGTCCCGCCAATGGTTCGACTCTGCTCACCATAATAAGGTGGGACAGCCCGACCTACATTGCTTCCAGAAGAAGAAAGCGATGGAAAAGAATCTGAAAATTGTGGTGGTGATGCCGGCTTACAATGCGGCCAAGACTTTGAGCGCTACATACCAAAACATCCCTTTGGAGATCATCGATGGAGTGATTATGGTGGATGATGCCTCCATCGATGACACGGTGAAAGTAGCTATGCATCTCAATTTGAAGTTAGTCCGGCATCCGCACAACGTAGGTTATGGGGGTAACCAGAAGACCTGCTATATGGAGGCTTTAAGGGATGGGGCAGACATTGTGATAATGCTTCATCCGGATGGGCAATATGATCCCAGTTTTATTCCTGAAATAATAAAACCGATAAAGGAGCATAAAGCCGATATGGTCTTAGGGTCGCGGCTTTCGATCAAAGGGGCAGCTTTGAAAGGTAAGATGCCTATTTACAAGTTCATCGCTAATCGAATCCTGACCACTATCGAGAATTTTATCTTAGGGCAGAAACTCTCAGAGATGCATACTGGCTATCGAGCTTATAGCCGAGATTTTTTAGAAAAAATTCCTTTCTTAAGAAATTCCAATGATTTCGTCTTCGACAGCCAGATGATTGCTCAGGCAGTTGCCTTCGGGATGAAGATCTCTGAGGTTCCGGTTACCACCAAATATTTTAAAGAAGCTTCCTCGGTCAATTTTAAAGTTTCGCTGATTTATGGAATAAAAACTATGTGGGCTATGTTTCGGTTTTTTTTGAATAAATATGGAATTTTGAGATGCCGGCTTTTCCGACCTTGATAAAGCTTTGTTTTTATCCTTTTGGTCGCAGGGTTAACAGTAGCGGAAGGCTTAAGCCTTCCATATCTTTTGGAAGTCTAAAGACCTCCGCTACATTTTTGAAATAGTGTGACTGAAAGTTGAAAAATGGGAAAAAAGAAAAGTAAAAAAATAAGTTCTCTACCAGAGGGAAAAAAAAGATTTAAATTACCCTCGCAAGCTTACTATATTTTATTTTTTTTAGTCTTGATCTTTTCTGCTTATCTTCGCTTCAATCATTTAACCGCTGACCCACCCGAGAACCTTTCCTGGAGCTTATCCCCCTTTACCGATGAAGGACATGTGGTGATCAATGCGAGGGATAAGCTTTTTTTTGGACAATGGAATTTAGATGACTTCTTCAGAATGGGGATTTCATCTCTGGTAACTGTTTCAACTTATATTGTATTTAAGATATTTGGCTATGGTTTTGCTCAGGCTCGGAGTATCACAATATTTTTTAGCTTGCTTTCCATTCTATTTCTATTCCTTGTGGTAAAAAAGGAGATGGGACGAAAATTCGCCCTGTTTGGTTCTGTTTTCTTAGCCTTTAACTATGTTTACTTAATGCACAATCGTCTGGCTATGGAAGAGACCCCGATGCTTTTTTTCATTCTCCTTTGCATCTTTTTCTGGCAGATGGGAAAAGAAATAAGTTGGTTTTTTCTTTTATCTGGTTTTTCCTTAGCTGTTGCCACTTTCTTTGTCAAAATCCTGGCACTTTTCTTCATTCCTGTCCTGATTTTGGACTTCTTGAGGTTTAAGTGGAGTTCCCTTCGTTATGAATTTAGATTAAAAAAATTCAAACCGATCTTTTATTTGGGGGTAGGTTTTTTGTGTGGCTTTCTAATCTGGCTTTTCTCAATATATCTCCCTTATAAAACTGAGGTTACCAATTACATTATTGCCAACTCCTTCAAATCACCAGCTGGAAAACCTGGTACTTTCTTTGAATTTTTGAAGAACTTTTTAAGATTGGGGGAGAGCGATAGGCTTTTCGGAAGGATGCCCATAGTTTTTATTTTAGTCTTTTTTTATCTTTTATACTGGGTTAAAGATTTCAAATCCAAATTCAAAAATTATTCCTCCCTTCGACAGGCTCAGGGTGGTGAGCGAAGTCGAACCACCATAGAGTTCATCTCAGTTATCTGGTTTTTCTGGGGGATGATTTTTTTAGCCTCGACTAATTATCACCCCATCCGTTATCAGATGATTTTGATCCCACCACTCTGCATCTTAGCTGGATTGGCATTAGGGAAATTAACCGAACTAAAAGAGATTAAGATAGGCTCCTCACTCAAGATAGCCACGTTAGTTTTCTGGTGGATAATTTTGTTTGTCTTCAGTTATGGTTTGATCTATCTTTGGTTGAATTATATTTTACGGAATTACCAATCATTTATTCCCTTAGTTTCGACTTTCACTTCGGATGTGAGAGGTTGGTTTTATGGAAAAGCAAATTTGCTCTCCAACCACTCGGCATTGAGTATTAGAGCAATAATCTTAGCTTTCATCATATTGGGGGCGATGGTTTTATCAAGAAGTCTGAAAAAGTTGAAATATGGTTTGAAAATTACGCCTATCTTTAAGATTTTTTTTGTGGGAGTAATTTTGTTGCTATTTTTCATAATTCAACTTAATCAATATCAGAGTTGGTCTGAAAATGTTTCTTATAGTCTTTATGATATCTCAAGAGATTTAAGATCTTTACCCCCAGGAAGCGCAATTGCTGGACCCTGGGCTGGAGCAGTCTGTATGGAAAATGACCATTATGCTTTAGTGATGCAGGCTTTTGCCAATAAAGATAGGGTTTTGGAAAGGTTTAAAATCACCCATCTGATAATTTTCAAAGGAGGTTGGGAGGATAAATATTTCTCTGAAAATTATCCCGAGGTGATGAAAAATGCGGTTCTTTTAAGGCAATACATTGTTCGAGGCAATCCGCTGTTATTATATAAGATTTAGTCACCCCCCAAGGAATTGCCTGCTGTGCTTGCCGAGCCCCCTGACTCAGCAAGAATGAGCGACCCTAAAAGGGCGTGTTGAAAAACCCCTTTGATGTCATTGCGAGGAGTCCGTATGGACGACGAAGCAATCTCTAACTCATTGATTTATATAGGAGCGAGATTGCTTCCCCCGCCAAAGGCGGGGTCGCAATGACGGTCTTTTGAACTTTTTCAACAGTCCCTAAAAGGGTCGCACTACGGCTAACATTGAAATTCTTGAGTTATCCTTTAGAATAAAATTTATGGAAGAGGATAAATTAAGTAATTTTCAAGAATCTTTACTCTACGAGGCGCTTTCAAACAATAAAGTCCAATGTAATACCTGCCAGAGAAGGTGTATCATTGCTGAAGGGAAAAGGGGGTATTGCCTGACTCGATTGAATGAAGGTGGGAAGCTTTATCCTTTGATTTATTCTTTAGTTTCCTCCTGGGCAATATCGCCGATTGAGAAAAAGCCCCTGTTTCATTTCTATCCAGGTTCAGAGTGGCTTTCTTTGGGAAGTTTAGGTTGTAATTTCAGATGTCCGGGATGCCAGAACTGGGATATTGCACATAATAAAGTTGAGTTTAAAACTATCAAAACCGAAACTATCGAACCGGATATGTCGATCGAGTTAGCCAAAAGTTATAATTGTAAAGGGATATCCTGGACCTATAATGAGCCTACTTTGTGGTTTGAATATACCTTACAAGGGGCGAAAAAAGCTAAAGAGAAAGGTCTTTTGACCAATTACGTGACCAATGGTTATATAACCAAAGAGGCTTTAGATACCATCGGTCCTTATTTAGATGCATTTCGAGTTGACCTAAAAGGATTCTCCAAAGGATTCTATAAAAATATCTGTAATATCGACGATTTCCAAGGAATTTTAAAGGTGACCAAAAGAGCAAAAGATAAATGGAGAATGTGGGTGGAAATAGTTACCAATATCATTCCCGGATATAGTGATGATGAAAGACAGTTGAGGGATATTGCGTCCTGGATAAAAAACGAATTGGGTGAAGATGTCCCCTGGCACGTAACCCGATTTCTCCCCCATTTGGATTTATCCGATGTTCCTCCAACTCCGGTTTCGACTTTAGAAAAAGTAAGAGAGATCGGATTGGAACAAGGGCTTTTGTATGTATATATAGGAAATGTTTTTGGTCACCCTGCTGAAAACACTTATTGTCATCGGTGCAAAAGAGTTTTGATCGAAAGGAAAGGGCTTTATATTACCGATTACAAAATCGAACAAGAAAGGTGTGGTTTTTGTGGAATGAAGATAGCTGGTAGGTTTGATTAGAAAACTCTCCAGACAAAACCAGGTAGAGTTTCAAGGTGCAAGTTGCAAGTCTCAAGGAATAAAGATCAAGAAGGTATTTTTTTGTAAAGAACTTGGAGTAGCAGAGATTGCTCTGCGTTTTTTAAAATCAGGGCGTCCCGCCCTCTGGCGGGGCTACTCCACCCCTTACTCCTGAGAGAAGTATTAGATGTAAGCTGAACCCATGTGTTCGCCTGAACGTCTTACGTAGTGCGACCCTTTTAGGGTCGCCTAAGAAAGTGTAGGGACAGGTTTTTAAACCTGTCCCGGACAGACCTGAAGGTCTGTCCCTACTCCGACACAACATAATAATAAAATGGCAAGATGTATCAATTGCGGGAAGGAATCTAATCTAGTTCCCAAGTCGTTGGAAGTATGTTTAGACTGTATCAGAGATGAGTTTGGCAAAGTTTTGCCGCATATAAAAGAAGTTCATTTTGGGACGAGGGAAAGGTTTGACTTGCCCCCTTTCCCGCCTAAAGATAAAAATGGGATAAAATGTGATCTCTGCGTGAATGAATGCCAGATCCCTTTAGGAAAAACTGGCTATTGCGGATTGAGAAAAAATGAAGGTGGCAAACTTTTAGGTGGGGGGACAAAGGACGGCAATCTATCCTGGTATTATGATGGCTTGCCTACAAATTGTGTGGCGGATTGGGTCTGTGCCGGAGGGACGGGATGTGGTTACCCGGACTTCTCTTATTCCAAAGGGGCGGAATATGGTTACAAAAATTTAGCGGTTTTTTATCAGGCTTGTTCTTTCAATTGTCTTTTCTGCCAGAATTGGCACTATAGAAATGAAGTTTTCAGCTCCAAAAAAATCAGCTCATCCGATTTAACGGCTGCGGTCGATTCCAAGACCTCCTGCATCTGTTATTTCGGAGGGGACCCAGCGCCGCAAATAATCCATGCCTTAGAGAGTTCCCGTTTAGCTTTAGAAAAAAACAAAGATAAAATCCTGCGCATCTGCTGGGAGACCAATGGGGCGGAGAACCGGAAATATTTAAAGAGAATGGCGGGACTTTCTTTGAAATCTGGAGGATGTATTAAATTCGATTTGAAAGCCTATAATGAAAATCTGAATATTGCCTTGTGCGGGATAACTAACAAAAGGACTTTAGAAAATTTCAAATTCTTAGTTGAATTTATTAAGGAAAGACCTAAACCTCCATTCTTAATTGCCAGCACCCTTTTAGTCCCCGGTTATATCGATAAAGAAGAAGTTTCGCTAATTGCAAAATTCATTGCTAATTTAAATCCTGATATTCCATATTCCCTTTTAGCTTTTTATCCCTGTTTTTACTTAAATGACCTCCCCACTACTTCGAGAAGGCATGCTTTTGAATGCAAAGAAGTGGCAGAATCTTTTGGATTGAAAAATGTTAGGATCGGGAATCTACATCTTTTAGGAGAGGATTATTAGCTTAAGCGATTTTGAAAACCGATAAGACAATGAAAGGGAACATCTGAGTAAGGGCGTATTGCAATACGCCCCTACTTTCTTGCCGAGTCAGGGGACTCGGCAAGCACAGTAAAGGACTATTAAAAATGTAGGGACAGAACAATGTTCTGTCCCTATTTCAAACCTGTTTTACTTGGTAAACATAAAGAAAAAGGCAAGGCTGAAGGGTTTATTGAAAAAGCTGCACTTTGAGGCGGGATGAATTCCCGCCCCTATGGACGACAATAATTTATCACCCATAGGGCAGGGCATTTAGCCCTGCCAACAAGGTTCTTCAACAGCCCCTGAAGCTTTGGTCCTACATACTACTAGGGTACTATCCTATCGATACATAATCCATCTGATGGGTTACGAGTCTTGCTCGTGACCTGAACCGATATAAGTTATGTTAAGGTAATGGCAAAGAAAAACGTCTAGGATAAACCCAGACGCTACAATTTGTTTCTCGTAAGGGCGTTCAATTGAACGCCCCTACCAGGACTCATCCCCCTAATGATTTTTTATTATCTGTGGGAAACAGCTTCTACAATCTCTTTGTCCACATTGAATTTATTCAGAAAGTCCTCTCTTTCGTTTTTGATCTTCTCCACCCAGGCTTTGTATTCCTCTATTCGACCAGCCTTTTCAAAGAAGATTTTAGGATTCAAAATCTCTTCAGGAACCTTCTTCAAAAGGGAAGCATTCTCCGGCGCGTCGACATCCACTATCTGGTAGCCGAAGTCCGGGTCTTGTTTCCATTTTATCTTTCCAGAAAGCATAGCCTCCAACATTGCGGAAGAATGAGGGATTTTAACCTTTAAAGCTTTTCCTTTAGCCTCATCTTTAGCATCTCCTCCTACATATCCAGTGTTCATCAGCCAGGTCTCTAAACCTTCCAATTTAGAAGCCAATTCTTTAAATCTCTTGGCTTGAAGACCATAGGGACTGGGGAAAAATGGTTGAGTAAAGGGAGAACGGGTCTTTCCTCTTTCCTTGCCAGCGGCTGAAGTTTTGGTGGTTTCACCTAACATAAAATAACCAGCCGCCATCTCCGGAGTGGGGAAGCGGACTATTCCCGGAACAGCCGCATCAGGACCTTCATCCCGATTTAATACCCCCAACGATTTAACCGGAGGAATCTCATCAAAACTGGCCGCATCCTTGATGGCTTTCATCGGGATAATGGAGCGGCCATTTTGTGTCCAAACAGTAAAATCCCATCCATCCTTCTGAATATCATTTTCATCCACCACCTCATCTATCTTGACCTTCCCACTAATAAAGGATTCAACATTCTCAGCAGGAGCGCCAGACTGGATCAGCATATCCTTAAGTCGAGCAACTTCCTGGGGAGTCAATCGGCCCTTAGTGAAATCGTAGGTTCCATCTGGATTGGGATAGACATTTTCCACCCAGGCATCCGGATGGATGGTCCCCTCATAGATCACTGGCTCAGATACAGGAGTAAGACCATAAGTTTTGGCAAAACAACCATTTTCGGTGATGGTGCAGGTTCCTTCGGGCCACAAAACAATCATATCATCCTGGATCGGCTGGGCTAATTCTCCCTGCTTGCTGAAGGTGGTGGTGGTTTTGCCTGTGCCAGAAAGGCCCAATATTCCCATAGTGATAAATTTATTCCCCAATTTTACCTTCTTGGCACCAGCGTGAAGAACTAAACCTCCGAGTCGATAGATATATTCATTCAGCATTCTTAAAGCCCCTTTTTTGCTCTCTCCGAAATAGTCCGGACCGATCACATAGGTAGTCCAGTTTTTCAAATCGACAAGGATAGCCTGTTTCCCGGGCATCCCTTCGGCTGGAAGACCTGCAGTATAAACCAGGCGAAACCTGGGTTGAAACGGTTGTTTGAGTTCTTGTTTAGATTCTACTGCTGAGCGGGGAAAAGCCAAAATCTGCTGCATCCCGGCTACATTAGCGCCCTCATTGGTATAGAGCCATTGAATAGGTTGAGCAGTTTTACCCAAGCCATAATATCCATTAATCTCTATCAGCTCACCCTGTTTTTCAATATAAGCTCTTTGACGATCGATAAGCTCCTGGGCTTTGGCTGGATCTATAATGTTGCCAGAGTATTTATTTTTGTCAGATTCGGGAGCAATGATGTAAGTATATTTTGCCATCCGAGCTTTATTGCGAGAAAACTTATTGACATTTCCATAGGCGCTCTTCATTATAGCCGGAGTGAACTTTAAAGCCAATTCCTTTAATTCTGCCTGAGTAGGATCTACTATGTATTTTACGTTATAGGGCTTTTCTTGTAACCTATCTTTTTCTTTAATTTTTGCCATCACTTATCTCCTTCCTGTCATATTTGAAATTTTTTTAATTTTTTCTATTCTATACTATGTGAAATTTTTAACAAGCAAATGATAATAAAACCCTTTTTAAAAGTCAATCATTTTTTTGGTAGGAATTTACCCCTTGCCTTCCAGCGAGTTAGCCCAAAGAGCGGGGATTTGTTTCAATTTTGTTTCAACTTGCCTTGTGTTTTCCTGGGTTTTTATGGGCTATAATGGGATGTGCGAGTGTCCCCTAAGTTGTTGTCTTTCTGAGCAATACCAAACAAGTCAACAAATTAGAATGCCTTCTTTAATAAATATCAACCATTTTTCAAAAAATTTATATACGAAAAAATCCCCTTGTGTCCCACTCTAAAATCTTTAAGGGCTTTTACTAATCTCAAAAACATTTGATTACTGTTAGGAAGTGAAATCTTTTTAACCCAATCTTTGGGTAGGGGCACGGCATGCCGTGCCCCTACAGTAGAGACGTAAAGTCGATTTGGAGGGACTTTTTGTTAGGTTTAAGTTTTTGCTATATAACCGATATTAGTCTTAGAGAAAGATTTTACACCAGTGACAAATATCATAAATTTTGAGGCAAAAATTTCCCAAAAAATTCTATTAAGAATCTAATATGGCTGGAAGTGAGAAAAATCGAAGGATTTTAGTGGTGGATGATGAGGAGAACATTGGGGAGATGCTCTCCGAATTTTTAAAGATCAATGGCTTTGAAGTGGTGACTTCCACTCAGGGGAAGGATGCTTTAGAGCAAGTTAAAAACAAAGGTTTCGATGTGATGCTATTGGATATTAAGATGCCGGATATGGATGGTTTGGAACTTTTGAAGACAGCCAAGATGATTGATCCAACTTTGTCGGTGATTATGATGACCGGCAATATCAGCGTCAAATCAGCTATAGAATCGATGAGATATGGTGCTTACGATTATATCACCAAACCCTTTGATTTAGACCAAGCTTTATCCGCAGTCAAAAGGGGGTGGGAAAAGAAAGTTTTAGAAACTCAAAATAGATTACTTTTAGAAGAGTTGAAAAAGAAGGTCTATGAGCTGGAGATTTTGTATGAAGTTAGCAATGACATAAATTATACTCTGAACTATAAAGAGGTCTTAAAATCTTTGATGAGTTCGCTAAAGAAGGAGGTAAAATATGATGTCTCGGGCATTCTTTTAGTAAATGAAGAAAGAAAGGGGGAGATCTATATCGAGATGCTGCAACCAGTGAACGAGAGCTTTATCAAAAAGGTGAAGTCTGTTCTGCTCTCTTCTTTTAATTCCATAAGTCAGAATAAGATTTCCAAAGATGATTTAACTTTATTTCGAGAAAAGCTTTCCGATCCTGTCCAGACAAGTGATCCTTTAATTCCATCTCAGAAAGTAGCTTCATTCATTTATGTTCCGGTGAAGGGGGATGAAAAGGTAGTTGGGGTAATCAACCTTAGCAGTCATTTGGAAAATGCATTCAGAGAGGATGATCTAAGGCTTTTGACCGCTATTGGTAATCAGATGTCAGTTGCTTTAAGGGGTTTAAAGGAAGTTATAGCTTCCGAAAAAAGCAAGATGGATAAGTTAGTGGAGAGTATGTCCGATGGAGTAATAATGGTAGATGAAAATGAAGAGATTGGGGTGATAAATCCAGCCGCTAAAAAAATGCTTATGTATCGCCGGGAGGAGGATGAAGGGACACTTTTTACCAAAGAGCTTTTGAAAAGGGAGAGGAATTTCAATATAGATTTTCTTTTAAAAAAACTGAAAGAAAGTCGAAAGGGGGTCATAACTCAGGAGATAAAGCTCTCCTATCCCCATGAAGTCATATTGACTTGCGATGTCACCT